>Ga0207933_1000442_pt1 | contig 40847 bp, 35 predicted proteins | sample NGESurdeep092012_4_FD_184488 | JGI IMG/M metagenome (GOLD analysis project Ga0207933, IMG submission 184488) | Arctic peat soil microbial communities from Barrow, Alaska - NGEE Surface sample F53-3 deep-092012 (SPAdes) | ecosystem: Environmental > Terrestrial > Soil > Wetlands > Peat ... | reverse complement strand
GGAGATGGTGATGCCGGGCGACAACGTGGAGCTGGTGATTGATTTGATTACGCCGGTGGCCATGGAGAAGGGCTTGCGCTTCGCGATTCGCGAGGGCGGCAAGACCGTGGGCGCGGGGACGATCAGCGAAATCATCAAGTAAGAGGGACTAAGGGAACAAGGGACCAAGAAAACAAGAGACTAGGGACTCGGGACTAAGAAGGACCTGGATCCTGGCAATCGAGAGGAACAGACAATGCGGGAAATCATTACGTTGGAATGCACCGAGTGCAAGGAGCGCAACTACTCAACGACCAAGAACAAGAAGACCGTTACGGGCCGTCTTGAGTTGAAGAAGTTTTGCAAGCGCTGCCGTAAGCACCAGGCGCATAAGGAAACGAAGTAAGTAAGGCAGGGAACAGGGATCAGGGATCAGGGATCAGGAAATGCGGCGCGGGGACGCGAATAGGCCTAACCAAGCTAAGAAAGACTGACACCTGACCACTGAACCCTGACCCCTGAATACAGGGGCGTAAGCTCAATGGCTAAACTGCCGGTCTCCAAAACCGGACTTGTGGGTTCGAATCCCTCCGCCCCTGCCAGAAATACAGGGAACAGGGATCAGGGAACAGGGATCAGAACGCGGCGAATTCAGAGATGTGGCGGATTCAGGCTCAAGAAAAGCGATCACTGTTCGCGGATTACTGTTCGAGAAGAAAGAAGCGAGAATATGGCGACGAAGGTGGTATTAGAAAAAAGTGAGCAGCGGTCAGCAAAGCGGAAGGAGCCGGGAGCGATGACTGAGTTTGGCGGCGGCCTGATGGGGAGGTGGACCGAATTTACCACCTTTCTGCGCGATGTGCGCGCGGAGATGCGCAAGGTGGTTTGGCCCGGATGGAAGGAAGTGAGAGTAACGACGGGAGTGGTGATCGTTGCGACTTTTCTATTTGCGCTGTTTTTCTTTGTCGTCGACTTCATTTTCAGAGCGGGTGTGTACGGCCTGCTCGGCAAGCTCGGCGGATTGCAGTAGCCTACAAGGCACAGAATTGAGAGTGGAATGAAGGAAGATCTGGAACAATCTGCTGCAACAGAGGCCGCTGCGACAGAGGCCGAAGAGACTGGCGCCGCAGAGGCGACCGTAGAGACAGCGGCAGCGGTGGAAACTGCTCCTGACGCTGCGGTGGAAACGCCGGAAGCAGAGCCGGAAACAAAATCGCAAAAGGCCGGCGCGGCGGGGACCAGGAAGAAGGCAAAAGCAGAGACGGCGGAAAAGAATCAAGAACCGGCAGAGGAAGCCGCAGTGGCACCGGAGGGAGAATCGGCAGCTGCAGCGGAGCCGCCACCGGTAAAGAACGAAAACTTCCGGTGGTACATTCTGCATGCTTACTCAGGCTTTGAGCGCAAGGTGCGTGAGTCGATTGAGAGCCGCGTGCAGGCGTTTGGATTGAGAGAGCGCGTTGGTCGCGTGATGATTCCCACGGAGCCAGTGACGGAGATTGTCAACGGCAAGAAGCGTACGGTGGAGCGGGTATTTTTGCCCGGGTACGTGCTGGTTGAGATGGAGCTCGATAACGAGTTGTGGCATGTGTTGAAGGACACGCCCAAAGTGACTGGGTTCCTGGGCACCGGCGACAAGCCCGTGGCGCTGAGCGAGGAGGAAGTAAGCTCGATTCTCTTCCGTTCAGAGACGTCCAAAGATAAGCCGCGGATGAAGATCAAGTTTGAGAAGGGCGAACAGGTGCGCATTACGGATGGGCCGTTCGCCAACTTTAACGGCGTGGTGGATGAGGTGAACGAGGATCGCGAGACACTGAAGGTGATGGTGACGATTTTCGGGCGGTCAACGCCGGTCGAACTCGAGTTCGGCAAAGTGGAAAAGATTGAGTAGTCGGCTCAGCTTCTAGCTACTAGCTGCTAGCTTCTAGCCGGAGTACCTGCCTGGCAGGCTCCGGTTGCACGCGAATGCTAAAGCGCCGACATCAAAATTTGCAAAGGAAGGAACAGCGAAGAGCTATGGAAGCTCTGAAGAAAATGCGGTTTTGAAACAACATTCCCACAGGGGCTAAAGCCCCTTGGTTCTTTGTTGGCTTTACGGCACGGCTAAAGCCGTGCCCCTTCAAAACGGCATCTGCTCAGGGGTTTCGCGAAGGCCAGGAGCTCGAAGCTGGTTCCGAAGGAAAAAGAGAATGGCACCTCCGAAGAAAATTACCGGCTACGTGAAGTTGCAGATCGAGGCCGGCAAGGCAACGCCTGCGCCTCCGGTTGGCCCCGCGCTGGGCCAGGCGCAGGTCAACATTATGGAGTTCTGCAAGCAGTTCAACGCGAAGACGCAGAACAAGGAGATGGCCGGGCTGATTATTCCGGTTGTCATCACGGTTTATGGTGATCGCACGTTTAGCTTTATTACCAAGACGCCGCCTGCGGCGGTGCTCTTGAAGAAGGCGGCAGGGATCGAAAAGGGATCGGGCTCGCCCAACAAGGAAAAGAAGGGCAAAGTGACCGAAAAGCAGGTGCGCGAGATCGCCACGCAGAAGATGCCGGATTTGAACGCGGCGTCGGTCGATGCGGCGGTCAGGAGCATCAAGGGAACGGCGCGGTCGATGGGGATTGAAGTGGTGGGGTGAGATCGCGAATTACTGAATTGAAATGAGAAGGCCCTCCGCGATGCGGAGGGCTTTTTTGTTGATGCAGAGACAGGTGGGTGCGCGGTAGTGCGACGGAAACGACACCCATCAGTCGCGACCCGTTGGCTCGCGGTCAGGTTCGTGCGAGTTCGATGCCCATGATTTCGATTTCGAGGCCGCCGAAGTCGGGGTGGTCGTTTTCGCGGATGCGGTAGGCGATGTCGATGAGGCTGCCTTCGACGAGGTCGAGTTGCGCGGCGCGCTCGCCGAGGTTCCAGCCGACGGCGCGGATGGATGCGATGGGCGCGGCGGAGACGGGCAGGCGGGTGGGGAAGTTGTTCGAGGCTGGCGACGGCCGCGAGGAGGACGAACTGACATTGTGGGCGGGGGGGACTTGCGCGGGGGCGACTTGCACAAGTTCGAGGCGCAGGTGGTGCGCTTTCATGATGCGACGCGGGGCAACGAGGCGCGCGTTGCGGGCGACGAAGATGGGCTCCGGGTTTCCATGGCCGAGTGGCTCGAGCTTGCGCAGCCATCCGGCGAGAACTGGCGTGATGCGGTCGAGGGGCAACTCGGCGTGGATGTGCAGGAGACGCTCGGGCTCTCGCGCAGCGAGATGGACGCTCGCGTAAGTGCGCAGACGGAGCTTGAGATCGGGAAGTTTTTCAGCGGGCAGTGCGAAGCCGACGGCGAAAGCGTGGCCGCCGAAGCGGGTGAAGAGGTCGGCGCAGGATTCAATGGCGGCGAGGAGCGGGAAGCCATCGACGGAGCGGCCGGAGCCGTAAGCTACGCCGTCCTCCACGCTGACAACGATGGCCGGCTTGGCGGTGCGCTCGACGACGCGCGAAGCGAGAATGCCGATAACGCCGCGATGCCAGCCATCGCCGTCGATGACGAGGAGACGGTCGGCGATGATTTCTTCATCGAAGCAGAGACGCGATTCAATCACGGTGAGGGCAGCGGCTTCAACATCGCGGCGCTCGCGGTTGAGGCGCTCGAGTTTTGCGGCAAGTTTGGCGGCTCGGTGCGAGTCGCGCGTTGTGAATAGCTCGATGATTTCAGAGGCAATGTCCATGCGGCCGGCGGCGTTAATACGTGGTGCGAGGCGAAAGGCAACATCGAAGCCGGTGATTTGCTTGCTGGCGGGGTCGAGCGCGGCGGCGGCGAACAGAGCGCGGAGACCAGCGCCGGCGGGACGGCGGAGCTCGCGAAGGCCGAGCGCGGCGATGGTGCGATTCTCGCCGTGAAGCGGAACGGCGTCGGCGATGGTGGCGATGGCCGCCATTTTGAGAAAGCTGGGCAGAGTCTTTTCGCGCAGGCGAGCGGGGTCGCGGCGAACTGGTTCGGACTTGTCGAGACAGGACTTCTCGAGCAGCGCCTGCGCGAGCTTGAGCGCGATGGCCGCGCCGCAGAGAGACTTTTCAGGATACGGGCAGCCCGCTTGATTGGGATTGAGGATGGCGAGGGCAGCGGGGAGTGCATCATGGGCGGCTTCTCTACCCACGGACGAAGACCTGTCCGTGGTGGCCCCGGCTGGCAAATGATGATCGGTGATGATGAGGTCGAGTCCGAGGCGGCGCGCGGTTTCAGCTTCAGCGACGGCGCGCATGCCCGTGTCGACAGTGACGACGACACGCACGCCTTCGGCATGAGCTGATTCAAGGACGCTCGATTGCATGCCGTAGCCATCGCGCAGACGATGCGGGACGTGAAAACGGACGAGGTTCACGCCGGGGGCGAGCATTTCAATGGCGGTTTTGAGCAGGACGACGGCAACAGTGCCGTCAACATCGTAGTCGCCGTAAAGGAGGATTGGTTCGCGCGCGGCGATGGCGCGTTCGAGGCGGTCGACGGCGACGGACATTCCGAGCATAAGGAAGGGATCGTGGAGGTGAGAAGGCTCGGGATTGAGGAAAGCGGAGGCCTCGGTGGCGGTGGTGATGCCGCGCGCGACGAGCAACTCGGCGAGGACGAGGGGTAGACGCGCTTCGCTGGCGAGGGAAGCGGATTGTTCGGGGTTGGGTTCGGCGAGGACCCAACGCTGGGGCGGCAGAGTGCGAGTTGCAGCGACTTGGTTCGGGGGCCCGGTGGTACCGGCGGGAAGGGGCACTGAGGCTTACTCGTCCTCGTCGTCGCGGGAGTGCGCGTCATCGATGACGATGTCGTGGAAGCTTTCAATGTTCTCAAGCAGGGACTGATAGCGCTCGTACCACTCGGTTGTGCTTTCGTGCAGAAAGACGATGCCCTCGTAGATGAAACCAAGCTGAACGTAGCCCAACATTCCGGAGTACTTGCGCAGCCACTTGGCCTCGACCATCTCGGCAGCTTCTTCGTCAGGGAAGTTCATTTCGCCGGCTTCTTCGATGAGAGCGTCGAGTTCCTCGTGGTCCAGCGTCATTTCGCTGAAGGTGACGAAGGGAGCGCCGACGTGCTTGGCCATCTCCACGAAGTCTTTCCACGCGTCGGGGTTGCCGCGACCTTCCCAGAGGATTGAGGGAATGTCGTCGGTGACGTAGCCGGGGAGGCGATGGAGACCATGGCCCTCAATAAAGGCCACCATGTCGTCTTTCAGCGAGAGGAGGTTGTCGGTGCTCATTGTCAAACACCCATTCTCGCAGATGGGGGTGGGGCCGGCATCAGGAAAACTTTTTCTGTGAGGCGCCGGGGTTCGACCTGCAGCCCAGAGGTGAAATTGTTACTCTTGAATTAATTAGGTGAATGAGATCAGGGAGGATTACTGCTTGCCAGCATTTGAACATCACGTTTTTGTCTGCCACAATGTCCGGCCCGCTGATGCGCCGCGGCCGAGCTGCACCAGCGATGGAAAAAGCGAATTGCACACGCGGCTGAGCCAACTGACCAAAGACGCCGGCCTGGCCGGCAGAGTACGGATCAACAAGTCCCTGTGTCTGGACCAGTGCGAACACGGGCCGACGGTGGTGGTGTATCCCGAGGCTGTTTGGTACGGGAATGTGAAACCGGAAGATGCGGAGGAGATTGTGACGGAGCACCTGGTGGGCGGGCGGCCGGTGGAACGGCTGCGGATTGCCGATGAATGTTTGAATACGAAGAGTTGTCCGCATCAAGGCAGGAGTAGGGAATAGGCAGTAGAAAGCCAAAGACCCAAGGGCGGGACGGATTTGCGATGAAGCGCAGAGAGTTTTTGAAGGTTGCGGGGGCGGCTTCGGCTGCGACGATGGCACGCGGGGCGATGGCGCAGGCGGGTCGCGGATGTACGATCGTCATCGATGGCGGCGATCCTGTGGCGGGGGCGCCGCCTGTGCAGTGGGCGGCGGAACAATTGCGCGCGGCGCTGGCGGCGAAGGGCGCGCTTTGCCGGATCGTAATTTCCGGCGAGGGGGGCGGCGAGCGGGTTCGCGGGTCGGCATTCTATGTGCTGGCCAATTCATCGGCTCCAACGTCATCAGTTCTAACGCCTGGGAGAAAAGCGTCGGCGGATCGTGCATCCGCGAGTGCGGCGTCGGCGAGTTTGGCGGCCGCGGGGAAAACGCCGACGGGACTGAAATCATCTGGGCTGGCATCGGCGGGACTTAAATCTACCGGGCTGGCATCAACCGAGAGCGCTCCGCATCCGTCTGCGTGGCATCCCGGTGCGGAGTCGTTCGCGCTGACGCCGGGACGTTACGCTGGAATTCCGGCCACGATTGTTTCAGGTAGCGATGTGCGCGGCTACGTTTACGGATTGCTGGAGATGGCGGAGCGAGTGCGATTCGCCGCCGACGCGAGAATTGGGCTGCGTCTGACGGAGCCGATTCTGGAGAAGCCGGCCAACGAAGTGCGTAGCGTTGGGCGGTATTTTTGCAGCGAGGTCGAGGATAAGCCGTGGCTCTACGACAAGGATTTCTGGCTGGAGTATCTGGATCTGCTGGTTGCGTGCCGGTTCAACCGGTTCTGTCTCGCGTTCGGGCTTGAGTATGACTTTCCAAAGGGCGTTACGAGCGACTATCTGCATTTTCCGTATCCATATCTGGTGAATGTTCCGGGATACGATGTGCGCGTAATGCAGTTGGCTGCCGCGGACGGAACTGTGCTGCCGGCGCCTGTTGAGCTGAGCGATCGCGAACGGAAGATGAACCTGGACGCGCTGAAATTTATTGCGGCGCAGACGGCCGCGCGCGGATTGCACTTTCAACTGGGAATCTGGACGCATGCCTACCAATGGACCGACAGCCCAAATGCGTATCACCGCATTGAGGGGCTGACAGCGGAGACGCACGCAGAGTATTGCCGCGACGCGCTGGCGATGCTGCTGAAGCAGTGCCCGGAGATTGCGGGGCTGACCATGCGCGTGCATGGCGAGAGCGGGATTCCGGAGGGAAGTTACGACTTCTGGCGGACGCTGTTTGATGCGATCAAGAGCTGTGGGCGCACGGTCGAGATCGATATGCACGCCAAGGGCGTGGACGAAACGACGATCGACATTGCGAAGGCGACGGGAATGCCGGTGAAGCTGGGCGCAAAATATTCCGCGGAGCATCAAAGCCTTGGGTATCAGCAGGCGGACATTCGCGCGCTGGAGATTCCGAAGGCGGGGCACGAGGCACTGGGGCCGTTCGCGGTAAGTTCGGGCGCACGTTCCTTTACGCGATATGGTTATGCGGATTTTCTGCGAGCCGGCAGCCCTTACAAATTGCTGTTTAGGCTGTGGCCGGGAACGCAGCGGCATCTTTTGAGCGCTGATCCGGAGATGGCGGCGGCATACGGCAGGACAGCGCATTTCTGCGGGGCGGTTGGATTGGATTTGATGGAGCCGCTGACATTCAAGGGAAGGGAAGGGTCGGGGCATGCGGGCGGGCGATGCGCGTATGCGGACGCGAGCCTGAACCCAAAAGCCGATTGGGAGAAATTTGAACTTTACTACAGGGTGTGGGGTCGGCGGCTTTACGATCCGGACGCGAATGCGGAGGCGTGGCGGCGATGGCTTCGCAGCCAGTTTGGCAGGGCTGCCATAGCCGTGGAGACTGCGTTAGCGAATGCGAGCAGGATTTTGCCTCTGCTGACATCGGCGCATCTGCCGTCGGCGTCGAATCATTCGTTCTGGCCTGAGATGTATACGAACATGCCGATGGTGCGCGTAGGCGAACCGTCGCCGTACAGCGATACGCCGGTGCCGCGGTGCTTTGGGACAGTAAGTCCGCTCGATCCGCAACTGTTTGCGACGATCGACGAACACGCCGCGGACGAGATGGGCGGCGCAGCGAATCCCAAATACTCGCCGATTGAGGTGGCGCAGTGGATGGAGGATTGCGCGGCGGCAGCGAGCACGGCGCTGGACGAGGCGCACCGCAAGACAGGGGCGCGGCGGACCGCCGCATTTCGCAGGGTCGAAGCGGACGTGGAAATCCAGATTGGCCTGGGATGGTTTTTTGCGTCGAAGCTGCGCGGCGGCGTGCTGTATTCAGTCTTTGAGCAATCGCAGGAAACGGAAGCGGGCCGGAAGGCGATCGACGAATACAGCGAGGCGCGCGAGACGTGGGCGGGCATGGCAACGAAAGCCGTGGCGATATACCAAGCTGACGTTTCCTATGGGAGCACGCCGATGCGGCGCGGGCACTGGAGCGACCGGCTGAGCGCGATCGACAAAGATATTGAGGCTGTGGTGGAGCGGGTGAAGGGCGTGGAGCAGCCTGATGTGTCGTCGCTGGACACGAGGCATGCGATTGGAGAGGCGACTGGCGCGCCGGGGCGGCCCGAATTGGCGTGCGCTCACAAGCCGCCGGCGAGTTTTGAGGCCGGTGTGCCGTTGACGGTCGCGCTCACTGTTCTGGTGCCGGATGAGGTGACTTCGATTCGACTCCACTACCGGCATGTGGACCAGGCAGAACGGTGGAAGCGCGTAGAGATGCTTGGCGTTGGCGGGAGTTTTACCGCCGCGATTCCAGCCGACTATATGAAGGCGGATTTTCCGCTGGAGTACTATTTCGATCTTGCGGGAAAGAGTGGCGCATCGCGGATGGAGCCGGCGTTCAATGCGACGCTGTCGAATCAGCCGTATTACACCGTGATGGCTGGACGGCGATGAGGAAAGACGCATAACGCAGGGCCGGGAAGGCCGATTTCCGGGCCGCAGCCAGAGCGAAGCTGGCCGATTGTGCCGCCTGCCGGTGTACAGGCGGTGGTGCGATGCGGTACCCTGATAGCTAACCCATGATTTTTTCCCGCGACTATATTGGGTATCTCGCCCGCCGCACGGTCAAGCACCTGATCGACGCCAAGATGATCACCTCCAGCGACATGAAGGTGACGGAAGCGCGCGTGAATACGGCTTTGCTCGAGGAGCTTTCACTCGAGGACCGCATCAACGACGAGGTGAGGGTGATTCTGGACGCCTACTCCGAGGAGATGCGCAAGAGCGGAGCGCAATACGCCGAAATGTTCAAGAGGGTGAAGACCGAGCTGACCAAAAAATACAAGGCCGTGCTATGAGGATCAACCGCGACAAGTTGAATAAGCTGGCACACACGGTGGCGGACACGCTGGCGGAGATCGACGAGGTGGGCTTCCTGGAGGATCGCAACACGATCCGGCAAGAGGCGCGGAAGGAACTGGAGCTTCTGCTCACCGAAGAAGCGAAGATCGACATGTCGGCGCGGCAGAAGATCGCCAACCAGCGCAAGATCATCCAGGAAGGCTCGCAGGAGTGGGACATTCTGTATCGCAAGTATTACAACGATGAAGTGCGAAAGCTGGGGATTTGAAGAGGTATTGCACCTCTCGCTGCGCCGTTGAGGCGATGTTCGATTAGGCCGAGTATTTGTTAAAGTAAGGGAGTAACCCGCGCCCGCGGGTCGCTTCCAAACAATGAGTGGCGCTATCGTCTAGGGGTTAGGACGTGAGATTCTCAATCTTAAAACCCGGGTTCGATTCCCGGTAGCGCTACCAGTCATTTCCATCCCTTTGATTCCAAAAAGTCCAGCCTGCCCCCATCGCCCGTTGTACTACATTGGCACTACAGTTCGACTTTCTCCAAGTCGATTGCTCTGCAGGAGTTGCCCATTGGACGCGACCCGCACTGACCACTCGCAAACAATGGACATTTGTCATGCAGATCAGTACGGTTAGTTCGTTGCAGGCATGTCCCCGATAACGTCAGGGCCTGCACGGTATTTTGTACCAGCGAGATTGTTAGTGTAGCGCAGCGGTGAAGGGTTTGATAATGGATGTTGTGCTCCGTTGCATGTGAGCGGAAGAACGCAAGGGGCCGTGGTAAGAGGAGACTTGAGAATGAAATCTCGAATTGAATATGGCAAGGTTGCTCCGGAGGGGATGAATGCGATGCGCGGATTGGAGAGCTACGTCCGGCAGTCAGGCCTCGAAGACTCGCTGCTTGAGTTGGTGAAGCTCAGAGCCTCGCAAATCAATGGATGCGCCTACTGCATCGACATGCACACAAAGGATGCCCGTGCGCATGGCGAAAAGGAGCAGCGACTCTACGCCCTGGCAGCGTGGGAAGAGACGCCGTTCTTCACCGAGCGCGAGCGCGCTGCACTTGAATGGACCGAAGCGGTGACGAAGGTCGGCGAAGAACATGTACCGGACTCCGTCTTCAAACATACTCGCTGCCATTTTAGTGAGAAGGAATTGGTCGATCTCACCCTCGCCATTGTTGCCATCAACGGATGGAACCGGCTGGCAATCAGTTTTCGCACAGTTCCCGGAACCTACAATTCCGGTCTGAGAAAGGCTGGAGAGGGCATCGCCAATGATCGAGCATCCAGAAAAAAAGACGGACAGGAAGCGCACGCTCAGAAATAGGGACGCTGCCATTCATCCGGCGCTTCAAGGTACGAAGCGTCCAGGTGCCGCATCAAGTCATTACCACGAAGGCCGGACGAAGGTGAATGAAGGCTTCGTCGACGATAAGTCAAAAGAGAGCAGCCGCCGCGTCACGCTTTGGACGGAAGGCCACTCTACGCGGCCATTGGACGACTTTATTGCTCTTCTCCAGGCTCACGGTATCCGGCGGCTTGTAGACGTGAGGACCATCCCTCGATCGTGGCATAACCCGCAGTTTAACCAGGATCAGTTGCCTGAATCCATGAAGCAGGCCGGTATTCAATACGTCCATATGCCTGCCCTTGGTGGTTTGAGGCATGCGCGTCGTGATTCCGTCAATAATGCCTGGCGAAATGCGAGCTTCCGCGGATTTGCCGATTACATGCAAACCGCTGAGTTTGACGTCGCTCTCAAGCAGTTGATTCGTCTGGCGCGGAGCCGGCGGACGGCAATTATGTGCGCTGAGGCCGTGCCTTGGCGCTGTCACCGCTCTCTGATAGCCGACGCCCTCCTGGCGCGCGGAATCCAGGCGGAGGAGATTACAAGCAAAAGCAGTACACGCCGGCACACACTCACGCCATGGTCCTGCGTCGTTGGAGAGCGAATCACTTATCCCACTGTTCCAGTCGCACAGCATGAAGCCCGGCCAATCAGCTAGCTGAGCCCGTACGGATCTTGATGGGAGAGAGCGCTCCGAATAGAGGGAACACAAGGAGAGAAGCAATCCATTCGGCAGCAGAGGAGAAAGAAATGACTCACCAAATTGTGTCGCTAGCTCGCGACTGTTCCGCCACCGAGATTCCGAGCGGCTATGTTCACCGCTTGGCCGTAGGAACGCCGATTGTTATCACGCAGCAGCTGGGGGGCAGCTACACGGTGACCGCTGGCTATGGCCAGCTTATGCGCATCGAAGCCAAGGATGCCGATGCGCTGGGCTTTGCAGCGGCTTCGGCGGAAGCGCCAACCGAATTCAGCGAACAATTGGTGTGGGATCAGCTGAAGACGGTGTATGATCCTGAGATTCCGGTCAATATTGTCGATCTCGGACTCATATATTCCTGCGAAATTACCGAGAACAACGGTGTTCACGATATCTGTATCGCCATGACATTGACCGCTCCCGGATGCGGAATGAGCCAGGCACTCAAGTCTGACGTCGAACGGAAACTCTGCGGCCTTCCGGCCGTCCGGCAGGTCAATGTGGAGATTGTGTTCGACCCGCCCTGGACGATGCAGCGCATGTCAGAGGCAATCCGTCTGCAATTGGGCTTGGATTAAGACTTATGACATGCGCTACGCTAACAAACTGCTGGTACAAAAGATCGGGCAGGCGACCTGTAGAGAGAGCGGTATCATCGAGCAGACTTATTACGCGTTCCAACTCTGTTGGTACGAAGAACGCCAAAAGCAGTGGCCAACCGTCAAAGGTCGCGTCAGCGAAAATGAGCTCCTGTTCCTTTTCGATGCCATCACACGAGCTGAAGACAAATTCGCCGCGAACGTGACATAACACCGACGCTGCGTACGCGGATACCGCGCGTCAGCGCGACGCAGTGCCTTGCGATATAGATGGTGAACCCAATGCGGCAGCAATCTGGTCCATGGGAAGTTCCAGCGCGAAGAGCGAGGCAGTTCCCTGATCCGCATGCACCCAGATGCCGTGGAACGCTCCCTGCATCTCGGGGTGCATCTTCAACAGTGCTGACATCACAGCGGTGACCTGTTTCCGGGCGGAAATCGGATCGCTCAACTGCGCTGATTGGGTTGCGTCGGGCGTGTAGTGAACATCCAGGTCGAGCCCTCCTAACTCCGTCGACGTATCAATCGCATTCACCGTAATCAATTGGCCCTGCGCATAGAACGTCAGCGCCGTCTTTCCCGGCAAATCGGCGGGCCGAATCTGATCAGCCTCATGCTGCAACTTTTCGAGATTTGGGCTCGACAGGAAATCCAGCGGGTCGAGGAGGTTCGTGGCGACGCGATAGTAAAACCACGCATTCCAGTCCATCTTTGTCAGGGCGTATTTCCGCGCCGCTACCCAATACCACACACCGTCGTGGCCATCTGCTGTCATTGGCTTCACAAATAAGCCGGCGAGCAGCCAGCGACCATCGGCCGACCTCGACAAAATGAGCGATATCCTCTGAGGGCGCGGTACGCCGGTTGCATGAACCATGGCCAGTGCGTAGGTGCCGGGCGGCAGTGCGGGAAAGCTCAGGGACACGACGGGCGATCCGCAAAAAAAGTCCACTTGCGTGGCTCCCGCCGCCATCGCGCCAGTGGAATCGCTCGAGGATTCGAGCAGATAGAGCTCATCCACGGTAATCGCGGCAGGCTGCACAAGCGGCTGCAGATGGCCGACGGAACTGACGAGCCCGTCGAAGTTCGCGGCCAGCACAGGCGTCACATCGTTGCGAAGAACAGCGGTGTTATCTGTCTGTATTTGCGAAAGTATTGAGTGGGTCGCATTGGCCAGTTCATCGCGCTGAACCGGCGTCATCTGCGATTGAGTTGTACATGAGGCGGCATGCGCTGGGGTAACGTGCATTCCCGCGCAGACCAGAATCAGGAATCCGATTGAACTTGTCGCCTTGGCAAATCTCATCATCATATCTGTGCCCTCACTTGAGTAGGCTCGCTGCCAGATGTTCGTGCCGATCCCTTATCTCTTGAGCGCGCACCACGGAAAGCGCGGCTTCCGCGCGGCTCAGAATCTCCTGCTCGACTTCGCCTATCGGCATGGGCGCGATGATCGTCATGCAGCCGATGATTTCGTTCAATGCAAAATACGAATTCCGGCTGAACTGGAGGAATTCAAGCGGATATTCGGGCTTTCGCGCACGCGCCTGCACCGGATCGGCGTCTAGCAGGAAACTGATATCCAGCGTGGGAACAAGCCTTGCAATCATGCGCGCGTACACGCGCGACACTAAGTTCTTCAATCTAAGATTGGCCAACTCGTCGTAAATAAACCTGTCGAAGATGACGACATCGACGTTTGACTGCCGCGCTCTTGTCATCACTATTCGAGTTGAAAGAGCGTCAACCAAGTAGATGCAGAGGCGGACCACCGTCATCGCCGATGAGCGGACATTCTTGTCTCGCCGGCTGATCGGCGCCTCCGGGGTTCCGATACCTTTATCCCCCTTGAAGATCAAGTGCGAAGCGCCTTCGCGAAGCCCTTTGAAGCGTGCCACATCGTCCCAGAAACTAACGAGGGAATAGCGCAGGCCAAGTTGCTCGATGCTGGCGCAGAATTGACGGATTTGTGTGCTCTTGCCTGCGCCGTCAATCCCGGAGAAGCTTACGAATTTGGTTGGCATATTTCCCTGGTCTGCGCGCATGGTCAGTCACCGTTGATCTCTGGCAGTATTAGAAAGGTTCCATCAATGTGGCTGGCTGGGCGTCGCGTGCGTCAGCGCCACCACCGTTCCGACAGCGATGCAAGCGGCCGCGACCACTGCGAGGCTAATCAGAAATGTGCGCACACGCCGCTGCTTTCCTGGCGCAATCGCCGCCCCGCTCACTCGCGATCCTGCAACTCCCGTGCCATTCACTGCCGGGGCCGCGGCGGTTCCCACTGGTTTAGCCGGACCGCTCTGATCTTGCGCCTGGCCGGCCTGCGAACCGCTGGCCTGCGGATCGCTCGCCGGTGCGTTCTGGTCGCTGCTCTGCGCAGCTCTCGCGACCGGCGCTGGCGTGCCGCTCGAAGAGGGTGTTTCAACGCGAGGACTCTGCGCCGTCGTCGCCGGCGTTGAACCAGACGTGGAATCAGGTCCGGAATTAGGCGCGGGGTCAGGCGCGGGATTCGGAGCGGAACTGTCCGGCTGCGTGGCCGTCGGAGTCGATCCCTGAGTTTCCTGACTGGCCCCCTCCTGCCCAGGCAATGGCTCTGCCCTCGCAACTGGCGCCGCCAACAGCAGGACCATGCATGCCGCAATCGGCTTTTCTATGAGCCACTTTTTGATTCTCATGTCCACTTTCCGAATCCCTAACTACTTTGTGCCTTAAGACAGCGACGATCAAGATGAGACGATCGTGCTTCAGGCGGCATTTTCAGAAACCTGACCATCCTCGTCGAGTGAATTCTCCGTCATGGCCAAGCCGGCGGGGGGCTGATGAAAGCTGTTTACCGCGTCCGTATTCGAAGCGAAGATCTGAAACAGGCGGTCGGCTCCGATCAATTTAAGCATTCCCTGGGCCGACGGAGTTACTGATGCCAGCCTGGCGTCTCCATTGCGTTTCATGGCTTCTTCCAGGCAGGACAAAAGCAAGTGAAGAACTGGCTTGTCCATTTGACTTAGCCCGGAGCAATCAAGCACAAGACCAGGGCGCCTGTCGCTCATGCGATCCTGTACGCCGCCCAGGAAGCGCCGTCCCTGGTCCTTGCTGGTTATTTCCGGAAGCTGCTCGATGGTTACTACTCGCCTCGTCGCCATAATAGTTCTCCTGGTTTATTCAGCTTGTTGTTCCTGTTAGCCGTTAAGGTTGAACATCATTGGACTCGGCTAATCTGGTCAGCGAGCCTACCGGCGCACCCCTCAACTGAGAAGGTGCTGCCGAATATTGTGTCAGTTCTCCGTAATCGCCAAAGATGCGCTCAAGTTCTGCCCTCGGATCGCGTACGGCCCGCGCCAATATGTGCCTTCCATACCGGATCAAGGTTGCCGGGGTTGTCTTGTACCAACAGCATTCGGTCATTCGCGGCGAAAAGCCGCACATAAACCGAAGTTTTGAGAGTCCGGCCGGCGAAGATAGCAAAGCTGCTACCAATCTATGATTGCCATCCAGAACGGTAAGAGGCCCACGCTCGCTAATGCCGAGAAGAACCACTGTGCCGAATTTTCCATTTCCTTGTGAAAGTTGCTCTCCGAGCGCGGTCATCTTCGATAAAAACCTATCGTCAAGAGTGTGCCTGCTCGTGCGTAAACCCTCGGTGACCCGGACGACTGAATAATTGCCCCGCGCCAACTTTCGCCACTGGGACCGCGGAAATATTCGGATGAGGTCAAGGGCATCCTCATTGACTTTCACCTCATACCATTCGGTCTGGCCGGGGAGTTCCTCCCAGAGCGAACGGCGCTTCGCAAGCAGAAGCGCGTGGCGCTTTGCAATCGCAACTGCGTGGTGCTGATCGGGTTCGGATATAAGCTCGTGCGTTTTGTCCAGTTCGCGAAAGTCGGGATGATTAAAGTCACTGTTCAGGAACTCAGCGATCACTTCGTTTTCCGTCACGGGCCGCAGCAGGCTGACCGGACAGCAATCTGACGCTGGGAGCGGGATTTTCGATGTGGCCAGGGCGTCAAGTAGAAACGGTATTGCCACAACAACGAAGAGGACGGCCAACACCGCCAATTGAACCATGATGACCTGGTGCAGTGATGAATGGAATTGATAGATTCCCGCAATCAACACGCCACTGAAAAACAATTGAACCCAGCTGGTGTTCGCAATTTTGTACGCCATCTCGAACGTGATGACCACCGCACTAATTGAATAGACAACGGTCTTAAGAGCGTAGAGCGCAGAAAGGTGGGGAATGTCGAACTTTCCCGCGATTTGGAATCCGGGCCCGAGGATTGTCGTCCATAGACCGGGGGGCGCAATCCACATGGCAAGGGCGGCGAAGGAGCCAATGCCGAGCACCAGCAAAAGCGACGTGGCGATGACGCGTAGATCTTTTCGCTCCTCGGCGCGAGTGCCAGCCACAATTGGGAATGTGGAATTGACGACGGCTGCAGATAGAACGAATATCACGCGACCGACAAGTCCCACAGCTGCGTAAAGGCCAGCTTCCCGCGCAGGGAAGATGTGCTTTACCACCACCAGGTCGCAGTTGTTGATGATCATCTGGCCGGAGTAGAAGAGCAACGCCTGGCCTATTTCACGAGCGCCCTCCCAAAAGCGAAGCGGATTTGGAGCCCGCGCCGGCAACCGTTGTGTCATGGCAAAATAGGAAACCGCCATGGCGACGGCATTTGCAGCGACAACTCCTTGCACGCCGTAGCCTCTCGCGACAAGAAGGTATGATCCTCCGAGCCGGACCGCTCCTTCGATCACAAGACTCATGGCCAGACGATGGAATCTGTAACTGCCCTGATCGTAGCCACGGCGGGCTCCCAGCGGGATATAGAAACCGGCGGCAATCGCAAGCATTGCGATCAGGCTGGAGCTGGGGAGATTTAGATAATCCGCGATTCCCTGGCGAAAAAGAAACAGCACCAGCGCAACGGAGATTCCGCACCCGATCGCGCTGCGATGGAGGCATCGATAGATCTCCGCCTTCGTCTCCGCCAATGGCTGCTGCGCCACCACCTTCGCAGTGACGATTTGAAATGCGAACGAAATGGCGGAGAGAAGGATGAGGAGCGAATAGACGACCGTGGCGTGGCCGAAATTCTTAGGGCCCAGAAACCAGCCGATGACAACGTTATAGGCGAGGCTGAGGATCGTCGCGAGGCTCGAGCCAGTCAGCAATACCACGGTTCCCGAGACAATTCGGGATTGTAGCGTTTTTGCCATTTAGATATACCGTTCTCCGCAGTGCCGGCGATCCAGTTCGCTGCGCCAGAAGGATGTATTGGAGCGAGCAGGCACACCGTAATATCTATTCCGATGCCGAAATGCATGTTCTGGCTGCTCAACGCGTTAAGCCGGGCGGCAGGCATGGAATTTGTGCCGCTCTCACGACAAACCCGGCAACCGTCTTGTGCTTCTAATGAGATTGAGACCATGTTGCATCGCATATGCGCCACATTACTGATCCTTTTGGTACACGGGTGTTCCAATGCCGGCTCCGGCCAGTTTGCGCCCCTGAAGTATCGGGCGGTCGGGAATTCGCCTGAGGTCCTTGCGGTGTACGAGGCATGGTTCGGGCATCCTGCCCATATCTCTGTGAATTACAACTCCCACGATCCCGCGGAGATCAAAAATCAGATTCGCCATGCCCAGTCAATGGGCATCTCGGGATTTGTAGTGGATTGGTATGGCGACCGCGAGCCGTTTATCGATCAGAGTTACGCGTTGATGCAGAAATTGGCCGCCAAGAATAAATTTCATGTTGCCATGATGTACGACGAATCCAATGAGGCAGTTGGAGCAACAGACGAAGCGATCGCGGATTTCAAGATGTTCCATGACGCTTATCTATCTGCCAACTCACCGGGCCATGAAGCATACCTGACTTACGAAGGCAGCCCCTTAATCTTCATCTTTCCAAAGGGGTTGCACACCGACTGGAGCAAGGTTCGGGCCTCTGTAAGCTCCTGGAGCCCTGCGCCCCTGCTTATTTATGAGGCGCCTGCCGGCGCGGATGCCAGTGCGTTCGACGGCTTTTATCCGTGGTTCTACATTGGGCCCAAAGGCTGGGCCGCGGACGGCGGCAATTGGGGGGAGGATGCCCTGACCAGTTTCTACCAAACGATGCGCGATAAATATCCCGACAAGATCATTGTGGGCGGCGCATGGGCGCAATTCAACGACTCCAAGGCTTCCTGGGGGCTCAATCGTCGGATTGCTGCGCGCTGCGGCCAAACGTATCAAGACACCTTCAATTTCTGGCACAGAGTATTTCCAGCGGATCAACCAATTCCTTTCATATTGATTGAGACATGGAACGACTACGAAGAGGGGTCTGCGGTCGAGCGGGGACTTCCTACCTGCAACGCTCCGGCGATGACGAATAGCGCGAGGAATCCCAGCCCCAGCTCTTCAGCAACAACCCAGTGAGGCACCCCATACCTCGCCGAGGTTGCCGATAGCTGCCGGGATAAGCGGAGCTTCGCTCGCAGCGCATTAATCTCCCGCTTCCCCAACTGGGAAAAATTGGCTCCCAGTTCCGCACGCGCCAAAGTTAATAACAGGCTCTAAGCGGCGTAGCTTTTTGCCTTACCTGGATAGGCGTCGGGCTGAACTGCATAGCTCCCGTTTTGGATGGAAATGGCGCCCGATTGAGCTGCCACTTCCTCAGGGGAGCGGTGAACCTCACTAATGAGGGAGAGCGGACGAACGCGCACCTGATCGAACACACGGATGATGTATTCGCCCAGCACTCCTATCGTTAAAAGCATCAGGCCCCCCATCAGGAACACTGCGCATACAATACCGAGGGCTGCTGCTCTTATAGGACTCGAGGAAATCAACGCCCCCATGCCAAGCAGCAGAGCCACGCAGGTTGCCAGGCAACAGAGCACAAAGCTGAGCCGAAGCGGCTTGTAGCTAAAGCTCATGATCGCATCTGTGGCGTACTTGATCCGGCTCATGAACGACACTTTGCCGTCGCCGCAGAGCCGATCCTGGCGGTCGTAGTAAACGACGGTGTTGCGATATCCGACCCACGCGCGCAGTCCAGGCAGGTAAGGATTCTTTTCGCCCATCGCGAGGATGGAGTCAACCGCTTTCCGATCCATAAGCCCAAACAGGCCGGCATTGAGCGACAAAGGGTAATCGGAGATGGCTCCCAATACGCGATAAAAGAGAGGGAAGAGCAGGGCCAGAATCTTTCGGCTCTCCTGACGGCTTCTGCGAACACCTACCACAACTTCGGCGCCGCCCCGCCACGCATCAATGAGTTGCGGCACAACCTCCGGCGGATCCTGAAAATCGGCATCCATGAGGATCACGGCTCGCCCATTTGCGGTGCGGAGGCCGGCAAAGATTGCTCCGACCTGACCCCAGTTGCGAGAAAGCTCCACGACGACGACATGGGAATCGAGTGCCTGCAGTCCCTTCAAGAGGTCGAGGGTCGAATCGGTGGAACCGTCGTTGACGTAGACAACTTCCCAGCCGTCGACGCTGCCCTGTAAGGCGCTCGTTACAGCCTCATGAAACTGGACGATTAGATCCTCTTCGTTATAGACGGGAACAACAATGGAAACCATTCTCGACTCCTCGAAATCGGCTTCAGGAGATTCTGGTGCTTTGCCTAAGCTCTCTCCAGCCGTCAATTTTCACTTGCTGTCCTGCGACAGTCGATCACTTAACCGACGATCTATTTGGAATCTGCCTGCATTACCCTTACTTTCCATCGAATTTCAGCGGGAGTTAAGACAACGATGTAGCGCGCACTGACGGGCACGGTCGATACCGGCTTGTCATGATCGAGGACCTGCACGTCATATTCAGCATCATCAATCAACTCGATGGATAGTCCTTCAGGGGAGTAGAAGAGAAACTGAATATGGTGAACGCGATCGTGATAACGCGTTTGAATTCCCGCCTTTGCCTGTTCGTCGATCGTATCCGCCAGCTTGCCCCTTGCCGTGCCGATAAAGTCCTCGTCAAGAAGGTTCGGCTGGTTCTGTTGAAACGCCTCGTTCATTGCCTGCCATGACTCAAGATAATCGCGGATTGCAGCGGCCTTGGTCTGATCTTCCAAAGGCCGCGGGCCCTTGAGTTGGGAAGTGTCGACAGTAACCACCGGCTGCGCGGCAACCATGCCGGACGCCAGGATAATGCTCGCGCACACCAATGCGAAATGCTTCAGCATGGTCACTTCCCCCACCGGATCTGATTGCCCAAAACCACTCCACTTGCCACGGTGATTGTTGCTCCGTCGCGGGCGGGCATCTTAACTTCCGCAATGTCGCGCTTAAGAGGTACATCCACCGTGGATTGACCGCCGGGGTAGGTCTCTGTGAATGTGACAATCGTTCCATCCGGCACCGCGTTTCCACTGCAATCGCGCACCGGAGCGGTTTGGAGATCAAGCTGCTGCCCCGAGGGCTGAGCGCTGACCTTCAGATCGCAGGGGTCGCCGGGCACCTGGCGAATGATGTTGGTGCTCGATACGTCGCCGGCCTGCGCAACGAATTTGCTGCTGCCTTGCTGGCTCGTCGAATCCATCGCTGTCCAGGCTGCTCCGTCACGGGTACTAACCTGTTGTTTTTGCACTGCGCCGGAAGGACTGGACAGCTCAAAGGACACGAGTGTGGGAGCGGCAATCAAATTGTGATAGACATCGAAAACGTAAACCGCGCCGGTAATTCCGTCGTGCAAGCCGACGGGAAGACGCGACGGTTTGGCAAGAAAGCTGAGGTTGGCTGGGACGCTTACGGGCGTCACATCGAATGATCGCGTGGTCGTGCCGCTGCCTTGCGCCAGGATGACGACGTAATGGCCCGCATTGCAGATCGATCCCGCGGGGAAATACGTTGAAGTCCCCAACTGCACCGTCCGTTTCAGTACCTGGCCTGGACCAACGATGTACAAGGCTGCTTCTCCGCTTCCGGCGTTCTGAATTGAGAACGCGCTTCCTGCTTCGATGCTGCGGGGCACGTTAAGGGTTTCGTCCTGGGCGTGTGCCGCAGGCATTATCGCCACGGTCAGACTTACGAGCAGGAATGTGAGCGTCGGTTTCACAGCGATCCTCCAAAGCTGAAGGTGGAAACAACCGTGCGCTCGGTGCTGACGTTTTTCGCGATGTCCTCGGGGATGGGGATATTAAACGCAACCGGAATCTGCGGCAACAGCGCAGTGTCCACATACTGGTCCGCGACCCATACCAACTGTCCGGTTTTGTCGTAAAGAGTTCCTATGACGTGGGCTACGTTCACGGTTTGCCCGCTCTGATTGACGAGTTGTCCAGTCAATGAGGCATTCGGCGCTGGATCGAATTTCTGATTATTAATTTCGATGACGGGATCGGCTGAGGCCGGCACCAGGATGGCGAATGGCTTCATGTTGATGCTGTCAACTTGAGACAACTGCGCGTCAGGAAACCGGATGAGAAATGGAGTGACCTGTTTTGGCAAGAGAACGTGGGAGATCATGTCAAAGGAGCCTTCGGTAGCAATGGGAGATTTGTCCTTTGCCTGCAAGGTCGCCGACACAGATACGTACGCGGGGACTACGTCATCGTTCAGCAGTTCTCCCATGATCAAAAGGCCGTCGGCACGCTGCACAGGATGCATGTCCACGATGCGGACCGATGGCGCATCCACGTCCTGCGCTCCCCAGTCGTCTCCCGCACCGCGATAGATCACATCCCAGCGAAGATAATTTACGGGAATCACCTGCGGAGGAACCGTGGGCTGCCTGGTGAACGGCCAGTTCACATTCCAGTGATCTCCATTTTTCACGACCTGCAAATCGCGCGTGTCCACCGCAGTGCCGACTACCGTGGCCCAATCCAGCTCCAGCCGGACCTCGGCCTGAGTTTCAGAGGCGTGAAGCGGCCACACTGTGAAGTGATCCAGCGTCGAATAGGTGCGCAGATTCGTCGTGTAACCGGTCAGATCCAGTTCAAATTCCTGCTCGGTAAACTGGGCTTTATTGGCGAAGCTGTCATAGGCCCTCTGCCAGTCGTGGGCTTGGATTTCCTGACCTAAATCCTGGACTGCCTCTTCGGGAGTGGAAGATGAAGTAAGCAGAGTTTTCTGGATAATAAAGGGGCGAGCTGCCGCCACCGGCCACACACACCCGATCACAACCAGAAGCACGGTTGCAACAGCAAGGGAAAGCGCGAGTAGTCCACCCTTTGTCACGACGCAACCCTCCTAGTGTCTACTTCGTCTTCAGCAGCGTCGTCTTCGGCAACGTGGTCTTCGGCGACGGAATAATCTGCGCCGATCTTCCGCCATCCTCTTTCCGGGATCAGGAAGACGAAAATGGCTAGGAGGCTGCTTCCAAAGGGGAAGATGCCCCACATCACGCCCTGCCAATGCGGAGTTCTCTGCGCTGCGTTTACAGGCGTAGCGGGTGGCACACCATCCTTGGCCCATACCGTGATGGTCTTATCATCGAGATAATCGACCGGGCGCCAACCCGCAAATGACAATAGCGGGTCATAGTAGGGATCGGTCGAGAAGATCCATTTCAGGCCATATTTGTCGGCGTGCATCATGATGGCGCGAAGTGATTCAAGACCTCCTGTGCCGAAGTACTTTGCCTGAGTGAGCGAGGCGCCGCCGTAGCGAGTCAGTTCCGGGAGCAGGCGCCCGGTATACCATTCGCCATCGACGCTGCTGGCATCCGTCAGTACGGCCAGGCGCGAGATACTGTTGCCGAATCCGAGAGTGAAATACCGGTATTGGTCGTGGCCGCCGCGATTAAGCCAATCAGCCACTACATCGACGTTGACGTTCCGTGCATTCGTAATTCGATAAGTGCCCCACGCTACTCCCATTCCGCAGGTCCATGTCGCCAGAATCGCGAGTACGGTGACTGCCCAGTAGCGATATCTGTCGACGAGCTTCACGGCGAGCAATCCGACGAACGGAAGCGCCAGCAAGCCCGCCCAGTAGCTGAAGCGCTCCATGGTGAGCACCTCGAACGCGTGCCCCAGCAACAAGTGTCCCAGAGGCGTTGTTCCTCCCAGGCCGAGAACAAATGTCAGCCAAAACGCAATCAGCAGTGGGCGAAGCCGAACTACGCTCGCGCCGCGGATGAAGATGAACGGAATGGCGAGAATCAAAGCTCCGTAGGGAAGGATGAAGTAATTTAGGCCCCACTGCGGGCTGAGGATGAAATTGGCCCGGCTGGCATGGGGAATCGTAGTCTGGTTGATCGGGTGATGAAGCAGCGAGAGCCAGAACGGAAGCAGCACGACTGCAAGCGCCGCGCTTACCACAGATACAATCACGACTGTGCGGCCGAGAATTGATCCCACTGAGGCCGGCTCGCCCTCTCGGCGGCGATCAATCAAGGCAAGAGCCACAACCGGCAATGCAAAAATAAACGATCCAAACAAAAGAGTCAGATGGTGGCCGGCACCTGCGGCAATGAAAAGCACGGTGGCCTTGATAAATGCCCGCCAACGGCCATAACGTAGCCATTCGTAAAGAAAGGGAAGCGCGATCAGATAGAGCGGCGCAGCCAACGTGCTCGGCAACTGCCCGGCGTTGTAAACCAGAAAACTCTCAGAGCCGAGAAAGACGCTTGCTAACGCAGCAATCGAAGCTGCGCGCGGGCTGACCCATAGCAGCGAAAACCGGTAAACGCCCACCACAAGAAGCAAAATGGCGATCATTTGGACGGCCATGTAGGCCAATTCCAATCCCATGATCCGCGAAAGGAGAGCAATCCAATAATGCGGCAAGGGGGGATACGTGGCCTGGCTAAAGCCCGCAAACCATTTCGTATTCCATGGATCGAACCAGTGGTGGACGTAATGCGAGGAAAAGAAGATGTGGAAGTTGGTGTCGTAGGACTGCAGCGGCAACTTCATCAGGAGCAGCGGAAGGTGAACCGCCAACGCAGCCATGAGGGCCGCAGTGAGCGGTATCGGCCGCGACAAACATTCAATGGACTCAGATTTCTGCACAATTGGCTCTCGAAGGACGTTGAATACAAGGCTTTTAACTCGAATCATCGGCCGCGATGCGGTTTTTCGCGGCAACCCTTATCTCCACAGAGACAAGCCCGGAAGCTAAATCCATTCAACCTCTTCGATTAGCAAATGTGCAGCTTAGGTTGCTTGAATGCAGTTTTATTTCATGATCTTGTATGCGCGGCAGCAGAGTTTGATCGCACAGAGCAACAACATCAATTGCGCGGGCATCAAAGTGAGCAATTGCATTCTAGGATGTGGTGACTCGCCTTGCTTGCCAAAAGTGGACTCTTAAAGGTCGCATTCGCATGCGTCGTCGCCGCATTTGCCTGCGTTGTGCGAGGGCAAACCTATCAAGTCGGGCCAGGTGCTTCTACTGAATCTCCTTCTCAGAACAAGGCCGCGCCTCAGAAAGACCATTCGCCGGCGCCGAACCGGAACCTCGGATGGGGCTCAAATATCCAAAACGCCCGCCTGGGCCGCGCCGCGGAGATGGCCTTGCAGCACGGCAATCACGCGCTGGCGCGAGATTATGCGCAGCGAGCTGTCGAAGCCGCGCCCAACGATCCGCAGCTATGGTTCTTGCTCGGCTATGCGGCGCGTCTCGATGGCGACTACAAGCAAGCAGTGGACGCCTATTCTCATGGACTTCACCTCGACCCCTCGTCCCTCGATGGACAGTCAGGCCTGGCGCAGGTTTACAACTTGACGGGGCGAACAGACGAGGCCGAGCGCATTCTCAAACAGGTCGTTGAATCCAGCCCTGACCGCGGCGGCGATCTGACCATGCTTGGAGAGATGTCCATGCGGTCGAAGGACTACGCGGGTGCGCTCGATTGGCTGAACCGTGCAGAGAAAATTCATCCCGACGCGCGCGCGGAGTTGCTGATGGCGCTTTGCTACCAGCAGACGAAGCAGACGGATCTGGCGAACCGCTACCTTGAGCTTGCCGAGCATCGTGCGCCAAACAACCCCGAAATTCAACGCGCCATGGCGGGCTTCTATCGCGATACGGGAGACTTTGCTCAAGCGATCGCCGTACTGCAGTCGATTCACAATCCACAACCCGATGTAACCGCGGAGCTGGCTTACACCTATCAACTTGCCGGAAAACCCACAGAGTCAGCCAGATTCTTTGCGCAGGCAGCTAGCGAAGCGCCAAAGGATATGACACTGCAGCTGTCGGCTGCCCAGGCTGAGATTGTTGCCGGCTCAATTGCCGAAGCAAAGTCGTTCCTCAAGCGCGCCAAGGTAATCGATGCCAACTATTATCGGCTGCACGCCCTCACCGGCGAGATTGCCGAACTGCAGGATCGCGATCGCGATGCGCTTCAGGATTTCATGGCGGCATTGACGAGTTTGCCTGAGCATCCAGCCGAAGGGCGGCTTTACGGCATCCAACTGCGCATGGATCTGGTGGCTCTCGATCGCAACCTGGAAAATGAAGCTGACGCGCGCAGTCAGCTGGCCACGGCGCAGTCTGAAATCAACGCCTTGGATGGTTCTGGCCCCGATAGAGAAGAGTTTCTGCGCCTTCGATCGTCAATTAAACTCGCCGCCGGCGACGCTGAGGGAGCGCTTGCCGACGTGAAAGAGGCTCTGGCGGTCAACCACGATCGCGGCAATTTACAGCTCGATGGCGACATCTTGATGAAACTCGGGCGCACAGACGAGGCCATTGCGGTTTATAAGCAGGTTCTGGCCGGGGATGGCGATAATCGGCTGGCGCTAACCTCTTTGGGCTACGCTCTGCGCGCGGCTGGTCACGATGATGACGCGGAAAAGTATTTTGAGCACTTGGAAAGGGTCGACCCTTCGTCGCACGTAGCCTATCTTGCCCTCGGCGATCTTTTCACCGCACGCCGGGAATTCACCAAAGCACAGGCTTCTTACAGCAAAGGGTATGAATTGGATCCGCAAAATGCACTGGTTGTGGCGGGAGGAATCAATGCCGGAATTGAGGCGCATAACCTTCCTCTGGCTGGCCAATGGCTGGGCCGGGTAACTGAGCCCATGAAAGAGGATCCTAAAGTTTTGCGCGAAACCGAGAGATATCTTCGCCTCTCGGGCAAGTACCAGGAATCGGAAGAAGTAGCTCAGAAAGCTATCAAGGCGCTGCCCGACGATCGCGAAGTAGTTGTCTATCTGGGATACGATCTGCTCCTCCTCAGAAAAGACGACGATCTTCTTGCCCTGACATCGAAATACTGGAATATTTTGCCGAATGAAGCCGATATTCCTCTGCTTGCCGGCTACGTTGATAAAAAGCGAGGGCTCAATGAGCGGGCGGTCGCGGACTTTACTGAAACTATCCATCGCGACCCCCAGGCAGTCACTGCCTATGTCAACCGCGGATATGTATTGAACGACCTTCGGCGGTCGCAGCCGGCGGCGGCGGATTTTGAGGCCGCTCTCAAATTGGAGCCGAACAACGGGGAGGCGCATCTGGGACTCGCCTATGCAGATTTGGGATTGCGGAAGCCGGATGCAGCTCTCAAGCAAGCCAACCTGGCGGAACGGGATTCTGGAGATTCACTTGGTCTGCATGTAATCCGGGCCACTGCCTACGGCCGCATGGACATGCTGACGATGGCCGCCCACGAATATCAAGCGGCGTTGAAGTTTGCGCCCAAAGACGGCTCCCTTCACATTGGCCTGGGGAATACGTATTTTGCAGAGCATCGTTACCACGACGCAATCGGCGAATTGGAAGTTGCGGAGAAGTTCTCTCCCGATAACCCGCGGATCTATGCATGGCTCGCACGCTCCTATGCAAGCCTTCAGGATCGGGAGAAAACGTACCTTAACGTTCGGCTGGCGGAGCAGCATGCTCTTTCGCAGCCAGTGCGGCCGGCCGAAACGGACTCCGATCCGATCGATGATCCGGGATCCGAACGGAGTGAAATCCTGATCTCGACCGGCGAGGCACTGAGTACGCTTGGCGATCAGAACGGCGCAATGGAAAGGTTTCAGAAGGCGCTGGTCGCGGCCGGCAGCGATCGCGTGAGTGTACGGCTGGCCATCGCCGAGATTATGACGCAGCGCGGGCATCAAGACGATGCGGAGAGGCAGATTGCGTTGGGATGGATGGAAGCCGAGGCCGGAGAAACGGTGCCCCCGAGCGGACCTCAGTACGTTGAAGCCGCGGACTTGTTCAGCTCCATGCATCAATACGATCTGTCGGAGGATTATCTCGCACGCGCGAAGGCAGCCGGTGCGTCGGACGCTGAGGTGCGAATTACTCTGGCCAACGACGATCTTGCTCTGGGCGAAACAGTCAAAGCGAAGGCCGAACTGGCGGCTATCGGGGACCCGGCGGACGAAGCTCAGAACTACCAATACCTGTTGGCCGAAGCCAACGTCTACAGTCAGGAACATCTGAACCCACAGGCGCTGACTGCTTTTTCCCAGGCGTCCAATGGAGCCGGCGACGATCAAACCGCCGAACAGGAAATGCTGACAACAGGGGCCAACGAGGGTCTGAGAGTCAATCCGCATTTGAGTGTGCTTTCGGATTTTTCCGTCGAGCCCATCTTCGAAGATTCGACGGTTTACGTTCTGGACTCTAAAACGCTCGCGTCATTTGCTGTCCCCAGCTCCGACACCGCCCAGTTGCCGCCGCCGCGCTCGTCGATCCAAACCATGTGGACCGATGCATTCCATCTTCACTTTCCGGTCGTTAACGCGCTCGCGCCTGGCGGATTCTTTCAGATGCGCAACGCCCGAGGCACGATTTTGTTGCCTGAGACGAACTCGATTCTCGACCGCAACACTACTGACTCCACATTCAATTTCTCGCTGAACCCGACGATTCATCTCGGCGACAATGTGATGACATTCAACACCGGAGCTCAGGAGACGGTACGGCGCGACTCCAAGGATCCGTACGACATGGATCAGAATCTGTTTCGCGTGTACAGCTATATGTCGACAAGCTCGTTTTTTAACGCGATTTCGGCCACCGGGTTTCTGATGCGCGAAGCAGGCCCGTTCACTCAGAGCGGACAGTACTCGCGCGAACTTGCCGGAAAAATTGACTTTCGCGTGGGTTCGCCCTGGGGCAAAACAGCGCTGCTGACCGGATATGGAGTCGACGATCTGTTGTTTAAGAAAGCGTATATCGAATATTACTTCACATCCTCTTATATTGGCTTCGAACACAGGTTCTCGCCGCGACTTGACATCAAAGCCCTTGCCGAAGATGTGCGCGCATGGCGAATCTATCAATCGCGCTGGGGGATTTCACAGAGCCTCCGCCCGGCAGGAAGCATCGACTTCATTCCCAAGCGCAACTGGGACCTGCAATTTTCAAGCGCCTATTCAAGTGTGAGAGGGTTTCACATTTACGACGCGACGCAGAATGGGGTTTCCATCTCTTATTCGCGGCCGTTACACCGCGTTTTCAACGACAATTCGACGCCGGTTTCGTTACAGTATCCCATCCGCTTCTCGGCGGGCGTTCAGCAGGAAACTTTCTTCAATTTTTCAGGCGCCCAGAATCAGCAGTTTAGACCCTACGCAGAAATCTCAATCTTTTAGAGGTATATACGATGAAAATTTGTCTAGTTGCTACTTTCCCCCCAAGCGGACGCCAGTTGAACGAGTATGCGTTTTACATTGCCAACGAGCTCCGGCGCCACCCAAATGTGGAGCTGACGATTCTCGCCGACGAGGTGAGCAACTATGACTTCGTAACCGACGAAAACGGGAAGAAGATCGCGGCGAATGACCTGCCGGAGCTAAAGGGATTTAACGTGGTTCGCTGCTGGAAGTTCGACAGCTTGTCCAATCCGGCTCGACTGCTAAACACGATCCGCAAATTGAAACCCGATGTCGTCTGGTACCACCTTGTCTACTCCACTTTTGCGACTGCGGACAAGCCGGTTACGGCGTTCGCGGGCCTGTCGATTCCGGCGCTTACTCGAGGCGCAGGCTTTTACACGCATGTTACTCTGCACCAAATTATCGAGCACGTGGACTTTGCCGGGACAGGCGTGCGCCGTGAACGCCTCTTCCGCCTTGGCGCTGAAATGGCTACCAGAACGCTGTTGCGCGCAAATTCGGTTTCTGTGCTGCTACCAGGCTATTACCAGACGTTATCAACCAAATATCGCGCCCGTAACGTGATGTTGGGCACTCACGGAACATTTGCGCCGGTTATGATTCCGCCAGACTTTTCGAAACGTGGTAATCCCGACCAACGCATTTTGGCCTTCGGACATTGGGGAACTTATAAACGGCTGGAAACCCTGATGCAGGCCTTTCCGCTGGTTCTGAAGAAAGCGCCGCGAGCAAAGTTGATCGTTGCCGGCGCCAACCATTACACCACACCCGGATATTGGGAATCGATTCGTGCGTCACTCCCTCCGGATTTGCCAGTCGAATTCCGCGGATACGTTGCCGAAGAAGCGGTTCCAGAGCTGTTTCAAACCGCATCCATCGTAGTGCTGCCCTACGATTCCGCGACCGGAGCGAGCGGACCGGCTCATCAGGCGTGTGAGTTCGGGGTCCCCATCGTCAGTGCAGACCTTCCGGATTTTCGCGCGATGGCGGAAAACGAAGATCTGGCGATGCGGTTTTATAAAGTGGGGGATGCCGGCGATCTTGCCGAAGAACTCGCGGCGGTTCTACAGTCTCCGAAGCTTGAGCGCACGATGGCTCATCAAAATGTCGCGGCGGGCCTCGAAATGAACATAACGCAGGTCGTATCCAACTATCTGCGCTGGTTCGAGTTGAGCAAGTGCAAGAAATTGTTACGCGATCACAAGAAGTTCCTCCGGCCGCGATTCTCGCTCGAAGCGCTGCGAGAGCGAACCCCTGTTTAACCGCAGCCTGGCGATTGCGGCCAGCGTGGAGGGATAAATACCAGATGCTGGCGTGCCGCCATCCGATTTCTCCCGCATCGGAACAACCTCCCTAACTTTTCAATGCATCGTAATGGAGTGACGACAAGTTTAGGGGTCAAGTTCTTCTTGCTGGTTAACAATTGTTCTACAGGCATTTCACGAGCTATTTTGGAACGGGTTAGACCGGGGTGACCGGTTAATCATGATTTTCGGCTGCGAGGGCTTTCATGCGAGTTTGCCTCATTACAACGTTTCCTCCGAGCCGACACCATCTTAGCGAATACGGCTTTCATCTTGCCGATGAGCTCCGCCGTCAGAATATCGATTTCACAGTTCTCGGCGATGAGTATGCCCCTGGGCAGTCTGATCAATCGGAATTGCCGGGCTTTAGGGTTCGCCGGTGCTGGCGGGTGGGGGCCGTGGGCAATGCCCTGCGCATTCTGAAAGCGGTGCGCGAAAGTCGACCCGACATCGTTTGGTTCAACCTTGTGTATTCGACCTTCGGCACGAATCCCATCACTGCATTCGCAGGACTTTGCACACCCGCACTTGTGCGCGGCGCCGGATTCAGGACGCATGTTACCTTACACCACCTGATGGATCTCTGCGATTTGCATCATGCGGATATTTCCTTTCCGCGTGTTTATCGTTTTGCCGGCTCCTTCGCGACGAAGTTGCTTTTGCGCGCCGACTCCGTCTCTGTGCTGCTCGAACGGTATCAGCATCTGCTGCAGCAGGATTACGGCGCCAAAAATATTGGAGTTCGCCCGCACGGAACACTCGGCAGGCCGCATCCGCCGGATTTGGCATTGCGTCCGCCAGGCGAATTCCGCATGCTGGCCTTCGGCAAGTGGGGTCGTTACAAGCGCCTGGAGACGCCGCTCGACGCCCTTTCCGCAGTGCTCTCCGCGGTACCGAATGCTTCACTGCTTATTGCCGGGTGCGATCATCCAAATCGCCCGGGCTATCTGGCCGCTCTTAAGGATAAGTGGGGCAGTCATCCTCAGATCAAATTCCTCGGGTATCTGGATGAGGACCAGCTTGACGAAGTCTTTCGCGCGGCCCATGTGGCGGTCATGCCATATCTTTCATCCGGCGGCCCGAGCGGAGTGGCCCACATCGCGGCTCGCTTTGGTCTGCCGATCATAGCTGCCGAAGTGGACGATTTTGTGCGCCTGGCGGAAGAGGAAGGTCTGGCGATCGATACGTACGAGCCGGGCAACGCCGCCGACATGGCCGGGCGGCTAATTGCACTCGCTCACGACCCTGCCCGCCAGGCGCGCATGGCCGAGCAGAACTATCAGGTAGCCGTGCAGTCGACCATGCCGCGCATCGTTGCATCGTACGTGTCGGAATTCAAGCGTTTGCTCGATGAATCAAAGCAACTTCCTACCGCGCCGGAAGGCGAGGCAACTGCAGCGTAACCGGGGTTTCCATAATGGCACTTCACGAGCGGGTGCGGGAAAGGAAGACGGGCTAGTCAGGTGATCGCCGTGCCCTAGATCTGCCAAGTTCAACTTCCAGGAGTGTCCGTGTCGCAACATAATTTCAGCTTTGTGATTCCCGCTTACAACGAAGCAACTCGGCTTGCGCCTACGCTGAATGCGATCGCCAATCTTTCGGCTTCTTATCTCGGCGAGTGCGAGATCATCGTTGTCGACGATGGATCAACGGATGCCACCGCAGACATTGCTCGTGCCTTTCAGGCCCCTCATTGCCGCGTCTGGGTTTTGTGCTTTCCGCACCGAGGCAAGGGAGCCGCTATTCGTCACGGCGTAGACATCGCGACCGGCGAAATTGTCATCCTTTGCGATGCGGACTTGCAAGACTCAGTCCGCGAAGTTCTCTCTCTTCTGGTGGCCTTGAAAAATGGGGCAGACATAGCCATCGGTTCGCGATGGCTTGCCCCTGCCGAATCTCGTTGCGCACAGCCGTTCCATCGCCGCGTCGCGAGCCGGATCTTTAATTTAGTCGCAGGTCACGTCCTTGCGTTGCCTTTTAGGGACACACAGTGCGGCTTGAAAACGCTTACGCTTGATGCTGCCACGCGCATATTTCCGCTCCTGAATTTGGGCGGTTGGGGATACGATAGCGAGTTACTCCACGTTGCCCTTTCGCGCAGTCTGCGCGTTGAGGAAGTCGATTTACGCCTGGAGCACGATTACAGCAATTCTCATTTCCGCCCATTTGCTGACGGCTTTGCCACATTGCTTGAGCTGTTTGAGATTCGCTGGAACGACCTTCGCGGCGCTTACGGACGCCCAATCCTCGACCCCATTTCTTTCCGAGAAACAACTAAGCTCAGCCTGAACTTCTTTGAGGAGAGCGCGTCGCCGCCGCCCCCGGGACTTCCCGCCACTTCACCCCGCGACGATTTGGCCGCCTGAATTGTGCCAATCGTGACCTGCGCCTATCTGGAGCGCTGGTGAGTAGGTATCAAGACTCTGCGCCGAGCGCGCAGGAGAATCCCATACCGTAAAATTGCGAAGCTCAGGGGCTGACAAGGCAGCATCAGTGTCTCGTTGTGAGGTCGCTGTAGGGAATCAGGCGGAGGGCTGGGAATTCGCGTAGAACGTATAGGGCCTCGCGCTCAATCTCGCGCGAAGCGCGGAGGCGGGTCCGAGCGCCAGCGAGATCGGCGTCATTGTAGCCAGGATGTGTGACGAGCTCCCAAGTGCCGGAGGGAACCCGATCGAGAAGCCGGTGGAGACTCACTGTATTGAGTGTACCGGTGGCGGTTACGCCGAGTGCGCCGCTTGTGGTGGAGAAGCCTTCTTCTGCAAGGATGCGGTGCCAGGTGGACCCGAGGCTGCGGAGACAGCCGACCTGCGCAGCGCGGACGAAGCCGGCGCCGGCCGTAGCGCGAATGGCCCAGACCGGCTCGAATGGATTGCGAACTAAGTGAATGCCGCACGCGCGCGCTCCGCGGAGAAGCGGACGCAGCACGCGAGGAAACATGTGCGTGTGCTTATGAGTGTCGATGTGGGTGACCTGAAGGCCGCGTGACTGCAGGTATTGGATCTGGGCTGTGGCCTCGGCCTCGATTTCTTCGGCGCGGATGCGGCCGGTGAACAGGCGGCCGAGGAACACCGTGAGCTCTGGGATAAAGAGATTGGTGGATGGATCGAGCAGCGAAGGGACCTGGGGGGCCGGTAGGAGCGGTTTGCCGTCGCTGAGGACAACGTGGCAGCCGACGCCGAGGGTTGGCGTGACGCGCGCAATTTCGATGGCCTGATCGGTGGCGGCGGCGCGAGCCATGAGCGTGGCGCTGGTGAGCAGGCCCGCCTTGTGCAGTTCGACGACGGCGCGGTTAATTCCCGCGGTTTGGCCAAAGTCGTCAGCGTTGACGATGAGACGGGTCATTGGTTCGATGCGGACAGATACTTCGCCCCCCAATACGAAAACAGGCGCACCGCCGCCCTAGAGGGCCCGAGCCCGGTGCGCCATCCCTCGATCACGGTATTTGATTCACATAACAGGCACCGTTGATCGTTTGTGCAGGTGGTGTGGGGGGAGTCATCCATGGCGGCGAGGTGAAATTGAAGAACTCCGTCATATCCGGCTGCGCCGCATCGCGCTTTGTGAGAGGCGGCAGATTGAAACGCGTCTCAATCAACTTCAAAATCGCTGTGGTATCGGCAACAGTGTGGTCCACGTAGTTCTTCTTCGCGTAGGGCGAAATCACGATCAGCGGAACCCGGAATCCGGTATAGACGAAATCGCAGTTTGGCCCGGAGGCGGTGGTGCAGATATCGCCCGGCAACATGTCCACGGGCTTGATTCCATCCGGGCTCACCGCCGGCTGCGGCGAGACATGATCGTAGAGACCTCCATTTTCGTCGTAGGTAACAATGAAGGCGGAGCTTTTCCAGTAAGAACTCTGCATGAGCCCGTTGACGAGTGATTCGACGAATTGGGCGCCCAACTGAACGTCGGACGGCGACGAATCGTCAACCGAGGGATGCTCATCAAAACCTGCATCCGTGGCAGGCTCGAACTGCGCCACCTGGGGCAGTGTGCCATTCTGCAGATCGGTAAAGTACTGCGAGACCGGTGCGATGTTATTCGGATACTGCGACACGATGGTGTTGGCGAAGGTGAAGTTGTTGATGTAGCTCAATTGGATAAGGCACGACGCCTGATACGGAGGTCCGGTGCAGCCGCTATTGGTGGGATCAACGTAAATCTTCCAGCTGATGCCCGCACTCTGCAGTTCCTGAAAGATCGTAGTCTGCTTGAGCTGCGTTGAGTCGTTGGCGTCGGTTCCCTCGGGATAAACATACCCGCCCGACGTTGCGGCAACCAGGTACTCGCGGTTGGATTGGGTGCGGGTCATGGTTGGGTTGAAGAACCGGTCCGAAGTGCCAAAGTTCGACGCCATCCAGTAGTAGTAATTCAGATCCGTGCCGTTGTAGTAGCCCATGGCGCGCAGACCGTTGGTGTCGAAGTACGCCGGATCGTTGTTGCGTGCATCGTGCGCAGCGGAGTAGACGAATCCGTTGAGCGTGGCCGCGCTTTGCCCCGTCGGGTCGTAGTAGTCCCAATCGATGTGACCCTCGTTCCACGCGGGGCTCGGGTTTTCAATACATTGGGTGACAAGGTGGAACGAAGTGATGGGATTGCTAGTGTCATAAGCGCAGTCGGCCGGCGGCGCCTGGTTTGCATTGCAACCTGGATTCGTCGGAGCCGGACCGAGCAGTGGCGCAGCTCCCGTTGCGGGGTTGAACTGCGGTAGCCCATCGAACGACTGGTCCGGATAACCGTTCTGCGCCCAATATTGGCGTAGGGCACCGAAATAGTGATCCATCGAACGATTCTCTTGCGCAACGAAGATGATGTGATCGATCGACGACAGGCTCGCAGTTGTTGTGCCGCCGCCTCCACCGCCGCCGCCTGGATATCCATTCGTTGAAAGGGCTTGGCAGCCGGAAAGTGCAAATGCGAGAAAGCTCAGGAAGCCGAGGGAAAGAACAAACTTCGCTGTATCAGGTATGCGCATGGCGACTCCGAACATCGTCTTGAGACCAGGGGAATAGAGCTTGTCGAAGAAACAAGAAACATCGGGAATTTACGGAACACGACACAATCGTTTTGCGAAAACTGCGATCGCGAACCATCAAGCGCTCTGCGCGTCATTCGGGGTATTTCTAGAGCAATTCCATATCATGCCCGGCTGACGGTCTTTGTTACTTCAACAATGTGTTTGATGCACGTAACCCTGCGAGGCGCTGCCTCAATTCCAATGGACAACCGCTCGCGACGCCTTCGCATCTATATACTCAATCCACATGAAGCTGAAGTGTGCCCTAGCGGGCTTCGTATGCCTCGGATGGTGCGTGTTGACGAGTGGCTTCGGCGAGACGATTGCGGCCAAGACGGATTTAGAGGCGATTGCTCAGGCTCCGGCTGAGCCACCCGTTTTGACCAGCTCGAACCACCGGCTGGATCTTCTGGTGATCGCTGAACCATCGAAGATCACCCTCGGCGACCGGCACCCCGTGGCATGGGTTTTCGAGATGTGCCCGAGAGCTGTGGCGCGGAATGACAACTGCCCCGCGGGCTCACAGACATTCGCACCTTATGGTGGCATCCGCTTGCAGCTCTATGCGGGGGATCATCTGCGCATGCGGCTCATCAATCGATTGCCACCCGCGCCGCCCGATGCCATTTATGCGTACGGAAGCCACGCCATGATGAACGGGATGCTAGATGCGAATCCCGTGAACATTCACACGCATGGGCTGATTGTTGAGCCGAGAAAGGCAGATGCGAAAGATCCAACTTACGGCGATTACATCTTTGTCCTGGGATATCCCGCGGGCAAGCTGCCGCCGATGGAATCGCCGGACGAGACGGCGACCGATAAGCCAATTCAATATGACATCTATATTCCGCCGAATCACCCTTCGGGCATTTACTGGTTCCACCCTCATGTTCACGGGCTGAGCATTAATCAACTCTCTGAGGGACTTTCCGGAGTCATTACCATCGGCCGAGTCACAGACTATGCGTCGGCACCCCGCGGCACAACCATCCGGGAACGATATTTCATTCTGAAAGACATGCAGGTGATGGGTAACAGCCAGGTGGTGGATCAGGAGGACTCCGCGTTTTGCGCGCCTATCGATCTGGCGTATGTGCAGCGGAATGGCTACTGCCAGGGGCGGAACAGTTCAGGTGGCGATGGTGATTTTCGGCTTCCGGCCGGACACGCATTTCCCGGAATGCATCATCTCGGCAGCACTGGCGCCGACTATACCGGAGGGCTATGGTTCTTCACAGTCAACGGAGATGTTTATCCCCAGTTGCCGGCGCCTGCCGGATCGGGAGAACTGTGGAGCTTGCTGAATGCCGGGGCAAGCCGCACGTACGACCTGCTTCTGCGCGACGATCAGACGAAGGGTGCGATTCCTTTTCAGGTAGTCTCGCTTAACGGCGGTTCATTGGCTCCTCCTGCCGGAACCACCGGAGTCGGTGCAGGACCCGCGGTGGACTCCGTCCCGTGTCCGGGCGCGACGATGCAAGCATCGACGTCAGCATCGGGGGGGCCAGCTGCGGCGGGAAATTCCGCTCGTGCGCAATCGTTTTCCGCGCTGCCCGTTTGCGCCACTCATCTCGTGTTGTTTCCCGGCGCGCGCGCCGAGATATGGGTCGCCCCGCAATTGCATTCTGCGACTCTGCTGACCGAGATGGTTTCTACTGGCCCGGCCGGCGACCGATGGCCTCAGGCCAATCTCGCCCACATCGCCGCGGGGCAAACGCCCGCGGTCCCTGTTCTGCTCCACGTTCGGGCCGATTCGGTGTGGCCCGCTGCCCAAACGATTCAGCCGGCCGCCCATGCAGTATTGACCGGCAATCGGGAATGGCACGATGGCCAGTTGGCCACCACGCCAACGCGCCCTCGTGATTTGCAAGAATCGATAGCTCCCCAGGCGTGCGCTGCTCTGCCGAGGAACCATTGGCGGCGCATCTTCTTCGGAGTCCCTGCCTCGAACAAGAACGGATATGGACTCGGGTTGGAAGAGGTCGATGAGAATGACCAGCCCGTGCCGGGCACATTCCGAGACATAACGGTCTTCGACCCATCATCGATCAGCGTTTGCCTGCCACTTGGCTCCGGCAATAGACCTGTAACTGAGGAGTGGGAACTAGTGAATGTATCTGGCGAGGCGCATAACTTCCACATTCACCAGGCCAAATTCTATGTGTTACCGCAAAATGCGCCCGAGGACGATGCGGGCAAGCTAATGGATAATGTCTCGCTCCCCAACGGAGGAGCCACGTGCGATGGTACCGTGGCGACATGGCGAAGCGGACGCTGCAAGGTCGCATCCGTTGTGGTCAGAATTCCGTTCTCCGAGCCCGGAGACTTCATGTATCACTGTCACATCGGCGAGCATCAAGACAGCGGGATGATGGCACGCATTCGCGTAATCCCTTCTCCGTGATCATTTGGATCAGGCGCTCGTTTTTGCGCTGATTGCCGCTGGAAAGCCCGGGTTCTACCCCTGGGGATGCACTCTTCTTCTTTTCGTCTTGATTTCTCAAGCTTTAACCCGGCGCTGCCCGGATCTTCTTTGCCTGGATCTGCATTACTGAATCTGCGTTTGCTGACAACCTTTGACCCTGAATCGGCACCTTAACCTGTAGGGCGGCCACTCGGCTCTCAAGCAGCATCTGCGTTTACTGAACTCTTTATATGTGAGGGTACTTGCGGTGACTAGCCTAATGCGTAAACCGAGCGTCAGGGTGACGCTGTCAACACTATTTCAATTTGTGCAGGATGGGCTGGGCGTAAGCGTCACACCTCAGCATTTCTACTTTCCAGTTCCCAGCATTAAGTCCTTTGACGCAAAGAACTGGCAAGCATGCCGCCCTTGTACAGCATTTGACTTCCGTCTCCACGAGCAAATCGACCTGCTGGGCACTGAGCTTCTCCCCTATATCGCGGAATGTGGCTTTTCCGAAACGCCCGTTCCGACTAACGGACATGGCCCCCAGTTCCATTTCAATAACGGATTCTTCGAGCGAGTCGACGCCGAAATCGCGTATGCCTTCGTTCGCCAGCGCAAGCCCCAGCGCGTGATCGAAGTCGGCAGTGGAAACACGACACTCGTCAACGCGGCAGCCATGCGCAAGAACGCTGCCGAAGGATTTCCCGGCGAGCTGATTGCCATCGAACCGTATCCTGCCCCTTATCTCAAGCGAGGTATCCCTGGCCTCACGCGTCTTATTCCCGCTAAAGTGCAGGATGCGCCCTTCGAGTTGTTCCTTTCGCTCAAGGCAGGCGACATCCTCTTTATCGATTCCAGCCATGTGGTATCGATGGATAGCGATGTTCTATACGAATTGCTCGGCATTTTGCCCAGGCTTGCACCCGGCGTTCTCATCCATTTCCACGATATCTTCACGCCCCTCGACTACCCGGAGAAGTTTGTCAAGAGAAATCTCTGCTTCTGGGGCGAGCAGTATATGCTCGAGGCGTTCCTCTCGTTCAACTCGGCATTCAAGGTGGTTTGGACGGGCAGCGCCATGCAGCAATTTCATCCAGAGGTGTTGCGCGAAGCTTTCCCGGGGTGGGAAGGAAGTTTCTCCAGAATGCCCAACGATCTGAAGATGTTCGCGCCCTCTCTCGATGGCAATAATGTCTGGCCTTGCAGCTTCTGGATCACTCGAATCGATTAGTTCGCAGCCGGTGGTTTACCAGCGTGAAATGGTGAGGTTGTCGAGGTAGACGGTGCTGGATGACGCGCCAGGCGCGATGCTGCCAACCTGAAAGTTGGTGACGACAGCGGGCGCCCATCCCAAAGCGAACGCCGAAGGCACTGTGGCGTTGATCTGTTGTTGGTTGCCATCGAGCCACACCGATTGATAGGTGACATTGCCGTAGTCATCGCGCGAATAGCCGACCTGGACGTGATGCCACGTGTTCTGAGCCCACGTTCGAGCATTGCAGGGGGCACTGGAGTTTACCCAGTGATCGACAGGCGCGGTGGGCGTGCCCGCATTTTCGGTGTAATCCCAGGTACCCGCCCAGCCATCGCACTGGAAGCCAAAGATCACGGTTTCCCCGTTCGGCATCACCTGGTTCACATCCATTTCCAGGTTAGCTATGGAGCCCGACGAGTTATCGAGATAAACCCAGCCGTCATAGACGAAATTGCTGGAGGTGGTGTCGTCGCCAAAGGAGGCGTAATAGCGCTCGCCGCCGTAATACGTGTAGGTGGTGTATAACTCGAGGGCGTTGCCACTGAGCGATGGAGAACCAACCATCGCCATCGCACCGGCCGCGGAGCCGTAGGTTCCAGAATCGAAGACCGAAATCCAGTCGCCGAGCGCCTGAATGTTGCTGACGCTGGCGGCGTTCGAAGGAACGTAGGGCCCACTTCCACCAGAGGGTGCGGCGCTGGATCCGCCAATAGTAGTTGAGCCGGATCCAGATACCGAGATGCTCACATCCGTGCTACAGGCCGCGCCCGCATTGCCCCACGACTTTACATGAAGAACGTGCGCACCCGCGGCAGCGCTGACGGAGGCAGACACGGAAGTGCTGTATACGATCGCGGTCGATGTGCTTCCATCAAGTGAATACCCCATGGCGCTGATCGCCTGCGAAGAGCAGGATGTAGAGGTGGCATCCAGAGCGAAGAGAGAGGCAACCGTAGAGTTGTTTGCCGGTTCGCTCACGTTCACGCCGCCGGCCGGGGATGCGGAACCCTCAATATTCAGAGCTACATCTGTGTCGCAGCCAGAACCCTGGTTGCCCCAGGACTTTACATGCAAGGTCTGCGCACCACTGGGCGCGGTTACGGAGCCATTCATATAGTTTGCGTACACAAAGACGGTGCTACCTGAGTCAAACGAATACCCCATTGCCGTGACAGGCTGTAATGAACACGTAACAGAGTTCGCGATAAGGGTGAAAGTCGAGGAAATGGCCGCATCGTTGCCGGGCGCCGAAACCGAAACTCCATCTACAGTGATGGCCACGTCGGTATCGCAGGCAGATCCTGAATTACCCCAGGCCTTAACGTGCAACGTGTGCGCGCCCGCCGGGGCGGTCACTGAGGAATAGATAGAGGTGCTGTAGACGAAGGTGTTGTTGCTGCTGCTATCGAGCGAAAAGCCCATAGCGCTCACTGGTTGGCCGGAGCATGTGCTGTCACCGGCGGAAAGCGAAAACTGCGGCTCAACCACGGCGCCGTTGGCGGGGTAGTTGACGGTGACCTGGGCCCATGCAGGAAAAGAGCACACTCCCACGATGGTAAAGATAAAGGAAATTTTTCGGAGCAAGTTCATTTGTATCTAAGCCTTTCGTGGCTATGGGTTTGCCTTCGTGATTCTGAGCGCAACGAATCCGATTTCGCTCCTCAGCAACCAATTCCGCAAGTCGCGCATCTGGTTCAGCAGTGCGATCTCCAGCGTCCGCACGCTTGTTGAAGATAAAGAGGCGGGCGAAAGCAAGGGTGTGGCACGAACGAGCGAGTGAATTCTCACAAAACCGCCTTAGCGGGGAGCTTCCCAGATCCCTTGAGGCGGCAAACTTTCCCACACAAATTCCCCGACGCTCTTTCGGGGATCAGTCTATCGGATTGATTCGTGGGTGGCTTGAGTTACAAGGCGGCTACGCGCCCTGTAAAATTTCTTCTCAGCAACCTCTTCGCGTACAGCTCGGCGAAGCAGAGGTCTTGCACTCCACTGTGGCTAAGCCTTTTTTCCGGGCTCACCGCGACAGGCGATCATTTGTTGAGGAAAGAGCGTGCGCATATAGCGTCGTTCGCTTCTTCCTGATGATCCCTGCTGGGCACCCGCAGGCAACAATCGAGGAACTACTACATAGAAGGGACCACTACATCATACCGAATTTATGCGTCAGGGTATGCCCCCTTTTGAGCAATCCTCACAGTTTGCTCGAATCCGATCCAATCAGGTAAAAGATTTTTGCACTCCGATCAAAATCAAATCTGACCCTTTCAGCCAATCTTCCTGCCCCAAGTCTGCGCACGGTTACGTACTCTCAGAATGGGAAAAGAGCAATCCCCGCAGAGGCAGTTGTTCGCTGCCTCAAATTGCTTGGAATTGGAAGATATCGCGAGTTGATCGGCTAAAGATGTGCCGGGCTCCGAAGCCAGGCATTAAAAGTTGAAGCTTTTGGGGAATCTGGGTTCTGGCGAGGATGTGCGGCTGGCAAGCGGTATAGGCTGATCCAGTCGCTCGCCGCCCCGAAGGCATACGGTTGGGCGAACGGATATCCGTAACGGCGTTGTGGCGAGGATCGTCTACTTCAGGCCGTAGACGTCGATTTCGCCCCGCGGATTCGAAACTGTCGTCAGG
>Ga0207933_1000441_pt1 | contig 40904 bp, 35 predicted proteins | sample NGESurdeep092012_4_FD_184488 | JGI IMG/M metagenome (GOLD analysis project Ga0207933, IMG submission 184488) | Arctic peat soil microbial communities from Barrow, Alaska - NGEE Surface sample F53-3 deep-092012 (SPAdes) | ecosystem: Environmental > Terrestrial > Soil > Wetlands > Peat ... | reverse complement strand
AGCGCCTGGAGCCGCATCAATAATTGGCACGACCGCGCCTGTTTGACTGTTATTGCCGCCACCACCACCGCCACCGCCGCCACCGCCGCCGCCGCCGCCTCTTCCGCCACTGCCTGAACTATTGGCCGAACCAAAACTTTCCGCGCCCACGCTTTCCAAGCCGGAATAAAAAGTATTTGGATCCACTTTGAAGTGACGGCTCACAAGTTGAGGAGATTCCGGACCCTTTGCCGAAAAAACCACGGCATAATCTTGAACCGTATATTTAATGGGATGGTCGGCCACCTGCACGATTGCATCCAGCACATCCGCCAAACGAACATCATTCAGCGCAGGATTAATTTTAATGACCACAGAATTCACATCAAAAGATTCGCCGCCCCCACCACCGCCGGCGGCTATGGGTAATCCCGTGGCCGGGTCAACGGCGGTCGCACCGCCCGCGCCGGGTGTGGCCGAAGCCGTCGCTCCTGCGGAAACATCCGCATTCGGATTAATCAAAAAGTTGATGCCCTTCTTTTCAGGGTCGCGCAGTTTGGTTTGCTCGCTCAAATTGCGAACCACCTCGCTCAAAGGCAATCCGTCATAAAGCACCGTGTCCAGATGAATGCGATCCAGTTTGCTCACAATCGCCTGCCGGCCTTCGCCGGTATAAATCAAATCATTTTGAGCGTAAGGATTTGGCGTGGGCAATCCGGTGGCCGGCGTTGGTTTCGTCCAGGCTTGCTGGACTTCCACCATGTGCTGGTTGTTGGCGATGACGTGCGCATGGTCCGCCCGCGCATATTGAGACTGCTTGATCAGGTTCAGATAGTAAAGTGCGCCTTTATTATCCGGGTCTAATTTAAGCGCGGCATTCAACTTCACTTCGGCTTCCTCAAATTTTCCCATTTCATAAAGCAATTTTCCATCCTGCGCCAAAGTGCCTGCGTCCACTTTTTCATTCGTCACGGCAGGAACTTGCTCCAACGTCTGCGCATCCGGCACATGGCCGCGCATGGCCGCAATCATCTGATCGTTCTGTTTTTTGAACGCGAGCGCGGCGGCATTTTGCGGTTCAATTTTCAACACCCGGCCCACTTCCGTATCCGCCTCATGCAAATCATTCCGGCTTTGCGCCCGGCGCGCAAGTTCAAGGCGGACGGCCACCAGCCCCGAAATGGTCTGCGCCGTTTCGGCGTCAATGCCCGAACCGATCTGCTGCATGAGCGTGTAAGCTTCCTCGTAAAGTTTTGCCGCGCCCGGCAAATCTCCGCGCGCCACATCGCTTTTTGCATCGGCCAATTTTTGGCGCAGCTCAATGGTGTAGGCCTGGCGCATGACGGCTTCATTGACGGCCACGTCGGTGGCGCTGGTTGGTTGAGCCGGCGAAGGCGCGGTGGCGGCCAGCAGAAAAATCAGAACGAGCGGGATGAAAACTACTTTTGTCATGGTATGATTTAGGTTCGTGAACGCTGCAAAAAATTTTAAGCAATTAAGGCGCTAATTTCAATGCTGTTTTTTTCTGGTTTGATTGCGCCGATACTATCACTTCATTTGGGTCAATGGCAACTATTAAGTAATCTTCGCCGCCAAATGAAAGCATCGAGCCGACGCGCCGTCCGGGAAAATTTCTCTTTTCAGGATCATATTTCAAATCTGCGGAATACGCATCCACCCGTTCAAACGGTTTGCCGGGCGCAATCGTAACGGTTTCCCCGGTGTCCGCCAGTTTCAAAATCAGTTGCGCGGGATTCTCTTGCGGCCCTTTGACCTGCAACAAGGTGAACGCGTCTTTTTTGGGATCGTCCAATGAAGCGTAGCGCTCCTGTTTGCGGCGCATCGCCGGATAAGGTTCCGCCTGCCGTTCGATGCCGATGACGTAACGCGGGGCGATGCCGTTGGTTTCCACCGAATCAAGCGACAAAATAAAATAGAGCGGCGTGATTTTAGTGACCACGCAACCCTGCACCACTTCGCTGCTGGTCTTGACCTTGAACATTCCGCCTTCGGGAGTTTTTTTCCATTCCATCGAATTGAACAATTTATTGGTCGTCGTAAAATCAAAGGCCGGCGGTGAATCCAACCGCGCCGTCGCATTGGTCATCCGCGCCAGCTCCAAATCCGGCAAAGGCTTCGCCGAAGTGCTGATGATGGTTGTGGCTATTTGATCCGTTTCTTCATGATCCTGGGCAATAATAAAGGGCAGCACGATCAGAAAGCCGACCAGCCCCAGGAGGACGGCAACCAAAATAATCTTCTCGTAATGTTTTTTTACAAAATCCATGGTTCTACTCTTTTAACAAAGGCTGCACGATTTCAATTTCCAAAGTGATGCGCAAAAGTTGTTCGTCCAAAACCGGCTGCATTCCGCCCCTGAGCGGCATCGTCTGCCGCATTTCCGGCGGCGGCTGATTTCCCGGCGGCGAACCCGGCGCGGAACTTGAGCTGGCGGGTTGGACATTGATTCCCTGCACCACAAATCCGTGCGGAGAAGCAGCCAACCCGGAAAGCACGGCGGCCAGTTCACCGCTGAACGAACGAAACGTAACCACATACGGCGTCACGATTGCCAAATTATTCGTCACCGCATGGTCGTCAATATAATCCGCCTGCGGCCCCGCCGTGTCGTCGTCCGAGACGCGCACGCGCTGCACGCTGTCCAGCGAATTGACCCGCGCCGCAAAAAAAACTTCGGCAATGGTTTTCACGCCGCCTAATTGCCCGGCCAAAGGAACCAGGCTGCCGGGCGCAAATTTCACCAGCGAGCGCTGCGCCTCAAAAGAAAAGGCATATTGGGGCGGCAACTGCACGCTGGCCTTTTCCGCTTCATGCTGCAATTGATCAATCGTCCGCCGCAACTCCGCCGCAAAAGTTTCGCTCGTGACGTTCGTCGTGGGAATCGGCGGAATCGGCAGAAAATATTTTCCGGTCCGGCTGATCCAGTCGCGCAATTGTTTTTCCTGATCCCGCGCGGTCTGGATATTATTGACCTTTTTATTTCCCGGCGAAGGTTTGCGTTCCGCCAAACTTTTGAGCGTGCTATACGTTTCATTCAACTTGGCCTTCGCCGTCGCATTATGATTCAATCCCTGAAAATCATAGAACGCAGCCGCGCCCAGCAACGCCACGGCAATGATGCCGCCGATGAAAAAAATTAAATTTCGCTTGATCCAGGCCATATTATAATTTCAACGGGTTCTGCAAGGTGAGGGTCACGCCAAAAGTGAACGTGCCGTTGGAATCGTCCGGCGTGATGTTTCCCGTCAACTGCGTCGCCTTGGGATCGAACAATGGAACGGCTTTCAATTCCGATTCCACGGCGTAGGCGATCTCACTGTTCGCCGAAGGATCCACACTCGTCAAGTTCACGGCGCGGCAAATCACACTGATCGTTTGCCCGGGATTTGTCGTTGAACTGTCGGGCGAGTTATTGGCCATGGGCATTCCGCCCGGCGCGGCGTTGGCCAGATTGCCCATCGTGGTGAACTGCTCGATCCAAATACCGGCTTCCACGCCCGGCTTCTCGGCGGATAATTTTTTCTTCACCTCATCTTCCGAGCGGATGAGCGCCGCGCGCACTTGCACCAACACATCGGCCCAATAATATCGCTCTTCCATCCAAACGGCGACTTGATCCGCCTCTTTTTGCGTGGCCTGCAATTTGGAATAAACGCGGTTGAATTGATCCGACTTCGCCGTGCGCGCCGTCACTTCCGGCTCCAGTTTTTGAATTTCCGTCTCTTTCGATTCCGCAAGTTTTTCAAATAAAAATCCCACCGCGCCCGCCACCAGCACCAGGCTGATGACCGTGAAAATAAAATAGGGTTTTTTCTGGTTGAACGCCTGCCAGCGCAGCGTGCTCTCCGGCATCAAATTCATTTCCACCGGACAATTGGCGAGGTTGCGCAAACCCAGCCCGACGATTTCGCCCAGCGAATGCGCCACGCGAGAAAGTTCTTCCAAATTCACCGCCGGATCAATCTGCACGTTGCGGAACGGATTGAAATATTCGACGGGCACATTTAATTTTTCCTGAAAAAATTGCGCCGTGTAAGGCATGATGGACGCGCCGCCGGACAAAAATAATCGTTGCGGCGCCGCGCCGCCCTGCTGCCCGCGATAAAACTGGATCGTCTGGTTGACCTGGATGTGCAGTCGCGTCATGAATTGCCGCGCGATTTTTGAGATCGCCGCCTGATGCGCATTTTCCGGCTCTTCATACGCGCCGCCCAAACTCACGAAGCCCTCGGCGATTTTTATTTTTTCCGCGTCGTCAAATTTCAATTTCGCCTCGTTGGCAAAATCCTGCGTGATGGCGTTGGCGCCCAGATTGATGCTGCGCGAAAAAACTTTTCCCTTTTCAAAAAACAGCAGGTTGCTCGTCTTGGCGCCGATGTCCAGCAGCATGGTGCAATCTTCCAATTCGCCATAATTATAGCGGAACGCATTGCACAGCGCCGCCGGCGAAGCGTCGCATAAATTGAGCCGCAATTTGAATTCCTCCGTGGCGCGGAACAAGCCTTCCACGACATCCGTTTTGATCGCGACCAATAATACTTCCAGTTCGCCGCCGGGCGCCGAGCCGGTGATTTGATAATCCCACACGACTTCCGCCAGCGGAAACGGCACGTTTTGTTGCGCCTCGTATTGGATGATTTGCGTGACCTTCGTCGCATCCACCGGCGGCAGTTTGACAAATTTGGAAAAGACGTGATAGCCCGCCGCGCAGACGTTGACGTTTTTTGACTTGATGTTTTTTTCCGCGAGCGCTTCGCGCAACGCCTTCGTGATGGCGGCTTCGCGCGTGGCGTCCGCCGATCCTTCCGCGCCCAGGGGTTTGATGGCAAACGTCTTGAGGCACAAACCGCCCGCTTCGGTGATTTCAAACTCCGCCACCTTGAGGCTTCCGGCCCCAAAATCCACGGTCAAAAATGATTTTGAATTCAGCATTGTCAGTTGTGTCGCCCGCCCTTTGCAAAAATTTGCCTGAAGTTTTTACAACCCGGCACGGCGGACTCTGGTAACTACGGCAAATTTTCAAACGGGTCAAACAGAAATCTCGCAAAAATGAAAATAGTTTTTCGCAGAAATAAAAAAGCCGGAACAATTTCCTGCTCCGGCTGCGTGAATGAACGTTGCAGGTGCGGCTGATTTTACGGCGCAGGGGCTGGCGCGGGCGGAGTTGGCGAACTGGCGCTGTGTCCGCCACGATCAACAATCACTCGTGCCGCCAGATAACCCGCGTAAAATTCAGGATTCGATTTCTTGAACATGACCATCTGCTTGTCCAGACGATTGCGCAAAATGCTCGTGACGCTTTTAATGGTCGCAGGCAGCGTCGTGGTTTGACCGACGCGTCCGGCAACCGCCAAGCAAAAAACCACCTAAAATTTAAGGACGATTCACCAAATACTTTTGCGCCTGTTCATACGTCGGAGAATTGGTGAACATCGAAAAGCAATCTTCATTTTTTATTTTTTGGATTTCCTGAATGTAATTGGAAAGAACCATCCGGCCCTTAAACTGAAATTTGCTGAAATTGTTGGTTGTGCCACGATCAATAACCTTCAGACAGTCAAGAAATGCTTGGGCTTTTTGTTGCGAAGCATTGTATTCCCATATCGCCGATGCCCTGTTCACTAATTTCATTCCCACAAAATATACGATTGTCCCGCCTAGCAGCAGGCCGAGCAAAAATGAGACCGCATACCATTTCTTTGTTTTCATTTCGACTTATCAGTTTCGAAATCTTTGCCGATGGGCATGAATCCTTTTGTGTAAGAAATCAGATGAGAGTCAATGCCAGAAACTTCAATGATCACAATCGGAAGCGTTGCTATTCCTGCGTCTCGATCGGTTTTTTTAACGTCTTTGCGATACCAAGTGATTTCGTAATAAGGTAATTCTCCTCCACGATTATCACCTCCTCCGGACCAATACGATTGATGCAATTCCGCCGGATGAAAGTTTTTCTCCTTGTGGCCTTGCAGCTTGAAAAACTTCTCTGCTACCTCAAGAGCGCTGGTTTTGCTCAATTTGTTCCGCAGGTTTAGTGCTTTTACCGCATCAATTTTTTCTTTTGGCGCACCTTCTAATGCGTAATATGTTTTAGTATAATCATTGAAGTCCCACACTTCTGCATTTTGTCCATCGGAATTAAAATAGAACCAATAACCATTTTTTAGCGCAAGAGTAGCCGTGCATCCGGGACGGCCATCAGTGAAAAATTGAATCTGGCATTTTTTAATGTTGTTCGTTCCGAAATCTATTGGCTGAAGTCCGTTTCGTTTAACGAATTCCTGCGCCAGAGGAATCATTTTTTCTTGGAAAAAAATCTCTGTTTTTTCTTTTCCAACCGCTCTGCCGACAAAAAATATCAGCAGAGCGATTGAACAAAATAGTGTTACGTTTGCTTTCATTTAGTCGTTCCATTTTAATAATTTGCTACCATAAAGCGCTATTGTTGCGCCATCTCCTGCAGATGGATGCTGGTTAAACGCTTGAATAACTGCCGCTTCTACTCCTGAATTTGGGTTACCGAGCCATGTATTCCAAAATGCCAATGACCAATTCAATGATTCAGTATCCAAAATGGATAAAGATATTGTGCCGTTCCAGCCCATGAACGCGCGCTTGTGTTTATGATTGTCGTCGTAGGTTGAACTCGCAACGGCTTTTGGAATCCCGAACGCCTCTGGAAAACTGCCCACACCCGTCATGCAGCCGTCGAGAAACACAAAATCAAAGGGCTTGTGCGTAATGATTTTTTGAGAACTGTTCCCTACTTGTGGCAAATAATAATTGCCCAAAAGAGGTTTCAAATCGCTCACTTTTATTCCGTCATTGGGAGTTCCTTCCCGATAGCCAATCGCATTGCCATCTATCGCACCGTGCCCCCAGAAGTAAAATTCCCGCGTGTTCGGACTGCTTGAAGCCAGCGCGTCTTTAACTTGGCCAAAATCACCGTTATGCTGCATCAGCAACACTGAACCCTCATAAGTTTCGCGGTCCCCGCCTATGTCGCCTTGGGCACTGGTGACCAAGGTTCTAATGTTATCGAATAAATTTGCGACAACTCCATTATAAACAAGTCCAGCGGTTCCGTTAAGATTTTGTCGGGTCAGAACAATTTCGCCACTATTCCAAGCCGCTTCGCGCCAAACTGTCGTGCTGGTTGAACCACTGCTGCCACCGCCCGAACCGGCATCCATCGGCGTCGTCCCCGTGTTTGCAGTTTGATGTTGGGCAAGGAACATATCTTGCGCGGACATTTTTACCAGAGTCGTCGCGTAAGGATTATTGGCCGGCACGGGCGGCAGCGGAGGATAGATCAATTTCTCTTGCGGCGTAAGCTGGTTATAAATTGCCAGAATTTCAAGATACGCCGTCAGCGGATTCGGCGCGGGCTTTTGAACTGTGTATTCCGGCACACCATGGGGATTCGTCGTGGAAGAGACCGATGTCGCCCCCGAAGTGCTGGCAAGACTCGAAGCCGTCATCATCATGCTGTCTCCCGAACCGCTTGAAGTAACAACCACCGTGATGGTATAGGCTGATTCATCTGGCAAGGTCGCGCCGTCATTGTCATTGCCGTCCCAATTCGTGTTAATGTTACCGTCGGAAGTTGAACCAGAAAACGTGCGGACAATTGTGCCGTTCGTATCGGCCACAAAAACCGCCCAGTCAGCCGGAAAAATATCCGACTCCACATCAATTGGCACAAACGACTGGAAAAGCGAATCAGCATCCAGCCAGCGAACCGGATTTTCAAAATCCAAAGTTATCGGGTCTGACGTGGTCGTTCCATTTCCTGAATCATTGGCACTCACATACAAAGTATGAAGCCCGTTTGTGAAGTGGGTCGTATCCAAACTAAAGGCGATGCCACCGGAATCAATAAATCCGATGAGTGCATCGTCCAAATAAAGATTGACGCCCTGTATTTGCGTTCCGATTTGTGCGCCAACTCCAACCGTAATTACTCCACTGACTGTTTCTTCATTTGTGGGAGAAAAAATTTGGACTCCGCTATTCGTTGGAATTTCAACATTGAAAAAATCTATCGGCGTGACTGCTATAGATGCTCCGACTGATACGGTCACATCTTCCGAAAACGCATCTTCCAATGGTGTCCAAAGTGAAAGCGGCGTTGTGAGATCGGATGTGGACAAAACGCGATAAGTTGTTCCGACTTGATTTGTCCAGTTAATTTGGACCGTTGTTGTAGAATCTTGTGAGATGGCCAAGTATGGAGGCGACTGTGCAAATATGTTTGTGGTGAGAGCCAATACAAGCGCGCCCGCCATGATTGTTTTCGGAATGGTTTTCATGATTTTAGTTTTCTTTTTGGCCGGTTGTTTCCTCCAGAAAACCTGAAAGGCGCACACCCGCGCGCCTCCCGGGGGCAGCCGACCAAGGCGCCCTACAACGAAACGCACAAGGTGGGCGCCCACTTGGGCGTGCCTTGGCATTCGTTGTATGGAATTCCTCCGTGACAGAGGAAGCTGGTCGGCTTTTCCAGGAGTTTGAGTAGCAGCCAACGCTACGCAAATTGGTTTGTTAAAAGAACTGACAAAGGTTTTAGCCGATTGCGAAAGAAAGGCAAGTTGCGATTTGAAATAAAAAAACCGGACGGTTTTCACCGTTCGCGCCATTCGCGGATTAGTGATACGCAATTTTTATTTTATTGCGCCAAAAAACATTGCGCCGCGCCGCCAACTTTGGCTTCATCCCGCCGTGCCGGAAAATCCGCAGCCCGTCCAATCTGACTCCAGCCGCCGCCGCCTGAAAATTCTTTATTCAGGCCGCGTGCAAGGCGTCGGCTTCCGCTACACCGCCAAAAAAGTCGCCGCCGGATTTGAAATCACCGGCACGGTGAGTAATTTGTCGGATGGCCGCGTCGAATTGATCGCCGAAGGTGCGCGCGAGGAACTCGAATCTTTTCGCGCCGCCCTTCGCGATGAAGGTCTTGCTGGCTTTATCCGCGATGAAAAGGTAACTTGGTCTGACGTGCAAAATGAATTTCGCAATTTTGAAATCGCCCGCGCAACGCAATGAAATACGCCATCATCGCCGACATCCACGGAAATCTTGAAGCGTTTCAAGTTGTTTTGGACGACATCAAAGCTCAAAACGCCACGCACATCGTCTGCCTCGGCGATGTCGTCGGCTACAATGCGAATCCAAAAGAATGTCTGAAAATCGTCCGCGACCGGAACATCCCCTGCGTCAAAGGCAATCACGATGAATACTGCTCCACCGATGATGCGCTGGAAGGATTTAATCCGCACGCCGCCGATGCCGTTCACTGGACGCGTCAGCAATTGAACAATGAGGAAAAACAATGGCTGCGCGATTTGAAATACACGCGCATGGCCGCCAACTTCACGCTCGTCCACGCCACGCTCGACGCGCCGCAACGCTGGGGTTATGTCTTTGACAAACTCGCCGCCGCCGCCAGTTTTCCCTATCAAAACACCGCCGTCTGTTTTTTTGGCCACACACATGTGCCCGTCGCCTTCATGCGCGACACCGCCGTTCGCGGCGGCACTTATTCCAAATTCAAGGTGGACCCCGCCAAAAAATATTTCGTCAACGTCGGCGCCGTCGGCCAGCCGCGCGACAACAATCCCAAATCCGCCTACGTCCTATATGATATGGACGCCGCGACCATCGAACTGCGCCGCCTGGATTATGACATCGCCACGACGCAGAAAAAAATCCGCGCCGCCGGCCTGCCCGAACGCCTCGCCGAACGGCTCGAGTTTGGAAGGTAGAAGGAAGAATGCAGAATGCAGAAACAGATTTGGGCGAGCGCACAAAACAATTTGCGCGCCGGATTATCCGCCTCTACGTCGCGTTGCCAAAACAAACGCTGCCCCAAGTTCTCGGCAAACAAGTGTTGCGATCAGGAACTTCCATCGGCGCAAATTATCGTGAGGCTCGGCGCGGACGTTCCAAAGCGGAATTTATTTGCAAAATCGGTGATTTCTTGAAGGAAGCTGATGAAACCGCTTATTGGCTGGAACTTTTGGCCGAAGAAAACATCGTTCCCCAGGCACGGCTTGAATCATTGCTCAAGGAGATCAACGAACTCATCGCCATCCTTGTAACCATTTCCAAACGCTCGCGCGGCGACTGATTTTTTCTGCATTCAGCATTCCGCATTCTTCCTTCTGCTTGAAAATACTAATCCTCAAACCCAGTTCGCTCGGCGACGTGATCCAAGCGCTGCCGGTCTTGCGCCTGCTGAAACTCCATTTCCCTGCCGCCGAAATTTTTTGGTGGATAGATTCCCACCTCGCGCCGCTGCTCGAAGGCGATCCCGATCTGGCCGGCATCGTCCGCTTTGAAAGAAAACGCTGGGCCGCGCCGCAACATTGGCTGGAAATGTTTCGCAGTATTCAATGGCTGCGCGCGGAAAATTTCGATCTCGTGATTGACTTGCAATGCCTCGCGCGCAGCGGCGCGTTCGCGTGGCTCGCGCGCGGAAAATTTCTCATCGGCCTTGATGAAATCCGCGAAGGCGCGCGCGGATTTTACGACCAAATTGTGCCGCGAAAAAATTTCCACACGCACGCCGTGGACTGGTATTTGTCCGTGCTGCCGCAACTCGGCGTGCCTGTCCATAAAAATTTTCAATGGCTGCCGGAGCGTCCTGAGATTGCCGCCGAAGTAAAACGAAAATGGTTTGGCGAAGGACAAAATGAAAAGAACGCCGGGCAAAAAAAAATTCAACCTTCAACCTTCAACCTTCAACCTTCAACCAAATGGATTTTGCTTCAGCCCGGCGCGCGCTGGGATAACAAATGCTGGCCGGTCGAAAATTTTGCCCGGCTCGTTTCCCTCCTCGCGCAAAAATTTCCCGACGCCCGCTTTGCGATTCTTGGCGATGCCCACGACCAACCCTTCGGCGCGATCATTTCGCGCGCCGCGCCCGAACGTTGTTTGAATTTGTGCGGCGCGACTTCGCTGCCCGAAATGATCGAGTGCATTCGCCTGTGCGATTTGATGATCACCAACGACACCGGTCCGATGCACGTCGCCGCCGCGCTCGGCAAACCGCTCGTCGCGCTGTTCGGCCCCACCGAGCCGCGCCGCACCGGACCTTACGGCCAGCTCGAAAATGTTTTGCGAATTCAACTCCCCTGCTCGCCGTGCATGAAATCTTTTTGCACCTGGAAAAATCCGAACGAATGCCTGACCGCCATTTCTCCAACAACAGTTTTTGAATTCGCGCAGAAAAAGTTAGACCCGAATTGCACGAATTTTCACTAATTCAATTTGTGTTAATTCGTGTAATCCGTGTCTAAAAGTTTCGTGTCTTTTGCAACTTACGCAGTTAATTTCGTGGCGTGCCCACGACAAATCCAACCGCGCCGGAATCCACTCACGAGGTTTTGCCTGCACCGCGTCCGGTTTTTGTCACCACCCATTGGTCGCTCGTTCTGTCCGCGCGCGACCAACAATCGCCTCAATCCGCCGACGCGCTGGAAAAATTGTGCCGCGCCTACTGGTATCCGCTTTATGCCTACGTCCGCCGCAGCGGCCAATCGAAGGAAAACGCGGAAGATTTGACGCAGGCATTTTTTGCGCGGCTGCTGGCGAAAAATTTTCTCGACGCGGCAGAACCGGAACGCGGACGTTTCCGCAGTTTTTTGCTCGTCGCGCTGAAGCGATTTCTCGCGAACGAATGGGATCGCGTTCGCGCGCAAAAACGCGGCGGCGAAAAAATCCGCGTCCCGCTCGACACGGAAATGGCCGAGCGAAAATTTCAGACCGAATTCGCCGGCGCGGAAATTTCGCCCGACCACGCCTACGAACGCCGCTGGGCGCTGACGTTGCTGGAACAAACCATGTCGCGATTGCGCGCGGAATTTCAGCGCGCCGGAAAAATTTCGGAATTCGACCGGCTTAAAATTTTTCTCACGGCGGATAAAAAGGAAATTCCCTACGCAAACATCGCCGCCGGATTGCAAATGAGCGAAAGCACATTGCGCGTGGCCGTCCATCGGTTACGCAAGCGTTACCGCGAATTGTTCCGCGAAGAAATCGCGCACACACTGGCCGCTGGCGAAAGCGTGGACGAAGAATTGCGGCATTTGCTTGCGGTTTTGAGCGGATGAAATTGCCGCAAAGAGGCGCAAAGCTCGCAAAAATAAAAAAGCATTTTGTGCTTTTTGCGTCTTTTCGCGGCTAATTTTCTTTGTAACAAGGCGTGATAATTTCTTAAGTAACCGTTGATGAGTGAAATTTCAAAATGCAACCGTTGCGGCGCGACGCTGCCGTCAGACGCGCCGGAAGGTCTTTGCCCGCGCTGCCTCCTGGCAATGAATCTGGCAACGCAAACGGAAGTCGCGGGCGAAACCGGGCCGCACGGGACGAAAATTGTTAAACCGCCGCTGCCAGTGGAAGAAGTCGCCAAATTGTTTCCGCAATTGGAAATTCTCGAATGCCTCGGTCGCGGTGGCATGGGCGCGGTCTATAAAGCGCGCCAGTCGCGATTGGATCGCGTCGTCGCGTTGAAAATTCTTTCGCCGGAAAAACAAGGCGAACCGAAATTCGCCGAGCGATTTGAACGCGAAGCGCGCGCGCTGGCCAAATTGCATCATCCGAACATCGTCACGGTTTATGATTTTGGCGAAACACAGGGAAATTTTTATCTGCTGATGGAATTTGTGGACGGCCTGACGCTGCGGCAATTGTTTCAGGCGCGAAAACTCTCGCCCGCCGAGGCGCTCGGCATCGTCCCCAAAATTTGCGAGGCGCTGCAATACGCGCACGAGCAGGGCATCGTCCACCGCGACATCAAGCCGGAAAATATTTTGCTCGCTAAAAACGGCTGCGTGAAAATCGCCGACTTCGGCATCGCCAAAATTCTGGGCAGCGACGGTGGCCGCGCCAATCTCACGGAAGAACAAGCCATCGGCACGCCGCATTACATGTCGCCGGAACAGATCGAGAAACCGCAGACGGTGGATCATCGCGCGGACATTTATTCGCTGGGCGTCGTGTTTTACGAAATGCTCACGGGCGAATTGCCGCTGGGCAAATTCGCCGCGCCATCGTCCAAAGTTCAAATTGATGTGCGACTGGATGAAGTCGTTTTGCGTGCGTTGGAAAAAGAGCCGGCGCGGCGTTACCAGCACGCGAGCGAAGTCAAAACGCAAATTGAAACGATTGTGGATAATCCAGCCATCACACACGACTTGTCATCCAACGCAAAAGTGCGTCCGAGTTGGTGGCCAGCTTCCCCATTGTCATCGTCCGAAGTGCGCGACATCACTGCGCATTTTACGAAAACAGAAAGAAGTGAATTTTCTTTAAATAGTTTGTTGTGTGGTTTCTGGGTAACAATGGCGACGTTAGGAAATTTTTTGTTGGTGAAATTTTATCCAAGTCCCGGCAATTGGATTTTGCCATTGCTCATAATAATGATCTTCATTGTGAGCTTTCCGCCGATGATAAGAATGCAAAAGCGATTTCTCTGCTCAACGGCGTGGGCTAAAAAACAAAACTATACCGCCGACAAAATTAAATTATTTTCGTTCTCATGGTCGAATTTCCCGCGCGTATGGATTTTTGCAGCCACTGCTGCCCTTCTAATTTTTGCGCAGAATAAAATGTTTTTGCATCTCTCCGGCACATCAGAATTGACGGTCGCTTTGAAAGAAGATGCGGTGAGGACAAAAGAACTTTCAGCGCAATTGGCTGCCCGAAAGAAATCCGATTACATCGGCCAATCTTACTTTCCCGAAGGCGATTCGATTGAAATCACTTCCGTCGAGCGAACGGAAAATCAAATGACGGTCAAAGGCCGTTACAAACTTGTCAGCCATGACAGCGCAACGCTCGCGCTTTATGTCACGACAAAAAATGACATTGCTGTTCCAACCGATTCAAAACAACAGATTAACATTTCCAAAGGCGGCGGGGATTTTGAATTGACGGATTCGCATTTGGTTCCCGGATTGCCGCACGTTTCGATGTATGCTGACGGACATTCATTCGCCGCGCTTTATTTTGGAAACAAACAGGAAGCGGCTGAAGAACGCGAAGCCAATTGGATTACAAACTCTTCGTCAACTTCCGCAAAAACTTCGACACTTGCGCTGAATGACCAACCTCCCGTCGTCGTGGAAACATTTCCCGTTTCCGGCGCGCGCGAGGTTGCGCCGGGCGAAACGGAAATTCGCGTGCGCTTCAGCAAGGAAATGACTGACGGTTCATGGAGTTGGTCAACGGCGTGGGAAAATTCCACGCCCGCATTTATCGGCCAGCCGCATTACGAACCGGATGCGCGGACGTGCATCGTTAAAGCCAGATTGGAGCCGGATAAAACTTACGCCTTTTGGCTGAACTCGGAAAATTTCCACAATTTCAAAGACGCGGATGGCCGTCCGGCGGTTCCCTATTTGCTGATTTTCCACACCAAACCAAATTAAAAAACAAAATCAAGGCTATGAAAACAAAAACATTGATCGCAACGCTCCTCGCCGCGCTGGGCGGTTTTGCCGGGCAGATTTGTCACGCGCAGGACATTGATGCCATCGCCCCGGTCGTCGTCAAAACTGTGCCGGAAGCGGGCACAAAAGATGTGCCGCCCGGCGAATACGAAATCAAAGTCACGTTCAGCAAGGACATGACGGATCAATCGTGGAGCTGGTCGAGCGCGTGGAAAGATTCCGACCCGGAGTCCATCGGCAAACCCGCTTACGCAAGCGACCATCGCACCTGCGTCTTAAAAGTGAAGCTGGCACCCGGCAAAACTTACGGCTACTGGATCAACAGCCAGAACTTTCACGGTTTCAAAGACACGCAAGGTCATCCGGCCGTGCCCTATCTGCTCGTCTTTCAGACGAAAGGAAATTAATCTTTCCATCGTCACGCTTGACTTGCGGCGCAGACCTCCCGATTTTTCTCTTCCATGAAATTCGCCGTCTCGCTTTGCCTGTCCTTCGCCTTCGCAAAAATTCTTGGCGCGCAGGAAATTTCCCTCGCGCCGACCCATCGCCTCGAACTGTTCAACGGCACAAATTTTTCCGGCTTCACTTTTTGCATGAAGCACGACGCCGACCCGCTGCAAACGTGGAGCGTGAGCCACGGCGTCATTCATTGCACCGGCCAACCCGCCGGCTATCTGCGCACGCAAAAAAGTTTTCAAAATTACGCGCTCACCGTTGAATGGCGTTTTGTGAAAATCGCGCCCCAGGCCGACAACACCGGCGTGCTCGTCCACCTGCAATTGCCCGACCAGGTCTGGCCGAAGTGCATTCAAGTTCAAGGCAAGCACGCTCATCAGGGCGATTTATTTTTGATGGGCGGCGCGGAAAGCCAGGAGCACCGGGGCATGGACGCGAATACGCCGGTGCCCTTGCGCGGCGCATCCGCCGAAAACCCCGTCGGCGAGTGGAATTCCAGCGTGACGATTTGTTCCAACAACGTCGTCCGCGCCTACATCAACGGCCGACTCATGAACACCCTTTCCGAATGCACCGTCACCCACGGCTTCATCGGCATCCAAAGCGAAGGCGCAGAAATCGAGCTCCGCAAAATGTCTTTGGAGCCACTGGAATATTAACGACTCAAAGGGTTCACAGCAAACCAGCCAGTTCTTCCTTGCTCATTCCAGATTGATTGAGGATGTCGCTCAAAGTTCCCGGACGAATTTCACGGTGCAGCGGCACGACGGTTCGCCAATAACTTTTCCCGCTGCGTCTTTCCAGCGAGACGTGGCTGCCTTTTTGGCGCAACACCACAAACCCCACGCGTTGCAAGGCGCGCACAAGTTGCCGCCCGGAAACTGCTGGCAAATGCCGGCTCATGCCGCGACTTCCAGGCTGGTGAGATAAACTTCCTTCTGCTTCGGCGATTTTTCATCGCCCCACGTTTCAAGATATAATTCCACCGCTGCCAGGAGATTCGCCTTGGCCGCTGCCAAAGTTTTTCCCTGCGTCGTCACCGGGAAATCCAGACAGCGAGCAATAAACCACTCGCCGTCACTTTGAAACACCGCATGAATTGTGCGCATGCAAGAAATTAACCGCTCAACCCGCCTTTAGCAACCCTTGCTGCTTCGCCCACGCCTTCGCCTCGTCCGCCGTTTTCAATTCATCCGCCAACTGCTTCTCGCGGATCTCCGCCAGCAACGCCCCCAGCGCCTTCCCCGGTTTCAGCCCCAGCGCGATCAAATCCCTGCCGCTCACCAACGGCGGGCGCAGCGCCGGCTGGTTTTTCAACGCCGCCGCCTGCTCCACTAGAAAATCGTAGTGGGACAAATCCCCGTGCGCGCCGAGGCAATCCAGTCTATGCAACTCCAATTCCAGCGCAAACGTCTCGCGCAGCAGCAACCGCCGCAACGTCGCCTTGCGCATCTGCTCCACATCCTTGAACTGCATGTGCTGCCGCACGCACGCCACGATCTCCTCGATCTCCTTGCGCGGAAACCGCAAGCGCTCCAGAATTTTTTCCGCCAACGCCGCGCCCACTTTCTCGTGCCCGTAAAAATGAATCGCGCCGGTTTGCAAATCTTTCTCCGCCGTGGCCGGTTTGGCGATGTCGTGGAATAATACCGCCCACGGCAGCAGCGCGTGGGCATCCGGCGGCAATTTCTCCAGCATCAGGCGGATATGGTTGAACACGCTGCCTTCCGGGTGAAATTCCGGCGATTGCTCGCACGCAATGGTGGCGACGAGTTCCGGCAGGATGAAGCCCAGCAAGCCGCTCTCCAGCAGCAAAACCAGGCCGCGCGCCGCCGGAGAATAATATGCGAGGTGGCCCGCCCTCACCCCAACCCTCTCCCCCAGGAGAGGGAGTCTGCCTTTCCCGCGCTGCGCAGAATCTGACGGCTCCAGATTTACGTTCGCGTCCGCCACGTTCCCCCTCTCCCCGGGGGAGAGGGCCGGGGTGAGGGCGGGCGTTCCCTCCCATCGCGGCGGCACAAATAATTTCAACAACTCATCCCGCACCCGTTCCGCGCTGATCAATCTTATTTTTGGCGCGAGTTTTTGGATCGCCGCGAACGTCGCCGGCTCGATCTCGAAACCGAGTTGCGCCGCCAACCGCACGGCGCGCAACATCCGCAGATGGTCCTCGGCAAAGCGCTCTTCGGGTTTCCCAATCGTGCGGATGAGGCGCGCGCGCAAGTCCGCTTCCCCGCCCACCCAATCGTGGATTTTTTGCGTGAGCGGATCGTAGAAAAGTCCGTTGATGGTGAAATCCCGCCGCGCCGCGTCCGCCTGCGCGTTGGCGAAGCGGATGGTTTCCGGCCGGCGCCCGTCCTGATAATCCGCCTCCGCGCGGAACGTGGCGACCTGAAATTGCTGTCCGCCCTCGATGACGATCATCACGCCGAACTTCCTGCCGACGGGAATGGTTTTGGCGAAAAGTTTTTCCACCTCCTCCGGCTTCGCGTCCGTGGCGAGGTCAAAATCATCCGGCGCGCGGCCGAGCAAAAAATCGCGCACGCAGCCGCCCACCCAGAACGCGGCGAACCCCGCCGCCTGCAAACGGGCGGCAATGTCCGTGGCGATCTCGCGCGGCGCGGCAGGCACGGAAAAATTTTAGCGCAAGGACGCCCCGAGGCAAAGGCGCAAATGAATCTGCCCGGCGAATCAGAGACTCCTTACGTCGTCTCCTACATAAATGGGTAGGAGACGAGGTGACGAGGCTCTGACTGAACGGGACGGGGGGATTAGATAGAGACTCCTTACGTCGTCTCCTACATGAATTGGTAGGAGACGAGGTCACGAGGCTCTGACTGAACGGGATGGGGAGATTAGATAGAGACTCCTCACGTCGTCTCCTGCATAAATGGGTAGGAGACGAGGTCACGAGGCTCTGACTGAACGTGACGGGGGGATTAGATAGAGACTCCTTACGTCGTCTCCTACGTGGCCAAGCAGGACGCGCCGGCGAGAGCGGGCGCGCGTTTTCCATATTATATAGCAGTTCAAAGCAACTGCGGCCCCTTCAGGCCAACGGCCTGAACCATCGTAGCCGGGGGCAGCGCCCCCGGAATAAAGATCCCCCAGGCGTGCGCCCTGAAAGGGCCGTCCAAATCCTGACCCGCTTTTGGTTTGCCCTGACAGGGCGAAGGAGAATCAATCCACCAGACCGGGGGCGTTGCCCCCGGCTACGATGGCACAGCCTTGCAGGCTGTTTATTTTTAGATAGGGCCACCCGGTTGCCTCGCCGCTGGCACACTGTGCGCCAGGGTGATTGTGAGTTTGCCATAGGTCATTGCCATCTCATTCCGCCGCATGGCGGAAGGATAAAAACTTATGGTTGACAGATTAAACCGCATGGCTTAATTCATCAGCCACATGGCCGAACCAATAAACCATATGGCTGGACAATTTAGCCACATGGCTGAACAAATAAACCATACGGCTGACTCATTTATCCATACGGCTGACTCATTTATCCATACGGCTGACTCATTTATCCATACGGCTGACTCATTTATCCATACGGCTGGCTAGTCCAGCCATATGGCTAAATCGTCCAGCCACACCGAATTTTACAATAAACACGCCGAAATTCTCCTAAAATACGCCGGTTAAACCATTCAATTCACCACCAATTCATCCCTCTACGCCATGAAATCTGATTATATTCCGCAAAATGATGACGCCTTTAACGTGAAACTACAGTTGTTTAAGAATGCCATCGGTGCCTATGCCGCCGTCATTGGCGCGAGCACGGCGCAAATAACCGCGCAGGCGGCGGATGCCGCTTACTTTGAATATATTATTCTGTGCGCGAACATCATGAGCAAAAGCGCGTTGCAATGGACGGGCTGGAAAGGCCTCGCGCGCGTGGGCGGCGCGCTCCCGGCCAGCGGGGCGCCGGTGGTGCCCCCGAACTTTCCCGTGCCGGTGCCCGCCGTGGCACCGGGGATCGAGGCGCGTTTCCGCGCGCTCGCCAAGCTCATCAAGGCCAATCCCGGCTACAATGAAGGCATCGGCCTGGCGTTGGGCATTGAATCCGCGCAGCAGGCGGTCCCGGATTTGACGACGGTGCAGCCGGTGCTCGGCGCGGGGATCTCCGGCAATCATGTGCGGGTGAAATGGGGCTGGGGCGGCTACGGCGCGTTCCTCGACCTGTGCGAGCTCCAGGTGGATCGCGGGGAGGGCAACGGTTTCGGGCCGCTGGCCTTCGACCTGACGCCGGGTTACACGGATAAGCAGGCTTTCCCCGCCGCGCCGGTGGTGTGGACGTATCGCGCCATTTACCACGTGGGCGAGAGTCAAGTGGGCCTGTGGAGTCTGCCGGTGAGCCTCACGGTGCCGGGGTGAAGCTCATCCGCCGATAAAGGAAAACAGGAAGACGCCAAGGCGCGAAAATGATTCCATGACGAGGAATCAAACGGGCGAAATCAATCGGGCGAATTCGCCGGGAGTGACTAGGGCAACCCCTTCAAATCGTTTCAACACCAGCAGGTCTTTGTCTCCGGTGACGAGATAGGCGCACGCGGCCTGGGCGGCGGCGGCCAAAATGAGGTCATCATCGGGGTCGCGGCATATTTGCGGCGAGGGATGGGGGGTCTCAACCGAAACGGTTTGGCGGCGGACGAAGGCGGTGAGCAACCGGGCGTGCCGGGGATGGAAGCCGAATTTAAGCCGCAGTTTTTCCTCGATCTCGGCGAGGATTGCGGGCGAAGCGCAGAGGGTGGAGGGGTGGCGCGCGTGGCGCCACATCCGGCGGCAGTGGCCGTCCGTGGTCAAAATGGCCAGCCAGACATTGCTATCGAGCAGAATGCGCACGGGGCAAGTCGAGGATTTCTTCTTCGCTCAGACGATTTTTGCGCGGCAGCCGGTCAAAGGCGGCCAGCAGCCGGTCTAATTCGCTCGCGTCGGAAAATAAATAATCGAATAGCCGCGCGGCCTCGGCGGCGGGCAGGCGGCGGATCGCCTCGATCATTTCGGAGGTTGCCATGTTGAAAACATATTTCATTCCCGGCCCCCGGCAAGCGCAAAATCTGCCCAACCATGACCGCGAGGTGAACCGGCTCATTCTAAATTGAAAGGGGGCGGACTCGGGTCCGCTGCTACGAAGGCGGGTGGGCGGAGGAAAAATGATTTAGCCGCAGAGGAACAGAGGGACACAGATGGAAAATAGTTTAGAGACTCCTCACGTCGTTTCCGGCTTCAATCCGTAGCCGCCGACGTGAGTCGGCTCTGATTTTAGAGTGAGCGAACTGACGTTCGCTGCTACGCGGTAGCCGCCAACGTAAGCTGGCTCTGATCAAACGGGCCGGGGTGAAAATAAGTCATTAAAGTGCTTGCTTTCTCGCAGGGCGTCTGGTCTAAATCAGGGCCGTTCCTCTCAAAAATAACCTTTATGAAACTGATCAGACTCTTCATCCTGGCGGGGGGTGTCCTGGCAATGGCGCTGATTGCGCCGCCCGTGCGCGCAACCGTGGCGTTTTCTATCTCGCCCGCCGCCGTCAGTAACACTTACAACGGACCGATCACTTTGCAGGTGACGGGATTGACCAATGCGGAGACGGTGGTGGTGCAAAAATTTCTGGACGCGAACACCAACGGCGTCATTGATGGCGGCGACTTGTTGTGGCAGCAATATAATCTGACGGACGGCGCGAGTTTCGTGATCGGCGGCGTGACGAACAATAATGTGCCGGGCGATACGGACGGCACGGCCAACGGCACGATCACGGCCCGGCTGAATTTCCAGAGTGATTTCTTGCAGACGTTCGACGGCAATTATCTGGTCAAGCTGTCGAGCCCGGGCGGCCATTTCGCGCCGCTGACGAATGCTTTCACCGTCAGCAATTTCCCCTACGCGCAGAAGTTCACGGGCACGGTGGCGAGCAATGGCGTGGCCGTTCCCAATGCCCTGGTCATTTTGCTTCCCGCCGGCGCGAACGGCAATCCGGTGGGCGGCGCGGTGGCCAATAATTCCGGCATTTACACGCTGCCCGCGCCGACGGGAACTTATTTGCTGACGGCGGCCAAAAGTAATTTTGTGGCCGTCTTTCAGACCGGGCCGTCGTTCACGTTGACCCATGGCGCGACGTTGAGCGCCAACTTGAACCTCATGGCGGCGACGCAAACCATTTCCGGCCAAATGGTGGACGCCAATAATTCCAGCCTCGGGTTGCCGGGACTTTTAGTGCCGGTGCAAACGCGGGATAATAGCCTGCTGGCGCTTGGCATCACGGACCCCAATGGCAATTTCACCGCAGGCGTGACGGCCAATCAATGGAAAATCGGCGGCGACAGCGCGTCGCTCGCTGGCCACGGCTACGTGGGCTTGAATGGTAAAACGACGGTGGATACCACGACCGGCAGTGTGGCGGGCGTGACCCTTGCTTTGCCCCAGGGCACGGCGTGTTTTTATGGCACGGTCAAAGATAATTTGGGAAACCCGTTGCCGGGAGCGGTAGCCGTCTATGGCGAGGACAGTGATCAAGATAATAATGGCAACGGCATGTATCAATCGGACGGCTACGCCGATACGAACGGGAATTACGTCACCGTGGTAGTGGGCGGTCTGGGCGGCAGCGACCTGTGGCAGGCGGGGATTGACAACCAGAGCAGTTGGCCCAATTACATCTTCTCACAATCAGCGCTGCAACAGAATGGCGGCACGAACCTGACGGTCGGGAACGCGGTGCGCCAGGATTTCATCGCCCTCCTGGCGACGAATCAAATCACCGGCAATGTTTCGTTCAACGGCGCGCCCGTCAGCGGCGTGGCGGTGAATGCGAATGCGATGATCGGCGGCGCGAGTTATCAGGCGCAAGCGCAGACCGACAGCAGCGGCAATTATTCCATGAACGTCGCCAACAGCGAGGATTGGAGCGTCAGTCTCAATTGCAACGGCGGCGACAGCAGCTTGGACGGCATCCTGGGCAGCGGCAATTATCAGTGCCCGGACAACCTGGACGTGAGCATCAACAATAACAACGCGGCGGGCGAGGATTTTGTCGTCCAGCCGGCCGGCGGCGGTTCCGGCTCGTTGGGCATCACGACGGCGTCCCTGGCCAATGCCACCGTCGGCGTCGCCTACACGAATCAACTGCAAGCTTCCGGCGGCACGACGCCCTACACCTGGACCCTCGCCAACGGTTCGCCACCCCTGCCTTCCGCGCTCACCCTTTCGACCAATGGCCTCCTTTCCGGCGTGCCGGCGGCCGGCGGGACGAACCCTTTCAGCGTGCGCCTGACCGATTATAATTTACTCACCGTCACCCAGTCGTTCACGCTCATCGTCAATCCCAAGCCCGTTCTGGGTTCGCCCGCCTGGGCGGCCAATCAATTTCAAATGCGGCTCACCGGCGCGGCCCATCAAGGTTACACGGTTCAAATGTCCACCAATTTGAGTTCCGCCCACTGGCTGTCGCTTTTCAGCACCAACAGCGCGACGACCAATTCGTTCATTCTGATTGATCCCAACGCCACCAACGCGCAGCGCTTCTACCGCATTTTAATCGGGCCGTGAGGTCGCGCGGGCGGCGCGCCAGCGGGTGTGGGGAGTCTGCCCGTGAGCCTCACGGCGCCGGGGTGAACCCTTTAACCACAGATGAACACAGAGGGACACGGATGAAAACCAATTAGAGACTCCTTACGTCGTCTCCTACTCCCCGTAGGAGACGAGGTGACGAGGCTCTGACTATTTTTCATCTGTGTTCATCTGTGTGTATCTGTGGCTAAAGGGATTTGAGACTCCTCACGTCGTCCCCTACGGGGGTCATTCGTTGCCCCAGATGGCCTTGAGATGGGCGATGCCGCGTCGGACTTCGGCCACGGAAAGCTGGGGGCTTAATTCAAAGACTTTGACGTGCGCGGGCTTGACGAAGGGTTTGAGGGCGGCGAAATCAATCATGCCGGCGCCGGGCGCGGCGTGGTCGCCGGTGGGAAAGATAACGTCGTGGACGTGAAAGCCGGCGAGGCGAGGCGCGAGGGATTGGAGAAATTCGGCGTGGCGAATGAAGCCGAAGTTTTCCTTGATCTGCGCGTGGCCGGTGTCGTGCCAGTAGGCGAGGTGCGGGCTGGCCAGGTCGCGGAAGAAATCTTCAAAGTCGGATTCGAGGGGGATTTCTTCGAGGGCCTGGCGGTTTTCGCAGCCGAGGGTGAGGCCGCGCTGCGCGGCGGCGGGCAGGAGGTGGCGCAGGGTTTCTTTGGTGTGCGCAAAGAATTTTTCCTTTTTGGCGGCGCGAACTTTCAAGACTTCGGCGCGGAGTTTTTCGTAACGGGAAGTTTCTTTTTCGCCGCGTTGGAGCATTTGGCCGAGCTTGCCGGTGTAATCTTTGAGTTCGATGCGGCCGAGGTGCAGCACGACGATTTGCGCTTTGACGCGAGAGGCGAATTCAAAGGTCTTGAGGGTGTGCTTGAGGGCGAGTTCGCGGTCGCGCGCGCTGGCGGCGGAAAATTCGTAGAGGTTGGGCGCGGCTTTGGCGACGCCGAGGGGCAACGGGCAGAAGTTGTGGAGGCTGGAGATTTTGATCTCGCCGGCGTCCACGGCGGCGAGGATCCCCGGCACGAGGCTGAGGCGGATGCCGTGGCTCAATTCGGCGTGGTCAAAGCCGAGGTCGCGGAGCTCGCGGAGCATGGCGCGGCCATCGGTGTGGCGATGGGAATTCCAGCAGGTGGAAAAGGAATACATGGCGTTGGATCGTTCAAGGGTTGCGCGGTGGAAGTATAAATCGTTGAACCGCCAAAAACCATCCGGCGGTTCAACGAATGAATCCGGCAGCGGGTCACAAGTCCGCGTAGCGCGCGGTCAGCATGGCGGAGAAACGCGCGACTTTTTGCTTGCGGCGGCGTTTTTCGCTGGGCTTCTCAAAGGTGCGATGGCTGCGCACGATTTTCAACGTGCCTTCGCGATCAACTTTTTTCTTAAGCCGGCGCAGCGCGCGATCCACAGGTTCGCCTTTTTTTAGTTTAATTTCTGTCAAAGGGACTCACTTCCTTTCACGGGCGAGACGGTTCCGCACGCGCGGCTGCTCGCAAAATAATTGAGCGCGGAGCATAATTTCTTCCACGCGGATGTCAAGGCGCAAAATAGCGCAGCGCGCGCGGCGCTTGCATTCAGGGGAACGGGAATTATTCTCTGCCCATGAAAGCACGGAACGGCAGCCAAAAATCCGCCGGCGAGGGGGCATTGAAAAAGCGCATCGCGGAACTCATCGAGTTCAAAGGCGGCGGCCACAACGAGAACGAAGTCGCCGACATCATCGAGAACGCGCTGAAACTGCTGACCGACGTGCAGGATACCGGCGATGTGCGCATCATCAAGACGGCGCTGCGGGAATTGCGTTACGCCTTCAGATTATTTGCGCCTTACCTCGGCAAACGCAAAGTCACCATCTTCGGCTCCGCGCGCACGTCGCCGGACAAACTCGAATATCAGCAGGCCGTCGAGTTCGGGCGCAAAATCGTCGAGGCTGGTTTCATGGTCATCACCGGCGCGGGCAGCGGCATCATGCAGGCCGGCCACGAAGGCGCCGGGCCGGAAAATAGTTTCGGCGTCAACATCCGCCTGCCGTGGGAGCAATCCGCCAATCCAATCATCGCCGAGGACAAAAAACTGGTGACGTTCAAATACTTTTTCACGCGCAAACTGATTTTCATCCGCCACTCGGACGCGATTGTTTTATTCCCCGGCGGCTTCGGCACGTTCGACGAAGGCTTCGAGGCGCTCACGCTCATGCAGACCGGCAAGAGCCAGCTTATGCCGCTCGTGCTCGTGGACAGACCCGGCGGCGCGTATTGGAAGACTTTTGACCTCAACATCCGCGAGCAACTTTTAAGCGCGCACTTGATTTCGCCCGCTGACTTGAACCTTTATCAAATCACCGATTCTGCCGGGGGCGCGGTAAAAATCATCGCGCGCTTCTATCGAAATTTTCACTCGACGCGCTTTGTGAAGGATTTATTCGTCATGCGCCTGAAGAATGCGCCGAACGAATCCGCCCTCGCCGCGATGAACGAGGATTTTGCCGACATCATCGTGGAAGGAAAAATTCAAATCATCAAACCGACGCCGGAAGAAGTCGAACACAACGAGCATCTGCAATTGAAACGCATCGCCTTCGTTTTTAACCGCCGGGATTATGGACGCCTGCGGCAATTGATTGATGTGTTAAACGGGTTGTGAACGCATTTAGAATCAATAAGCCTTGAGGCGGTAAAAACGGGTGGTGGCCGAAGCGGGATCGGTGATCGTTTCCAGCGCATCATTTCCTCCGGTGAGGCCGCCCAGACTTGACCAGTTGAGGTCGGTCAGCGCGTTCTTATATTGGAGTTGGTAAGAATGCCAGGATTCAGTAGGGAAAGAAATAATGACATTTGTTCCGGCATTATCAAACTCTGCGTTGGTATTAAAGGTAGGATTAAGCCAGAGGGAATTGGCCGTTGTCTGCCCATAATCAGGACCGACCGTGCTGCCGGTGCCATTGATGATATGGGTCATTTCACCGACGCCTTCTCCGGTAATATAAATGTTTATCATGTCATGCACATTGACTTGCTGGGAATTGGTTGGAGTTTCTATGGTATTAAAGCAACTCGCGGTTGAGTTTATAAACACACCATAGACGCCAAGCCCGTAAGCTTGATGGCTGGTGACTGAATCCGCTACTTTATAAGACGCATAACCCTTCACGCCACCGTGCGACCATGCGCTTTGAGAGGGCGCGTCATAAGGCAATTCGGATTGGTAAAAATAAACACGTCCCCAATTGCCATTCCATAATGTCTGATATTGTTCATGATGCTCCACGAACAAGCCATACATGGTTACACTATCGCCGTTGACTACCAGCCCGCTCTGAGAAGCATTCCGGGTCCAGCCTACGCCGGCGCCATGGTCTGCTCGCCACAACCACAGGTTATCTCCGATGACATCATTGGCGTTAATCGTCACGCAATTGGTCGTAGTCCCGGCAAATTCTCCCCCGACCCGGCTGCAAATATCATAGAGACATATAGGATCTGCCGAATGATTCACCGAACTCTTCGTCGTCCCAACTTCCAACAACGATGGCGAAGCAGTCGTTCCGGCATCGAAAATAATGTCCGACACCTTCACGCCATCAACATCGGAAATTATCATGGCGGGATTTCTATTCGTGGGAATCAATGTCGGGTATCCGAGTCCCAGAACAATTGTGTCTGGTCGCGTTACCAGAATGCTATTAGTTAAGCGGTAGATTCCTGGAGTCAAAATTAAGTTCTGTCCGGCGCTTAACGCAGCGTTGATGGTTGCGGCATTATCCGTTCCCGAATGCGCCAGATAGAATTGACTAATAGGAATTGAAGTTCCGGAAGTCGGTCCCGATGCCCACGTAGTTCCTATGGTATTAGTTTGCAGAGCGGGCACCATGACAATGTAGTTACTATTATTGTCCACCGACAAATAAGGTTCCTCCGGGATCAAGGGCGTTTTGGCGATGACCGTATAAGGAGTGCCGGGCCACGTTCCCGCAGGTGCATTTGAAACTCCGACAAATACCATGTTCCAGACGGCTCCTGACCAGTTGCCCCAAATGTCATTTCGCGACAGCCACTGTTGCTGCGATCCCGAACTGACCGAGGAATCAACTTTGGAATCAGCCATAAAACCGCCACTGGTATAACCTCCCGCCGACAATGCCAGCGAACCTTCAATATGAACGCGGCGAAGTGATGTGCCCTGTGAAACGGCCCAAATAATAGTAGAATTGTTATTGGTTGGAACCAGCGCCAAATTTTCCACAGACATCCAGAAGTTTTCAGTGGCGTTTCCAGAATTAAATCCATAAGACTCCAACATACCACTGATAGTTACATCGTCCGGCGATTGCCCCAAACCAAGCACCTGCATATAATAACCCATATTGATGTCAATGTTAGTATAGTTTCCAGGCTGAAAGAAAATGGCGTATCGGTTCGCATCAAATTGACTTGAGTCCACATTCGACTGTAGCGCGAATATATTGTTCAGCGTGCTTTGAATCGTTGCCGTCGGAGTCGAAGGTGTAAAAATGATGACGTTCGGGCCAAAATCCGGGGTTTGGGAATTGGAATTTAGACAGAACAAAGCCATGCTTAAAGCGAGGACTTTTACGATACGACGAATCATAGAATAACAGATGCGATTCATAAAAATACTAAATCCAATAGGTTTCTCCGAATACTGACGGCAACGAAATTGATGATGTTAATTTCGAGGCGTCCTTAAAAATATCACAAGAAGATTCATGGTCAAGGGGGGAATGTTGGATTTACTTTTATTTTATTAAGACAATTGGAGGCCGCGTGAATTTGGCCGGAAATGACGCGGCACTCGACACATTGCCTGCTGATGTTTAGCTTTTCGAGCATGAATTTTCTGGTCACCGGCGGCGCGGGCTTCATCGGCTCGCACGTTTGCGAACGGCTGTTGCGCGATGGCCATTGCGTTTGGGCGCTTGATGATTTGAACGATTTTTACAATCCAAAAATCAAACAAGCCAACCTTCGCGAAATCCAGTCGCTCGCCAAGCCGTTTGAATTTTTTCACGGCGATATTTGCGACCCGACCGCGCTCGACGAAATTTTTTCTTCTGCAAAATTCGATCAAGTCATTCATCTGGCCGCGCGCGCCGGCGTTCGCCCCAGTTTGGAGCAACCGGCGCTTTATCAACGCGTGAATGTCGAAGGCACGGTCAACGTCCTCGAAGCGGCGCAAAAATCCGGCGTCGAAAAAATTATCATCGCCTCGTCATCGTCGGTTTATGGCGTCAATTCCAAAGTGCCATTTTCAGAAAGCGATCCGATTTTTTCCGCCATCTCGCCTTATGCCGCGAGCAAGTTGGCGTGCGAAGCGCTCGGCCACGTTTATCATCACGTTCATAAAATGGACGTGACCATGCTGCGGTTTTTTACAGTTTATGGTCCGCGCCAGCGGCCCGATCTGGCGATTCATAAATTTGCGAGGCTCATCGCGGACGGCAAACCCATTCCAGTTTTTGGCGACGGCAGCACGGCGCGCGATTACACTTTCGTTTCAGACACGATTGACGGAATTATTGCCGCGACAAAAAAAGAATTTGGTTTTGAAATTTTCAATCTGGGCGAATCGGAAACGATTTCTTTGAGCCGCATGATCGAATTGCTCGAAGCCGCGCTCGGCAAAAAAGCGATCCTTGATCGCCAGCCGAAGCAGCCGGGCGATGTGCCGATCACCTTTGCCGATATTTCCAAAGCGCGCGAGAAACTGAATTACCATCCAAAAATAAAATTTGCGGACGGCATCAAATTGTTTGCAGATTGGTTTCAAAGCAGCCACAGTTCATTGTCATGAATTCCGCCAAAATCAATCGTCCAACATTGACCGGGGCGCTGGACATCTGGAATCAATTGCTCGTCGAACACGATTTTTCCACCGATTGCCTCTGGATTTTTCAGGAAAATTTGTGCGTCGAAAAATCGCGCGCCGAGCAGGGCGGTTTTCTTTTTGGGTTCCAGACGAAATTTACGCCGCCGCCGGACGACGCGCTCGAAATCGCCTTTGATCAATTTTCCGAAACGCATTCCCGGATAGTTTTTTACCGGCTCGGCGATTGCCTGGGAAAATCCATTGGCATTTTATTATGCGATTCGTGGTTCGACGGCAAAGGCGAGGCCGAAGGTTATTTGCGCCGCGACGAATGGAACATGTCTTTTCACACCGGCCTCGACGATAAGATTGAAGAAGTCACCGATTTGAGCCGCTGGCTGCGCCGCGTCAAACGCGACCGCTCCTTTCACGATCTGGATTTTTGCATGTCGCTGGCGACGATTGACGAGATAAAAATTTATGGCCGCCCGCTCGTGCCTTACGAACGTTTTGCGGACACGATGATCAATCGCCTCCGCCGTTTTCTTGGCCAGGCCGCTTAATGTTTTTCCTTGGCCGCCTCCGCTTCATTTTCCTTTTTGAACGCCGAGCGCAACAGCCAGTGATGTTTCAACCCCTGCACAAAATCGTCCGCGTCGCCGATGGTTTTGACAATTCCAAAAAGTAAATTCGGATTTTCCTGCACCTGCATATTTAAGTTGCTCGTGATGTCGGACAAATTATTCAGCGATTGCCCGAGGCTGATGACCAGCGTGTTCAAATTCGTGTCGGTGTGCGCGAGCAAGGAATTGGCGTTGGTCAAAACGCCTTGAAATTGATCGCCGCCATTGGTGCCGAGCGCCCAGTTCAAAACGCCGCCCGGCTCGCGCAATTGCGCGCTGATCAGGGTGAAATTCGTGAGCAATGGCTGCGCGGCGGAAATCGTGACGTTCAAATTGGAGGTGGCGTTGGCCGTGTTGTCGAGCACGGCGGCAATTTTATTGGTCAATGAAAGAATGCCCGGCAACGCCGCCTGCACTTGCGAAACCATCGCCTGCAATTGTTCCGTGATGGCGGGCGATTCAACCGCCTTGAGCCACGCCGCATCGCGTGCGGGCGTGAATTCCTCGTAGCGGTGATCGCGCGGATGCCATGAGGCGACGATATGATTTTTATCTTTTTCCGTATTATTATAGGCGCTCACCGGGCCGTGGCCCAATTCGGAAATGCGTTGCAGGTTGGTCGCGTCGAGCGTCGTGTAGGCGCCAAAAACCAGATTGGAATTTTCGTCAAAAATGTCCTGCGAAAGTTGCCATTGATTCGGTTGCGAAACGGCGAGCTGTTTTAATTCGTCGAGATTTGTGAAAACGGAAATCGGTTGCGTGATGCAAATGGCGTAACCATTGGTGCCGCGCGTGATTTCAATTTGCCGCTTGCCGAGAAAATCCGCCGCGTTGACTTTGACCAGCGAACCTTGCGACCAGATGTAACGAAAATACGGATCGCGCAATTCAAAAACCACTTCGACATTGTGCGGATCGCGCGGCTGCATCGGGTGCACGCTCAAAATCTGGCCGACGGAAAATCCCATCATCACGACCGGATCGCCGATGTTCAGGCCGGTCGAACTTTTGATGTAAGTATGAAATTTTGCCTTGATGACGAACCAGCCTTTTTGCTGCGCCTTTTGATAAAGGTAATAGCCAAAGCCAAAAAGCAGCAACGCGGTCGCCAGAAAAACGAACCAGCCCACGGCGCGTTCCATCCGGCTCAAGCGCGTGCGCAATTGCGGGGTCAAATCTTGGAGTGCCATAAATTATAGTGTGGTTTCGATTTTTTGTTTTTCAATCGCGTTCTCAAAAGTTTCCATCGGCGCGGCCAATAATTCTTTGACGATCGGTTCGCTTGCCGACGCGATTTCATTCCAGGAACCGGCGGGAACGAAGTGTTTTTCTTTCAACAGCGCAAATTTTCTCTCCCCGTTTCGCCACGGCCGCAGGTCGTCAGTCGTCGCCATAATCGTCATGGGTTTTTCGCCGAACGATTTGTGGCCGCGCCAAAGTCCGTCCAGAAAACGCAACTGCCATTGCGCGTGGCGGGCGTCGAGGCCGCCGAACGGATTATCGAGCAGCAAAATTTCCGGTTGCAACACCAATGCGCGCGCCAGCCCGGCGCGTTTTTGCCAGCTTCGCGGAAGATTCGCCGGCGTCTCGTTTGCCACGGATTTTAATTCTGTCAATTCGAGCAATTCCTCAATGGCCGTTGCCGCCGTTTCGGACGATAAATTTTTGTGATAGCGCAACGGCAGCGCGATATTTTCCGCCACGGTTAAAAAATGGAACAGCGGCGCGTCTTCAAAAATAAATCCCAGCCGCAAACGGTCGGCGAGGCGCGATTCGTCGAAAATTTGCGTCTCATTTCCAAAAAGTTTGTAGTCGCCGGCAACGGGCGGCATCAGCCCGGCGGTCATCATTAAAAAATCGCTTTTGCCGGAATACTGGCTTCCGGCAATCACCCAAAATTCTCCGCGCGCGACGCTCCAGTTCACATTTTCCAAAACGGTCAGGCTCAAATCGCGCATCGTGCCGACGGCGACGCCGCGCATTTCGATGATGATCTCATTTTGATTTTCGTTCATGCGGCGAGGTAAAGAATGATGAACAGCGCGTCAATCAGCACGCACACGACGATGCCTTGCGACACCGCGCGCACCGTCACGCGTGAAACTTCCTGCAAGTGCAGCGGCTGCGCCAGCCCGTGATAGCACGTCACAATGGCGATGAAAAATCCAAACGCGCAGGCTTTCAACGCGAGCAGCGCAAAATCCAGCCAGCTCAAGGAGCCGGCGAGTCCCTTAAAATAATCGCCCGGCGTCAGCGGCACATTTTGCAAAAAACAAAATAAATATCCGCTGCCCAGCGCGCCGAGGATCAAATAAACCGTCAGCGAAAAAACGCCGAGCGTCATGCCGATCACGCGCGGCACAATCAAATAATGCACCGGATCAATGCCCACCGCTTCGAGCGCCTCGACTTCGCCGATGGCGCGCGCCGTGCCCAATTCTACCACGTTGGCCGTGCCGACGCGCGCCAGCACCAGCACCGCCGCCAGCAGCGGACCGAGTTCGCGCACCACGACGATCACCATCACCGTGCCGATGTAATTGAACGCGCCAAAACGCGCCGCCGCCGAAACCATCTGGCCGATGACCAAAAATCCCAGCGCCAGCGCCACGAATAAAAACATCGGCAATAAATTGATTCCCGCGCGCACGATTTCTTTGCGGATCAATGGCCGCATCACGTTTGGCGCCACGCCGAACTTGGTCAAAATCACGCCGAGCGTGATCAACGCAAACGCGCCGAGTCCCTGGACGGTCAGCAAAAAAAGAAATAATTTCCGGCCCAGATAATCCGTGTAGGATTTTGGCAGCGGCGCGCGCCGCAACCACTGCTTTTCAGGATGAAACCGGCTGGCCAAACTCCTATGCACGCCGCCAACGTAGAACTCCTTTGCGCTCCGGTCAAAATTTTTCGCTTAACGCTTGGGTGAATTTTATTTTGGTTTAATTTTCGCGCCTTTGCTTCTTTGCGCCTTTGCGTTAATTATTTTGCCGTGACCCAAATCGAAGCCAAAAAACGCCACGCGCAACTCGCCGAGGAAATCCGCGCGCACGATTTTGCCTATTACGTCCAGGCGCAGCCGAAAATTTCCGACCGCGATTACGACCGGCTTTATCACGAACTCCTCGACCTCGAAAAAAATTTTCCCGAACTCGCGACTTCTGATTCGCCAAGCCAGCGCGTCGGCGGCGAACCGCTCAAACAATTTCAACAGGTTCGCCATTTGTTGCCGATGTTGAGTTTGGACAACACGTATTCGCAGGATGAAGTCCGCGATTTCGTCAAACGCGTCCAAAAACTTTTGCCCGATGAAAAATTGGATTGGTCGGTCGAACCCAAAGTGGACGGTGTGGCCGTGAGCTTGCGTTACGAAAATGGAAAATTGACCATCGGCGCGACGCGCGGCGACGGAACCACGGGCGACGACGTGACCGCAAATATAAAAACCATTCGCAGTGTGCCGACAATTCTTCGTAGGAGACGACGTGAGGAGTCTCTATTTTCCCAAAAAACAGATCAGAGCCTTCTTACGTCGGTTCCTACAAAAGAAACCCTCGAAGTTCGCGGCGAAGTTTTTCTGACCAAAACCGGATTTGAAAAATTGAATGCTGAACAAAAAGCCGCCGGCGAAGAAACTTATGCCAACGCGCGCAACACCGCCGCCGGTTCGCTCAAACAACTTGACTCAAAACTTGTCGCCAAACGTCCGCTCGACATCGTCGTCTATAATCTCGGCAAAACGGAATTTGGCGCGCAAATAGCCCGTCCGCAAATTCCCGAAACGCACACGGAAGTTTTGGACTGGCTCAAATCGCTTGGCTTCAAAACGCCGGAAAAGATTTGGCATTGTCATTCCGCCGACGAATTGATTTCCGCAATTAACGAACTCGACAAAGTTCGCAAAAATTTTCCTTACGAAACTGACGGCGCGGTCATCAAATTAAATTCTTTTGCGCAACGCGAACGCGCCGGGTTCACCGCCAAAGCGCCGCGCTGGGCGATTGCCTACAAATACGCCGCCGAACAAGCCGAAACAAAATTAAATGGCATCACGATTCAAGTCGGGCGCACCGGCGCGCTCACGCCCGTCGCCGAACTCGAACCGATTTTTCTCGCGGGCAGCACCATCAGCCGCGCGACGTTGCACAACGAAGACGAAATCAAACGCAAAGACATCCGCATTGGCGACACCGTCGTGATCGAAAAAGCGGGCGAAGTCATTCCCGCAGTCATCAGCGTCGTCGAAGCAAAACGTCCGCGAAATTCCGAGCCGTTTGATTTTGAAAAATTTCTTCACGGAAAATGTCCCGTGTGCGGCGGAAAAATTTCGCGCGACCCGAATTATTCCGCGTGGCGCTGCGAAAATTTGCAATGCCCGGCGCAAGCGACGCGGCGACTGGAATTTTTTACCGCGCGCGGCGCGCTGGATATCGAGAGCGTCGGCGGAATTGTCGCGGACAAATTGGTCGAGCGAAATCTCGTTCGCGAGCCGCTGGATTTGTTTGAGTTGAAATTGGAACAACTCGCCACGCTCAATCTTGGCAATGAAGAATCGCCGCGCATTTTTGGCGAGAAAAATGCAACGAAAGCGATTGCAGCGATTGTGCGCGCGAAAACATTTCCGCTTTCGCGTTGGATTTTTGCGCTCGCAATTTCTGACGTTGGCAAAACAACCGCGCAGGATTTGGCGAAATTTCACGAGACAATTGACGACGTTGCAAAATCGCAATTGCTCAAAGACATTTTGGATTATCATGAAAAAACGTCGCAAGTTTCGAGCGTTCGCAAGAAAAATCCCGAACGGCTTGAATCGTTCAAAAATGAAATTGCCGAAATTGCCGGAAGATTGATTAAATCCAATTTCGCCGCGCCGTCAAAAAGCAAAGCGGAAAAAGAATCGGGAATCGTGACCAAAGTTGGACCGGTCGTCGCCAAAAGCGTCCTGGATTTTTTTGCCCGCGAAAATGGAAAGAAAATTTTGCGGCGGATGAAAGAACTCGGCATTCATCCCGCGAGTGAAAAAATTTCCGCGACGAAAGCCGCCGCGCTGCCGTTCGCCGGAAAAACTTTTGTGCTGACCGGCACGCTGCCAAATTTGAAACGTGAAGAAGCCTCCGCCAAAATAGAATCGCTGGGCGGCAAAGTGAGCGGCAGCGTGAGCGGCAACACGGATTTTGTTCTGGCCGGCTCGGAAGCCGGTTCAAAATTGGACAAGGCGCAAAAGCTCGGCGTGAAGATTATTGACGAAAAAGAATTTTTGAAGCTGATTCAATAAACCAGAACGAGCACCGCCGCCGACTGGTTCAGCCGCAATAGAACACAAAGACCGCAAAAAAATCTTCTCTGTGTTCCTTGCGTTCTTTCGCGGTAATAAAATCAATAAACCAAAACTAAAACTGCCGCGTCCTGCGCCGACTTCACCACGTCCTCAAACCCTCGGGCGTAGCAGCGAACGTCAGTTCGCTCTTACTTCAGTTTGAGCGGACTCACGTCCGCTGCTACTCAATAAACGAGGACAAGCACGGCGGCGTCTTGGGCGGATTTTACGACTTGCTCAAACTTTTCATCCACCATATTCGGCTCTTTCAATTTGCTGTCCACCTCCGGCACGGATTCCAGGAAGCTCAAGAGCAGGCTGCTCTTCACCGCGTAATTCACATTCTCCGGCAACGCCCCGCTCGCCGCCAGCGCCACCGCCGCATGGTGGCCGTGCGCAAGCACCTTGGCCGACACAATGCCGATCACGTTGCCCCGATCATCCACCAGCGGACGATGCTCGTCCTGCCATTTGCCCGGCTGCATGGTGGCCGTCTGCAAAGGCCTGATTTGAAAATAGCGCGGGTCATCCCCCGCGCCGGACAGCGACGCGATTTCCCCCGTGGTGGCCGTGCGCCAGCACCTTGGGTGAAAATCCCTGCAACGACGGGTCGGGAAAACCAATCGTCGCCACCGTGCCGCCCAGATGCGCCGTGCGGCTCGCGGCAAAATGGGCAGCGGTGGAAACTTGCAAGCTGATTGAAAACAATTATTCTCACCGCATGGGCACGCTTTATTACGGCGACAACCTCGACATTCTCCAGCGATACATCAAGGATGAATCGGTTGACCTTGTTTATCTCGACCCGCCGATTAAATCCGACCAGAAATACAACAGCTTCTTTCAGGAAAAGGACGGCACCAACGATATGATGCTTAATACGGCCAAATGAACTTATCATTTGAACAAATTCAAATTGTCAAAACTCTCGTCACTGAATTCTTGCCGGTTGATGGAAGCCCGACATCCGCAGAGAAAATTCTGGAAACCGTCCTGAAATACGCGGTGGGAAATGCAAATAAAGCAGCCACTCATTGCGAAATTCGGAATATGCTGACCGAAACCAACCAACAAATTGATGACGACCGGGTGAACTTATGTGTCGAGACTGCAAGCAGATTAATTCATGGCTGTTTCCGTTGGATGCAGGGTCAAGAAAACGCTGATGAGTTGGATATTTATCCGGCACTTCAATTATCTGACTGCTACCATCATGCAGAGCCTGTTGACTGGCTCCAGAAGTGGAGGGACAATGGCGGACAGGTTTTCGCAAGAAATGAAATGATTGCATTGAAGAACGATCCCGTCTGGATTCGTATCAGTGCTTTTGGCCTTCCATTCCCGCCGTTCGACCTCGACAGTGGAATGGATGTGGATGCTGTCCCGCGCAATGAAGCAGAGAAACTAGGATTGCTCTCACAGAAAGAGCAGGTTGGTCCGACTATAGTTGATTTGAATTTTGGTCTGGCCCTTCGCCAAAGATTGGCAGAATATTTTAGCCCTGAAGTTAAGGCAGAAAAAATCAAAAATTTGGAACGAGCATTAGAGGAAGGGTTTGACCTGGATTTTCAGCGACAGGCGACAGCCTATGAATCGCTCGTCGAAGCTTTTGAATTCACAGCAAATTCTGCAAAGGCAAATTACTATCGTGAAAAACAGTTGGACTCACTTAAATCATGGGTCGAGCAAATTCCAACTGAATGTTACGGACGCGCGCCTGTCTATAGTAAAATCGCGAAAATTTATGACGACCTCGGCCAGCCAGAGCAATCAGCTACATACCGGCAATTGGAGCAAGACAACCAAGATGGATTCACATTGCTTTCGGAAGCACTTGATGAGTGGAATCGTTCAGAGAAACCGATTGAGAAAGAAAAGGGTGCAGGGATTCTGGATATGTTGACCAAGGCTGCTCAACGACTTCCAGAAAAATACCAAAGACAACATGCAATGATTTATCGAGCCACCGGCGAAATTTTAGAGGCTTGGGGTGATACAGCGCAAGCAATCGAATATTATGAATTTGCGCTCCAAAAAGATCCAAAGGTCGGGGCAAAGAAACGACTAAAAACGCTACGCGAAAAACTGTGAAGGACGATTTACCAACGTTCACTGCCCTTGGAAAATCTCTGCAATTGAGGAAATTGACTTTCAATCCAAAGCAGGAATTCATTCAAAATCCTGACAAGACTGATTGGAACTGGCCTCAAATCTTTTTCTGGACGGAACCTTTGAAACTCATGAAATGGATTGGAGTGGTTTTGGAACGGATTTCCTCGCTTGATTCAAAGGTTCAGGACGATTTTCGGCAGGGCTTAATCCCGGCTCAATTTGTGGAGCATTTTCCATGGCTTGCAAAGTTCACCCCTGCGCAAGTTGTCGAATATTGCGGGATAGAACAGAGCAGTCAAATAGCAACCGACCGTCTTATTATCCGTGCCTGGGGTGACCGGCTCTGTCCGAAAAGCGTTTATTCGGGTTCCGGCATCGGCGAAGAAAAAGCGGACGAAACGAAATTTGTCCTAAACGAGGCGGCAAAATATAAGAGCATCAGACATTATCAACTGCCACAATTCATCTTCGAAGCAGCCAAACAAAACAACGTCCGGTTTTTTATCCGGCTCGGCAAAGCGCTTCAATCAATAAAGAAAGTTCCGGAGGTGGATTGGACACGGTGTGACGCGCTTGATTGCTTGTTGGTTGATAATTGGTGTGAATGGCTTGCAAATGACCGCCGCTTTCCCGCGCTTTGCTTTTTTTCAGACCGAGCGCTGGCGGATTTCTGTTCCGCGTTGTTTGGCCTGAATGCAGGCAACCCGTCTATAGACTCAATTCGTCAAAGGCGGCGGAAGCTTGGCTTGATACAGGCCAGTCGCCCAAAGGTCAGGCAAGTCACTTTAAATGGAAGCGAAGTCTTGTTTGTCGGAAGCTAACCATTTGCTTTTTAGCTGCTTCTAACTGGACAAAAATCCGCACAGTTTTCTGTCCACGCTTCCTGTCTATGACTCGGCTAAATTACCGGGAATGAAGATTTCATTTAAGCGCGAAACCAAATGCAGTTTGGATTTCACCTGCGAGCCTTTCGGACTTCTGAAAAAAGTCTGGAAAACACTGAGACGCTGGTGGGGCATTTGACCAATCCCTCAACTTGGCATTGACGTGCCCAGCATTACATTTCGGCAGCGCCGTCGGCGCGGCATCTTTGTAGAACCAAAACCAAAAAAACTAAATCCCTCACCTGCCTTCGGCATCCTCTCCCATCCGATGGGCGAGGAACAAAGCCCCGTCGGGGCGGCATATTCGGTCCTTGCGGACGGCCACCATGTCGCTCCTGACGGAGCTTGATTCATTTACGCCGCCGTTTCTACAAATATGCCAGTCCTACGGACTTCGCCGCCTTCGCGTCCTTCGCGCGACAAAAATTCAAACGCCCATTGCCCCAAACGTCCATCGCAAAATGATTTTGGCACGGCGTTCGTCCCCAGCGGGACAACCGGAAATGAGCCATCCCCGAAAGCTTTTGGGGCTGGGAGCTGGCGCACGGCCACCCACCGTCCAAAACAAAATCCGTCCAGAATCCCGCGTGCGCTTCCCCCAATCCCAACGGCATTGCATCATTCAGCCCAGGGTTGATCCGAGCCGGACGGGCGAGGAGCTACCCTGGGTTAATCGTCCGAAACATATTTTTCAACCCTGAAGGGGTTGCATCGCCATTCGCGCCCATTTGATTCAACCCTTTCAGGGTTGTGGCCATTCTATACCGCCAACCCGGCGTAGCCCGATTTCATCGGCCAACGCCGGGCTGAATGATTAAATCCCTTTGGGATTTCCGGTAGTGGTATAGTTTGAATCTCGGAATGTTACGACGCTCAAGCTGCTGAATGATTATTCTGGTATCGGCTCCAGCCGGCGACTGTCGTAGTGAAATAAAACGAACTCATCTTCATCCATGACACCCAACACTATGTCAAGCGGTTCTTTAAAATATAGTGATCCCGCAACAACTGTTTTGCTGTTATCAAATATCGGGTTAAGGAGGGTTTCCCACACAATTGCCGGTGCGTTGCGTTCGGGCAAGCGCTTATTTTTCAAGCCCTCTTTCCAGCGAACAAGCTGACCAGGCTTAAAAGGGTATTTTGTCAGCAGGGACTCAAAGGCGCGAATCAAATTTCGTTTCAAAACCGCTATTTCTTCGGGAGTATATGTTCTTGCATTTGTTCTTGGCATAATTTAGCCCTATTTGAATAACATTTACACTTGACCCGCTAAAAATCAAGGCAACAAACCGACAATTTCTTCCAAAGTCCAAACGTGATTTGAAATCCTCGCCGCCAGCGCCACCGCCGCATCCAGCTTGGCCGACACGATGCCGATCACGTTGCCCCGCTCATCCACCAGCGGACGATGCTCGTCCTGCCATTGCCCCAAACGTCCCAAACAAAACCCGTCCGTTTCGTAGGAGTCGAGGTGACGAGACTCATTTCAAACCCGGTTTCAATTTTTCAATCAGAGACTCCTCACGTCGTCTCCTACGGATTTTGGCACGGCGTTCGTCCCCACGGGCCAACCGGAAATGAGCCAGACCCAAGGAGTCTGGGTGCTGGCGCACGGCCACCCACCGTCCCAAACAAAATCCGTCCACATTGTCCGTAGGAGTCGAGGTGACGAGACTCATTTTGAAAAACAGAAAGCAGGAATTGGAAACCGGAAATCAGTCAGAGACTTCTTACGTCGTCTCCTACTTTTCATCGCGGCGGGAATGATGGCAGTCGGTTTGGTGTTCAGTTACAGTCGCGGCGCGTGGCTGGGGACGGCGATTGGTTTGCTGTATCTGGCAAAGATTTATGGAAAATTGCAATGGCGGTTGGTTTTGCCGGGAATTTTTATTGTCGCAGCCGTCGTATGGTTTTTCTGGAACGCGACGCCGGACAATGCGCCGTGGTATGTTAAACGCATGGATTTTGGCAGGCCATCGGCACAACACCGTGTCTCTGCCTGGCGCGGCGCGTTTCAAATGATGCGGGATCATCTCTTCGGCGTCGGTTGGAACAAGGCAGTTGAGACGTATGAGAAAAATTATTCGCCGCCAGAGGGCGGCGCGTCGGCACTCACCATGAACAGCTATTTGATGCTCGGAACGGAATTAGGCATACCCGGCTTGCTTTGTTTTGTCGCGTATGTAGGGCTTTGTTTTAGAAAAACCCCGCACCTCATCCGGCCTGCGGCCACCTTCTCCCCATCTGATGCGGAGAAGGGAAAAATCTTGTCACCTGTCACTTATCACTCATCACTTCAAGCCACTTGTCGCGCCGGCGCTTTGGTCTTGCTGGTGGCCTTCTGGTTTGATGGCGGGCTGTTTGACCTGCCAACGGCGTCCGTGTTCTGGATTTTGCTGGAATTAGGAGCATCGCATTCAAATGGATTGCAGCGTCTCGCCCATAAAAAATCCGCGCTTCCGGCCTTAATTTGAATTGTGGCTCTCGCGTCGTTCCATTTTTTGCTCCCTCATTGCCCCGCTTTGAGACAGAGTGTGTCCAGAATTGAATCCAATCGCCGATGAAAACAGGCGCGGGAAGGCCAAACACGGTGTAAAAAAGCGCAAATGAAACTCACTCAACCTCGGATGGGGTAAGAAGAAGGTCTGACTTAACTAACTCAAGCGTTAATGGAGTAAGAAAAAGGTCTGACGGAGTTTCATTTGCGCCGGAGGAGGCCTGAAAAGTGTCCGTTAAACCTTCATTTGCTACAAAGAAAGGTTCATTGGCCCTGAATGAAACTCACTCCGTCTCGGATGGGGTAAGAAGAGGGCCTGACTTAACTAACTCAAGCGTTAATGGAGTAAGAAAAATGTCTAACTTAACTAACTCAAGCCCTGATGGAGTAAGATAAATGTCTAACTTAACTAACTCAAGCCCTGATGGAGTAAGATAAACGCTGGATGAAACCTGTTCTCTCATTGATTTTACCCAAAAAGGCTTGAATGAAACTTCGTTTGTCTCTAATGAAGTTTCAAATGGAGTCAAGTGACAGGACTGATTCCTCGTGGCATGTCCTTTGCTAGTCACAAAACCGCTACTGGATTTGACATCTGGCCGTGTAGGTCAGGTGAAGTTAAACTTCTTATCGGAGCACTTAAGAGAAAGAAAATTAAAAATGAATACGCTAAATTATCGGGTCAACCTCGGTTTCGCCGGTTATTCAGATGCCGATCTGGGTGACTTCACCGACAACGTCATCGCCAGCCTGACGGGAAATCCAAGTTTCCCGACCTCGCCGGTGGACATGACCACGCTCGCCGCGCAGCGGGCGGCCTATGGAACCGCGTCAGTGAACGCGGCGCAAGGCGGCACGCAGTTGACCGCCATCAAAAATGCGGCTAAAAAAGCGCTCGTCACCTCGCTGCGCAAAATCGCGGCGTATGTGCAGAGCATCGCCAGCCAGGACGTGGCCATGTTGCTCTCAGCGGGCTTTCAGGCCAACAGCACCAATCGCGCGCAGGCGCCGCTGGCCATCCCCTCCATCCTGTCCATCACGAATGATGCGGCGATGGAATTGACGGTGCGCTTACAGCCGGTGGATAATGCGCGGGCGTATCAGGTTCGTTACAGTGTCAGCGGCGGCGCATGGCTGCCCATCGTGGATTCCACGCAGGCGCGTCAAATCGCCGTGGAAAA
>Ga0207933_1000440_pt1 | contig 40972 bp, 40 predicted proteins | sample NGESurdeep092012_4_FD_184488 | JGI IMG/M metagenome (GOLD analysis project Ga0207933, IMG submission 184488) | Arctic peat soil microbial communities from Barrow, Alaska - NGEE Surface sample F53-3 deep-092012 (SPAdes) | ecosystem: Environmental > Terrestrial > Soil > Wetlands > Peat ... | reverse complement strand
TCGACGAAGTCCCAGAAGTACGCACAGTAAGATTATAGCAGATATGCTATCAAAACCCGAATGAAGAGCAGAAGAGCCGGCGCTTTCGCACCGGCTTTTATCTGCACTTCTCTTCGTGGCGGGGGCAGGATTTGAACCTGCGACCTTCGGGTTATGAGCCCGACGGCTTCTTTGGACCCGTCGCCTTTCGTCGTCGATTTGCAACTCACACACGAACCGGCCTTCTTAACAATTCACGTGCAATTACAGCATATTTGCCATCTCTTGACAGTCCCCTGATCTGATCGGAGCCCACATCCTGTACTGACTATGGCCTGCGATTCGCCTCACGTGATGGTGTAAATGATGTGTAAAATTTCAAACGTCGAACCTAGAATTTATTCAGTGCTCTTAAGGGGTCGATTTACCCTTTCAGGGCACTGGCGCCGAAGTTCGGGATGAGTCATTTCCCCTTGGGACCGGGGCTGACGAAGTTGAGGAGCGGAAGGATGATCTGCTCGCGATATTTGGGGAAAGCAGCCCTGAAGTGTGCGGGGATGATTATTTCCCCCTTGGGCTGAGTGACACGGACCGCTACTATCGGTCGGCCCTGGACCTCCACATTCACTTCACCTTTGGGGACTTCGATCTTTGCGCCATCGCGCAGAACCTTGTTGATGTCAGCGACGGGTGGACTCCAACACGTCTGGTGCGGAGGTGTACCGAAAGTGAACGTGAACTCCTTGAGTCCAGTGGAGTACACGGCCAAGTCTCGGTGACGGTCGATGTTGGAGAGGCGGTTGAGGATACTGAGATAATGCATATCGGGATCGGTATCCCGGGCACCATCACGAGGTTGCAATCTCTTGAGGATTGCAACAGCATCAGGGTGCATAAATCGGGTGTAAGTGGTCCACCTTTCCCGGTCATCCAGTCGCTGCTGATTCTCCCCTGGCTTGGCGGGGTCCCACACACCCTGCCAGAAGATTGGAAAGCCGACGTGGCTCCCCTGCGACTTCGGAACCAGACTGCAAGCGAGGTGGTCGAGAGCCGACCGGATGTTATAAAGAAAGTCAGAAGCAACCAAGTAGACACGACGGTCGATCTGCCTCGTGAAGCAAAGGCGGTGGACCTTACGCTTGCCCTCAATCCCTACGCGCACCGTGTATGGGTGGCTGTCGCAATACGCGGCAATTTCCAGTTCGAGATCGACGAGATGTTTTTCAGCCCTTTCCAGCTTGAGCAGGCACGAAGGGATAATCAGGTCGGACATGCCACACCGTAACTCTCGATACCGGCGCTACGCCCGCGAGGTGTGAACCACTCCTCCTCGCTGTTGTGTTTGTAGTATCGCACCATCGGTGTTAAGCCATAGCCAAGCGCGAGAAGGAAAGCAGCCATGACCACAGTGACCCTGGACTTCACCCCAGAACTCGCCGAACAACTATCGGTAAGAGTTTCAAGAAGTTTCCTTGACGCTCAGCCGGAGCGCTTTGAGCATTTGCAACTTCTTCAAGTTCCGTTTGGAGACGAGTTCAAGGAGGGCACGATGTTTTGGTGTGCGACTGCATCGGACGCCCTCCTGCTAATGGCTTACGAGCGAGCGTGTGATTTTAATGCCCTTCTCTTGTGGGATCTCGCCGAAGCCGAACGAACGCTTGAATCGGAGTGCAGCCACCGTGACGCCTACGTGGTGATGTCGGCGCGTCAGTGGGACTGTTTCATGAAGGAGAACTCTGCCGAGTCCGCGTAGCATAGATGATCACCGAAGCGGGACCGCAGCCGACTTGAGTCGATTGAAGACCCCCAGAGCAGGGCTCCGCAACATACCGAATCGCTACTCTTTCAACCAAGGATGAGTGACAAGAGACAAGCAACGAATCGGAGCCCTAAAACTGTGCTCTGCGTATTCTGCAACCAGCGCCGACCACGGTCGCGGGAGGACGTGATCCCCAACTGGCTTGCGAGAGAGCTCGATCCAGAAGGGCAAATCACCACTGACTTCATCACCGCCGTGCCGGGCGAACCGGTGTCTCAACGCTCCCAACAGTTCGGCAGCTTGGCAACAATCAAACTGAGGCGGGCGTGCGCTGGCTGCAACAACACATGGATGTCACACCTGGAGAATCTGACGCGTCCGTTACTCGAGCCCCTAATTCGGGGATTCCGGACTGACCTCTCCCCCGCCGCCCAGAGACAAATAGCTGCCTGGTGCCAGCTTAAGGCGCTGTCACTCGACACCTACTACCTCGACACCCACCAAGGAGTTCAACACCTACCCAGTCACGTCTTCCACGAGTTTTCCCTGCAAGACCAACCCCTCGAACACTCAACCGTTACGCTCGGGCGCTATTTGCCCCCAGAGAAAGGCGTGGTGCTTCCCTGGGGCCGCTACATGGTAAGTACCCCCGCAGTGGACAAGAGACCCGCACTTGACGTTGTTGTGACCACGTTCGGATTCGGGCACCTTGCGATTCAGGTCACTGTTGGTGCCTGGCACGAGCGCCCGCCTGAAGACCTCATCTATTCCCTCGCAGCGTCGGGAATGCTGCAATGCTGGCCGCCGCGCTTGGACATTCTCAGCTGGCCACCTGAAGTTGTAATCACAGCTGCAGACTTCCACGCCGCTGCACAGCCGAAGGTATTTGTGGCGCGCACAATTACTCCGGAGCCCAACCCCGACCCAGAAGCGTAACCTCGGGTTATGACCAGCCGTGATGTCGTCATACTTGGCGCAGGCTTCTCCCATGCGATTTCGCCCGCGATGCCCCTCCTGAACACCCTTGGAATTGCAGTGATCGAGCGAGCTGGTCTTGCGGGCGATCCTCGGGTGCCTAAGTCAGCGTTCGGTGAAGGATTTACCTTCGAGAACTGGCTCACCATTCTGGCTGACGACCAACCCCATCTGTCGGCGGCTGTGAACGGTGACAACGCGGCATTGTTCTTGAAGCTGCGTGACGCCATGGTGGAAGTATTGAGCGAAGCCGAAAAGTCCACTCTTGAGGAAAAGCCACCACCCTGGCTCGCCTCGCTGACCCTTCTACTTCACCACCGACGAGCAACCGTTGTCACATTCAACTACGACCGCTTATTGGAGGTCGCGCTTGAAAGACTGCTCATCGTTGATCCATCACCGAGGGATCCTGCGCTTGTGGGAATCCGCGATGTCCTATGGAACCGTCCACCCGTGGCCGTTGGCGACGACGTTTACGGCGGTAACTTCTTTCCCACCTTCCGGCTGCTCAAGCTCCACGGATCACTTGACTGGTGGATTGCGCCACACGACGAGAGCGGGTCCACTCTCATCCGTAAACGGCTTCAGATCGTGAATGGCGCACCGCAAGCCATGACCGACGCCCAAAGGAGCCAGTTGCTGCCCGGCCGTGAAGTATTTGCGGTGCCGCCAACGCATTCCAAGGCCCCCTACTACCGCAACTTCCTCACTCGCGAGTTGTGGAGTTCCTCATATCGGGCTTTGCAAGAAGCCACCACTATCTCGATAGTCGGATACTCACTGCCGGCGGCGGATGTGATGCTGTTGGGAATGCTCGAACAAGCAACACGTGACCGTGATGTGCACATCGAAGTAGTGAACCCCGACCCAGGACCGATTGCGGAGCGGCTGCGTGGAATGGGTATGCACAACGTCAGTGAAATCTCCAGCACTGAATGCGTTGCTGACTTCGTGGACAAGTACGCCGAACGAGCGAGCGACGCGTTTCGTCATTCCATGAGGTTGAATGGTCCGCTCATCCCACCGGACTTTCCGGTCGTCGTGACCACCAAGATGGCCGAAGGCGAGAACCTCTTCTATCGGGTGATTGACCTCCACGTCGAAGGCGACAGCGGCCGCCTTGTGCTCGATGCCATTCCAAGAGGAAGGGCCTTGGCTAATGCAGCCAGCGCCGATGAACTTGGTGACATTCACCCCCGACCGATGGCCGTCGAGATTGCGAAGGCTCTCACTGGGACCACCAAGATTATCGTCCGTGTTGAAGAGAGAACATTCCTGCCCCTCACAGCGGCCCAAGCCTGGGGACCTGGGCCCGGAGGACCGATAGCCCTTCTCGTGAGCGCTCTTGAGATCCGAACGAACTAAACGCCGACCTTGCTACTGCTCGGGCGCAGTTGGTATCTCCAAGTCGTACATGATGCGAAGCCGTCGTAAGAGTTCGTCGTAGGCAATGACGGTGAGACTGAACAACTTATGTCGGAACAGGTTGAACGATGCCAGTTCTCGTGGGCCTAAGCCATCCTTCTGGCCCACAATGAGAACTCCCTTCGGATGAACTCGATCCAGGTTGGTTGGATACGATTCACGAAGTACGTGATCAAAGTCGGCAACGGCCGATGCGATCTGGTTGCCGACCTGCACGACTGCACCAGATAGCTCGCTGCTTGGACTGAAAATCTCGTTTGCCTCGTTCGGAGATCCTCTGTATCGAGCACCGATCAACCGTGTTGAAGGTGTTTTGATCTCGACGACCGCGAAGCTCTTTGTGCTTTCGTCTGAAAATAGAAAGTCCGCCACAGATCCACCAAGTCCATGTCTACTGCCAGCGCGCTTCCCTCCGATGTAGATGTCATCAGCCAATAACACCACCGCCGCGGAGAACGCAGCCTCCAGCATCCATGGATTCTTCTTGAAGAACCCCTGCCAGAAAGCTTCATCATCAGAGTGTTCCCTGAGAGAACTCTCGAACTCGTCGATGGTCGCCTTGCGTTGATGAAGAAGTTGGGCCTCTGCCAAGCTGATTGCAATGTCGGGAGCAGACTCGATCAGCGCCTCCCAGTCCTCTTGTGTCAGAGGTGAAGCAAGGAGACTGCGGATCGCTTGCGCCCGCTCGCGCCCGACCACGCGGACGACCTCCTCGGCGGGTGCAACAACGAAATCCTTAGAGCCAGAAGGAGGGAGCTCGGAATCTGCGATCCTTCGCAACTGCACCAACCGATCGAACAGCCTTTCAGTAGCCGCAGTGTTGAGTTCAATTTTGACGCCCGCATCTGGCGGAATCTGGTTGAAATTAACTTCGTTGATGTCCAGCCACTCGCCTCCTTCGCCCTTCCTCTGTCGGACCATGTGACTACGAAGCTTGCCGTCGTGGATCTCTCCCATGAATACAGTCCGGGTCCTGCTTGTCTCGTCGAGAACAATGGGACTCGTCGTCCTGAATCCCCAGGAGACCGTTTCGGTGTGAATCAAGGCATCATCGTCAGACATTCACCCCATCCTTACTGTTGCCTTGACGTGAGAATACGGCAAGAGGGTCACCCTTGCAGGGTGTCACCATCAACTTTCGCCCCCAACGCCAAACGGTGGGCGATCTCGCGGCACGCCCGGCGGCCGGGTGTCTCGTGCAGAACGCTCTTCGCTGCGCACCGTAATACACGAGACCCGCTCACAAGTGGGTGACCGGACGGAGCGAGGTCCATTCGAACATGTCAAACAAGCCGAAGATCAATAAAGCCACAGGATTCACCCTCTACTTCCTCTCGAGCGCCGCCCTGGCGTTCGCCAGTTATGCCATGCGACAGGGTGGGCCCCTCACGCTATTTCACAATCTCATGTCCAATTCAATAGAGCTGTTCATCGGTGTCGTGGCGGTGGCTCTCCTTGTGGTGTGGTTGCGCTCCAAGAGGATTGTTGATGGGGCGTTGGAGGCGCTGTCGAAGATCTGGCACTTAATCCTGGCGTGGGCCGGGGCCGGCCTTGCGTCGTTTGCTGTCATTGAGTTGCTCCACAAGGTTGGGGGCACCGGAGCATTTCTGGCCGCCGCGTATGGACCGTTCGCCTTCGTGCTGGCGCCAAGCAAGTTGCTGGTTGTCGTAGCCCTTCTTGGGTGGTCTGTCGGTTTCGCCGAGCTGCTGACGAAGCACAAGATCGTCGATGAAGTGGAAGGAAAGGGTTCTTTCGTGACGGTTGGTCGCAACATTCGAAAGGCCTTCGGCAGTGACGCCGAGAACGCCCCAGCCAAGAAGCCAGAAGACGGCCACTTCATCGAGGTCAAGAAAGAGGTCTCTCGCTACGTCATCAGCCTTGATGACCTGCCACTGCGTGTCCCGTTCTGCCAGGCCAATCTTGCGCCCGACTGGGGAAAGAAGAAGCTGTTGGTATCCCTTGGGTTGCCTGACGAGGGATCGGGACTTATCATCGGCGCCCCCGGTTCCGGAAAGGGCGTTGCGTTGCAGACGATGCTCTTGAACATCGAGATGGCGAACCCGGACAAGAGGATCCTTCCCACGAAGGTGGTTGTGCTCTCTATTAAACCGCGTGACCTGGCGGGGCCAACTGTGAAGCACCTCCGCTCGCAGGGCATGGACGTGGGGATGTGGGACCTCACGGGAAAGACTATTCATTCGGATCGCTACGGGACTTCGATCAGATGGAGTCCGATCATGTCGTCAAGCTCCTTCGACGACGCCAAACGCACAGCCAAGCGACTCGTCGAGAGCGGGCGCGAGCCAGAGTCGCGCGGGCGCGACGAATTCTGGCTCACCCAGGCGATGTTGATCCTGGGCCCCTCGCTGTTTGCGGCCTACATCCGAAACGAGAGCTACGAGACTGCCCTCGGCTGGGCCCAGGCGTGGACCGACCCGGACGAAACCGATGTGGACCGTATTCTGTTCGCCGCGGGTGAGAAGGAAGCGCTGCGGGCCTGGCAGGACACCCGCAAGATGCTGCTGTCCAAAGAAGGCGACGTTGAATGGAAGGAGCTGCACGGCCTGAGCGCCTCGGGCGCCACCGGTATGAGCATCCAGGCCACGCTGAACGGACTGATGCTCGGACTGGCAACGGAGGGCGCGTTCCGCGCCACCAAAGACCCGAACTTTATACCGCGTGACTGGGTGCGCAAGGAGGGCAGCGACGCCCTCTTCCTCGTGGGCAACATGAAGGAGAAGGGGATGACCCGTTCCCTACTCGCCACGGCGCTGCACGAGCTTCTGACGGAGGCGAACGACTTCGCCAACGAGCACAACGACGAGCGTCTCCCCTACCGGCTGATCGTGCTGGGCGACGAACTCGCGAATCTCTGCCCGATCCCCGACCTCCAGGAGTTCTACACCACGGCCCGCAGCACCCGAATCCAAATCATCGGCGTATTCCAGAGCTACGGACAGATAGAGGACGTGTACGGGCGCGAGACCGCCCGCATCCTCTTCGACGCGAGCGTCTGTACGATGTTCCTCTCGGGCATCACCGACCATCAGCTGATCGGCATGCTGTCCACCATTGGTGGGTCCCAGCGCATCGAGCTCAACGAGGGTTCGGTCTCGGCCCGCCCACTGATTGAGGGCCAGTACATCACCGCCATGCGCGCCCCCGACGTATTCACCGGGGCCCCCGGTGACGCGTTACTCCTTATGAGTGGTGGTATCGCGGAGGCGACGATTCCGTTCTGGGTCCTTGACAAGCGGTACGACGAGCGCGGCGAGGTTCAGGCGCAGCACAAAGAGAATACCGACCTGATGCGTCGAAACGCCAACAAGTACAAGGCCATGTGGGGTGATTTCAAGAACAAAGTGAACGAGCGTCGTGGAATCGTCCCCGAGACCGATGTGACAGATGAGGATGCGGAGGCAGAAGAGACGCCCGAAGACACGACCGCACCGGCGGGCCCGGCGACTCCAGCTGCCCGTCCGCTGGTCCCTCGCCCCGGGGAGAACGGTGCGGTCGTGGCGCCGGCCACTGTTGTGACCCAGGTCCCGGCCGACCCGTCGCCGGTTGCATGTCCGCTGGTCCCGCGACCCGCTACGGTCGCGGTGGACGAGGAGGAGCCGCTGTTCGCGGACATCATCAACTTTGACGGTTCGCGTGAGACCATGATCAGCCCCACCGACGGAGCGCGCACGAATGTCCTGCTGGGTATCTACGGTAGGAAGGCGTGGCTCGCTCGGCTCACCGGCACTACCAGGTCTGGAAAGTTTGACCACAAGTTCGTGGACAAGGTTAAGACCGAACCTGACACCGAAGGAGAGAACGGCTCAATCACCTGGGCGGGCCCTCTCGACGACGGCATCTACCAATGGAACGAGTTCTGTGTTGGTTCGAAAGAGACCGACTGGCGACGAGACGGGTTTGCAATAATTCGCGGAGGGCTCATTGGCAAGATCACCGAGGAGAAGGCCTACGAGTTGCTCGCGCCCCAGCCCGAAGCGGCTCGACCGACTGTGACACAGACGCAGACCCCGGACGACGAGTGGGGCACAGAAGAGTTCTTCTAAGTGACGCGCTCCGACGCTCGCGCGTCAGCCTTCGTTCTTGTCCGATCCGTCAGTCGGTCTCTTTCGAGCCAGCCCAGGGCGTGGGTTGCTCACGGGCCCGCGATAGTGAAATATGTCGCTTCATGTTGTCTCCTTCCTGTAGGGGTACGGTGCCCCCCACACTGGGGGTGAGATCAGTGTGCAACCACGACGAGAACGCCGCCCCTTCTGATTGATAGGTCAAGTTCCAGCGAACGTACGATGTCTGACTTTCACCGCTTGGCGTGCGAGACTTGGAGCGGCGATGATTACAGCAATTTCGACTTTGACGTTCGTCAGAACTACGACTTGACGCCGGTGTACCTATGTACTAATACATAGGTAATGGAATCGCGCGCTTCCCTCATCAACTTCAGACTGGACTCGCGCAGCGGCGTAGCGCCCTACCGCCAACTCGCTGACCAGGTTCGTCAGGCAGTGAGCCTCGGGCTATTGCGCCCCGGCGACAAACTCCCACCTGTGAGAGAGGTCGTGACCCAGATCACGATCAACCCCAATACGGTTCACCGCGCCTATCGCGAGCTCGAACACGAAGGCATCGTTGAGGGGCGCCCCGGGCTCGGTACATTCGTGACTGCCAGGGCCTCATCCTCGCTGAGTTCCAGCGATCGAACCATGCTCCTCCAGGAATTACAAAATTGGGCGAATCGAGCGCGAAGCGCTGGAGTAGATGACGAGGGAATCTCCGCTCTTTTCGCTGCGGTCATTCAGTCCAAAGAAACGAATGCGACATGAGCGACGCCCCAGCCCTCGAAGCCGTCGCCCTCGGAAAGCGCTACGGACATAAATGGGGACTTCAGGACTGCTCGATTCGCCTTCCCGTTGGACGGATCGCCGCACTCGTAGGACCGAACGGTTCGGGGAAATCGACGTTGCTGAGGATGGTAGCGGGCATCACGACACCGAGCGCGGGCGAAATCCGAGTGTTCGGCCATTCCCCACAGGACCAGACCGTCGAGGTGCTCCGACAAATCGGCTACCTCGACCAGGAGCGTCCCCTCTACCGCGCTTTTCGCGTTCAGGAGATGCTCAAATTCGGGAGACTGCTCAATCCAAACTGGGATGACGCTCTCGCACGCGGCTATCTCACCGAACTCGAAATCCCGAGCGACGCGAAGATCAGCCATCTGTCCGTTGGCCAGCAAGCACAAGTTGCCCTTACGATGTGTCTCGCCAAACGCCCAGCACTCTTGCTACTCGACGAGCCCGTTGCCGCACTTGATCCCCTTGCTCGCGAAGGCCTCATGCACGTGCTGCTTCGCTCGGTCGTCGATGATCACACGACGGTCTTGCTCTCCTCCCACGCAATATCGGACCTCGCGACGATCTGTGACTACGTGATAATCCTGTCGAGGTCGCGCGTTCTCGTCGCGGATGATCTCGACTACGTGCTCGCCAGTCACCGACTGCTGTTGGGATCTCGTGAGCAACCGCCTGACGTACCCCCCGGGGTCATCGTCATTTCAACGACACACAGCGAACGCGAAACAGCCCTGCTTGTCCGAGTTGAAGTGCCAATTACCGACCCCTCGTGGCGGGTGGTCGAGCCGACGCTCGAAGAAATCGTGCTCGCCTACCTGCGCGAGCAGCAGCCGAAGACTCCGGTTCTGGGTCAGCCGCGCTCTGGCGATCTGGGAAGGGACACGCAGTGATCTGGACAACGTGGCGGATGCACCGCTCCATCTTCCTTGCCTCGATCGCGATCGCGGCCGCGTTCGCGGTCTGGCTCGCCGTAACCGGGACGTCTGAACTGAATGCGTGGACAATCTTCACGAGTCATCACTGCTCCATTGAGACTCCCGGAGTCTCACCGATCTGCATGAACAGCCTCTCGGGCGTGGACCGTTTCAGTTCGGTCAATGCGGCGCTCTGTGGCGTTCTTCCGGCCATCCTCGGGCTGGTGCTAGGAGCGCCCCTGGTGGCCGGTGAGATGCAATTGTTCACGAATCGCCTCGCGTGGACCCAGTCCATCACGAGGACCCGCTGGCTCGTGGCGAAGGTCGGAGTTGGGGCACTCGTCACGGTAGGAATCGTGGGTGCGCTGGCGCCGCTGTTCTGGTGGTGGACGGATGCGGCCCAGCGCAGCATTCATATTCAGCCATCGAATTTCGACATCTCCGGATTCGTCATCGTCGCCTACGCGCTCTTCGCCTTCATGCTCGGCGTTGCTCTCGGGGCGCTCATTCGGCGAACCGGGTGGGCATTCGCGGTAAGTATCCCGCTCTATATTGGCGCTCGCCTCGTCGTCCAGGACTTTCTGCGCCCATCGTTCGGTGCAGTGAGCAAGGTAGTAGATCCGAACAGTGGCCCTCCTGCGCTTGCCTGGATCGTGCGGTCGGGCTTTGTCCCCGTTGGTCGTTTCAGCCCCGCCCCCGGCCAGGCATGGAATAGCTATCTCATAAGAATGGTTACCTGCCAGGGCGCCAACGGTGTCACGAAGCCAGCGCACAGCTGGAAGTTCTGTGAGGCCCTTTACCACGTGCGTGACGTCATTCAGTTCCAGCCGGAGAACCATTATTGGGCCCTGCAGGCTTACGAAAGCGCGATCTTTCTTGGTGCCGCGATAGTACTCCTGGGGGTCACTGTGGCGGCGGTAAAGAGATGGCGAACTTAACAGCCGCCCATCAAGGCCTTCCTCGGAGTGAGCAACGCCGCTGAGATCATCACGAATCTGTTCGGAGTGAGCATGGTGCCATGCGAGGCAGGGATGGCCCTGCTTGAAGAGACCATGAGGTCATCGGCGATGAGACCGAGACTGCCAGAAGAATCTCTTGGCGTAGCACGGGCACCTTCTGAAGCATCTCCCTTGAAGTGGTAAATCAAGGTGATGGTCACGATAACCACTACACCTCGGTCGGAGACTGGTTCAATGTTGAGGTGCTCACCGACATGGTGAAGAACGCGTTTCCGGACATTAGGGCCTACCCAGCTCCGCTTAAATTATTCCTCACCATGATCGAGGCTACCCACGGGCCCGAGCATGGGAGGTCTATCTCACTTCAAAAGTAGAGGGGGACGGTGCCGTCGCCACCGCCCGCCGCACGCTCGCGCGGGGAGCGGCATCGAAACGCCGAGCGTGGGCATAAATGGTGGCCACGTCGAGTGCTTAGAAGCGAACATGGTGCATCCAACGGAGGGCCATCGGTCCGCCGTGAAAGGTTCCGACAGTGACAAACGCAAATGTCGCGAGAACGGCGACGAAGGCTGTGAAATGGTCAAGGGTCCCCCCGACCTTGTGATGGCCGAATGAGACGTGTCTGTTCAAAGACGGAACAAACGGCCAGAACAGCGGCACGCCGCTTTCGAACGGCACGTCGATCAGGGCGTGCGACGCGGCGCCCACCCCCACCGCCAGGGCCATGCCCAGGGCGAAGTGCGCCGTTGGCCCCATCGTGTAACCGATGTAGCCGATACAAAGGCCCGCCAGCACTTCGATGTAGAACCGATGCCGGTGGTTCAGCAAAGGGCGCAGGTGTTCGCCCGAACCGATCCGTAGCGCCGAGCGGGTCCCCAACAGCGCGAGAAGTACGGGCATGAGGAGACGTATCGGCCAGTACGCCGGTATCGAGCCGTGTGCCTTCCCAAAGAGATGTCCTACCCAGTACACGACCACCGCCAGAGCGAGGCAGATCGGCAACGCATGAGTCGGGCCGCGGTGTCTGATGACGATCCGACGGAAGATCGAGAGGGGTAGCGCCAGTACGACGCCGGCGGCATCGGTGACAGCGCTCGTGTCATCGTCCAGGTCAGGGAGTAGGGCGGCCCCGCCACTGGTCATGGCGAACAGCGCCGTGGCTTCCGGGTCGAGGTGAAGGACGGCCGCGACGCCAACCCCAACGAGTAAACCAACTGCAACGTGTGTGTGGTTCCCTGCCATGCAGATGACAGTCCGGAGATGTAGTAAATCTGCCACTGAGTTCGGTAGCAAGGTGAGACAGAAGGTTGGTAAGTCGAACGCACCTGCACAGGGCTGTGACATCTCGTTGCCAGGTTTTACCGGTCTTTACAGATGAGAACTCAATCGGGTGAGTCGAGTGTCTTCCTTTTGGCAACGGCCGCCAAGTCAAGAGGTGTTGCCACAAGATCTCTGACATCAAGTTTCCAAGCCTGCGCCGCCGCCCTCACGTCATTGAGGAAGGAATGGTGCGGAACGTCCGCACTAAGAAGTGCGGACGTTCCGCACCACCGATTATTGATTAGCCGACCGACCAAATGACTGGCCACGCAATGCGCTGAAGAACTAACGCCTTGGAGCGGACTTGTCAAGTCGCTCGAGGAGCTCGAGAGGGTTCATCACGGCGATGCCTTGAAGACCATTGGCCTTAACGCGAAACGGAACGTCCGCGGTCACCAAGACTCTCGACTCAGATTCCACTGCAGCGGAAAACACCCGCCCGTCGTCATCGCCAAGGATATTCCCGTGCCTTGGGTATGTCACATCGGACTGGACGCCACCGGCGCCGTTCAGTCCGTCGTAGAGGTCGTTAAGGAAGGAATTTGCTGCGGAGATTTCCCAACCCTCACCACCTTCGCTCTCGGGACTAGTCAGGGCACTGAAGATCAGGTCTGCGATGTGATCACAGATGCAAGGTATGAGCACATGGTACCCGGGGCCGGTCCCACTCAAAACCATGGACAAAACCTGAGCGGCGTTATAGTCCGGATGTCCTTCGAAGGGCGGCATCGGGCTTGGGAGGGCGTTCAGAGGAACACCCGGTCCGAGATGGACCGCTGCTCTCACGTACACGTTGGCGTCCAAGACGACACGTATCGAGTCAGGTTCAACCGGTGAAGACGCCACGACGGAGCGTCAGTGCTTCAGGCGGGTAGAACGATTGGACTTGGCATTGTTCTCTCTCGCGCGAGCCAATGCCTCGGCCGTGGGCTTGTAGTAGCGCTTACTTGCCAGGTCGGCGATCATGAATTGGGGCGCGAGTCTGAGAATGTCAGCGGGATCAAGCTCGGGAAGTACCGACTGCTCCGTGGGGACATCGGAAGTCCGACCATGTCCGGGATGAAAGCCGCGATTCTCCATGAAAGTCATGCTACTCACTGTCGGGGCAATTGTCAGCGGCGCACTCATCTATGAAATGGAAGAAATGCGCTGTAGCGACTTTTGGGGCCGTTTTACATCAGTGGCCGCAATCACCCTGGTAAAAGCTCGAACCGAACGGCTATTGCGTACCTTCGAGTGCGTCGAGGAGACGGCCGGCGACTAGCCCAGTGGCTTCCGTGGCGGCGCGAACCTCGGCTGCCGTCAAGTCAGTGAGGAAGGGCCGGCCGTGACCGCTCCCGGCCTTGTTGCGAAGTCGGTTCACTGCGATTGCCAGTTGGTACAGAGCCACAGACATCGCGTCTCGCGCTCCTGGTAGCCCTCCCTGCTCCTGCTTGGGCGTCATCGCTGCTAGCCCCAAAGCGGTAAACGCTTGGCCGAGCATCGTCGAAAAGTCTCCTGATGGCTCGCTGTTGAAGATCTCTGTGATGACGTGACCCGCCACAGCCTCAATCAGGTCCTTGTTGGTCCCCGCCACGAGCACGCTGTCGGAGTAGCCGTGCCTGGCTCTCTCGACGTAAGAGCGGATTGCATCAGTGAGATGGCGACCAGTTAGCCCCTCGAGGCTTCGCGGTCGAAGTTGTCCGTCGCGTGTGAGTTCGACAGGCTCGGTATTGAATGCGGCGATACACGCCGCGATAGCGGCATCTCCGCAGTAGTTGTCCGCAGCAGGAATGAAACCGCCGTGGCCCCTCAAGTTGCCTATCAACATCTCGACACACTTCGCGCCCGCATCACTCCCATTATCAAGGGCACCGCTGAGCACTTCTCGCACACGCTTGTGCTTGCCAATCTTGACTGCCGAGGAGACACGATGCGGATCGAACTCCAAGACACCCGACCGTCGGAAGATCGTCTCGAGGTCGTAATGGCTGGGGGCACGTGTCACTCCAGCGTCATCAACAAGACGCGCTACCGCCTGGACCAACGCCTCGGTAAGCGAAAAAGACGGAGTCGAGGCTGTGTTGGCTGCCATGTCGTCACCTACTCTGCACTCGGCAGCTCAGCTGGGCGGTCACTCCTCCACCTCACTGGTCTTTGGCTCCTCAGCGCGGAGTGGTAACTTCTGCTGGACCGCTTCGGGTCGTAAGAGCTCGTACATCCGGGACAGGTACCAGTCCATAACTCGTGCGCTGAACTTCTTGTCATGGAAGAGCCGCCCGTAGAGGTCGCGGTTCGTATCTTCGCTGTCGAGGACCGTGCGCTCGAAGGTTTTCTCGAACTCGAGCCGTACCCGATGACTTCCGCGCCTGGATGTTTGAGGCAGCGCGCGTCGAGAGACGTTGTTCGAGGTCGGCCCTTCTTTCCCATGGCCCAAGTATGACCCAGGAATGTGACCTTCCAACCATTATCTCACCTTGTTGCCGAACTCATCTGCCACTATTCTGCGCCAAAAAGAAGAGTCGAGAAAGGGTTTGGGTTGGCAACCTCGAAAGGGGCCAGCACCGTGTGCACGTTTCTCATCTATGCCAGCTAGCCGACGCGAACAGCCGCTACGTAGCGCTAACGCGCAAGGGCGTGCGCCGGTTGGTGGTCGAGCGCCGACTTAGCCTCAGTTGGAACCCTGGAGAGTTCGTCCTTCTGGGCCCGTAGCCACTCTCGATCCACACAGTTCGCCTCCGAGATCCGAGCGAGCGCTACCGCCAAATCCGCAGGATTCGGATCGTGTGAAGTGAGCACGGCGTAGTCCTCATCCAGTGCCGCCAACGAGTGCTGCAGGCGCTCCTTCTCGTCACTCGCGGGTCGCGACTTCGCTATTGCCGCACGGAGGTCACACTTGGCCCGTTCGACACGACGACAGGCGAACACGCGCTCGTCAGATCCGGCCCGGTCGGCCAAGATCTGCTCCCCCCGCACCACCTCGGCCCGCACCTCGGTCAGGTGTGAAAGAAGCTGCTCGCCGCTGAGCACTACCCCCTCGCCCATGGACGCCAGCAACTGCTGGGCGGCAAACAACTCTTCCTCGCAGACGGCAACGTTTTCCATCGCGGCCAACAAGTCACGTCCATGGCGTGCTGGGAACCTTTCGATCTCTTCCTTGGCCGCCTTCACGGCTTCCTCCGCTTCCTCCAAAGCAACCTCGTTGAAGAACGGATGCAGTTCACCTTCGACCTGGCGTACCTGTACGGCCAGACGGGCATCGGCCACGGCCTGTTCTAACTCGGAGATTGACTTGCTCGGCATCATCGCCCCAGTTGAAAGCTCTGCTCGATGGCACCGTCGGCGAAGCGACCAAGAAGGAGGTGGCGCTCTTTCTGCTGCTGTTCGGTCATTTCATCGTCTCCAAAGGGCTCGTCCTGATCGACAACGTTGTAGCGGGCACGCCACTCCCAAGTTCGAATGAGGGCGTCGGGTCCGTACTTCTCAGCAACGGCGTACTGCCAGGGCGCGGGGGCTACGGTCAGCGACTCCAGGGTCGCCTCCCGATACTTCTCCAGCTCCTCCTGCGCCTGCGCCAGTTTGGGGGCGTCATTGATGTAGTCGAGCTGCGCCTGGCGCGACAAGCTCGTGCGTAGCAGTATGTCTTCTCCCGACCGGTTAGTACGTTGAGCTTGCCGAAGGTGGTTGAGCTCATACTGACGGATGGCCAATGCCTGGAACATCGCGGCGGCGATGTCGAGGTCCTGGTAGGCAGGTTCGGTCTCGACTTACCGGATGTGGGCCTGTCCATCGTCGGGCGAGTAACTGAGTGAACTAACCTGCCGGTCACCCTGCATCGCGAAGACGCTGGCGTCCGTCTGACCGCGTGTGACTCCCGTGCAAGACGGCTGTTGAATCGTGAAGTCCCCGCGCCTCCCTCTACTTTCTGAGTGAGATCACAAATTAGATAGATTGCGTGGATTCTCGTGCACTACACGGCATCTCGAAACTTTGGTTGATCACCCATCTCATGCTTAGGGTGAAGGGGGACGGCTATGTTCATTTTCCGGAATTAAAATTGACGCCAAGCTGAGGCGACAAGCGCCAACTTCAATTCTCAACTACCTAACTCATCGTGCACCAAGTACGAGTACGCAATGGAATACTGTTCAGTTTTGTCCAGAAAAACAAAGAGGGCCACAGTCAGTTCATCAGCGGCTTTCCCTACGATGGGGCGGAGCTCACTTTTTACCTGGGCAAAGGCAACATCTAATTCTTGCTGATCAAATGGCACATTAGCGTCACGAACAATGCACACAACCTGATGAGCTACTTCAGCATCAATCGCGGGACATTCTGCCGCAACGACGTTCAATGGGCGAGCCTTTTTTTTTGGCGTGATACTCCTTCAAAATGGCCAGCGCTGATGGCTGTGGTCCCTAAACAACTGTAAGTCAGCCAACTTTGTCGGTGCTTGCTCATTTATCGTTACTGGTGTCCCAGATAAGAGTGGCCAGCTGATCAGCGCGAGATACCAACGTTGGGCGCCACCTCGGGCGAGAGCTCCGGAGTTGCACTTAACTCGTCGAGAACAGAGGCCCGGTACGCTTCCAGCACCGCCTGCTCCTCCTCCAGTCGTGCAGCATCGTCAGCGTGCTCCTTGTTCACCGCGCTGCAAAAATGGTTGAACGCGATGAGGTTCGGTGTACGTCCGGTCAGGATGTCGAGCTTGCGCTGAGCCGCCTCAAGGGCTCCGTCGATAGCCACCGTGTTGCCGCCCTCGGCAGTAACCACCGCGAGCTCCGAGCGGAGCTGGCACATCTCGTCAGTAATGACCCCTTCGGCAAGAGCCTCCGGCTTCTCGCTCCCGGCCAACCGCACGTAGCGCTGAAGGTTCCGGATCGACTCTTCGCGATCGGTCAGGGAAGGAACGGCGGCCGCGGGCTGCTCCTCCGTTGAAGCCAAGGCAACCTCAGGCGTGGCTTCAACCTCTTCGCTTACAGCGAGCTCGCGAACTGCGCTCAAGCCGATGGCGTCACAGGCCTTCTGCGCGCCAGCGGCAGACTTCATGAGGATCGAAGGGTCTTCACGAATCTTGCTCACCCAATGACCAAGGTACGCAGCGGAGTTCGGTACGGTTGAGGACTGGTCAAGTCCCAGGTAGGCACAAGACATGGCGGCTGTCATCTCCGCGATTAGCTCCTCCCTCGAATAAAACTCGTCGCCAAAGCGGTGACCCTCGACGACGCCCTCGCGACTGAGGCGACTCTCGTGTCCCGTGGAGTGCCCGAGTTCATGGAAGAGCGTCGAGTAGTAGTGCTCGCGGGTTTCGAAAGTGCCGAGCTCAGGCATGACCACCCGATCCGAACTTGGGCTGTAGTAGGCCCGGTCCGAGCCGTGCACCAACTTCGGCCCGCCGTTTGTCAGATACTCCTCAACCACCGCCTCTGCTTCAGCAATCCGCTCGAACTCCGTGCGGGTGTCAGGCTCGACGACGAGGAACTTCTCGGGAAGGCCAGTCGTCTGACAGGCGTTGAACACTTTGTAGGCCTTCAAGATGGCCCCCTTGGGCTCCAGCATGGTCTCCCCCGCCTCGTTGGTCTCCTCCCTCGTTAGTCCCTTATAGAAGATAACCATCGTCCCGTGCTCACCCTTGTTCACGGAGCCTCCCAAGACTTTGATCTGATTGAAGGTGCCCCAAAACGGACTCGTGTAACCCGCATCCATTGCGCCGACGCCAAGGAGCATGGAGTTCGTGCCTCGATAAGCCTTCGCCGTGGACATTGAGAGAGGCAAGTGTCCTCCGGTCGTGGCCCAGGGCTTGTGCCACGGGACCACGCCCGCCTCGAGCTGCTCGATGAAGATCCGAGCGATTTCATCCTCGATGTTGCGACGACCGCCCTTTACGGGTGTGGGTACAGGCGCTTCCGTGACATCGACAACAACGTCAATGGAATCAAGCGGGGCCGTCGGAGAAGGTGCAGCCAATTCGTGGATCGACTCAGCCCCCAACAGCAAGGCGTTGATCTGCTCCAGCGCTTCGCTCGGTGTCTCTTTGGCAACCCACCGGGTCTCTAAGTAACCGTCGCCAGCAACGATCTGCCAGAAGTCGTCCTCGGTGAGGCCCGAGGTGAGACCTGCTTCCTTCGCGCGATCGACGAAGTACTTGAGCATCAATCCCTCTTCGTTGTACTCCTCGTCCAGAACCTGCATGAGTACGGCGCCATCCGGTGCCTGCACGCCCTCCGCCTGAGAGTGAGCGACCTCCAAACGCTCACGTGCGTCCGCTGTCCACGCGTAGTTGTAGTCGCGTTGAAGCTCCCAGTACGTGCGAAAGAGCTCTACGGCTCCAGGAGCGTAAGACTTCAGCGCCTTGGCATAGTCCCAACGGGCATTTTCGACCAACGCCTCAAAGTGCTCGAGATCAGTCATTGGATCCTCCTTCGTTTAACGGTCATGAGTAACCGTCCGGTGAGGATCCATTGGCGCACGCAAAGAAAGGGCAAATTCGAGATTGATTGCCACCGCTCAGCTGCCATTATTCGGATCAGGGATCAGGACCGCTACACCACAACCGCCGCGGTGCGCACGACGAAGTGAGGAAGATCGGTCACGACCACGCAGCAGCGATACTGATCCACACCAAACCGTCGGGATCAGTCTCGACGTACGTACCGCCCTGGTAGGTGCGAGTCCATACGCGCGCGTCCGGGCCCGTCTCGGTCAGCCAGCGACCCTTGCTGTCACGGGTCCGCTGCCATGCGTGGCCGGCCAAGTCGGTCTCAAAGATCATGTGATTGAGCTCGTCCCACTTCCTCGTGAAGTGGGCGCTCGGTTCTGGGTACTTAGGCATGGCGCGTTCTCCTCACGACCTGGCCCTTCCAGGGTCGTCGGTTCGAACTGTGCTGGCGTGTACTACGAATACACGAGGTTCTAAAACTCCATGGTCTCCGCGATGCCGGACACGACACTGAGAGCACGGTGAGCTGCGGCCCACTCCTCGAGCTCCACATCGAAGGCCGGCGCGGGCCCGAGAAGTGTGTCCATGTCACTGATGGCGAACTTTGCCCGAAACTCCTCGACGATGACCAGCGCCTCGAGTCGCTTCTCCTGAGCCTCTGCCGCGTCGAGTTCGGGGTCGATCTCGATTAGGTCGTGGTAGGGCTTCGGATTCTTCAGTGCAAGCGAGACCCGGACCTCGGTGTAGCGCTTCAGCTGGCGAGATGCCTCAGCCAGACGCTGCTCATCGACTGCGTGACGAGCAGTGCTTTCCGCCAACTCCGCCGCGACCGCGGGGTCGTCATTAGGGATGGTGGTATTAGTGAGAAGGCCGAGGCGCTCTTGTAGTGAAGCCAGCTTGACCCGCGTGCCTTCGAGTCCCGCCACCGCGTCCTCGCGATCCTCTTCAGTCTCACGCTCCTTACTGTTGTCCACCTGCTCGTCTTCGATCTTTCGAAGCTCGATCATCTGAGCCTCAATGTCACGAACAGCCACCACGCGTGGCTCCAAGTAGCGGACTGCGTTCAGATTGGTAGCGGCAAGGTGCACCTCGGTCTGGAGGCTCGCAATGCCGAGCTCCTCCCCTTTCAAGATCCGCTCCTTGCCCTTCTTGTCAAGCACATAGGTGACGCTGCGCTTGCCGTTGCTCACGAGAGTGTCGCGGGCCATGCCCTTCATCACGTGAGCACGAACATCGGCCGCACGAATGCGTTTGGCCGCTACGTCGCAGTCGTAGAGAAGAAGGTCAGTGGGGACGGCCTGCTGGCCCACCCATGCGAGATCGTCCGTATTGAGCCCGGAGCCGATTACGACGCAGCGATCAACGGGGTCTTCAAGAACCTCGGCCCGGCCCACGGTGATTGCGAAGCCCTGGTCAATGTGCTTGTGAAGAGCGGTCTCGGGGACCTCGACGTTCTTGCCATCAATCTCGACGAAGATGCTGGTCTTGGAGACCGCACTGACGTAGTAGGTAAGTCCTCTTTCGAGACCGTCAAGGTTCGCACGAACAATGACCGGCATACCGCGCACCCAGAGGCGACTGTCGAGGAGCACAGGGCGCACCGTCTTGCCACCGCGCTGGACCAACTGGTCGATTGTCGCGAGATTGAGGTCGTTGGCCTGCTCCCGGTTTCTGGTCACAATGACGGCACGCTCTCCAAGCAGGTGGGCCTGGGCGGCTTCGCCGGCGGCGTACTTAGCGGTGGCGGACGACGACGCGGCGAGCGATACCGACAGGTTCTCAACTGTGCCGAGACGAACAATGTCCTTGCCCTCTTCGAGCTTTTCCACTGCCACCTGACGGGCAGCCGCCATCGTGTCGCGTCCGAGGATTCCCCCCGCCCAAATGGTGGGGGCAATGAGAAGCTCGTGCTGTGCGGCCATCTCCTCAGGCGGGCGTTCGGTCAGTACGGTGATCATCTCGTTCTCATCCTCCCCGCGACTGTTCGCCACGTACCCAGAGTCGTTGTACGAGATACCCTTCGTGGCGTCGCCACCCTGACCACGCTGGGTGGTGACGACATAGCCTGAGGCCAAGTAGGCATCGGCGAACTCGGCGTGTATGAAACGCGTCGAACCATCGTCCATGCGGAGCTTGAGCATCTCGTCCACCTGCTTCGCTGCAATCGCCGCCACCTTCATCTCAACGGGGCCACCCTTGGGGTCGATGGATTCGGCCCACTCAGACCAGGCGCGTGCTTTCGCAACCGTCTCTTCGAGCGCGGCGACCTTGGCATCGGGACCCATCGCCGCGCGCTGCGCCGAGCGAAGCTTCGCCTCGAAGGTCGCTACCGCGATTCTCTTGTCGGCCAGATCATCTTCAGCGCGCAGGACGGCCTGCCACTCGCCGTAAGAGGAAGCGGAAGCCTTGAGCTTGCCGAGACGATCTTCGGCCTTCGCCAGCGCCTTCTGCTTCGTAGTCAGGCCCTCCTTCTCCGCCAGGACCTTTGCCTTTAGCGGGGCCGCGGTGCGCGCCGGGCGAGCAGCCATAGAGGTGATGGTGGATAACTGTGCTTTGGCGCGCGCCACCGCGTCCTCTCTCCTCGTCAGTTCATCCTCGGCCCGACGGACGGCCTCCCACTGGCGAGGCGCGGAAGCGGATGCCCGCAACTCGGCGGCACGGCGCTTGGCCTGGCCCGCCACCTTCTGCTTCTCAGAGAGCGAGGCCTTTGCGGCTTGCATCTTCGCGGCGCGAGCATCGGCCCGTTCGGCCCGTGCGGCTGCACCGGTCTCGGCGTCATACTGTCGCAAGCGTGCACCACGAAGCAACTCTTCCTGCTTGGCGAGGTAGGCGGCGGCGTTACGGCGTTCCTTCTTCACCTGTTTCGGGTTGAAGTTTGTCGCTACCGTTTCTCCGACGGCCGCCTCCGCACCAAACGTCCGTTTGGTGAAGTAGGGACTCGGGCACGAGAGCGCGACATCCCACTTGCTTACGGCCACCTCGACACCCTCCACGGTCCCCAACTGGCCGTTCAGAATGTCCAAGGACCAATCGACTTTGCGTGAGACGAGGCGCTGACCAATGAGGTAATTGCGTCGGCCAAAATCGACACTGGCATTGAGGTCCAGCTGGCCCTGCTCCACGAGCTTGGCAATAATGGCCTTGTCGAGGAGATTGATCTCGGCATTGGACTTGGCAGTGACGAGGGCAGCGCCCACCAATGATCCGTGGGCCCGCACGGCGTCAAAGTACTTCGTTGCCACCGCGGCGGCGGCCTCTTCCGGGGTGTTGAAGGCCGTCACCCGTCTCTTCGCGATGTACCAGTCGGTCACGGCGCCGATTCCGCCGGTCTTCATGTGGGCGATGAACTTGGGGTCCGCCCCTTGACGAAGAAGGGCCTTCTCCGAGCGGCCGGACAGCGTTGCGCCTTCGAGGTCGCTGTCGTGCATAACGGCGAGCACCACCTTCTCTTCGATGTCCTTCTGGCGGTACGTCTCGTCAAGAAAGATAACGGCTTCGGGAACCATGTCGATAAGAGTGGAGTAGAGACCCCCGGCCTCCACGGCCTGTAGTTGTCGCCAGTCCCCGGTGAGAATCAGGCGCCCGTGTACCGCCTTAACGTGACTCCAAAGAGCGTGCAGCTGAGCGGTGCTGGCCTGCGAGCACTCGTCCACGACACAGATACCACCCTCCGCAACAGCGACGGTTCCGCGATCCAGTTGAGACAGAAGCGCCGCAATTGACTCGGCCTCAATGCCGGCTTTGTTCTTCAGGTTCAGGGCAGCGTTGGCGGTCAAGGTGCACCCAACTACCGAGAGAGAGGGGATACCGTCCTTGGTGACGCCGGTCTCTGGAATGAAACCGTTTGCGATGGCGATCGAAAGAGCCTCGATACCGGCGGACTTACCGGCCCCGGCCTGGCCGGAGACCAACGAGATCTGATTGGATCCCATCAAAAGCTCCTCGAGCATCTGGTACTGGTCTCCCTCAGGATCCAAGGTCTTGCCTCCCTCCACCATCTTTGCGATCGTGAACGCAAACTCCTCTTGATTGAGCACACCCTCCATCGCCCCGACGCCGGCTTCGACGGCTGCGTGGAACTCACGCTCCTTCTCGAGTGTCTCGGTGGTCGCGTACAGAGCGTCGTCGGCGCCGCGAACCCGGAAATCGTTGTCCGGGTCGTCAGCTATGCCACAGAGGTAGGACACCTCGGGCCCCTCCAAGAAGGCGGCCGCCAGCACTTCCGCTTCGGCCAATCCGACACCGGCGCCGGTCCCCACGATGACATCAGACAAGGCGATTAGTAGGTCACGCCGATACCAGGTGGACTTCTTTCGGCCCACGGTGAGCAACGCCTCGTGAATAAGACCCTCACGAGAAAGCGTCGAGACCTTCATCGCCGAGTCGAGACGCCTGTAGCCATCTGAGAGGTCGATGGGGTCGAAGATCGAAAGGGGGTCGGACTGGGCGCGGTCCTTTATCGTGTCGATCATGTGCAGGCGCATCAGCTTGCGGGCGACATCATTGCGCCACACGAGCCGCTGTTGGCGGTCGGTGGGCTCGGGATCGCAGTTGGCGTCGATCCAGGCGCGCTCCTCGATGATGGCCTCCTTCGCCTGCTTGGCGTCGGCAAGATCGGCCATCACCGTGTCGAAAGTGATGCCCTGTTCGACCAACATGGCGATGGCCCACTCGACGGCCGAGGGGTCATCCCCACAAGCGTTCTTCCCCTCGCGGGTCACGCGCTGGGCCTTCACCCAGTCGTCGCGATTGGTCACATCGAGTCCGGCCTCGATGGCTGCGTTCAGGATCTGCTCCTGGCGCGAGGAGAGCAACTTTCGAAGCGACGCGTCGAATCCCGCCACCCGAAATACTTCCTTGTCGTCCTTGTCCCAGGCAACTCCAAAACGTGCCGCGATGCTCGCGCGCAGGCCCTGGCCGGCGATAGCTGCGGTCACTTTCTGCAGGTCAAAGAGGCGCTTGGCGTCAAGGGCGCTCCACTTCCCGTCACGCTCGGCGACGTTCATGATGAGATAGTGGCGGTGCAAATGCGGAGCCGAGTGGCCGTCCACCGGGCGGGCCGAAGAGTGATCAACCTGCATCGCGAGAAAACCGGAGGCGTTGTGGTGGGCGAGGCCGTCCTTGCCCAATCGAACGACAGCGGCCTCGCGCTCCATGAAGGTGAGAGCCTCGGAAGTGGCCTGGTCCACCATCTCTTCGATCTCACGGCGCGTGGCTTTATCGGCCAAAAGCCAGATCGCGGAGATGTCCTTCTCAACGCTCAGCGTGAAGTCCAGGGCGCTAATGGTCGGGCGCCGGCCACCATTGTTTGGGAGCTTTGTACCGCTCTCGGGGTCGAGGTGCTGAAGGACCCGACGTAGCTGCTTGGCTGCGCAGACGGAACCTTGGGTGAGACCCAATTTGGCTGCTCCACCCCCAAACCAAACGGACGCCCCACCCCCCTGAACCAGTTCTCCCTCCTCGCTCGTGTAGTACCCGGCCATGGCCGCGATCATTGATGTGGAGGCTTCGAGAAGCCATGCCTCGCTACCCCTCGTGTAATAGACGGCGACGGCGCTGGCCTGGCCCGCGTCGTTAGGGTTGCCCAGCTTGCTGACGGAACCGTGCATTGGTCGTATCCTCCGGAACAGTACGTCCGGTAGGTTGCCGGACGAACTACTACCGTCCGGAGCGCGGGCCGCCGCGCACGGAAACTTCGGGGCGACGCCAGGAGCCCATTCAAGTGCATTGCGCTGCAATGCAGGTGTCCCTTAAAGAAGGTCAATCTCGATTTATCGCGATTCCGGTCCAATCCCAACAAGGGGCTACAAGGAAGAAGAGAGAAGGGAACGATCAGGAGGATCAGACCAAAACCAGAGAAAGAACTTTCCCTACCTTTCCCCTACAAAGCTCACTGAAACAAGAAAAGGATCGAACGGCACTAACCCCCGCCCTGCGTGCACCGAGGCCTCATCACCGGACCGTCGTGCACGTTGGCACCGCGCCAACCCTAGAATCCCGATTACACCACATGAAGCCCGAGGCGCCGACACAACTCTTCAAAGAGCGCGAGCTCGTCTGAAGTGAGACCGGGCTTCCCAGCTGCTGCCCCGTGGAACCCTGCTGCGGTCAGCGTGCTGATCACGATCGCTACTCCTAGAAATGGCAGCGTCTCCCACCCCAGATCCAACTGTGGCAACCGTCCGGCCCAGACTCCGTCTGGTCGCAGCCATACCGCGTGACCCAGCCTCGCGGCGTCAATAACTAGCACCGTCTCCTTGGGCCAGCTCCCATCCAGAGACTGCTTCTTCTTTGCCCGTACCGCCTCACAGAAAATCTCCTCAGACGGCCCAATATCTTGTCCGAAATCGTTCATCCAGACCACGTAGGTTCCGCCAAATGGTGATGGCTTTTCGAGCAGCGCGCTGCCTCCCGCATCTGGAAGGGCCACCGTTGTGGTGGTGCTCGACATCCGCTCGCATGCGTCTCGAATATGCCGGACGGTGGCCTTGCGAGCCTTGTCAGAGATACGCAGAATCGAAGGAACGTTGAGTGTTACGTAAACGTCGCAGTCGCTGAGTTCGGCTTCTAGCGCGTCGTGCAGGTTGCCGATGCCCTCCGGGCTCTTGGCCGTCACTTCGATGTGCACCGGAGTGCCGTCTAGATCGCAGAAGAAGTCCGGCTCGCTCGGTGAGTTACCTCCCTCTTTCCCGAAGAAGAAGGGAATCCCGGCCCGCGCTACGTGAAAGGCCGCGTTCAACTCCACTCGTACGTCCAAGAACTGTTGGACATTCGTCCGAAACGACTTCCTGCGGCCGAGCAAGCGCAAAGGATTGGCCGCTTCAAGCTTCGTAATGATCGCCTCGAGTGGTGCTGCCAGCCGATCGAATTCTTCGCGGTTGATTGACAGCCGAACTATTGGGTGGTCCCCGCTAGCCCCTTTAAGCCACGCCGCGAGCGCGGGATAGGCGGATTCCCAGGACTGATCCATACTTAGATTCTCTCCTATCGCTGTAACATGCTGGGCACTTCCGCCGCGCTCGTAAGAGCCGGCCTTCCATAGTTTGAGACCAATGTGGCAAGAAGGGAGAAGTCACGCCTCGAAGGGCGAGCCGACTGGAAGAATGTGGATTAATGACGAGTCATGAGGGAGTCAAATGAGCACTGTTCCTACCTGGAAGCACATGAAGCTCGAAGAGATGGGGATCACATCGTGCCAGGGTGAGATCAACTCAACCCGTCGCATCCTCGAAGAGACATTCGGGTCCCCATCCTTTGACGACCCCCTCGGCACCAGCTTGGCGTCTTCGACGGTTGAGTGGGACCTTCAATTCTCCGATGGCACCGTAGCCACGATCTACGACAGCGAAATCTCCGACGACGTGACCGGTGAGATCTTCACCCCAGGGCTCGACGAGCTGTATGAGTGGCACATTGGAGGGGCCGGGCCTGAGGCGGTGACCCGGGTTCTCGATGCTTTGAGACACGTCCAGTGACCATGGCCAAACGAGGAGCTGATCCTGACATGCCAATCAATATGTTGTGGGCCTCTGGTTTCTCGAGAGTCCGAAGCCCCCTTTGCCCCGTGGATGTCCCGAGCATCCACGTCTCTTGTCACCTAGAGATTCTCCGTGAATTCTGGAATGAGCAACGGTCAAGTAGACCGTAGGTACTTTGATTCTTGGCGTCCGGCCAAGTATGAACGTGCGTATGCCCCAAGCGATAGATCCCCTTCTGAAGGTGCCCGAGGTTCTCAAGATCCTCAATGTGTCGCGTGACACCTTCGATAAATGGCGGCACGCCGGTAAGGCTCCCGCCGCCTACCGGCTGCCTAACGGCTCACTTCGGTTTCGCACTTCGGTCGTCTACGAATGGCTTGAACGGCTGCCTGAGCGCTAGCAACTCTCGTTAGGAAACTGGCGAAAATATTTGAAGTTTCTGGCCTACCTAGTTGCACGACTTCAACGAGGGCGTACGGTTGAGTGAGTCTCCTCCGAAGGGTTCAAGCGCAGGGCTCCACAAAGAATGCAAGAACCAAGAATCTACGATTTCCGCAACCTCATTACGGCGTTGCGCGATCAGGTGATTCAAGTAACGCTGCTCGCCCGTGGACTTGCCGCGTCGAACTCAACGGCTCTAGCGAAAATCTGACTTACTCCCCGTCTTGGTTCGTTGGCGAACCGTTGTCGTTCTGCTGGACCGGAATGGCAGGCGCTTCAGGGGCTTCGGTCGTCTGTGCGTTCACCACAATGATTCGAGGCATCGCCTGTGCTCCCGCTTCGACAATGCGCTGAGTATTCTTCTAGGGCGTTTCATCGGCCATTGGCTTACTCCTACTTGTCCTTTTTCGGCGGCGGAGTCGGCGCTGGCTGTTGAGCGGGCGGCTCTGGCTGTGGCTGAGGTTGGCGCGGCATAGCTTGGGCGCCGCGGGTGTGGTCGGGCTCAACGATCTTGGTGGTCTTCTCGCTGCTCATCATTTAGCTCCTATCACGCTGACCCAAAGGTAGACAACCAAAAGGACAATCCCCAGTAGGAACGTACCTCCGCTTAGCCAGTTGAGCCAACCAATCATCTTGAAAAGTTGCCTCTCTTTCTCATCCGACGCGCCGTTGTTGAGGATCAGACGCTTCTTGTGCGCCTGCTCGACCCAGAGCGAAGCGGCCACCGACAGAATCGCCAGCAAGAAGGCGATCCAGGAGGCAATCAACCAGTTCACATGGCTGTGGGCCACCCCACTCTTATCGAAGAAGACCACGGAGAGTGCGAGTATTCCGGACGAAACGGTGAGAACGAGCTTATCGAACTCTCGGAAGGAGGTCTCGAGCCCCGCCCGAAGACCCGCCATGATTTCGTCTTCATTCCGGAACTCGCAGTCTTCGGTTCCCATCAGCAGAGCGCCTTAGTGGTGGCGGGATTTCTCATCTACGAAGCCTGACGTAGTCGCGCGTAGAGCCGACCCGCATAGAGATCCATCAAAGCCGTTTGGAACTCGTCATCGTCAAGCACCCGCTTGTAGATCGCATCGTTGCCGTCCATTCGGCTCACGACCGTCCCGAGGAACATCCGGTCAAATACAAGCCGAAAGTTCTCGTACTCGTTGTTCTTCGCCTGGGCGATGACTTCTGGGTCAGTGGCCCAGGTCTCTTCGAACTGGTCAAACAGCAGCTGATCCTGCTCGTTCAAGTTCATGCCGAAGCGCTCGTTGAGCACCTCAATGATCGTGGAAAGGTTCTCCTTGTCCGGCACGTACTGGGGTCCCTTGCCCGAGTAGATCGCCTTGACTTCCCCCAGTCCACCCAGCAGATCCAGTGCGCCCTCGGTGATCTGTTCAGTGCGCAGGTGCGTGAGCTTCACCTCGGATCCGATGTCAATCCCCTCGGCCTCGCTGCGCGGCAGGCGCGCCTCGAGGGCTCGTGCGTAGATGTAATCACGCTCGAGCGTGACGTCGGTGAAGCTGACGATCTGGGCGATGAACCCGTAGATCGAGACGTACCGTCCGATGAGCTCTCGAAAATCGTCCTGATCCTCCCGGTCCATCGCTTGGAACCGCGCTAGCGCCGGGTCCAGCGAGGCGTACACCTTGGCGTGGTTGTCCGCGCGCTTTCCCGCCAGCAGCTCGGCCACGGCAGCCTCTATCTCGTCCTCGTGGATCACTTCAGAATCCATAAAGGACCGGTGCGTGTCCCACAAGAGATTTGGGTCGGTCGGCACCGCCTCAGTCCGTTCGCACCACGGAGCGAACGCCTTCTCGATGTCCTCGGTCTCGTTGCGAAAGTCGAGCACGAACGTGTCGTCCTTTAGCTCGATCGTGCGATTTAGCCTCGACAGGGTTTGCACTGCGTTAAGCCCGCTAAGTACCTTGTCCACGTACATCGTGTGCAACAGCGGCTGGTCGAACCCGGTCTGGAACTTCTCCGCCACGATCAAGAGTTGGAACTCGTCCGTGCCAAAGCGTTCGGCCATCTCTCTCTCCCGGATGCCGGTCATCCCGTATTCGGTGTAGGTGACGTCATCATCAATCACCTTGCCGCTGAACGCGACCAGTGTCGAGATGTCCGTGTACTGGTGCTCGTAGATGTACTTGTCAATCGCCTGCTTGTACCTGACGGCGTGCAGCCGTGACGACGTCACGACCATCGCCTTGGCCCGCCCGCCGATCTTGTGCGCGGTGTGCTGGCGAAAGTGCTCGACGATGATCTCGGCCTTCTGCGCCAGGTTCGTCGGGTGCAGCGACACGAACCTGGCAATAGCCGCCTTGGCGCGCGACTTGTCGTGCTTTGGGTCGTCCTCGATCTTCTTCTCGATCTTCCAATACGTTTTGTAGGTGGTGTAGTTGGCGAGCACGTCCAGAATGAATCCCTCATCTATCGCCTGGCGCATCGAGTACAGATGGAACGGCACGTAGCGCTTCCCGCTCGTAAACTCCTCCTTCTGACCGAACAGTTCCAGGGTCTTCGCCTTGGGCGTGGCAGTAAACGCGAAGAACGAGATGTTCTCCTGGCGCCCGCGCCCGGCCACGGCAGCCACCATGAAGTCCTCGTCGTCCCCCGCGGCCGCCTCCTCCGCTTGCTCCTCGCGCTCCGCCTTGATCAGCACCGCATCGGCGTCCTGGCCCTTGGTCAGTGCCGCTCGCAGCTCCTTGGCCGCCACACCCGACTGGGAGGAATGGGCCTCGTCCACCACGACCGCGTAGTTGCGCGCCTTGCTGTCCACCAGCTTCCCCAGTACGAAGGGGAACTTCTGGAGGGTGGTGATGATGATCTTCGCCTGCTCCCCCAGCAGGGCCTTGGCGAGTTGGTCCGAGTTCTCGTCGATCTTGACGACGACGCCCTTCTTGTGCTCGAACTGGTAGATGTTGTCCTGCAACTGCTGGTCGAGCACGACCCGGTCGGTGACGACGATCACCTTGTCAAAGACCTTCTGGTCATGATCGTCGTGCAAGTTTACGAGGCGGTGGCTGATCCAACTGATCGTGTGCGATTTGCCCGAGCCCGCCGAGTGCTGCACGAGGTAGTTCTTGCCGGCCCCCACCTGCTTGGCGTCCGCTTCGAGCTTCCGCACGACGTCCCACTGGTGATACCGCGGAAAGACCGTGACGGTGCCCTTGGCCTTCTCCGCCTTCGAACCCTTCTCGGGCACCTGCACGTGCACGAACCTGGCCAGGATGTCGAGCCACGCGTCGCGCTGCCAGACCTCCTGCCAGAGATAGGCCGTCCGGTGGCCTTCAGTCGTCGGTGGGTTGCCGGCGCGACCCTGATGTCCCGCTCCGCCCGTTCCCTGGTTGAACGGCAGGAACCTGGTCTTAGCTCCGGCCAGCTTGGTGGTCATCGCCGCCAGATCCGGATCCACTGCGAAGTGCACGATCGCCCGACGAGACAGCGAGACGTTGTTCGGGTCCCGGTCCTGGCGGTACTGCACCTTCGCGTGCTCGATGCTCTGGTTCGTCAGCGGGTTCTTCAGCTCCGCCGTTGCGGTCAGAAGCCCATTAACGAGCAGCGCCAGGTCAATGCTCTTCTTCGAGTCGGGTTCGTAGACGAACTGCCGCGTCACGCTCACCCGATTGGCCTGATACAGCGTCTCCAGTTCTGGGGTGAGGCCGTGGGCTGGCTTGAAGTACGCGAGCTTGATCGCCACCCCGTAGTCGGAGACGTCGTGTCGCAGAACGTCAATCGTGCCCCGTGCATCTATCTCCGCCGCCAGTCGCTTGGCGAAACCCTTCTTCGCTGCCGCGTCGTCGCCCCCATAGCCACGCAGAACCAGCTTGGCCCAGTCCTTCGCCTGCGTGGCCTCGATGAAGGAGAACAACTCCACCGGGTCGAAGCCCAGCACCGTGTCGCAGTTCTCGGGTCGCGACTTCAGATACCCCCCGCTTCCCAAAAGTGAATCCTCGATGGCGTCTTCGAAGCCCTTTTCATTGGTGCTCATGCTGCGACCTCCGGGATGTCTAGTTGGCCGGTGACGGCCGCAGTGATGAGGGCTCGACGACGCTCCACCAAAAGTTCTGACTGAGCCTTCAAGGTGTCCTCGAGTCGGTTGATCTTGTGAAGCCTCGCCCACACTTCTACTACGATGCGATCCTGTTCCTGCACGTCAGGGAGAGGAATACGCAGCGATTCGATGTCTGGCATGTAGATCGTCTTGTGTGTCGAGCCCATCGCCAAACGACCAAGAAGATCCTGCCGCATTGCTCTTAGGCAAAGCAGCAAGAAGCGCGGGCGAAGAAGTGGACCGCAAGTCCATGTTGCAAAATCTTGGCTCGTCGCCATATCGCTCGCCATGATCGCTGAGTAACCAGCCGACGCCGTGCGGCATAGAACAACCGTTCCCGCAGGATGGATAGTCGCCGACGAGTTAGCGATTCCCAAGTCGCTGATTCTTTCTCGGGTTTCCCGGACATACTCTTCACGGTCGGTCCGCATCTCTGCGACCTCACCGGTCGTGATCCACGGAACGGTGCAGTCGGTCCACCATTCAGGGTGCGATCGGCTCGGCGTATGACCACTGCCCAGTGAGGCCACGAGCGAGAGCTTGGCCGTGCGCCAATCGGGCGGCTGCGCCTCTAGCCATGGGACAGGGGATGAGACGGATGAAGTCGAGGTGTATGCACCCGATACACCCGCGAGCATCACCGCGGTACGACGCAATGCCAGTAGCTCAAGCAATCGCTGCCTGCTAGCGAGAAGTGCATCAATCCGCTCGGTCTCCCCTTCGAGGAAGTCAGCGATTGCTCCTTGCGCTTTGAGGCTCGGCAGATCGTCAATAATGAACTCGCCGAGCTTTTCCCAGTTCGTGCGCGGCATTTTTACGCCCTCAGAAGTGGCAATGGCCCACTCGACCACTGGCTTCGACATGGCAAGATACTCGAGCCAGCGAGAATCAACGTCTTGCCCACCCCTAATGGCCATCAGCTCAGACGACGCATAGACACGTTCTGGCGCTCTCCAGATCTTGGCTAAATAGGGTCGCAATTTCCCGAATAGAACGTCACCATGTTCAACCAAACAGACACCTGCATCAGGGGACTCTCGTAGAAGTAAGTCTTCAAAGGCGGAAGTGAGGTGGCCCGTCCACGATTCGACATTCTCCAGCGCGACGTAGGGCAACGAACCGGCGTCCTCCTGGTTGGCAACCAGTTTGGCCACTCTTCTGAGCTTGATGCTCACGAGTCCACCTCACCAAGGAGCGCCTGGATCTCACTTTCAAGGGCCTTGATCTCTGCGTCAATTTCCGCTAGCGACCTCGGAGGAACGTACCTGTAGAAGTGGCGGGTCAGCGGGATCTCGTAGCCGATCTTGGTCTTGTCGAAGGCCACCCAAGCGTCCGGAACGTACGGGAGAACCTCAGCAGAGAGGTACCGGTCGATCGTGGCACGGCAATCGGTTCTGTCAAGACGTGGCGTGACGTCTTCCTCCCATGAAACGGGAGTCGCAGGAAGTGGCACGTTCTCGTTGTCGCGCAAGTCAGTGTCGGGCTGAGGCCTGCCCTTCTTGTCCTGGATCAGGAACCCTTCGGAGTCACTGTGGGCAGCATTTTTGAGCAGTTCATCCTGAACCTGGGTTGGTGCTGTATAGACCGCACGTGCTTCCGACTTGATCGCATCGGCGGCGGCCGCCTTGGTGCCCCAAGTCTTATTGAATAGAGCTTTCGAGCCAAAGACCGCGACCGTAGTCACACCGGGTTGTGTCTGGGCCCACTTCTTCCATGCCTTGGATTCACTAAGGGCCGCAAGGGCATTGTCATTAACGGTCCACTTAACGCGCAGCGGGCGTTCCACCGTGATCCTCATGTACCCAAACACCTCGTTGGGGAGAATCTTCACGTGCTCACTCTCGGCGAAGTCAGCGTAAAGGCGGGTTACCTGAGCGATCTGCTCCTCGCTGATCAGATTGCGCTTGTTTCCGAGAGACTTACGCATCTTCTCGAAGTACCCGCGAGCATCAATCAACTGAACTTTTCCCCGCCGCTCCTCGGACTTTCGGTTAGTGACGATCCAGAAGTACGTGGAGATCCCCGTGTTGTAGAAGAGTTGGTCTGGTAGTGCCACGACCGCCTCGAGCCAGTCGTTCTCGATGATCCAACGCCGTATCTCCGACTCTCCCGATCCGGCCGCACCCGAGAACAATGGCGAACCATTGAACACGATGGCTATGCGACCGCCGCCTTGTTCGATCGGCTTCATCTTGGAGATCATGTGCTGCAAGAACAGGAACGAACCGTCGTTGATTCGAGGAAGTCCCGCACCGAACCGGCCTTTGAAGCCCAGCTGGTCATACTCCTTGCGGATGTCGGTCTCCACCTTCTTCCACTCCACACCGAATGGCGGGTTGGCTAGGCAGTAGTCGAAGGTCCGACCCTTGTGACCGTCGTCGTTAAAGCTGTTGCCGACGACAATGTGCGAAGCGTCCTGGCCCTTGAGCATCATGTCCGAACGGCAGATGGCGTAGGTCTCATCGTTGAGCTCCTGACCGAACACCTCGAGCCTGGCGTCGGGATTCATCTGGCGTAGGTAGTCCTCCGCGACCGAGAGCATTCCGCCCGTTCCGCACGCCGGGTCGAAGATAGTTCGAATCGTGCCGGGAATAGTGAGAATGTCGCTGTCCTCCGCGAAGAGCAGATTCACCATCAGCCGAATTACTTCGCGCGGCGTGAAGTGCTCTCCCGCCGTCTCGTTCGAGAGCTCGGAGAAGCGCCGGATCAGCTCCTCGTACAGGTACCCCATTTCGAGGTTGGAGACCGCACTGGGGTGCAGGTCAATCTCCGCGAACTTGCCGATCACCAGGTACAGCAGGTTCGCCTTGTCGAGCTTGGCGATCTGGGTGTCGAAGTCGAACTTCTCGAGCACGTCCCTCGCTCCGACGGAGAACCCGGCGATGTAGGCGCGCAGGTTCGCCGCCAGCTGATTGGGGTCGTTGAGCAGTTTTGGGATGTCTAGCTGGTGGATGTTGTAGAACTGCTCGCCCGCTTCTGAGCACAGGACCGGTTCGATGTTGTCAATCGTGCCCTTGATCGCCTCGTAACGGGCCAGAACTGCGGCCTTGGTCGGCTCGAGCACGCAGTCAAGGCGCCGCAGCACGGTAAGCGGCAGAATGACCTTGCCGTACTCGGACTGCTTGTAGTCGCCCCTGAGTAGGTCCGCCACCGACCAGATGAAGGCCGCGTGGTTCTTTACCACTGTTGAATCACTCATGGGACTCTCTTCTGGTCGTGATGTTCGGCAACCGTGTCCTTCGTGCACTTCTACGCACACGACCGACGTTGGAACTGCCTCGAGAGTACCTGAACCCCGTTCTTTTGGGGAAGAGTAGGCCTTCTTATCCGCTCCAATGGAGAACGTTTACCTGCGAATACAAGGCTCGCGAACAAAATGAACTAGGAAAACCCCCAACCAAACCCCGAGGAAGAAACACGCCCAGCGATCTCTACAGCAACTTCAACCCACACCTGCACTCAAAATCCGTCGTGACGCCCGACCAGTGGCTCGTCACCGGACCCGTCGTCAAGACCTGGGTCGCCAACATGGGATTCGACTCCATGAAACAGTCGCGGCTCTACCTCTCCGCCGCCACCTCTTACACCTCATGGGCTCTTCTCCAGGGCCTCGCCCTCGATGCCGAAGTCCTACTTTCCGATCAAGCGATCAACGGCGCTGTGTCGGAATATAAACAAGCACGCGGGGGTCCACTGGATGACCCAGATTCCGCTTCCCTGGAACCGTCCGGACTCCGATCCGGGCCCGCCCGGTGCGCCACGTCACACCCTGGAGTAATACTGCATTGCATGGGCGCAACTCCATCCGGTGCGGGCACTTCTCCTGGTGGCTCGTATCTGGGCCATCTACACCAGCGTGGCCCCTTCGATCGCGCTCACAGAGGCCGAGCCGGTGGATTGCGCGGCTACATGAATCCAGCAAAGATGGCGACCGCTCCGAAGCGCGAGCTGCAAGCCCACCGCGCCGCCCGGCAAACAGGTCAATTGGAGGAGCAACATGGGAACGTACTACGACCTGCTGGGCGTGACGAGTACCGCTACGGACGAAGAGATTAAGAACGCGTACCGTCGGGTATCGAAGGCCTACCACCCCGACGCGGGTGCCACCAACCCCGAGAAGATGAAGGAGGTGAATGACGCTCACGAGAAGCTCACGGATCCGATCAAGCGTCAAGAGTACGACGACGGGCTCCGCCGCGCGAACGCGCCCCACGCTGCATACGAGGCCCCGCCCACGACCGCCCCACCGAAGCGTGACTCCAACACCGGCTACGGGACCCGACGCGCTGCGTGGGTCCCACCGCAGGAGGCCTATGTTCCCACCCCGGCGCCAACTCCGTTCTTTGTGACCTACCTCAAGACCCGTGACTGGTGGCTCTCCCTCGCGGTACTCGCCTTTGGGTGGGCAGGACGCGCCATTATCGCGGCCGGCACCTCGCTCAACGTCAGCGTGGTCGCCAACCTCGGGCATCTGTGCTTTATGATGTTCGAGTACTCCGCCCTCGTAGTTACCATCTTCCCGAAGACCAAGACGAGGAAGATCCTCGCGTGGGTGCAAGCGACCTTTTCCAAGACGGTTGGGCATGTCCGCGCCAAGAGGGCTAAGCGGGACTACGGACCGTTGGCAAACCACGAGGATCTCTCGGCCCCAATGAAGTAGCCATTTCTCCATCCGCCCTCCCAAGAGACCCGGCCAAGTGGCCGGGGTCTCTTCGCATTACAACGGAAGAATAGCTACGCAAGTATCTGGAGAAAGTAGTTGCGCACGCCCGCTCTTTCAGCACCATAGAAATCACCAGGGGCAGGGAGTCCCCTGACGGAACGCAACACGGCAGCTGCAAGAAGCTGTCACACACCCGCCGGGTTCGGCCGTCCGCTCCGACGCCCGCCTTTACCGGCGGGTGCTCTGTTGTGTATTGCGACAATCTCGGGAAAGTGCTGCAGAAGGTATTACAGGCAGGACAGTAACCAGCAGGAGACGGCGCCCAGCCGGAAGGAAGGAGGACAACATGAGCATCGAACCGAACAACTGCGCGCAGCAGGTGACTGGTGTCGAAGGCACCCGCGAACGCCCTCGTTTGATCGTCGTTCTGCTCGTGCTGGCTGGCGTCGCGCTGGCCCTCTGGAGTGTGTACGGTAGCCGCGCGACCGCGCCGACCACCAAGCGTGTTGCGACGAGCCTCACCCCTGTCGCCCCGGCCGCGTGGAGCCCAGGCGTAATCACCTTCAGCGCACGGTTGCGCACCGGTCGCTCCACGTTAAAGGCGACGGGAATGGTGACGTTTACCGATCGAAGCACCGGCGCAGTCCTTTGTAGGGCCGACAAGCCACTCACCGCGGGCTGGTACGCGTGCTCCACCAAGTTCGTTGTACCCACGGGTTGGCACGGCTACACAGTGCGCTATTCCGGAAATGTGAACTTCTCGCCAACTGAGGCGACAAGTGTCTTGCCCTCTCTGAGTCACAGTCCGGTAGGAGACTGGAGCAGACGCCAAGTTGAGGAGTGGCGTTGGAAAGGCGGGCCAAGGTGTGACCGACTTCAGTGGAGTTGAAGCAAAACTTGGGCGCGCCAAGTACCATCTCAACGAATTCGAAAGAGTCGCAGCCGCCTGGATTGCCTCATCGCCATTTGACCTGGTGCCAACAATGGCTGCCGACGGTCTCCGCGAGGAACTTCACGTGAAACTCGCCAGCGATGTACCGCCCGACCTCGACCTGATTCTCGGCGACTGTATCCACAACGTGCGTTCGGCGCTCGATCACTTAGCTATGGCTCTCGCCATCGCCAACGGCGCCAGTTCTTACGACGGATCCGTTATGTTCCCGATCTACCGCGACCCCGTCAAATTCAAGAAGGAAGGCCGGCAACGAATCAAGTTGCTCGCTCCTCTCGCCCAAGATTTCGTACGGGACCTTCAACCGTTCGAAGACCAAGAGAACGGTTGGATTCTTTGGGAACTGAACTCCCTGGACAACCGGGACAAGCACCGTGCCCTGCTCACCCATGAGATGCAACCATTCTATACCTTCGGCGCGCCTGGACCGGTCCGCTTTGAATACCCCAAGCGATTTCAAATCCAGAATGGGGCCCTTTACGCCACGGTGATCTACCCCCAAGGTTACGACGGCCCGTCGGTGAAGCCGCAGGTCCAGGCGGGGCTGACCGTCGAGCACTCCAACCCGGGCGGCTTCATCGAAGTCCAGCGCTTCCTACGTCGAGAATTGTTGCCGTACGTGGAAACGGCCATAGTGAGCGAAGCCAAGTCGCTCTTCCCATAGTCGGAGCGAGAAGACGCCGGGCCCTATCGGAGAAAACGGTCAGCGCAGGAAGCGCTGGACTTCGATGCAGCCGCCCCAGTTCGTCGGGATCGAGGACGAGTAGATCCCAGGCATGACCACCATCTCACCCTGGCCCGACGTGACAGGAATGGGACCTTACACTGGCGGCTGTCCCACATTTTTGCCGGCGGTTAAGTCTCTCGACTTTCATTCGTGGTGCCCGACCTGAGAAGCAGCGCTGACGTAGCAACCCAAATGACAATTAGGGCGAGCCAGATTAAGAGCCGTGCCCACGGATGAAGACCGTCCGGTCCGAATTGTTTGCTAAGCGGAGCGTATGCCACCCACCCGTAAGGGAGGTTTGAGCCGAGCGATGTGAGCCATTGACCGAGCGCGTAAAGCGCAGCGCCCAATCCGATCACTATCACAAGACGTTGTGCGCGATTGAGGAAGGACATCTTCACTAATCCATCATATTTGCGCACGAATTTCCAAAAGGCGGAACTTGTTCCCCTAAGGTCATCTCGGAGCCGTTGGTGGACCTCTTCGGCGATCGCTACCAGCGCGCGAGCAGATTCTTGTTGGTCATCAACGGCGGATTGCAGGGCTGGATTCGCCGCGCCAGGGAGAGGCTGTTGAGCGCGAAGGTCTTCGAGGTGACCAACGGCGAGACGGTACCGCTGAACCGCTGCCAGGAATCGTTCCATGACTGCGACAACTGCGTCCGACGCGAAAAGTGAAACTCGCGCTCCTTCAACGTCGCTCACTTGTGGCAGATGCGGTTCGGTTTCACCGGCAAGTCTCACGATGGCGAGGCTCCATTGAGCATGGTCCGCCCAAGAACTGATATAGAGCTGAAGTGTCACATATGCTTCGGCGAAGCGGCTCTGCAGAATCTGTTGGCGAGACAGGCGTCCTTGATGTCTGATTGTGATGTACGCCGCAAGACAAGTGAATCCACCGCCAATAAGTGCACCAAAGAGGGCGTCGTTCATTTCACCATCATTGCGGAAAAACGGTAAATGCTGGCAGCCTTATGGTCGTTGGGCCGACGTGAACCCTCACCAGCGCCGTCGCGTTCAGAGTATTCCGAAAGAGTGATGACCTTGCCCTGGTACTGCAACACTCGTAACCTTGCGTGGTCAGCCGAAGGAGCAATTCTGTGGTCCCCGGTATGGCGTCGGAGCACTGAGGGTGACGGGCGAGCCCGATGATTTCACGATGGCGAGTTCGAGGACGCCCCGTGAGTTGATCGAGTATCGGTAGTAAGCGGGGTTGTAGGGCCAACTTTGGAGATACGGTCCACCTCGCGCGCTCGACTGGAGACCGGCCTCGGTGGGACGTCTCCCCGGGTTCTCTGCTTCGTAGGCGGCCATAGCGGTGGCTACCGTCGCGCCGTCAGCCTCACAGGCGCTAACCGCTCTCAAGATGGCCTGAGTCCCGGCCAGCGCCCTGACACCCGCACAGTCCTGTGGACCCTTGTACGGCACCGCCTTCGTATAGACGAATGGAGGTCCTGCAGATTTCATGATGGCGAGTTCGAGGACACCCCGTGAGTCGATCGAGTAACGGTAATACGCCGGGTTGTAGGGCCAATCCTGGAGATAAGGCCCTCCTCGAGCGCTCGACTCGAGATCGGCCTCGGTGGGACGTCTCCCCGGGTTCTCTGCTTCGTAGGCGGCCATTGCGGTTGATACAGTCGCGCCGTCGGCTTGGCACGCGGCCTGTGCTCGTGCCGTCTGGGGAGAGTACGAGACAAGGGTGGCCCTCACCGGTGGAGCGCTCCCCGTAGCATCGGCGGCGCCCATGCCCACCGCCGACAAGGCCGTCGCGGCGGCCAACAGCAAGACGGAGAGGACTGCTCGCTTCGATCTCTCATTCATGGGCCCATTTCTACACCACGGCTGTGACTGGGAAGGAGTGGATTGAGTCGGCACGCTCCCTAAACCTCGAGGGCTACGGCGGGTCTATTCCAGTAGAGGCCTCAGGTTGCCGGCGGTGATACTCGAACCTGATCCGTCCAGGCACCACCGTCCCAGAAGCGCTGCTGAAGAGCGTTGGTCGGATCCACGTACCAGCCACTAACAGGTAATGGTCCGGGCGGTGAAGCCGAGGGCGCCAACGAGATTGCCGGTCGCGGCGTCTGAATGATCCCCAGGTCACGTTGGACCTTCGCGCGCTTTGATAGGTACCACGGGAACACGATGATCCAGACCAGTATGGTGCCGATGCCCCACATGAGTGGCGAATTGCCACCGAGCTGCTTCTTGGTGGCGCCGGCTGCGACCAACTTGCGTGCGTCTCGGTCCACCCAGATGGCGGTCCCCAGGATCACGATGATGAGAACAACGGTCAGCACAGCGCCCTCCAATTGCCGTCGGCGTGGCGCGGGATAACTCTCCCCAACAAGAGCGCGGAAGTTGTTGAACCCTGCCCGCAGGAGAGGTCGCCCATCGCCCTACGTTGCTCAAGAGATCGACTGGCTATCATCCTTTTCATCTTCCCACCACGGTGGCTCGTCGTCAGCTGCTGCGCCGTAGTCAATCAACCGCTTTCCGTGATTTTTCGTTGCCTTCTGTAAATCAGAAGTTCTGACGCTTGCGTAAAATTTCAATGTGGTGATCAAACTCTTATGACGTAAGACCGCTTGGGCCACGTGGACTCCTTCTCCATGCCGAGCAAGTTCGGTTGCCGCAAACGCGCGAAGGTCCTTCCACGTGATTGCTTCTCTCAGTCCAATGGCGTCCAGCTGTGCGTCCTTCAGTCGCTTTGTATAAACATCTGGGTGCCAGGGAATGGTTCCCTCAAGATTCGCAGGGAACATGAGTCGGTCGTTGTGACAGACGATCGCATCCTGTGCTGCATCGAGACGACGATCGTTCATTACCTTAAGTGCACGCATCAGGTGGCGTTCGAGCGGAATTTTTTGCGCTCCCTCACCTGTTTTGGTGTCGGTAACTACAGGCTCGTCCACGCCGGGCACTCGAATCAAGCCACTTGTGAGGTCAATAGCACCAACGCTCTTGACAAGGTCACCCCATTTAAGCGCCAGAATTTCTGATCTCCTTGCGCCTACGGACGACGCCAGGTAGACGGCACAGTAAAGGTCGTAATCAGTCTGTTCGAGATGCAGCATCAGAGTTTGCACACTCCGCACGGATGGGGCCTTGGGCGCGGGCGTAGGTGGCTTCGTACGTCGAATGGTGAGTGCCGGATTCTGGCTCACCAGCTCCTGTTCCAATCCCTCGGCGTAAATCGAGCGGACAAGTTCATGGATTTTGTGGACCGACTCGGGCGACAGTGGAGCCCTGGGCGGCTTCACGCTCCCTCGGCCAAGAGAAGTGTAGAGGTCTCGCAGCTCCTGTTTAGTGACTGAAGAGGCTTTCCGGGGTCCTAACGTGGGCGCCACATGACGCTCAAAGCGTCGCCGTTCCTGGTAACGAGAACTCTCGGCGCGGGGTTGGCCGTTGGACTTCGGCGCATCCAGCCAAAGCTCAAAGAGTTGAGCGACGGTGAGGCCCTTGCCACGGGACGATCGGACTGGCTCGGACAACTTCTGAACCTCCGTCATCATGTCTTTTTGCCGCGATTTCGCCTTACGCTCGTCCCCATAAACCGTTTCAGCCTGCCACTCTCGCTTGCCATTGACTCGAGGTAGTTCGACGCGGACCGTCCAAACGGCGGGCTTTCGGCCCACAGCTTCCTTGCGTTTATACGGCTTCGGACCCATCGCCTTAAGTTACCTCGCCCACCGCTCGCCGCACCGCCATGTGTAAATTAGGTGTTAAAAACGACACCCCCTCCCTTTCGGGAGGGGGTGTTCTTCCTGGTGGCGGGGGCAAGATTTGAACTTGCGACCTTCGGGTTATGAGCCCGACGAGCTACCAGACTGCTCCACCCCGCGTTGCCTGCTACACACTAGTGGATATCGGTGAATTCTTTCAAGCGAGTGGTACGAAGACCCTTCATCGTCGCGATATTTCTCAAACGGACGAGGACCCTCTAACAAAGGAAGGCACCAGGCTCAAAGGCAGTAGCCGTGAAAACGAACTCTCACGGCTACTGCCCGATACTCCTCGTTAGCGTTGCATGTAACGGATCGACGTTCGCTG
>Ga0207933_1000439_pt1 | contig 40988 bp, 40 predicted proteins | sample NGESurdeep092012_4_FD_184488 | JGI IMG/M metagenome (GOLD analysis project Ga0207933, IMG submission 184488) | Arctic peat soil microbial communities from Barrow, Alaska - NGEE Surface sample F53-3 deep-092012 (SPAdes) | ecosystem: Environmental > Terrestrial > Soil > Wetlands > Peat ... | reverse complement strand
ACTGTCTTCAGCAGAGTGGACTTGCCGGTCCCGTTTGCACCGACAATGCCGACGCGCTCCTTGGGAGTGATAAGCCAGTTGAGGTCTTCAAATAAGATTTTGGGGCCGAAGCGTTTTCCGGCCGCTGTTAGCTGAATCATGAATGGTGAGGGCTAGAGCCAATATTGCCATTGTCCCGCAAGGATCACGTAAGCAGCGAGAATGCCGTTCGTCACGGCGTGGGCGAGGATGCAATCCCATAGATTGCCGGTCCGGATCATCCACCAGTTATAGACGATGCCGGCCGCCAGTCCGACGTCCCAGAACGAGCCATGTTCGGATGCGAAGAGGATGGCCGTCAACCAGAAAGCGGCTGGCGCGTATGCTCCCAGTGGCACACGTTCGAAATGGCCGGAATCGATCAGCCACCGCATGAGCCAGCCGCGCCAGAACAATTCTTCCAGCACGGGCACGGCAAGGGCACTGACGGCGACGCGGATGAGGAGGAATTCCGGATCGGTCTTCGAAATCCGCAACGTGCTTCCGACCGGGCGCCACAGGGCGTTGTCGAAAAGAAAGGTGTGATGCCACCAGGGCGCGATCAGGTCCGGCGCCACCCAAATAATAAACACGCCGATACCGATCAGAATACTCAGCAGCGGTTTCGAGGGCGCCCCGCGCAGCGGTGCGCGTGAAACCGCAAGGATAACCGCTATCGAAATAACGAACCGCAGGCCGACGGGAATCGGAACCAGCTGCTGCAGTGCCAGCAGTCCGATGAAAACGAAGAAGGGAAGAACGTACGGTAATGCCGGATGTCGGCGCAAACCTGGAATTGTAACAGGCAAGGGGAAACGAGCTATGATGTTGGCGTTTCCAGTGTATCGATCGAGCGTTCGAGCGCCTCGACGCAGGCGGTGTCGAGCGCGCGCGGAGCGTCCTGCCGAAGAATCCCGAAGACCTTCTCACGCGGAAGCGCATCGCGGTAGGGACGCCTGGCCGTCAGCGCGTCATACATATCGGCGACTACCAGAATCCGGGCGGGCAGAGACATTTGTGCTGCCGTCATGCGCCGGAAATACCCGCTGCCATCCAGCTTTTCGTGATGGGACGCGGCGATCTCGCTCAATTCGCCAAACCCGGGAATACGCTTCAGAATTTCGTGAGAGTAGCGGGGATGTTCGTGTACGATATCCCATTCCGCGGTTGTCAGCTTATCCGGCTTTTCGAGAATCGTGTTCGAAACGCTCAGCTTGCCGATGTCGTGCAACAGCGCCGCGCGGCGAATGAGCGTAACTTCCGCTTCGCCCAGCGCGAGCGTCCGTGCCATGGCAACCGCGGCGCCCGCCACTCCGACTGAATGCCGGTAAGTGAACGGCGATTTCGCGTCGATGACGTCGGCAAAGGCGAGGCATATGTTGTCAAGCGTGGTTTCGCCGGCCGTGAGCACGGTCTGTACCGGCTCCAGGTCAAGGACCCGCCGGTGCGCATTCTCGACATCCTCCCACAGCGATGGATTCTTCGCGAGCGAGCAGAAAGCGCGCACCAGTGAGGGATCGAACCAGCGCCCGCTGCGTTTTCGCGCCATGCGGACGGCTTCTTCGGCACCGAAGGCGGTAGAGAAAATCTCCACCGTCCGGGCCAGGTTCATGATGCGCGACAAGATCGGGATTTCAGCTCCGCGAAGGCCAGCCGGCTGGCCAGATCCGTTCCAGAGTTCGTCAAGACTGCAGATTGCAAGCGCGGTGGTCTCCGGCAAGCCGATTCCGCGGGCAATGGCGGCGCCGCGCTCGCATCGCACCTGCACCATTTCCTTCGCATTCTTATCCCGATGAACGGCCACATCGAAGAGGGCGCGCAGGCGTGCCAGGAAGGGCGCGCCGGTGCGCACGTGCGAGAGGGCATATTGCAGCGAATCCCACCCGATCCGAGTCCAGTCGGTGGTCTTCACATCCCGTTTGGCCTTGATGTCGTCCGTGCCCAGAATCTGAAACATCCGCGATGCATTGCTGCTGCATCCGGCATCCTTCATCAGGAGCGCATAGTAGAGATTGCCGCGTAGTTCCCGGGGCAGACCGACTTCATCGGCGAGGCGCATGCCCAACACGCAAGTCCGCACGGAATGCCCCATCGGCTGGCCTTCAGTAAGATCGAGCGCGAAGGAGAGGGCCGAGACCACCTCGCAAATCCGGATGGAAGACGCGTCTTCGCCGCGGGGGTTCACGAGCTTGGTTCGATCGCCGGTAAGGACAGGCATAACTCCCAGGTACTCCATATTATCGGATGTTTCCCGCGAAAGGTTTAGCGTTTAGTTTCATACGGTGCCAAACCGTGCAAAGCTATTACACAAACCTTACACGCCGCCTTCTTCGCGGCTGTTACCGTTAAATCAGGGTTCTCCCCCTGAAATCCCCCATGAACACTCCTCATAAGCCATTCGTCAGGAAAGATGGCGTCAACTGGACGAGCGTGATCGCTTTTTCGGTGTTTCACCTGGGCGCGATCGCAGCGCTGTTTTTTTTCACCTGGCCGGCATTTTTTACAGCACTGGCGTTGTATTGGATCTCACTGAGTTTCGGGATCGGGATGGGATACCACCGCCTGTTGACGCATCGATCGTACAAGGTTCCGAAGGCGATCGAGTATTTTCTGGCGGTCTGCGGCTCGCTCGCGCTGGAGGGCGGCCCTGTCTCCTGGGTGGCAACCCATCGGGTGCACCATCAGTTTTCAGATAAAGATGGCGACCCGCATACACCGAGGGACGGCAAGTGGTGGTCGCACATCGTGTGGATGCTAACCGGAGAAGCGAGCAGCGCGAACCCCGAAGATTGCGCCCGTTACGCGCCGGATCTGTCCAAAGACCGGTTCCACGTCTGGCTGTCGAAATATCATTACGTACCGCTCGCGGTTACGGGTGTCCTGCTGCTGGCTTTTGGCGGTCTGCCGTTTCTCTTCTGGGGGCTGTTCGTGCGGGTGACGCTGGGTTATCACGCTACATGGATGGTCAACTCGCTGACGCATTTCCAGGGTACCCGCCGTTTCGCGACGCGAGACGATTCGCGCAACAACTGTTTCGTTGCGCTGGTGACCTTTGGCGAAGGCTGGCACAATAACCACCATGCCCACCCGACGTCGGCCAGGCACGGCCTTGCCTGGTGGGAGCTCGACATCACCTGGATTTCGATCTGGATGCTGCGTAAGGTCGGGCTGGCGAAGGCGGTTCAGGTCGCGGCGTTACCGGTTCGATCCGGCGGCTGACCGGCGTCCGTTCGTTTTCTTCTTAAAAAAGGCTGGAGCGCTCCAACCGCCTGGGACTGTCAGGCGGACCAGCCGTTTTGGTTTCTCAGACGATACTGAGGCCGCATGTTGACCAGCTGCGCCTACCGGCCCATTGTTTTGACGTTATGCCGCTCAGCGCCTCGAGGAGTGAGCGGTTTAGTGCACCGGCACGCCATGGGTGCGGCCAGGTTCTTTCGATCGGAAGGTAGCACGGGGATGTGCGGGCCACGAGGGGCGGCGGATCGGGCAATGCCTGTAAACCTATGATTCACCGGCAAATACAGAAGACACAAAAAGCCCGGCCGGCTGTGACTCGCAAATTGTAGAGCACATTATGCCGTAGCATCGTTGCGACTGCTTTAGTCCTTTCGCGGGGCTGGAACGGAGCTTTATCCAGCCCTGCTGTTCCCCCGGTCAGTTGGCATTTCAAGTGCAATGCCATCATCTATGAAACTGGCGGCATTTATCCGGTCCAAAGAGGGCCCCATCGTCGCGGAATGGGAAGCATTCGCACAGACATATTTGCCCTCAGCCGCGCACATGGACCGGGCCGCACTCCGCGATCACATTATCGGTCTGCTTCGGTTCATTGCCAGCGATCTGGAGACTTCCGAAACCGAACAGGACCGGAGCGAGAAAGCCAAAGGACAGGGCCCAAAAGAGGGAGGAGCACATGACAGTGCCGCTGAAACCCATGCCGCCCTTCGGTTTGCGGGGGGCTTTGACACGATCGAGATGATCTCCGAATTTCGCGCCTTGCGTGCAAGCGTGATCAAGCTGTGGAGATCTGAGTGGGCGCAAGCCGACCCCGCGGACATTCTTCCCGGCCTCCTGAGGTTTGACGAAGCCATCGACCAGGTCATGGCTGAATCTCTCAGCCGTTTCACACAAAAATTTACTCATTCCGGAAGCCTGTTCGTCGAGACTCTTGTTTATGATTTCCGCGGCCCGCTCGAGGCCGTAAGCAACTCCGCCCGGACGTTGTTGACGAGGGGCAAGCTTGACGACAAGCAGCTCAATGAGGTATCCAGGATCGAGACCTGCGCCACCCGCCTCAACCGCCTCATTTCCGATCTGATCGATGCCGTCCGCATCCGTCTCGACAAGGCCATACCAATTGCGCCCGCTCCGATGGAAATAGGAACCACCGTGCAGGAGGCCGCAAAGGAAGCCCGGGCGGCCCACCCCGACCGGAGAATTCTGGTGGAGACCGCAGGCAACCTGGAAGGGGAGTGGGACCGCGCCCGCATTCGGCAGATGCTGTCGAACCTGATCGAAAACGCGGCGCTGCACGGATTCAGGACATCCGCAATTGACGTTGCCGCGAAAGGCTCGGCGCAGGAAATAACCCTGTCGGTTCATAACGAAGGCTCTATTTCCCCCGCTGACGCCTCCACCGTTTTTGACCCTCTGCCACGCGGGGAGGACGAGACTCGGATCCAAAGCGAAAAGGTCAGGCTCGACCTCGGGCTTTTCGTAACGAAGGGAATCGTGACGGCCCACGGCGGCCAGATCACCGTGATGTCCAGTGACGAGGAAGGAACAACCTTTACAGCGCATTTCCCCCGCAGGACCAGTGAACGATGAAAGGTCAGAGGCCGGCCCTCCTTTCAGTTGTTTTGCGATACATTGGCCGGCAGGCCGGAGAGGGTAGCGCGGGCAGAGCAAAATGAGTCTTTTCCCAAATGATTTTCCTGTTGTTTGCGTGGGCGGCTCAGCCGGTGGCTCCGTGGCCTATGCCCAGTTACTAAAACATCTGCCGCCCGAGACCGGCGCCGGTATCGTCATCGTTAATCACATAACAAAAACGGCCGCCACGCTCCACCAGATTATGCCCCACTCCACAAAGATGCCGGTTTGGCTGATCACCGAAGGCTTACGCGTTCAGCCCAACCAGGTGTTCATCATCCCTGAGAATAGAGAGTTAAGTATCCTCGACGGGCAGTTCCATCTGAAGCCAGTATCGAAACCCAGCGGATGGCCCGACGTCATTACACTTTTCCTTTGCTCACTGGCGCAGAACTGGGAAGGAAAGCTGGTCGCCGTCATTGTCTCCGGCATGGATGCGGATGGGTCAAAAGCACTGAAAACCATCAAGGAAGCCGGCGGGATAACGATCGCGCAGCTGCCCGCGACAGCCGAGTGGTCGGATATGCCTGAAAGCGCCATAAAAACCGGGTATATCGATTTTGTTCTTTCAGTTGAGGATATCGCCCTGAAGATTGTGCAGATTGCGCAGGCGTACCCATGCAGAAAGAGTGCGTAAGTTTGTTGCAGGTGAGCAGCCTTCTGTTGCCGCGAGGTTCTGAACCTGGCCGCGTCGCGGTCGCCGGGAAGTCCCGCGGCGAACTGGATCGGAACTCATCGGCTCCCCTAAGGCCACGCAGAAGCGTCAATTCGTTTTTTCGCCGCGGCGCTTTACGTCGATATTCAGGCGCTTGATCTTCTGATTCAGCGTCGATAGCGGGACATGCAGGGTTTCCGCAGCCTCGGTCTGGCTCCAGTTGCAGCGCTCCAGTTGCTCGACAATGGTCTTGCGCTCGAAGTCGGCCACGATCTCGAATAGCGACGCATCCGATGGCAATGCGCCGTTCTCGCTTCGGCGCAGACGGATGCCGCCGGCATGCAGAAGATAATCCGGCAGAACGTCGAGCGGAATCACCTGCGTCGATGCCAGCACCACCGCGCGCTCCACCACGTTTTCCAATTCGCGCACGTTACCCGGCCAGTTGTGATCCAGCAGCAGCTGCATTGCTTCAGGCTCGAAGCGCAAAATCGAACGCTGATTCTCATCCAGAAACTTTTCGTTCTCTTTGCTGAACTTTTCGAGGAAGTGCTGGATCAGAAGGGGAATGTCCTCGCGCCGGTCGCGCAACGGGGGCAGATTGATATTGATGACGTTGAGCCGGTAATAAAGATCCTCGCGGAACTTCCTTTCTTCGACCATTTTGCGCAGGTCGGCATTGGTCGCGGCGAGAATTCGCACGTCCACTTTCATCACTTCGTTCGAGCCAAGGGGCGTGAACTCCTTCTCCTGGATGACGCGCAGGAGCTTGGACTGGGTCTCGGCCGCGATGGTCCCCACCTCGTCGAAAAAGATGGTGCCCTTGTTCGCAACCTCGAATGCGCCTTTCTTGTTGTGGATGGCGCTTGTGAACGCGCCTTTCACGTGTCCGAAGAGAGTGGATTCGAGCAGATCGCCGGGCAGCGAACCGCTGTTCACGGCGACGAACGAATGGTCGACCCGCGGCGAATTGGCGTGAATCGCCTTCGCGATCAGTTCCTTGCCGGTCCCGGTTTCACCCGTGATCAGAATGGTGGAACGGCTTCCCGCCACCTGCATGACAAGGTCGAGCACGCGCAACATGCGGTCGCTCTTGCCGACGATGCTGGGAAAACTGTACCGCTGCTTGAGGGCGCGCTTGAGCTGCGTATTTTCGTCGATCAGCCGCTGGCCGGAGATGACCCGGTCGATTTCGATCAGCAGTTTTTCGTTATCCCACGGCTTGGCGAGATAGTCATTGGCCCCGAGTTTCACCGCCTGCACGGCGGCTTCGAGCGTCCCGTAGGCGGTGATCATGAAAATCGGCGTGTGGCGGTCGCGTTCGCGCACGTCGCGCAGCATTTCCATGCCGGATTTGTCCGGCATCATGAGATCGAGCAGCACCAGATCGTAGGCTCGGGTTTCGAGTTTGCGCTCGCCTTCGGCGGCATTCGCCGCCTGGTCCACCTGGTAGCCTTCGAGATCGAGCAGCGCTTCCAGACTTTCGCGGATCTCCGACTCGTCGTCGACCACGAGGATGCGGCCTTTGAGGGGTGCTGGCATTCTGTCGCGCACGGGCGTCATCGGACGTGAACCGCTTTCACGACCGCCGGAAATTCCAGATGGAAACATGTGCCCTCCCCGGGCCGTGAGACAGCTTCAATGGCGCCGCCGTGCTCCTGAATAATGCCATACGTCACCGAAAGCCCGAGGCCCGTGCCCTTCTTTGCCGATTTGGTGGTAAAGAAAGGATCGTAGATGCGGCTCAGATGTTCGGGAGCGATGCCGTGGCCGGTATCGACGACCTCGACCACCACGCCGTTCCCGCCGTTGTTCGTGATTACTTCGAGGATGCCGCGCGGCTCCATGGCGTCCCGCGCATTCAGAAAAAGATTGAGAAACACCTGCTGCAACTTACCCGGGTTTCCTTTGACGGGTTCGAGGAGAGGGTCGAGCTTCGCGCGCACCTCGACGCCTGCCTTCATCATTTGATGCTCCAGCAGCGACAGCGTTTCCTGAATGACGCGATTGAGTTGCACTTCGGCCAGTTCCGAGGTGGGCGTCCGCGAGAAATTCAGGAGCGAATTGACGATCTCGCTGGCGCGGAAGGTCTGGCGCGCGATTTTTTCGAGGATGCGCGATTTCTGCTCGTCCCCGGCCACCTGTTTGGCCAGCATCTGGGCATAGGTGGAAATGACGGCGAGGGGCGTATTCACCTCATGCGCGACGCCCGCGGCCAGCAACCCGATGCTGGACAATTTGTCGGCTTGAACCAGACGGCGTTCCAGTTCGGCCCGGTCGGTCACGTCGTCGAAGATCGCAAGGCGCCCGATCCGCTCCAAATCGCGGGCGATCAGGGGCGCGATGGCGATGTTCATGATGGATTCGCCCTTCTGCGTCTCGAGCGCGAACTTGTCGAGGTGGTGAATGCGCATTTCGCCGCGTGTGCGTTCGAACTGCTCGACCAGAGGCGCCGGGAAAAGCTCCGCGAGCGTGCGGCCCACGGCGTCCGCGCGCCCGATACCGCTCAAACGCTCCATCTGCGTGTTCCAGCTCTCGACCCTGTCGTCGAGGCCGGCCGCCAGAATACCGACGTTGATCGATTCGACGATGTTCTCGCTGAATTCCTTGAGACGCTCATACTCATCCACTTTCTGCTTGAGCGACCGGTAAAGGTTGGCATTATCGGTGGCGATTCCGACGTAATTCGAAAGCGTCTGCAGCAGTTCGACATCGTCGCTCGAAAGGAACTCGCCGGCTTCGGTGCGGCTCACGCCGAGGAAGGCGATGGTGCGTCCGCGAACGGTGCAGGGCAGATAGTAATTGAGATCCAGATCGGCAATGGTCTGGCGAACGGCGGGCGCCCAGCTGCCGGCAATGGCGTCGAGGTGGTAACGGGTGCGTTCGAAAAAGATGTACGGGGCGGTGCGCGGCCAGTCGAGAAAGCTGAGGTCGAGCGAATCGGGCGAAGAGAGCGGACGCGCGCTCGATCCGAGCGACCGGCGCAGACGCCAGGGGGAGCGGGTGGAGGGCTGCACGCCATTCGCGCCATTCAGGAACGCGGTATCCGGCGAAGCTTCGGCCAGGAAGAAAGCGACGTGCCGGATCGACAGCGTTTGCATCAGGCGGTCAGCCACCGATTGCAACATGTGGTCAAGGTCCGTCTCGGAGTTCAGTTCGCGGGCGAATTCGATCAGAGTGCGGCGGTAATCGTAGCGATCGCGATAAAAATAGCGGTCGAGCCGCTCCTGAATCCAGTTGCGGATGGGCTGGAACAGGAATGTGGCGACCAGCATGACGCTGATGAGGCCGATATTGCCCGGGTCGTCCTTGAAATTCTTTTGTACCAGGTTGCCGAGCGAAAACACGATCGCGTAGAAGGCAGCCAGCACGCAGAGCGTGGCCAGGGTGTAAGCATAGCCGCGCCGGAAGATGACATCCACGTCCATCAGACGGTAGCGCACGATGGCCACCGCGATCGTCAGCGGAATGAGAGGCAGGGTGATGACGGCGTAGTTCTGGTAGGGGCTGAAGGGTAGGTCGAGAACGTAGGGGATGGCGTTGAAAAGCGCAAACGGGGCAAAACCGAAGAGCATCCCGTTCCGCAGCCATTTGAGCTGCTGGCGGACGACGGGATCCTCAGCCTTGCGATAGCCGGCCTGGAGCACCGCGCCGCTCAGCAGGTAAGCCGCGGTCAGAAGGCCCATCCAGGAACGGTCGAGGGCCTGGCGGATGTCGAGTGAAGAATTGCCCGGCGCCACGAGCACGCCGCAGGCGAAGCCGATGGCCACCAGGGTGAGCAACGCGCCGGGAACATAGATGAGGGGCGCCAGGGTCATCCCCCATCGCCTCTTGTACCATGCCGGCGGTTCGGGAAAAGTCAGGCAGAAATGAAGGAACAAAGCCGGGGCGAGCCAGCCGGCGATCAGATTCCCCCAATAAATTACCTGATCGAAGACATTCAGTTTCCCGGTGTAGTGGAAACAGGAAAAAACGAACGAGGCAAGACAGAAGATATAGAAATGCCTGGCTTTATAGGCGCTGCCACGCCGGAAATAAACGAACAGACCGATGGCCAGGTAGAACGCGCCGACCAGATACTGCCAGGAGATGGCGAATCCGCGCGCCGCTTCGCCCACGATCACCGAAGCCGGAACGTCGACGCCGGTCCCCGTGGCGCCGCTCGCCCGGCGCACGACATAGGCCGCCTTTGCCCAGGCGCCGACATAGGCAAGCCGCTGCGGGACGTCGCTGGTATCGCGGATCGGCGATGCCTGAATGGATTTGAGGACATCGTTGACGCGGATGCCGGCCCGCTCCGCCGGACCGTTCGGAAGCACGCGCGCCGCGCGGACCTGGTTTTGACCGGCAGGGCCAGCCTGATCCACCCACGTGACGCCATCGTCCGGAAGACGGAACCGGTGGATCTGCTGATAATTCAGGGCCGCAGCAATAGCCGCCGCGATCGTGAGCACGGTCAGGATCGCGGTGGAAAGCTGAAATTTTAATTCCTGAAGCATCAAAAGTCCGGATGACGGCGTAGACCCCGGCCAATACCTGTACGTTCAAATACCGGATGCAGTTACGATGCCACCTTTGGCGGGCAAAATCGAATCCCGCGTATTGAAAACAAACGGCTTGCGAAAGCAACCCAAGCCATCGATTCCATTTTTGGAATCCGCCACTTCCCCGCGGTGTTGAGAACCGGAGTTCAGAGCGCGCGCCGGGGCGCATCGCAGGTGAAACCTCGCCTTCAAAACTTTACGCCGGGGCACCTGGATCGCATCCACTGGACGAACTCGTCTGGCGCCCGCATGGTGGAAAGGCGGCTCTGCCGCACCAGCGCCCAATCGCTGAAGAGACCGGATTCCTTAATCTCGCGTAACGTGACGGGCGGCGCGATGCGGCAACGAAACCGGAAGTCCGCGACCGCGAGTTTCGGATGGTCCGGATCGGGACGTCCATCGCCAGTTACGTCCGCGACGCCTACGACTGCCGCGGCACCCATGCTATGGTAGATAAATACACGATCCCCGGTTTTCATGTCACGAATCGCACGAAGGGCTTGTGGATTCCTTACTCCGTCCCATCTGGTTTGGCCTTCTTGCTCCAGTTGTTCGAACGGGTACGTCTCAGGGTCTGTTTTTGCCAGGAAGTACGACATTCCGGCGGGTACTCTCTCCGACATTAACCTAAGTATATTCTTTCCGCTCGCGTCGCTTGATAGGATTTAAGAGTAGTGATGAAGCCCTGGCTCAAGATCGTTTCCCTGCTTGTCTATGCGGCGGTGATTTGCACCGCGCAGAGCGGCGTGGCGTCCGTGCCCGGCGTTCCGGCGACGGAAAAAGCGGGAAAAGCCGACGCTGCGAAGGCTCCCGAAAGCGTGGCGAAGCCCGCGGCGCTCCCGGCCGCGGCGGATGGCCCGAAGCGCTACGTCATCGGACCTCTCGACGTGCTGTATATCAAAGTCTGGAACAATGCTCAACTGTCGGGCCCGGTGGACGTGCGTCCCGACGGCATGATTTCGATGCAATTGATCGGCGAGGTCAAGGCGGATGGTCTTACGACGGCTCAGTTGACGGCCAAACTCAAGACGCGCCTGGGCGAATTTTTGACCGCGCCTGAAGTGGATGTGCAGGTAGCCAAAGTCAACAGCAAGCGGTACTTCGTCTACGGAGGAGTCATGCGCCCGGGAGAATTCCCGCTCGTCGAGCAAACGAGTGTAATGGATGCACTGTCGATCGTGGGCGGCTTCAAGGACTTCGCCAACCCGAAAAAGATCCGGATCGTCCGCGGCACGCAGACGTTCAACTTCAACTATAACGATGTCAGCAAGGCGAAGCACATGGAACAGAACATCGAGCTGCAGAACGGAGACCGGATTTTCGTTCCCGAGTAACGGAGGAAATGGCAATGACAGTTTCGGCTTTACCCGGCTACGTGGCGATTTCGCGGCGTGCTCTGGATCTGGAAGATTACATTGACGTGGCGCGGCGGCATGCCGCCTGGATTCTCGGGCCGACGTTCGCCGGCCTTGTGATCTCGACCGTATGGGCATTCATCGTTCCCAACACTTATGTCTCGCAGGCGACACTACAGATAACGCCCGCGCAGATCTCTGAAAGCATCGTGAAATCGACGGTCAACCAGCGGCTGACCGAACGGATCAGCGAGATGCAGGAAGAGATTCTGAGCCGCACAAGCCTTTCCAACATCATTCAGGATCCGCGGCTCGATCTCTATAAATCCGATCGCGCGAGCAGACCCCTTGAGGATGTCATCGAAACGATGCGAAACCGCGACATCCATATTTCGATCAATTCGCTGCCCGGCGAGGGGAGCCACGGGGCGTCCGCATTTTCGATTTCCTTCGCTTATCCCGACCGCGTGAAGGCGCATGACACGGTACAACTCCTGATTACCAGATTTCAGGAAGCCAATCTCACCTCGCAACGCAACCAGCAGAATATGGTGACCACGTTCGTGCACGACCAGTTATCCGAATCGAAGGCAAAACTGGATCAGGCCGAGGAGGAGTTGTCGAAGTTCCGTGCCGATAACGCGGGAAAACTGCCGGAACAGGAAAACCTGAACATGGCCCAGCTGACGGCGCTGCAGCAGACAACGGGTGCCATCAACGATGCGCTGAACCGCACGGCGCAGGAACGAGTTGAACTGGACGCGCATCTTGCCACGCTCCAGAGTCAGGTGGCGCTGGCGGGTTCGCTCGATGCGGAGACGGAGATCCCGCTTCCCGTTGCCCGTCAGAATGAGCGGCTGGTCCTGCTGGACAAACAGATAGCCGATACCTCGACGCAGCTGGCTCTTATGCGTCAGACTTACAAGCCGACTTATCCGGATATAAAGGTTAGCGAAGGGACTCTTCAGACTTTGCGCAAGGAGCGCGAGGACTTGCAGAAGCAGCAGCGTACGGAGGCGGACGCGAAGCCGGCGGAGCCGGTCAAGAAGGTCACGAACTTCAAAAGGGCGGAGGCTTTGAGCAACATCCAGGGCCAGATCGACGCAACCAAAGCCCAGATCAAAACGCTCGAAATGGAAGACACCAACCGGAAAAAGCAACAGGTGAAGGCCGCCGCGCTGCTCCAGTCCTATCAGGACCGCCTGGCGGCTACTACCGGGATCGAGGCCAGGTATGCGGATCTGGTGCGGGCAAGTCAGTCCGCGCGCGACCGCTATCAGATCCTCCAGACCCAGCAGGGATTAACCGAGCAGAACGGAGAACTTCTTCAGAGAAAGGCGGGTGAGAACCTGGATGTTCTCGACCCGCCTTCACAGCCAATACAGCCTTCAAAACCGACTCGCTGGCTGTACGTGGGTGGCGGCACCGCGGTTGCGTTCATCATGGGGCTGGCTTTTGCGGGCATACAGGAGGCGAAGGATACGTCGCTCAAAAATCTCAAGGACGTCCGGGCCTACACGAACCTTCCCGTCCTCAGCAGTATTCCGCTGCTCGAAAACGCGTTGCTGGTCCGGCGGAAACGCAGAATCATGTATCTCACATGGTCGGCAGCGGTCATCCTCGGAATCGTGGCGGTCAGCGCTTCACTTTACTATCACTACACTTATGCGGTCTAGAAAAATACAGATTTCCACCGCGCCGCGGGCGGGCACCTTCGCGGCCGATCGGCATCCGTCATGAGCCGCGTTCACGACGCGCTTCGCCGGGCTGAACAGCTGCTCGAAGCGGGTGGCGATGCACAAACCGACCCTCAGTCGCTCGCTGTGTCCGACGAAACCGGAATGACTGAACAGTCATCCCCCGTTGACGTTCCCGCGCCTGCGACGCGCGCCGGCGGCCTGACAAAATCGGAACCGATTCAGGTCGAGGTCGACTGGCGTAATTTTCTCGCGCGTTGCAGGAGCATCCCGTTCCGGCCCGCGCCGGAAACGCACCTCATCGACGTGGAACGTCCGCACGAAGTACCGGCGGAGGAATTCCGCAGCCTGCGCACGCGGCTGAATCATCTTCAGGTGCAGCAGGATCTGCATTCACTGGTGGTGACGAGCGCGTCTCCGGCGGAGGGAAAGACGTTCACCGCCGTGAACCTGGCGCTCGCGCAGGCGCAGCTGGAGACACCGGTGCTTCTCGCCGATCTCGATCTTCGCCGCCCCGTGATTCACAATCTGTTCCAGTGCGAGCGCACGCCGGGATTTTCGGATTTCCTCCTGGCGGAGAGGCCCCTCGAAGAGTGCGTCCGGAAGATCGAAGGCACAAATCTCTACTTCCTGCCGGCCGGTTCGCAGGTCAGGAACCCGCTCGAGCTGCTCAACATGCGCCACGTCAAACACACGCTCGAAGGGCTCCGGAGAATCTTCAACTGGATCATTCTCGACACCCCGCCGCTGCTGTTCTCGGCCGACGCCAATCTGCTTTCCACGTTGACGGACGGCACGCTGATGGTGGTCCGGATCGGGTCGACGACCTACGACAACGTCATTCGCGCCATGCAGACTTTGTGTGAAAACAACGTGCTGGGTATTGTGGCAAACGGCGCGCGCGCGGGCGAGCTTTACAGCAAATATACCTATTACTATTCGAAGCAGGAAGAAGAGTAGCTCATAGCGTCTCGCCGCGGATCAGATCGGCATAACTCTCGCGTTCGCGGACGATGCGCCAGGCATCGCCTTCCACCAGCACCTCGGCCGCCCGCGGGCGCGAATTGTAATTGGAAGACTGCGCAAACCCGTAGGCGCCGGCCGACGCGATCGCCAGGTATTCGCCCGGCTGCACATCGGCAAGATCGCGGTCGCGCGCGAGGAAATCGCCGGTTTCGCAGATCGGCCCGACCACATCCGCGACAATCGCGTTCGCCGGCGCGTGCAGCAGCGGCAGAATGTCATGATGCGAACGATAGAGCGCGGGGCGGATCAGGTCGTTCATGGCCGCATCCACCACCACAAACTCCTTTGAAGGAGATCTCTTGCGATACAGCACGCGCGTCAGCAGAACCCCCGCGGGACCGGCGATGGAGCGGCCTGGCTCCACCATCACGGTCAGGCCGGCGCGTCCGATCCGCTCACGTAACGCTTCGATGAACTCACGGATATCCGGCGCGCGATCCGCCATCCGATAGGCGATGCCGAGTCCACCGCCCAGATCGACGTGATCGATCGGGTGCCCGCCGGCCTGCAACCGCTCGATCAGAGACAGAACCTTTCCGGCAGCTTCGAGAATGGGCGAAACGTCCAGAATCTGCGAGCCGATGTGGCAGCTCACGCCGGACGCGCGGAGGTGCCTGAAAGCGCGCGCCCGCGCGTAAATCCCCTCGGCTTCGCCAATGTCCACGCCGAACTTGTGATCGCGCAGCCCGGTGCTGATATAAGGGTGCGTCGCGGCATCGACATCCGGGTTGACGCGCAGGGAGAAGCGCGCCACCAATCCCAGCTTCTCCGCGATGGCATCGATCTGAACAAGTTCCGCTTCCGACTCGCAATTGAAGTTGCAAATGCCATTCGCAAGCGCCAGCTGAATCTCATCCGCCGTCTTGCCGGCGCCGGAGAAAACAACGCGCGAAGGGTCGCCGCCGGCACGCAGGACCCGATACAACTCCCCGCCGGAGACAATGTCGAACCCCGCGCCGGCACGCGCCAGCAACGCCAGCACTCCCAGTGTCGAATTGGCTTTCACGGCATAACAAACCATGTGGGGCATACCGCCGAACGCGTTATCGTAAGCCTGGTAAGCTTCCAGAATCGAGCGCGACGAATAAACGTAGCAGGGCGTGCCGGCAGCACGCGCAATGGCGTCGAGATCGACTTCTTCGCAAAACAGTTTGCCGTCGAGATACTCAAACATCAGGCCAGCCCCGGCGCGGCTTCGGCCACGCTGCCAACGCGCATGACCATTAACGTCTGGTCGTCGAAGCGCTCCGTATTGAACGCGTCAAGATCCGCAAAAATCTCCGCGACGACCTGCTTCGGGGGCAGATGGCAGCAGCGGCGGACCACATGGGCCAGGCGGGCGCGCCCGTACTCCTCGCCCGCGGGGTTGAGGTGGTCGGAGACGCCGTCGGAGAACAATATCACCAGGTCGCCTTCGCGGGCCTGGAAAGCAACTTCGTCATACTCGCGATCGGCGAGCAACCCGAGCGGCACGCCCTCGACCTGAACCTTGAGGATGTCGCGGTCACGGCAGATCATGGGGGGCGACCCGCCTGCGTTCGACATGGTAAACATCTTCGAATGCGCATGCCACAGCACGATGAGCAGCGTGACATAACGGCCTTCCACTTTGCGCTGCATCAGCGCGTCGTTCAACGCCCGCATCAGTTCAGCCGGATTGCGGCGGCGGGGCGCGAGCGTTCTCATGCGGCCATTGACCATGGCGCCATAGAGCGCGGCGGCGGCGCCTTTGCCGCTCGAATCGCCGAAAGCGATGGCCATATGCGAGTTCGTATGTTCGAAAAAATCGTAAAGATCGCCCGAGATCTCGCGCGCCGGATGCAGCCCGATGGCGATTTCGAGACCCTCCACCGGAGGCGCGTCCGGCGGCAGCAGCACTGTCTGCAATTCGAACGCGGCCCGGAGATCCTCCTGCATGCGGCGCTCGCGCTCGCCGATCTCCTGATAAAGGCGTGCGTTCTCGATCGCAATCGAGACGGAAGGGGCAAGCAGGGTCAAAGTGCGTGCGTGGTCTTCGGTGAAGTATCCGATGCGCTCGCTCTCCAGATTCAGCACGCCAATCACGCGGTCCTGGAGGATCAGAGGCACCGCGATTTCCGACTGAATACCGGGATGCGAGGGTATGTAGCGCGGATCGGCAGCGGTGTCGTGGATACGAATCGCTTCGCGCGACGTGGCGGCGGCCCCGGTGATTCCCTTCCCCAGCGAAATGTTGTCGATATTGACTCGCTGATCGTACCGGATACTGAACCGATGCCGGAGAATCTGCTGGGCCGTATCGACCAGCAGGATACTGAACGCGTCGTAATTGATCAGGCCGCGAACGCTCGAAGCAACCTTGCTCAGCAGTTCGTCGAGATCGAGAATGGACGCGAATTCGTTGGAGACGCGCGACAGCGTCCGGATGGTCCTGTACTGCCTCTCGGCGCGGCGATACAACTGCGCGTTATCGATCGCCGCCGCCACGCGTCCGGCGATCAGGGTCAACATGGTGCGATCGTAATCCCTGAACGCGGCAAGGCGGGTGGACTGGACGTCGATGACGCCGACGAGCCGATGCCGGGCAATCATGGGCACGCTCAGTTCGCTGCGCACGATGTCGGAAGCGTTCAAATAGCGGTGGTCGGCCTTAACGTCGGCCACCAGAACCGGCTCGCGGAGTTCGCCCGCAATACCGACGATTCCCTCGCCCAGGGCGAGCGCGAGATTGCGCACTACTTCCTCGCGGTGCCCCACGCCGTAGCGAATGCGCAGGTCTTTCCGCTTGTCGTTGTACAGGAGGATGGCAAAGAGATCGTATGGGATAACCCGCCGTACCACTTCCGCGACGTTGGCGAGCAACTCATCCAGTTCGAGGGTCTCCGACGTGAGAGTCGCTACCTCGAGCAGAAAATCGAGCAGATCGCTGCGTTCGCGGAACCGTACCGCCGGTTTTACGCGAGGCGCGGGCATATCAGGTGGCGTCCTTGTTCCGCGTTGTTTCCCGCGTTGTTTCCCGCGTCGTTTCCCGTGTTGCTTCCCGTGTAGTCTCCGGCACCGTTTCCCGCATAATCCGGACGCTGGCACTGGCGCCCACGCGGGAGGCTCCAGCCGCGACCATGGTCCGCAAATCGTCCAGCGTGCGAATACCGCCGGAGGCCTTCACTCCCATGGACGTTCCTACTGCCCTGCGCATCAGCGCGACGTCGCCGGCGGTGGCGCCTGCTTTGCTGAACCCCGTTGACGTTTTCACGAAATCCGCGCCCGCGTCTCGCGCCAGCCGGCACGCGAGAGTTTTCTGCGCATCGTCCAGCAGCGCGGTCTCGATAATCACTTTTACGATGGCGCCATGGCCGTGGCTCGCCAGCACGACTCCCTGAATATCCGATTTGACCACGTCCCTCTCGCCCCCGCGCAGCGCGCCCACATTCATCACCATGTCGATTTCTTCCGCGCCATCCCGAAGTGCTCCCAGGGTTTCCGCGACCTTGGCCGAAGTGTTCGTGGCACCCAGCGGAAAGCCCGCTACGGTGCAGACTCTGACGGGCGATTCGCGCACTTCAGCGGCTACCAGCCTGGTCCAGAAAGGGTTGACGCAGACGCTAGCGAACTCGAATTCCAGGGCCTCCGCACAGACCTGCCGCACGTCATCCCGAGTGGCTTCGGGCTTGAGAAGGGTGTGGTCGATCAGACGCGCAATGGAGCGGTCAAAATTCATTTGTTGAGGGTGAAAAGCCGGAAAAGACTACCGTAACATATGGCCCGCCCGAGCTAACCCAGCTGGCTGGTACAGAAAGCGCAACGCTTTGCCGCAATTGGAATCTCACTGAGACACTCCGGGCACTTCTTCGTCGCGGGATCCGCCGGGGGCTCCCTGTGTGCGCGCGATATCAGCGCATTGATCGGGAGGACGACGAAGTAATAGACAGCCGTCGCGACCAGCAAAAACGAAACGAACGCGTTTATCAGATCGCCCAGGAGGAACCTGCTGTTATTGATTGTGAACTGGATCGCGGAAAAATCCGGCTTCCCCGCAATCGCCGCAATCAGGGGCGTCAGCAGATCTTTCGTAAACGCCGTTACCACGCCGCCAAACGCGGCCCCGATCACGACACCGACCGCCAGATCGACGACGTTGCCGCGCAGTAGGAATTGCTTGAACCCGTTGGCCATGATTTTCTCCGATGTCAGAATCTTTCAATTTGCGCGAGGCGGTTCAGATCGTGGCCTGCCGCTGCGATCTAAGTAATTCGCCGCCCGGTCATTCCTGATAATGATAGCGGGCAGCCATAAAGGCGATCCTGTCGGCGTAGACGCGATAAACGAGCCTGTGTTCCCTGGTGATCCGGCGCGACCACGCACCGGCTAATTCATATTTGAGCGGCTCCGGTTTCCCGAGGCCGGAGAACGGGCTGCCAACCGCATCTTCCACGAGCACCATGATGCGAAGAGCAACCTTCGAGTCGTTCCCGATCCAATACCGAAGGTCCTCCCGAAATTCGGGCTCGAAAACAATAGCCCGATTAGTCTTCGCGGACAAGTCCGAACTCTCGCCGGAGATCATCCACGGTCGACGGTTTCGTCTCACGCAAATCGGCGCGGCGCAATGCCTGCACGAGGCGTTTCGCATTCGCCGGGGAGCGGAGCAGGTGCGCCGTCTCCAGAATGCTCTCCAGTTCTCCGGCCGGAATCAGGGCAACATCCCGGTGATTTCGCCGGCGCACAATGACGACCTCCTGATCGTCGCAGACCCGGTCCAGGACCGAGGAAAGATTCTGACGAAGATTCGTATACGTGGTTTCTACTGACATCGCGGGCCGCCTTAAGCTATTGTACAGTATTTCTGTACGGCTCACTCACCGAGTATCCCCCGCACGCGGCCCTCGATCGTGGCACGGACTTTCTCCTCGCCGACGAATTTATCCACGAGCGCGGGCAGATGGCAGTCAATTGTGACGTTGATATCGTCCACGGTCACCGTGCCCGAGATCGGCACCGATATGAATCCCACTCGGGCAGTCAGAGAGAAGTCCATCACGGGCCCCTTCCAGCTGTTCTTCCGATCGGCCAGTTCGACGAACGTTCCTCCAATACCTTCAAAGAGCCGGTCCGCGGAACGGCCGACCATCGCAATCGCTTTTTCGGCCGTGGTGCGGTGAGGGACAATCACGAGCATCGATTATTCCGGGTTATTCCGTTTGAGTTGCCCGCAGGCGGCGAAGATATCGAGCCCGCGCGGCTTGCGAATAAAGCACGGTATCGAACGGCGGACGATCTCCTGAAACGCCGCCACGCGCTCCGGCGCCGGCGTCTCATAAGGGATGCCCGGACCCGGATTCAGCGCAATCAGGTTCACCTTGCAGTTCAGGTTCGCGAGCAGCTTCACCACGCGGCGGGCATCCGCATCCGTATCGTTGACGCCACCGAGCAGCACATACTCGAAGGTCAGTTTCTCCCACGCGCGCAGCGGGTAAGCCCGGCACGCTTCCATCAGGTCTTTGAGGTGCCATTTGCGTGTGATCGGCATCAATTCCTGGCGAGCCTCTTCGGTGGAGGCATTCAGGGAGATGGCCAGCTTCGGCCGAACTTCAGCTTTCCCCAGTTCTTCGATCTTCGGAATAATGCCGGACGTCGAAATAGTGATTCGGCGTTCACTCATCCCGACCGCTTCGGGATCGCAAAGGATACGGGTTGCCTTGAGCACGCTGGGCAGGTTCAGCAGAGGCTCACCCATGCCCATCATGACAATGTTGAAGCGCTTGTTTTCCGTAAGCAGCCCGTTATCCCGCGCCACGAACAAAACCTGGCCCACGATCTCGCCCGCCGTGAGCGAGCGTTCCAGCCCCATCAGCGCCGTCATGCAGAATTTGCAATCGACCGGACATCCCACCTGGCTTGAAATACAGACAGTATCGCGATCCCGCTCGGGCATCAAAACCGTCTCGACCGTGCGCCCGTCGCTCAGACGTAACAGGTACCGGCGGGTGCCGTCAGTCGATTCGAAGCGGCGATCGAGGCCCGGCAGTCCAAGCTCGGCAAGCGTGGTGAGTTCAGCCCGAACGTGAGCGGGCAGGGTGGAGATCTGGACCAGATTTTCCACCTTCTGGCGGTAGATGGCGCGGTACACCTGTGCGGCGCGATACGCCGGTTCGGTTGCCGGAAGGACCTGTCGCAACTCGCTAAGTTCCATCCCTACAAGCGCTTGCGGCATTTCTCTCAGTTTAACACGCACGGTGACCGGTAGCCGGGGAAGGGCTGGAAATGGTACAAATAGGGAGGTTCACAACGTTGTCATCGATTACAGACGCCATTCAGAATCCATCCTCCCAACCGTCCGCGGTTGCACGCGACATCCTCACTACCACTCTTCCGAATGGAATCAAGATCATCACGGAAGCCATGCCACACGTCCGTTCGGTATCGGTCGGAGTGTGGATCTCAAGCGGTTCCCGGCGCGAGACCCCGGAAGAGAACGGGGTTTCGCATTTCATCGAGCACATGCTGTTCAAAGGCACCGTCAACCGTTCGGCCGAGGCAATCGCGCGTTCGGTGGATTCGATCGGCGGCAACCTCGACGCCTTCACCGCGAAGGAGATGGTTTGCTTTAACACGAAGGTGCTCGACGAGCACTTACCCGTAGCGCTGGACGTATTGAGCGATCTCGTGCTGAACCCGGCGTTTCGCGAAGAGGATATCGAGAAGGAAAAGGGCGTAATTCTCGAAGAAATCAAGATGGACGCCGACAGCCCGGATTACCTTGTCCACGAAATTTTTTCGTCCAATTTCTGGAAGGATCATGCGCTCGGCAAGCCAATCCTCGGCACGCGCGAGACGGTGAAGCGCTTTAACCAGGCGATCGTGCAGGATTATTATCGCGGCGTTTACACCCCGGCAAACCTGCTGATTACAGCGGCCGGCAACCTGGCGCACGAACGGCTGGTCCATCTGGCGCGCGAGCGATTCGAGTCGCTTCCCATGGCCGCGCCCGAGCCGCCTCAGACCCCACCCACGACACATGCGCGCATCTCCCTGAAATCGAAGAAGGATCTGGAACAGGTGCATGTCTGCCTGGGCGTGCCCTCCTACCCGATCCCGCATGAGGACAGGTTCGCCTGCTACGTATTGAACACGATGCTGGGCGGCGGGATGAGTTCTCGCTTGTTCCAGAACATCCGCGAGAGACAGGGATTGGCCTACGCGGTGTTTTCGGAGCTCAGCCCCTATAGCGATACAGGATGCCTCTCGGTGTATGCGGGGACTTCGCTTGAGTCCGCCAAAAAGGTGGTCGAGTCCGTTCTGAATGAATTCAGGGATCTGAAACAGGACCGCGCGCCAGCCGAAGAAGTTCGCCGCGCGAAGGATCACCTTAAAGGGTCGTTGATGCTTAGTCTGGAATCGACTTCCAGCCGCATGTCGAACCTCGCAAGGCAGGAGATGAACTTCCACCGCTTCTTCTCGCTGGACGAACTGGCGGAGAGTATCGAGACCGTCACGGCTGACGATGTGCAGCGCGTTGCCCGGACGTTCTTCGATCGGAAAAATGTTGCGTTGACGGTGTTGGGAAATCTGGACGGATTCAAGATCGGCCGCGAAGATCTGGCCTGTTAGGCGATCCGCCGGGCGGGCAGCCCGGCGGATCGCTCCGCTCAGAATGTATACAGCGGAATGCCAGGCGACGGCAGGGGCGCTTCAGGCTCCGCATCTCCAGCCACCACGGCAACCGGCAGCGGCGAGGAACCGGCGAGGCGATAGAAAATGCCCATATCCCCCAGATAGATATCCAGCTCCGCCAGTTTCGGCAGAAGCCCCTGGATCATAGCTTCCGAGAGCGGGTCCTCAATGTACTTCTGTAGTGCCCGTCGTAAAGGACGCGCTCCGTAACTGCGATCCCCGCACGTCTTCTCGAGGATATACTTCGCGGCGTCGTTGTTGAGCCGGATCCTGATCTGCTTGGTTTCCAGATTCTTGTTGATCTGTTCCACCAGCAAATCCATGATCTTGATCAGATCGTCGTCGGTGAGCGACGTGAACAGGATAATGTCGTCCAGGCGATTCAGGAATTCCGGATTGAACGCCCGTTTCACCTCGCCCCGCACCTGATCCTCAACTTTCGATGCCTGGCCCTCCAGTTGCGGAGCCTGGAAACCCAGGTGACCGCGTTTCTCAAGGAAACGAGCCCCGAGGTTCGAGGTCATGATGATGATCGTGTTCTTGAAATCGATCTGGTTGCCCAGCCCGTCCGTCAACTGGCCATCTTCAAACACCTGTAGCAGGATATTGAAAATGTCCGGGTGCGCCTTTTCGATTTCATCCAGCAGGATGATCGAGTAAGGGGAACGCTTCACGCGTTCCGTGAGCTGGCCGCCCTCTTCGTAACCCACGTAGCCCGGAGGCGAACCGATCAGCTTCGAGACCGAGTGTTTCTCCATGAATTCCGACATATCGAAACGGATCAGACTCTTCTCGCTGCCGAACAGAAAACTGGCCAGCGCCCGCGCCACTTCCGTTTTTCCCACGCCGGTCGGCCCAAGGAACAGGAACGATCCCGCCGGCCGGTTCGAAGCCTTCAGCCCGGCCCGCGACCGTCGAATGGCCCGCGCCAGCGCCGAAATGGCTTTGTCCTGGCTGATAATGCGCGCGTGCAGTTCGTCTTCGATGCGCAACAACTTCGCGATCTCTTCTTCCTTGATCGACGTCATGGGCACGCCGGTCCAGCGCGCGACCACTTCTTCAATGTCCTCTTTGGTGACTACGCCGGTCGAGGAGTCGTCGAGGTTATATTTCTCGCGCAGCTGGCGCATATTCTCGCGCTCTTTACGCTCCTCATCCGAGTAGAAGCGCGCCTTCTCGAACTCGTGGTTCGCGATGGCGTTTTCCATACGGTGCACGATGAATTTGATGCGCTTCTGGATATCGGCGAGGTCGCTCGGCAAGGTGGTCTGGCGCAACTTGACACGCGCGCCCGCTTCATCGATCAAATCGATCGCCTTGTCCGGCAGGAACCGGTCGGGAATATAGCGGTTCGAAGTGTAGACCGCCGCTTCGATGCACTCGTCGGTATAGCTGACCGCATGGAATTTCTCGTAGCGGTCCTTGATCCCGAACATGATCTTCACCGCGTCCGACTCATTCGGCGGGGGCACCTTCACGGCCTGGAAGCGCCGCTCAAGCGAACGATCCTTCTCGATCGACTTACGGAATTCGGCAGGCGTTGTCGCACCGATACATTGAATCTCGCCGCGCGAAAGAGCCGGCTTCAGAATATTCGCGGCATCGAGCGAACCTTCCGCCGAACCCGCCCCTACCAGCGTGTGCAATTCGTCGATGAAGATGATAGCATTCTGATTCTCCATCAACTCCTTCATGATGGTCTTGAGCCGTTCTTCGAACTGTCCGCGATATTTGGTGCCGGCGACGATCAGCGAAAGGTCGAGCGCCAGAATGCGCTTGTCCGCCAGGAACGACGGCACGTCACCCTCCGCAATCTTCTGCGCCAGTCCCTCGACGATGGCGGTCTTGCCCACGCCCGGCTCGCCGATCAACACCGGATTGTTTTTCGTGCGGCGGCAAAGAATCTGCACCACGCGCTCCAGCTCGTAATCGCGGCCGATCAGCGGATCGAGCGAATTGTCCATTGCCGCCTGCGTCAGATCGCGCGAGAATTCGGCGAGGAGAGAGCTTTCCTTCGGACGGTTCGTCTGCACCTTTTCCGACTGCGAGCGCTGTAGTTCCTCTCTGATGGTCGAGAGCCGCAAACCCCGCTCGTGCAGAATTTCCGCCGCGAAACATTTCTCTTCGCGCAGCAGGCCGAGCAGCAGATGTTCCGTGCCGATGTGTTTGTGATTCAGCCGCTCGGCTTCTTCCGCGCCATACGCCAGCACCCGCTTGCACTCATGACTGAGGGGAAGGTCAACCGAAGTCGAAACCTTTTCCCGCACCGTCGTGTGACCTTCAATCTGTTTTCTGATGGAATCGACGGCCGCGTGCGACCGCAGAAACCGGTTGGCCAGTTGCTTGTCTTCCCGCAGGAGCCCGAGCAGCAGATGCTCGGTCTCAATGTACGGGCTGCCGAATTGACTTGCCTCATACCGGGCGAAGAAGATTACACGCCGCGCCTTTTCCGTATAACGCTCGAACATTTGGTTTGAATACTCCCTTGGCCGCTCAGCCTCTCTATTTAAAGATACTCTCCGGAACGTTTCGGTTGCAAAGCGCCTTGCTGCAAATACGAAACGGCCCTCGCGGAATTCGCTATCCGGGTTGCAACGCTCCGCCTTCCAGCCTCAGGACGCGGTCACACCGCCGCGCGAACTGAAGATTATGGGTGACCAGAATGGCCGTCAAGCTACGTTGTTTACGCAGATTGGCCAGCAGATCGAAAATCATCTGTCCCGTGCGCTCATCCAGATTTCCCGTGGGTTCGTCGGCGAGCAACAGAGAAGGGTTACCGCAGAGGGCGCGCGCAATGGCGATGCGCTGCTGCTCCCCTCCGGACAATTCTCCGGCTCGATGATCCCCCCGGTTGCCCAATCCCACTTCTTCCAGACTCTTTTGCGCTTCGGCCGAAGCCGCGGCGCCGGACATTCCCCGGACGCGCAACGGCATACTTACGTTCTCTTTTGCCGAAAATTCCGGCAGCAGATGATGCTGCTGCCAGACATATCCGATCTCGCGATTCCGAAACGAGGAAAGCTCCGGTTCGGAAAGCGCGGTAATGTTTCTATCTCTGTAGTATATCGCTCCGCCGGAGGCTGTATCGAGTCCGCTGACCAGGTGAAGGAGAGTGCTTTTCCCTGCACCGCTCTCACCGATAACAGCCACCTGTTCTCCCTGCGCAATTTCCAGATCGAGATCGCGGAAAATGACGAGATCCTTATCGCCGGAGCGATAGACCTTGGTGAGTTTTTCGATTCGAACCAGCGCCGCTGACGTCAAGCGACAGTTTACCTTCATCCAGCAGAATATCGGCGGATTGCGCGATTCTGTCCAGAGCTGTTTTCAATTGTCCGGGCGACCCTTTGTGCTTCGAATACCTGCGTTTGCCTCTGGCACGTGGGCTCTGGCCCGCCGGGTTCTGAATTCGTACTTATCGATTCGCATCGCCGCCAGACCGTCCACAATCCGCACGATTCGGCCTTCCGCCACCAGTTTCAACGGAACCTGATCCTCCAGCCGTGCGGGCCAATCCACGGAAACCTGCAGGAGTTGCCCCGGCTGAAGCGGCTCCTCCGTGGCAAAGAGCAAACCCTTGCTGCTGATATTCAGGGTTTCACTGGTCGCCACACCCGAGAGAAACGGATGTTCCAGCGCCTGATAGCTGACCGCCAGCCGGCACGGGAATCGTGCATTCGTCCGGCGGTCGGAGCCGTTCTGCTGATTCATACTCTCATCGTCCCCGCTCTTCAGCGCGCCGGCAATCGCCCGGCGCAGGTTCTCGGGATCGTGCAGATCCTCGTGGCAGACAAAATCGTGAGCGCCTTTTCGCACCGCGCTCATCGCCGTATCGCGGTCTTTGGCCGGGCAGAGGACAATCATGGGAGTCTTCGGCGCCTGTTGTCTGAGATGACGCAAAGTCGCGAGACCCTGGCTGTCCGCGAGAAAGAGGTCGGAAATAATCAAATCGAACGTGCGCTCCTGCAGAATACGCAGGCCGTCGAACAACGCCTCGACGGCAACCCGCTCGACCTTTCCGTCGATTCCGGCGAAGGCCGCCTCGATCTGTTCAGCCGGACGCTCTTCGAGTCTGATGAAGAGAATCGAGTATTCACGCATTTTCTTATACACCAGCTTAACCTCATAAGTGCATTTCCGTGGCCACTCCTCTCATAAAATCCGCGGGAACTTTGGAGCAGCATTACAATACGGTATGTTTCGACCTGCCAAAGCTGCCTGGCTGACGCTCGTCACTCTCTCGTTCAGTGCCTTTGCTCCGGTTTCGGGCGCGCAAACGCCAGTCACAATCGAAGCGGTAGCGGCCAATCCGCCTTACCGGCCCGCGGCCGTCGAGTGGGCACCGGGCGGGCAGCGCTTCATTACCGACGATGCGGGCGAACTGTCGCTCTACGATGTCCGCTCCGGAAACACGCGCAGGGTGATCGCGCTCGCTGAACTGGAGCGCGCCGCCGTCAAAGCTCTGCCTTCGCCGGTGTTCGACTGGAACAACCGCCACGTCGCCGAGCGTCAGGTACAGTGGTTCGCCGACGGCAAACGGCTCCTTGTGGCCGCGGCGGGCGACCTCTTCGTGGTTGACGTCAATAAAGGCCGCTTCGAGCCGCTCACGCAGACCGCCGAAGCGGAGCGCGACCCCAAGCTGTCTCCCGATAACCGATACGTTTCGTTTCTGCGCGGACCCGACCTGTTTACTCTCGAAGTGGCTTCCCGAAAGGTTACACGCCTCACTGCCAACGGTTCGGACACCCTGCTCAACGGACAACTCGACTGGGTCTACCCCGAAGAACTGGATCTCGATACCGCCCACTGGTGGTCGCCCGACAGCCGCTCCATCGCGTATCTCCAGTTCGATATTGCGCGCGAGCCCGTGTTCCCGCAGGTATCTCTCCTGAATGCGCACGGCCTGCTTGAACCGGAACGCTATCCCAAGGCGGGCGATCCGAACGCGGAGGTGCGCCTGGGGGTGGTCCCGGCGGAGGGCGGAGAAACCAGATGGATGAAGCTGGGCGACCCGCGCGATGCCCTTCTGGCGCGCGTCGTCTGGTCGCCCTCCAGCCGAACAATCATGGCCGAGCGCCTCAATCGCGTCCAGAATCGGCTGGATCTGCTGCTCGCGGACGTCACCACCGGAACCGCACGCGCGGTCCTGCACGAGGAAGACCGCTACTGGATCAACTTGCAGGGTGAGCCGGTCTTCCTCGGCAACGGTGAGCGTTTCCTCTGGACGAGTGAGCGCTCCGGGTTCCGCCATCTGTACGTCTATAACATCGACGGCCAGCTACAGAAACAGCTCACGAGCGGCGATTGGGAGGTGGATACCGTTGCGGGCGTCGACGAAGCGCGGCAGCAAGTGTTGTTTACATCCACCGAAGACGGTCCCACCGAACGCCAGCTGTATGCCGTTTCTCTCGACGGCGCAAACAAACACAAATTGAGCGGAACCGCGGGCACGCACTCGATTTCGCTTGCACCCGGCGCCGCGTATTATCTGGACGACTACAGCAGCCTGATCCATCCGCCGCAAAGAATCCTCTGCCGGTCAGATGGCTCGGAAGTCAGGCAATACCGCTCGATGGGCGACGAATTCAATCTGCTGCCCACCGAGATCGTGAAAGTAAAGGCGTCGGACGGAACCTTGCTCTATGCCCGCATGATTAAACCCGCCGGTTTCGAGCCTGGGAAGAAGTATCCGGCAGTGGTGGTGGTCTATGGAGGCCCGGGGGTGCAGGAAGTGGTGGATGCTTGGCCGGGACTGACCTGGGATCAGGTTCTTGCGGACCGCGGTTTCGTCGTCTGGCAGCTCGATAATCGCGGATCGGCGGGACGCGGCCATCAGTTCGAATCGGTCATCTGGCACGACATGGGCGCGCATGAGCTGAGCGATCAGAAAGACGGGATTCAGGACCTGCTCTCGCGTGGATTCGTCGATCCGGAACGCATCGGGCTCTATGGATGGAGTTACGGCGGCTATATGACTCTCTATACCGTGACGCACGCACCCGGCCTGATCAAGGCTGCCATCGCGGGCGCTCCGGTCACCAACTGGCGCAACTACGACAGCATTTACACCGAACGCTACATGGGTCTGCCGGCGGACGATGCCGAAGGCTATCGCAAGAGCGCCCCGGACTTGAGCGCAGCGGGCATGGAGGGGACGAAACTGCTGATTCTTCACAACGTGGAAGACGACAACGTCCACTTCCAGAACTCAGTGCAGATGGCGGCCGCGCTGGAAAAGGCAGGCAAATCGTTCTTCATGCTGGTCTATCCGCAAAAGACCCATCACGTCTCGGGCCCGGAATACAGGCAACTGCTGGAAGAGACGACCGGATTCTTCGAAGAGAACCTGAAGTGAGAGTGCTTTCCTGGGCACGCCGGAATCAGGCCAGGCTCATCCGTTCGATACGTGAATTCGTCGAATGCGAATCGCCTACCGATTCGCCGGTTGACGTCGGATGGTTCCAGGATCTGCTGACCGAATCCGTAGCCGATATCGGGATCGTCCGCCGGACGCCCGAAGGCGCGCTCGTTTGCAAATTTCTGCTGTCCGGCAGCGAAAAACAAGGCCAGATCCTCGTTCTGGGCCACGCCGATACGGTCTGGCCTCTCGGCACGCTGAAAACCATGCCATTCCGCCGCGCGGAGGGGCGCCTGTGGGGGCCCGGCGTGCTCGATATGAAAGCCGGTCTCGCGTTTTTCATCTTCGCCATGCACGCTCTGCGCGATCTCGATATCCCGGTTGCCCACGAAGTGGTTTTGCTCGTGAACCCGGACGAAGAGACCGGCAGCAAGACGTCTCGCGCGGGCACCGAAGCGCTGGCGGCGAAGAGCAAGGCAGTGCTGGTGCTCGAACCCGGAAGCGGCCTTGAGGGGAAAGTCAAAACAGCCCGCAAAGGCATCGGGGAGTACCGGTTGAAGGTGAGGGGCATCGCCGCTCACGCCGGCGTCGATTTCGAACGGGGCGCGAGCGCGGTGCTCGAACTGGCGCGGCAGGTGGAGCGGATTGCCGCCTTCACGGATCTCGCGCGGGGCATCACCGTTAATCCGGGTGCGATCTCCGGTGGCACCCGCTCGAACGTGATTGCGGCGGAAGCGTCGGCCCACATCGATATCCGCGTGCCACGCACGATCGAAGCCGGCCTCCTCGACCGGAAATTCCGATCGCTCAAGCCATTCGATAAACGCTGTTCAATCGAGTTGACCGGAGGCCTCAACCGCCCGCCCATGGAGCGGACGAAGCCCATCGCGGCATTGTTCGCGCTTGCCCGGGGGCTGGCGGCGGAGATGAATGTTGACCTGGAAGAATCCTCCACCGGTGGAGGTTCGGACGGCAACTTCACGGCCGCGCTTGGAATTCCGACTCTCGATGGCCTCGGCGCGGTGGGCGAAGGCGCACACGCCATGGACGAAAGCATTCTGATCGACCGCATTCCGGACCGGGTCGCTCTGCTCGCGAAATTGACCGCCGCGATATCGTGAATGCCATGAATCACGTCTACGAAATGCGGATGTACCATGCGGCTCCCGGCAAACTGGATGCTTTGATCTCCCGCTTCGCCCTCCATACGAATGCGCTCTTTGCGCGATACCATCTCAAACCCATCGCTTACTGGGTGCCCCGGGAGAATTCGCAAAACCTGCTGCTGTATATCCTCGAGCACGACAGCATCGAAGAGGCGGAAAAGAACTGGGCGGATTTTCGCAACGACGCCGAGTGGCAGAAGGTCAAGGCGGAGACGGATGCAGACACGCCTCTGGCGGCTTCGATCGTGCGTTATTTCATGGATAAAGTCGACTTTTCGAACTTCGAATCTGGTGTATCCTGCAAGCCATGACCAAATCTCACTTTCTTTCTTTTCTGTGCGGCGCGGCCGCCGTGTTCGGCGTCATGACGATCGGGCAGTCGAAAGCCCAGGCGCCGGCTCACATTTACGAACTGCGCACCTATCACGCCACGCCGGGCAAACTGGACCAGCTGGAAGCCCGCTTCCGCGATCATGTCGATGGGCTTTTCAGGAAGCACGATTTGCACGTCATCGGATACTGGATTCCGCAGGACAACAAGGAAAACGTTTTCATCTACATCGTTGAGCACAGGAATAAAGCCGAGGCGACTAAAAACTGGGCCGCATTCCTGGGGGATGACGACTGGAAAAAGCTCAGAGCCGAGTCGGAAGCGAGCGGCCCGCTCACGACGAGAGCGCCCGAAAGCATCTACATGAACCCAACCGATTTCTCGAAACTAAAATGAAATTCTTCGCGATCCTGTTCGCGGCATATACTCTGCTCGCCGCGGGCGCCGGGGTGAACGAGACCGTGAAATGGCGCGCGGACTACGAAGCTTCTCTCAAGGCGCCGGATGGCTGGCTGTCGGTCGCCGGGCTCTTCTGGCTGCACGAGGGCGCGAACGAGGTGGCGTCGAAGACGTTGACCGTTCACGGCGGCAAGGTCTTCCTCCAGGGCCGACGGTTGCAGTCCGATGCCTCCGAACACCCGGACGTAGTGCGCATCGGCGGCCTCTCGCTGACGATCATCGAGCGCGGCGGGAAACTCGGCGCACGCCTGCGCGATCCAAAGGCCGCGGCAAGACGCGGCTTTACCGGTTGCAACTGGTTTCCGGCAGATCCCGCCTGGCGAATCGAAGCGAAGTGGGTTGCGTATCCCGAGCCAAAGAAAATCGCCGTCACCAACATCCTCGGGATGACCGATCGGGAGCCGTCGCCCGGCTATGCCGAGTTCATTGTCAAAGGCAAAACGATGCGGCTTGAACCGGTCGCCGAGGATGGCGAACTGTTTTTTATGTTCCGGGACTCGACGAGCGGAAGGACGACCTATGGCGCCGGGCGGTTCTTTTATGCGGCCATGCCTAAGGCCGGTAAAGTAGAACTGGATTTCAATAAAGCGCACAATCCGCCCTGCGCATTTACCGCCTTTGCCACCTGCCCTCTGCCGCCCCGGCAGAACACGCTGCAGGTGGCTATCGAAGCGGGCGAAAAGAACTACGGCAAGCATTAATGCTGATACTGGCATCGCGATCGCCGCGTCGCTCTGAGTTGCTGCTTGCCGCGGGCTTCGAGTTCGCGGTGCGCGTCGCGGATATCGACGAGACACCGTTCGCCGGCGAGAATCCGATTCATTACGTACTGCGCATGGCGGAAGAGAAGGCCCGCGCGGTCCCGGCCATGGACGGCGAAATCGTGCTCGCCGCCGATACTTCCGTCGTGCTGGCCGGCGAGATCATGGGCAAGCCGAAAGACGCGGCGGATGCTTTCCGGATGCTGCGGGCTCTTGCGGGAAAACAGCATGAAGTGATGACCGGGATCTGCATCAAACGAGGGAATGGCGTGGTGTGCGATCTCGCGTCGACCGCCGTCTGGTTCGCGCCTCTCGGCGATGACGAGATCCGGGATTACGTGGCATCCCGCGAACCGATGGATAAGGCCGGCGCTTATGGCATACAGGGCCTGGCATCGCGTTTCATCGATCGCATCGACGGCTCTTATTCGAACGTGGTGGGGTTACCCCTGGCTCTGGTATACCACCGCCTGAAGGAACTCGGGGGAGTATAATCCAGGCGCTTGAGATAAGGAGGACTATGCATTCACCGCAACGTCGCCTGCTTGTATTCACGGTTGTTCTGGGGACCGCGTTCATTGCACTGGGAGCCCCGAAAGATCCACTGATCGGAAACTGGGTGATGGACCCCGGAAAATCAACTTTCAACCCCGGCCCTGTCCCGGACGAACGCACCATGACGTTTGAACCCGTCGAGAACGGCTTTAAAAACACCACCAAATCCGCCGGCGCCTTTGGCAGCGTCGACGATATCGTTTACACGGTCAAATACGACGGCAAGGACTACCCGGCCTCGCCACTGACACCGCTCGACACAGTGTCGCTGAAACGCATCGACGCCCACACCATTGAGCGCATCGGCAAAGCGGGAGGAAAAGAGGTGGAGATAACGATGTTCAAACTCTCTCCCGGCGATAAGGTGTTGACGCTGACGGTCAAGGGCTCCACCCGCGGTCTGAATTACAGCAGCGTGCAGGTGTATAACCGGCAGTAAGGCTACTTCAACTCCGTTATGATGGCGCTCCCCGTACCGTTGACGAGAAGTTCCGTGTGGGTACGGTCGCGCCGGTTGAATTTAGTTTGTCCGGCCGCGTACCGGTTCACAGTGCTCTTGCCATCGGGCGTCGTGGATTTCAGTGCCGTGTCTTCGAGGTAGACGACCACGACGTCTTTATCGTGAAAGTGCATCGGCGTGGGCTCGCCCGGGTTCCACGCATAACTCCAGACAATGACCCGGCCGTTCTCAAACAACTTTTTGATGTGCGGCCGCGGAAATGCGTTCGGATACCCGGTTTTGTTCGCAATCGGCGCGACCGGACGATCTTTGAGTTCGATAACGACGGTCCGCGACCCGGCCGCGCCCGGAGTGTCGCCCTTATGGCCGAAAACGGCTATGGCTTTATCGGACGGACCTTTATTGGACCGACCTTTACTGGATAGAGAAATGGCCACGAAATCGAGCGCCGAGGGAGGCAACGGGCCATTGACGTCCCGGACGGTAACGCGCTCGTTGTCGATAATCGGTTGAGTCGTCTGACCCGGGGCGGCGAAGCACAGGGCAAGCGCGAACAGGGTGGCTTTCAACACGTTATTCCTCAAACCACGTTCCTCAAACCACGTTCCTCAAACAGCGTTGATTGTACAGTAATGCTTGATGGCGGAGCCTGAAGTAAGGATCGCCGCGGGAGATCGCGGCTTCGAAGAACGCATCCAGCAGCTTGCGGACCAGGTTCATGCGCGCTTCCGTTATCATTCGATCGATCTGCCCGATGGCAGCGTGCTTCCTGGTCTGCAGACCGTCGAACATCTGCGCTGGCGGCTCGATCTTTTCGAATTGCCGCGGGATCTTCGGGGCAAGCGCGTTCTCGACGTCGGAGCGTGGGACGGCTGGTTCAGCTTCGAGTGCGAACGCCGCGGAGCTGAGGTGGTAGCGGTCGATTGCATCGCGCTCGACACTTTTCTCGAAGCGAAACAGCTTCTGGGCTCCAAAGTCGAATACCTGACGCTCGACGTGAATGAACTCTCCGCGCGGCGGCTCGGGCATTTCGATATCGTTCTGTTCTTCGGTGTTCTGTATCATCTGCGGCATCCGTTGCTCGGTCTGGAGAAAGCTGTCGAACTGTCAACGGATCTGGCGCTGATCGAGTCGTTCGTCATTGAGCCGGAACAGCGGCAGATCCCGGCGGTGATGGAGTTCTACGAACGCGCCGAGCTTGGCGGACAGATCGATAACTGGTGCGGCCCGTCTCCGGAGTGTCTGGTGAGTATGTGCCGCTCGGCGGGTTTCGCCCAGGTGGAGTTGAAGGACATCACCAACCGGAGAGCCTCGGTCGTTTGCAGGCGGCGCTGGCCGGGGCCTGTCGTTGGCTCGGATGTCGTTGGCGCGGAGCTGGCCGAGTCCCCGCAGTTGCACGCGGCCGTCAACAATCGCAGTTATGCCGCGACATTTCATCCGCTCAAAGACGAGTATCTCTGCTGCTATTTCAAGAGCACGGAGACGGGATTGACGACGGACTCGCTGTTCGTCGAAGTGGATGGATTCGGCACGCAGACGCTCGTGGTGACGGAGAGCGAAGGCGGCGCATACCAGGCTAACTGCCTCCGCCCGCCGGGTCTCGAACCGGGCCGCCATGAAGTGCGCGTCCGGACCTTGCGCAGCGGGCGCAGCAATACAGCCGTGTTCACGATGCTCGACGAATCCGGACGGGAAGCAGCTGCCGCGAGCGGCTCGTCATCCGATTTACCCACTGAGCCACCGGAACTTTGCAGCGCCGAATACAAGCCTTCCGGCGATCTTCGCTACACGGTCGACCGTGGCGGATCGCTGGTCTGTTACTTCCGTTCCCCGGCCGAGACGGTGGCGGCCGGCGATGTCGTGATGGAAGCAGGAGGCGCAGTCGCGCGGGCCCACAGCATCAGTTCGCTGGGGGACGGCGTCTGGCAGGCCAATGTAGTGCTGGAGAAACCCCTGACGGCCGGGAGTCCGGTTCGGATTCGTTTGAGGGAGGGCCAATGGAGTTTGGCAAAACCCTGGCGCTGAGTCTTGCGTTCTGCGCTCTATTGCCGGCGGTCGAACCCCATAAGAGCGCGGGGGAGTATCCCGCTCATGCGGAATCCGCCGCGGCCGACATCGGCGTCGACTTTCAGGTGCACAGCTATTCGGCGGACGGGCAGATGTACTTTACGAAGGATTATCTGGTTTGCGAAGTCGCGGTTTATCCCAGGGCGCAGCTGGAATTGACGGGCAGTTCGTTCGCGTTGCGGATCAATCGCTCGAAGAACCTGGTTCAGGAGGCTTCGCCAGAGTTTGTGGCGGCCTCTTTGAAATATCCGGACTGGACGCAGCATCCTCAACTGGAACTTGGCGCGGGCGTGGGCGATGCGGGCGTTACAGTGGGCGCGCCTGCACCCGCGGGCCGTTTCCCCGGTGATCCGGCGGCGGGCATATCGCTCCCGCGGCGGCCCGAGGCGCCGGAAGATCCGCACAAAATCGAGAAGCCCAGGATCGATGCGGCAAAGCTTGCGCTCGACACAGCCCTGAAAACCGGCCTGATCGCCACGCCGGTTGCGGGGAACATCTATTTCGAATACTCGGGGAATATGAAGAAAGTGAAGAATCTCAGCCTCATCGTGCGTGCCGCCGGGGTGGATTTGGAAATCCCTTTGCGCTGATCCCGGGAGACGAGGTTCATCCGTGCGATTCGATACTATCAAGCTGAACTAAGTCGTACATCGCCCTCCCCTGCGCCGTCGGCTCATGCGATCTGCGATGCGGAGTGATACGCACACCGCGGCAGGCGCAGGCAGCTGATTGAAGCGCAGGCAACTAATTAAGGGGCGTTGCGCCTCTTCCACAAATCGGTTTTCCACAAGTCGAACGATGCCGGCTGCGCATATACGGCAAAGGTCTTCGCTTCGGTTGCCGTTTCATTGAGCGGGACTCCCCCGTGTTCCACCCAGGCGTGCCCTTCGACCTTACCTTCTCGCTTGCGAAAGCCTACGCGCAGATCTGCTTCCAGCCCGCGCCGGAGCAGGATCGCCCACAACGTCATGGATCGTACGAGACATGGCCCCTCGATGCCCGTGAGGCGTCTCACTCTTTTTTGCGCTTGGCACGCTCTTCGGATCTCGGTTGCCTCATTGCCGCCTGTAGCGGAACGCTCGCGGGGTCGCGCCCATCGCCGAAGCCAGGCCTGCGTCCGGGGCACTCCAATCACCCGAAAGCCCAGGGAGATTGCTATCGGGAGCAGGAAGGCCTCAAGCGCGATCGCGCGGCCGACGGGACCGAGCGACCGGAATCGGCGAAGCTTTCGGATCGGTAACATGCCTTAAGAGGAAGTGAAATACTGCCCGATGGCGACTTCCGAATTATAAACGGTGGATATTTTTTCGGGTATAGTGTAAATTCTCCTCAGAGCCATATTTGGCGCTGTCCAGGTGAAATTGTTATGGATGATACGTTTACCGGAACTATAAAGATCGGCGACTCCGTACTTTATCAGGAGCTCGAGGATGAAGTTGTCCTGCTCAACATGGCCAATCAGGAGTATTACGGTCTGAACGACGTCGGGGCGGAGATGTGGAAATCCCTGATGGAGACCGGAACGGTGGAAGCCGCAGGCGATCGTCTTATCGCGAAGTACGACATTGACGACTCAGTGATTCGCGCGGATCTTGAGGTGCTGGTCCGCAACCTGATCGCCGCGGAGCTGCTGAAAACCGAATGAAAACGTTAATAACGGTACTAGTACAAGAGAAAAAGATTTTTTCACATCAGCCCATCGTTGTAAGATGGGTAGGTGATCGAGCTGCAACGCCTAGAAAAGTTCGACTCGGAGGGCTATATTTTATGTTTCGGATGACGAGTGCCTCAATTCTGGCACTGGCTTCGGTGGGGCTGGCAACAGCAGGACAGATTCAAATCGGAGGCACGAATGGCCTTACCAGTTCGTACATTTTAAGCGGTTGCAGCGGTGTCGGGGGCTGCGTAGCGGGGACTAAGGGCACGGGTTCAGAGAAGAACTATGACAACGTGCTGTTTTCAGGCGCGGTGAATGGCGCCACTGCTCCGGTGCCTTATTCCGGATATAGCACCTCCAGTGCAAATACCGGGACGATCACGGATGCGGGCGACGGCGTAACGTTCTCGATGATCAACGACGGAACAACCGGCGGGGCGTCGAACAACTTCTGGTCACTTCCGCAGTCGGGAAATCCGACGATGGTGATCCCTATCGGCGTTTTCGGCGTCAGTAGTGTCTGGACGATGATTAATACCGAACTGGCCTATGCTGCGACATTCCCATCACGAGATGTGACACTGACATTTAACTTTGGCACAACCGCGAACGCCGCGACTACGCAAGCGGTGCAGATCAAACTAACGAATTCCAACGCCAGCAGCACACCGAACGGTCAGATACAGAATTCGGTCGATTGCAGCCCTGCTTCGGTCGCGTGTGGCGGCGTGTCCGCCCCGGCTAGCGGGCCGACGGTATCTTCGACAACGATCCCAAATACTGCCGCTGGCGGGTCCGGCAGCGCGCTGGTAGACACAAATCTGGTCTACTCGTCTGCATATACCAGTGCCTCGGGCAGCTACGCAGGCAGTTCGGGTTCAGTAGTTCTGGACGATCAAGGTTTCATTTTCGGTACCAATATTTCCCTCAGTGCCTTGGGTATCGGCGATAATCCTTTGAATACGTATCTCGTCAGTATCTCGATGAAAGAATCGGGTACTGTGTCGGGGTCGTCGATCGCGCTGTCGGCTATCACCGTTGACACGGTTCCCGAGCCTGCCGCAGTTCTTCTGTTTCTCACTGGCTTGGGCATGATCGGCATCGCCCGTTTCCGTCGCGGCAAAGCTTAAAAGCCGATTGGTTTCGTATCAGGCGCATGGCCCTTCCGGGCCATGCGCTTTTTTATTTGCCAGCCCCCGAAATGTCTGTTTCCACGCAATGAACAAGGTCTGGGAGATCGGCCAGCCATTGCCTGCGGAAGAGCCGGTAAAAAGGCACGGCTCCTGCCACGAGGCTACAGTCGCGAAGGTGAGCAGCCGTCGCAACTTCGTTCATGCGCCGGTGCTCCACGAACGAATGGCTGCTCAGTGCGGCGACAGCGGAGAGGGGCGGAACGAACTCAAACCCGGTCGCCGCGCCATAGTCGAGTAGATAGATTCTCCGGACAGGAATCACTTCCCGTTGTTGCCCGCGGGTCAGGTCGAAGAGGTGCTTGCGCCACTGGAAGACGTTGTCCGGCTCCACTCCTGCGAACACCGCTCGCGAATCCTCCAGTAATCTTATTCGGGGGCCTGCGGATCGCACCAGACACTGTCCGCCAAAAACGCGTACGGCGGCAACATCGTCGGTAATGACTTGATGCCCGCGGGAGTAGAATGCCGCTGCAGTGGTCGACTTTCCCGAACCTGAAGCTCCGAGAAAAAGAACAGCTTGTCCGTCAATGTCGATCCCGCTCGCGTGAAGCGGCAACCAGCCGCGCTGACGCAAAAGGAAAGCCATAATCCGTCCCATCAGTAGCACCCGGAGGAGGCCAATGTCTACTCCCGGTGGCGGATCGAGGACAATCTCACGGCCTTGTTTGATATGAAATGCGCCGCCACGGGCGTGGAACGCGATTTCGTCATCCATGGTTGCCTTCCGCGGAGTGCGGGGCACGGATCCCAGACCGATCACTACATCGGGCTCGCCGTCTCCCGGAGGGAGACCCGGCAATTCCACATCGGAAAGTACGGTCAGTCCAAAACAGGCGTAGAGAAACATAGACATTCAGAACCGGAACGCCGATGAAAGACCCAGAAGGCCAGCCAGCCACGTCATGAGGGAATCCGTCGAGTCAGCTTTGAGCATTGGCCACGCGCCTCAGGATGCCGTTAATGATCAGCGCTCCGATGAGAGCAGTCAGCCGGAGATCCGCCACCGGGGAGATCTCACTGATCGAGTGAGTTTGCCGGTCGTTGAATCTCCCCAATTTTTCGGCGATGCCTGCATCCATCTGCCATCTCATTCCGCCAGCGTGACAGAACGCTCCGTCATCGCGAATGGTGAATTGAAGAGGGCGTGGCGCTGCCAGTTTTAGGAGCGTGGTTCTTCGTAGACCGTTCGAGCTTGCACCGACTTCGCCGTGGAGCGAAATGCGGAGGCGAGCGACAATCTTCGCATCCAGGTCCGCAAGATAGACGTCAATCGGATTTCCTTCCCATGCAGCCATCAAGTCCGGGCGAACGCCTTCCAGCCATTCGGCCCGTTCAACCGGAGTCGCCGTCACTGGCACATCTATGCGCGGCGCGCAGCCTGACTTCATCCCGTCCGCCAGCCAGCGCAGCAAATCGATTCCCGTAGGACTTTTCACGGTCACCGTCAGATGCAGACATGGCTCGTCCATCGGACAAGCGACATGCCACCAACCCCGCGGGATACTCAATAGGCCACCCGGTTCCAGCGTTCCATCCCAAACAGGCTCTTCCTTCGGCGGCAGAGTGGTGTCCACAATGTCGTCACTGAAAGGGTGCTGGCGGGTTGGATTCCAGACCTTCCATCGCTTCCGGCCAGCGACTTGGAGAACAATGGCGTTGTGGTCGTCCCAGTGCACATCGAAACCCTTATCGCGGCGCCAGCCACAATATAAGTTCACTGTCACGTTGCGATGAAACAGGCGCCCAAGATCAATACCCAGATCGGTACGAGGACGGTGAACCTCTTCGCAACTGTTTAAAACCAACGTGCAACCATTCGATAATTCATGGACGAGCCTTGCCGTATCGACCCGGTAGCCGTCAAGATACCGGCCAAGCTCGATTTTCCTCCCGAACTTGAAAAGAACAAGCAGCTTCGGGTTGAACCGGTGCTCTTCCAGCGTCTTGTTCAGTACATCCCAAGGGAAAAGATATCTGAACTTATCGGGCCGTCCCGGAACATGCAGAAGCTGGCGAGTCCGGTGATTGCGAAAGAAATGCTCCGGCGACAGAGGCGCAGGAATGTCATTCAGCATCTGTGTCAAGTCAGAAACCGTTATAGCATTGCGCTCCCGTGCCAGCGCTACGCTGACCGGTCATCCCTGAAATCAACCTCCCAAGGCTATCGACGACTCAACCCTGCGAACCAATTCCGGTAAAGCAGTAGAGATCGGGGCCGGACAAGGCGATAAACCGGCACAGAACCGGCCACAAGAGCGCAATCACGCATATGATCGGCAAGAGCTTCTTTGTCCATACGTCGATGGACCACGAAGGAATGCCGGCTCAACAACGCTACTGCGGGAAGTGGCGCGATCAACCCGGTGCCGATCTCGGTTCCCTGCTCCAGCGACCAGATGCTCCGGACCGGCAGCGCATCCAATGGTTCGCCGTCAGACAAATCGAAGGTATGTTTGTCCCATTGAAAAACTCCGTTCGGCCAGGTACCACCGAGCGTAGCGCGGGTATCGTCCGGCAATCTGAGACGCGAGCCACCCGGGCAAAGCAAGCAGCGCCCTCCGCTCACCAGACGCACGGCACCCACATCGTCGGTGAGGACGCGGAATCCCTGAGAGTGGAACGCAGCCGTGGTAGTCGACTTTCCCGCCCCCGAGGCTCCCGGGAACAAAATGGCTCGGCCATCGATTTCCACCGCGCTAGTGTAGTGTCCCCGAAATAACTGGACCAGTCATTTTTTAGTTCTCCGGGTTCGAGAGGTAATTGTCCATCACCAGATGCAGCGGAGTTTTTCCCGGGAACTCCTGATCCAGCCGCCGCAGGAAACGCAGGAACTCCTGATGGCGATGCCGTTCATGGCATTGCCCGATAACGCGTCCCTGTAGAACTTCCAGCGCGGCGAACAACGTGGTCGTTCCGTTGCGTTTGTAGTCGTGTGTCATGGTGCCGCAGCGGCCCTTCTTGATCGGAAGTCCCGGCTGGGTACGGTCCAGAGCCTGAATCTGGCTCTTTTCGTCGACGCAAAGCACCAGAGCCTGTTGTGGCGGGTTCAGATACAGGCCCACCACGTCGGTCAGTTTCTCCAGAAACTTCGCGTCGCGCGACAGCTTGAAAGTCTTCGTCCGATGCGGCTTGAGATTGTGACTCTGCCAGATGCGGTTCACGGCGGACTTACTGATGCCCTGCGCCGCCGCCAGCGTGCGGCAACTCCAGTGCGTCGCCCCTTTCGGCTTCGTGCGCAGAGTCGTATCTACGATGGCCTGAATCTTCTCCGGCCCATAGTTCGGCTTGCGGCCCCGCCCTGCCGCCACCTCCCACAAGGCGTCCACGCCCTTCTGCACGAATCGCCGCCGCCATAACATAACCGTCTTGCGATTGGACTGTAGCTTCGCTGCAATCTCGTAATCGGAAAGTCCCTCCGCCGCAGCCAACACAATCCGGCACCGGAGGGCAACCTGCTGCGGCGTTCCGTAGGCAGCCGCCCACTCCCGAAGTTGTCCCTTTTCCGGCTCTTTCAGCTCAAACCGATTGTCAGTTGGGGGCACAAACCCAGGATACTGCAAACACCCAATGCAGTCCAGTCATCTGTGGGACACTACATTAGCAGGAGTTTACTCGTAATCACTACTGTCCGGCTAATGACGGCATCTCTCTGACTAAATCATTCTGTAGCTGAGATTTAAGCCCAGTTTGGACTTGCCGCGATTTGAATGACGGCAGATCGAAAATCGGTGGCCAGGGTGAGGTGACAATGGTCCGTGAATCAGGGGCGGACCGTTTTCTCCCAGTTGCTGAGCTTTTTGCCGGATCGCGAGTTCCGGCGTTGCGTGGCTCGTTACGGCGGCGGTGCGCGGCCGCGAGGCTTCTCTTGTTGGGATCAATATCTTTCAATGGCCTTTGCACAGTTGACTTACCGGGAAGGTCTGCGCGATATCGAAGCCTGCCTGCGATCGCTGGGCGGCAAGCTTTACCACATGGGTTTTCACAGTCGTGTGGCGCGGTCCACGCTAGTGTAGTGTCCCCGATATAGCTATACATATTGTCTCCGACCATGGTACAAGAGTGGCATGGCAAGAAACGCCGTGCGTTTGGAGCTTTCGGCATCCGAAGTGGCTCAACTGAATGGGTGGCAGTCCGCTCATGGCACGGCGCAGCAAGTCGCATTGCGCT
>Ga0207933_1000438_pt1 | contig 41059 bp, 61 predicted proteins | sample NGESurdeep092012_4_FD_184488 | JGI IMG/M metagenome (GOLD analysis project Ga0207933, IMG submission 184488) | Arctic peat soil microbial communities from Barrow, Alaska - NGEE Surface sample F53-3 deep-092012 (SPAdes) | ecosystem: Environmental > Terrestrial > Soil > Wetlands > Peat ... | reverse complement strand
TTCCCACACCTTTGCCTTTAAAGAGCCTTGGGCTGGGTCATCACCTGTGTAGTCTAAGTATGGCTGCATGAGCACCATTCCACTAATAGCGGCCAGCTCACACGCTTTTGAATAGGCTTCGTTTATTCCTTCTCCATTGGCGACATGATCGATGATTCGCGTATATTGGTCGGTTGTGTGAGGGTCTGCCCCTTCAGTTGGAATGTAGTTAATTGATTTTCGGTGCTGGCGTTGATAGCCCGTTATCATGTTGATCGGCTGCTGGGATATGTTGAAGTAGAATTGCTGATTGTTATTCGTTCCGTGAGAAACGTTAAAATGTCGGTTGACAAAGCTCTGCGCTCCCGCATAAAAGAGGGTATCTATGTTCGATTCGTTCCAACGCGCTTGCTCTAGTGGTTGGAATTTGGCATATAGGTTGTCGAGCCATCCTCTGACATTGCCTTGATTAGGCTCGAGATTATCTTGCCAAGGTGGCATGTAGAAAGACATTGGGACCTCTAATTCGATGTGTAATTTAGAGTATCAGTAAATATTTTACTTGTTAAGGGAGTTTCTCATCGCTCTCTTTGTTTTTGCGAGCAACTATTGCATTTGATCGTTTACGGTAATTGCTATCTGACGAGCGCCAACCATGACTCATCTCTATATTCCCTTCACGTTTGATCTTATCAGCTTTTCTTCTGAGTGTGCGACAAGCTCCACATGAGCTTTCTGTAGTTCCCTTCTTAAAGCTAGTGATGTAGTCGGAAGGCCAAGGCTTCTGTTCCCCACACTTAATACAAGCCCTAGTCTCTACTATTTTTGGTTGAAACACTTAGCACATTTCCATGTTCCACTCATTTGATCAGTAACCCAATGCCTTGATTGACATTTGTTACATTCATAGTCATTCGAAATCTTTCTATCGATCGTTGATCCATAACATCTCGGACATTCCCAATCAGCTGCATCCTCTAATTTGACTAGATGTTGCAATCCACATCCAGTGCATGTGATTTTCTCTAAAGACGGGTCTTTTAGTGCGGGAGGTTTGATAAGTTCTTCAAAATTTGAGGGAAACTTTACATCATCAGGATTATAGAATGGGGAGATATAATCTCGGCCTAGAGTGATATTCTTATCGGCTCGGATATCTGGATTAGCAAATGTCCAGCATTCACCGGTTGAGTTTATAAAGCATACCCAAAAGAGATTCGATTCGGGACCGTAGTCTATTAGGAAATGGGCGAGAGCGGGGCCTTTAGGGGTTCGGATTGGAAGTGGGGGATTAAGTTGCTGGATCATTTAGCTTACCTGCTTTTATTGCCTCGCCCATATTTTTTCCTGAGGAAAAAGTATTGAATGGATTGTTATCTCTTAACATTGCTTCTTTAACCTTCTTTTTAGTGGAGAAGTGTTGATGTTTTGCATTCTTCTTCAATCCTTCCATGATAAACTCATCCATTTTACAATATTCAGCATAAATCGCTTCTTTCTCGAGATTATATCGTTCTAAGTTCATCCGTTGAATAACAAAAAGTTCCTCGTCTGTCAAAACTGCCTCGTATTTCCAAGTGATCGTCCATCTACGTTCTCATCACCCCAACGGAGGTTCTTTTTTTTACCGAATGCTGTGAATAGGGCATAACGCATCGCATCCATAGCATGGTCATTTCGCTTCACAGGCTCTTCATCACCGTTTATAGCCTTCTTGCTATCCCATACATACTGCTCTAGCTCGCCTATAGTATTTGTGCAATCCTTCACAATCTTCAGCTCGTGATTAGAGATAAGATTAGCCACAAAAGTAATACCAGGATAAACATCATTTTGAGCCTGAATGACACGCATTCGTCGTCTCTTAAGTTCGACTTCAAACGACGAAGCGCTTGGGTCCAGATAAATACCGCGCACGTTGTAGCCTTCAATAAATTGTTCCAAATCATCGGCTAGTTCCGAGTTTAGCTTTTGTCTATAAGTCTTTTTAGAGTCCCAATAAAACTCTTTCTCCACCCATAAATGTGGACTATAAGTATTTGATTGGCCAATAAGTACAGCAGCAAAAGCATTGTGAATGCCATAATCCACCCCCACAAAGTAGTTATCGGCGAAGTGAGGGGCGCGGGGTAATACATGACTCTGCCTGGAGAAATCGCTATATATTGCACCTTCAGCAGCCACCCATTCACCCAGGATGTAACGTCTATAGAATAAGCCAGTATATTGATTCTTGAGATCATGCCTAGCACGATCGCTTAGAGCAGGATTGTCATCAATGTTAAAATGAAGATTATAGGAGTAGTCACGGTCTGGATTATCAATGAGATTTGCTTTAACAGGATGCACAGGAGAGTTAGGATTACACGTAGCTATCATCTTTGACCATGGATGACTTAACCTAGTTGTAAGCATGTCGATAAACCCGTATGGTATAGTCGTAATCTCATCAACATAAGAGAGTGAATGCGTATTCCCCTGGATAGCTCGAATACTACCTTCATCATGGGCTCCAATCACCCGAATCTCCTTATCCCCAAACACGAGACATTGCTTTCCTGGCTTCCAAACACAATAGCCTTTAAACAGCTCATCAGTCAGGAGCTTCACAGCATTCTCTTTAATGGCTCCGAAGCTATTTCCTATCATGATGATTTTATTATCGGGACAATCTATGACGAGCTCAGCAAACCTGAGGAGAGTGCTATAAGTTTTACCGGACCTTACAGACCCATGAGCGATGTTGATTTTAGCAGTTGAATTGCGTATAAACTCTTTTTGCTTATCAGAGAGGGTAACTTGACTCATCTAAACGACCTCATTAAACGATTAAGAGAAATGGAAGGGAGCGCCTACCATGGAGCGATCAACACTCCGGTGAGTCACTATGACTTGATGCTTGCTCTTGAGGCAGTTCAGTCCGCCCTGATTTCATTGCAGACGAATATTGCTTCAGATCAGATTTCCCTTCCTCAGCACTGACAGATTTGTCTGGTTTATCCCAATCGAATTTGTTACGCATGAACATTTGATAGATCGCAGGTTCACAATGTCGCTTGCCATCCATCATATCAATACCTTTACCTTCCCATACACCTTTTGACTTACATTTAGCAATTCCCATTTGTATAGGCGGGAAAACTTCGGTATCTTCCTTCATATAAGATTCGATAGTTTGATAGGTACAAAGAAGCCTTTTCTCATCTTTGAAGTACCAACTATCTTTAGATAAACCTGAAGCTATATGTTTACAATAGTCATCATAAGCTTCTTTTTTAAGCTCGATACTTACTAATTTCACTGCGTACTTGTTGCCTAGTTCTGCTGCCATAGCCATATACTACATAATTTAACTAATTAAAATAAAGTCTCTATCTTGCGTTAATTCTCCTAGTCCCTGTATACTAACAGGCGTTAGAGAAACAAAGGATGGACAACATGTGCTTAGAACTACAAAACACCAAAGAACAACATTTAGAACAATTCGCTTGTTTCTGCGGGGACAACTGGCAATTCAGTGATAAATTAATTGAAGTTTTTGGGGATCATCAAGACCATTATGATGTATGGAAATTAGATTGCCATGATGCGCGGGTAAAAGTAGAAGATCTAGCATTTTCTGAGCTATATGAATATGATGCCGAAGGATTAGTAGAAAACCCTATCAGAGTCCTAGAAGCTTTCATAGATTGGCAAAAATTTTATAAATCTCTGGAGTAGAAATGTACAGATGTGAAATTTGCAAATATGAATGGACAAATAAAGAACATAAGAAAAATAAATTTAATTCTCCTTTTAATTGCCAAAAATGTAGGGATGGGGACAAATTAATGCGGTTTACAACTCCTGCTAAACAATTCTCTGAATGTCCAGGGGAATACAAGATGAATGAAAAGGTACTTCATAAATACATAGCAGATACGATCAACAAGGAATTCATTAATTCTATTGCTCAAGGAGCAGCCGATAAAATCTTATCCAATAGGAGTGAATAATGGGACAAGGAATGTTTGATGGTTTATTATTTCAATTAATCTGTATATCAATTTTCATTCTATTTTTAGGAATAGGAATTGGATTTTTAATCAAGTGGGCATTATAATGAACATACTTAAATTCCATATATCTCGAGCCTATGGACGTATACGATTCTACCCTAGATGCAGCATTAGCCTATTGCTATGCAAATTTGCGGGAAAAACTACATTAGATAAAGATGATATGAAGTTGATAGGAGAATGCGGATTTGAGACCGATACTACCATACCAACTTGATCCTAACGACAACATCCTCAACGACCCCACCGAAAGCTTTCACTGCTTTCTCTACCATTCCTGATAGTTTGGGGTCGTCCTTGGATAATACAATGTCTTCGGCATATTCTAGGTATTTCATGACAAACGTTTGGTCTGCATTCGATACTTTGACAGAGATTTCGAGCATTATTTGCAGCCCTTCTTCATCTCTTTTTCCATTTTCTTATCTTTCTTTACGTCTTTTTTCTCGTGCGCTTTCAATTCTTTTTCGATCTTCTTCATTTTCATTAGGATTCTCCTGTTTTGAATCGTTCAAAAGTTCATTATCACTTTCTGCTAGCATTTCCTCAATAGTTAAATAGAACGATTCTCCGAGAGCAAGGAAACTCTCTAAGTTTATCCCGCAACGAAGAACTTTCATCGCTGCAACTTTGTAGAAAGTCGATCCGATTACATTATCAGAAAATTCGGAGGAAAGATCCATATCTTGAAGAAGAACTAATAATCTAGTGCAATCCTCTCGGAAGTCAGCCAGATCATCAGGATTCATTTTATCTCCCAAGCACGAGCAGCATCACTCAATAAGGTAGCTAAATCTAAATCGCATTCTTTATAACAACCAATTGCTATTGCCAGAGTAGCTATCGCCAAGGAATCAACGTCATAATTTTCAGGGAGAGATTCATCGATTATGTGAGCCAATTGATGCGCTTCCCTTCTTCTCTGCTCAAATGTATTCATGCAGTAAACATCTCGAGTTGCTCAATCTTTCTCTTAGTTGGTACCATATTCGTCTTTTTCGCTGCCATCTCTAAAGCTTCGCGATAGAGTCCTACGTTATATTGCGCATTCGCCAATCTATTTTCCCAAAGGTGCAGCTTAAATTCAAAAGCTTCGTATAAAGTTTTATTTTTCATCTTGATTCTCCTAAAAAGAAAAGGCATTATACGGAACGAATCAATTACTTTATATATACAATCTTTATTTGAGGTTAACATTGGAAAGACCGGATATTCCTCTTGAACAACTATCCATTGGAAAAATGTTCCAGATTTCGCCCGAAGGAAAGGACAGTGTGCAATTAGTGTATGGAGGCGATTTTATCATTGCTACTGAATATGAAGAATCTGGAGTAGTCGGGTACATGGCGAATGTCTATGACCAATCAAACTCTGCACGAACAAATGGGGTTATAAACATCCTGATTCCATGGAAATACCTACATTGTGTAGGATCAGTCCATTGGTTTAGAGAACAGAAAAAGGAGAATAATCATGGGAAAAGCGACAGCAAACAAGATTAAAGCAGACCCGATTTATGAATACGTAATATTTACTAAAGGGGATAAGCTTATTTTAAATGCGGACAGCTATCGTAGTTTTGGAGACGATGAAAGTCTAGTAGACTTTTTCATAGGCGACGATACAATAGCCTCATTTAGAAATTGGGACTACATTATCCGTGGAAAAGAAGTCATTTCTTCTTCGATTTAATTAAAGGGAGAGGGACTCGATGCGTATGATCGTTTTTTCCCTCTCTCCATATATCTTTCTAGACATCTTTTCTATCACTTGCGAATCATCCTGCCAAACAATATCTGTGAGACAATCCGAAAGGAACTTGTCATAGTTATCTATATCTGGCCTAGTGATTGGATGCATCTTCCCATTTAGCATTTGCATTCGCCTAATTTTGGAGGTAGATTTGGGTATACCGACGAAATACGTATAGTCCACTTTGAGTGGCCCTGAGAGTGGGTCAAGTTGGTTATACTGCGCCTTGATTTGCCATTGGTATTTTTCACGTTGTTCTTTTCTAGGATTGAATGCTCTTTTTCCATAGCCTCTATGCGCCGCCCAAGGAACCGGATCACCGGAGATTTCGATAAGGATCATACCTTAACGGTTTACTTGTATTTCAAATTTTAATCAACAGAGGAATATCTCACCTTTTGGGCTATAGAGCAATCGTCATATCCACTTTGATATCCGACGAAGAAAGCGCATATCCCAACGAGAATTCCGAAAAGAAGAGTAACCAAAAACAACCCGCGATTCTCACTCACACTTCCCTTCCTTTTCGATCCATTCATAAAATCTAGAGAGAGACAAATAAAGGAATCCGCTTGGGCTCTTACAAAAGTGCGAGGCTCCATTAGTTTTTCTCTTATTTACCGTGTCTCTAAGCGACCTTTCAGTCATAATATGAGCAATTTTCGGGGCAAATTCCGCGAATTTAACCCAATCATTTTGTGCAACTTGCGCCATTCTTATACCATAATTTTACATTTACGTTTGACATCTTATGTACAAGATTGTATGATAATAGCACAAAACAAGTCAAGGAGTGTGTATGGATTACAAAGAATATTTCCAGAATTTTGTTGAATGTTTTGAGGAAGAGCACGGCCGAGAGCCAACTTTTGAAGAGACACAAGATTGGTATGGGAACTTAGTGGATAATATGTGTGATTGCTATGAACTTTAAAGAAGCAAGCGACATAGCTTATGCTCGTTACATAGAATATACCGCTGGAAGACCTTATGACGACGCTGGCCCAGATGATGAATGCACCGATGATCGTTGCGTTAAAGGGAAATGTTGCCCTGAATGTAACGAAGAGTGGGAACAAAACCTAGAATACAAAAAAGAATATACTGGAGATGAAGATGACCAATAACGCTCTGATCGCTGCGCTTGTAAAGACACAGCTTGAAATCACACCACCAAAGAAAGACAAAGTAAATCCTAGATTCAAGTCTTCCTACTGCTCACTGGACTCAATCTATGATGCATGCCGAATTCCTTTGGCTAAGAATGGCCTTAGTTTGACCCATACGGTTCTATCAGATGGAGCTAAACACTTCTTAGAGACAAACCTATTGCACGTGTCTGGAGAGAGGTTAACAGGGTGTATGCCTATGTTCATTGATCAGATGACGAGCCAAGGGTTTGCATCTGCTCTAACTTATGCTAGGAAGTATGCAGTTTGCTCACTTCTTGGACTCCCTACAGAAGAAGATGATGATGGCGAAGCCGCTGTGAAAGAACAAGTTGCCGCTGAGGTTCAAAAGGTTCAATCCAAGCCGTTGAATAAAGACCAGATTGAAGAAATCGACGTCCTAATTGAAGACGACATGGAACTATTGAATCGAATTCTCACTGGATATAAGGTAAACAAATTAGGTGAGATTGCATCTGAGCATTTCTCAGTGATTGTTAAAAACCTTAGAGCTAGGAAAAATAAATGAAATTCGTTGATGTCGAGCAAGGATCATTCGAATGGCACGCACTTAGGCGCACTAAAATAGGTGCGTCTTCCTCTCCATCATTGCTTAACCTTTCCCCGTACAAGACTCCAGTCGATGTTTACAACGAAATGGTCTTTGGAGAAAAGGGATATGTCAATGCAGCCATGCAGAACGGAACGGACAAGGAGGGAGAGGCTAGAGATTACTTCAATAGCATCATTCCAACTCCTGGTGAGCAATACAAATTCTCTCCTGCCGTAGTGGTAAGTGAAGAATATGATTTTCTCATGGCATCTTTGGACGGAATCAATGCTTCACACAATGTCATCCTGGAGATCAAAGTTCCAGGTCAAAAGGTGTATGAGCAATGCTTCCTAGACAATGTTCCTATCCATTGGGAGTACCAGATCCAACACCAACTAGCAGTGACTGGACTAGACTTAGCGATTCTATTCGTATACAGAAGTCCGACAGATAACGTAATTGTTCGGTATCCCCGTGATGAAAAGAAGATCGCAGAAATAGTCGCTGCATGTCAGAAGTTTGAGGAAGAGAATCTTTCTACGTTTACATGTCCTGATTCGAAAAGGGATATTAAATTGTGGTCCAAGATATTAAAATAAATACTTGACACAAGTTTACTACAATATAATGTTGTGCTAAATTAACGTCATATTTTAGATTCGTCCTAACTAGAATGCAGCCCCCGTGGATTGTCTGCGGGGAAAACTGCTATCCAATTGGAAGGAACGGTGCTAGTAAATGCAAAACTTCCTTCTGAAAGTCCTTCCCTTTCTGATCTGAGAACTTGATGTAAGGGATAAAGTTAAATTTCCCGTCATCCCTCTTTTCAGATTTAGTCGGGAGACCGATCATATACCCACCTTTCTTAGTCTTGATAAGCTTCACCCCGACCCATGTCATTTGCCATGAAGGGAAGTAGATCTCAAAAGTCGCTGCGGTATATTGGTTTCCCATTACATCTTGATAGTTAAGAATTTGAATGCTCATTTTTTCTTTTCTTCCCTATTTTTTGCCATTAAATCTATTAAATATTGCCTTCGTTCTCGTGTCTCTTGGATCTTTTTGTTTAACTTTCCTATATTAATTTCCATAGTATGTATCTCATCATACAAATCTTGAATCCAATAACCTATATCCATATTTTCTTCCATTATTACTCCAAGGTAATAGTGATCGGTTTGTTCACAGGTTTGTATTTTGCATTCACATACGATGCGTTGATACATAATGTATTTGGTCCTTGGTGCTTATATACTAACTGACCATATGCCTCATGAATGTGAGCTGTCACTAAAAGCTTAGGTTTGATGCGATCCAATGCTGAAAGGAGGGCATAACTACCAACATGCTCACCTCTCACGGTTTTATCTAGCACTCCCGATGCAGGTCCATGACTAATTAAAATATCGATGTCATTCGGTATTTTGTCACAGACACCTTGTAAATCCTTCTCCTCTCCACAAAATGCGACGCACTTAGGGTTTATGCCATCGAATAGGAGCGAATAAGGGAGACCCCATATCTTGAGACCGAAGAGTTCAATCCCTTCATCATGTAGAAAATGAAATTCATTGCCTGTAGGACCGGCATAATTCTCAAACTCCATCCGCATATCGTGGTTCCCGGCAATCAAAACCTTTTCTTTGCATGGTTGGCGATCAAGCCACGTAAAGACTTCGAAGTATTGGTACTCCTGGTCAGAGGCCGTCAAATCGCCAGAAACAATCAAAAGATCGCACGGTTCCAAATCTGGAGGTATATTCCCATGAAGGTCAGAGATACATGTAATTTTAATCATCGACTCTTTTCCCATTCTTCCCTTTCCTCTTTAGTACATTCAATCCTGCACCATAAGAATGTCTTTCCATATTCAGGGCCAATAGAAGGATCATCTTCCCTAATTGAGAACCCGGAAACTTTTTCCCCTTTTAAACCAGCATCATTCGCCCAATCAAATACTAAACTAAAGGCATTTTTGAGTATTTCAATCTGTTTTTTATAATCAACTTGTGAGGTTAAAGTAAGAATTGTATGCGGTATGTCACATTCCATTTTCTCTCTCCGATATTTCATCTTGTCCACGGTCAATCATTTCTTCACCTCAGGTTCCTTGATCTCTTTAAACGCGGCTATAGACGATGATCTTAAATGAGGCGGCATCTCAGACTCCATCATAGGGAATACGGGAGCTGAAGGGAGAATAGACTGCTCTGGGGACGAACTGTGTCTATGTTTCTCATAAGTTCTAGTCACAGTCTCGATTACCTGCATGGATATTGGTGAATCCTGCTTTTCTTCTTGGACACTTGTTATCTTCCAACACTTGCAACCAAAGCAGCACCTCCAATTATTGAAGCTTCGCTCTGGTTTAAAATCTACTTGGACCGGGGATATGGGCAGCATACGCACCTCGCATTTCCTGAAGTATATCAAATGAGCCCAATTTCAATAATTCTCCAGTGAGAACCCACAAAAAGGGCAGAATTTAACAGGGAAATCCATTCTACCTTTCCCACTTTGGAAGACTCTTATCCATAATAGTTTTTCAGGCGGATAAGATTCATAACATCCGAAATTATCTTGTTCATTTCTACAAAAATGCTTTTCTTTTTCAGGAGGAATTGGATATTCAATTTCTGCCGGAGCCCATCGCCAGTTAGTATAATGAGTTATTATAGAGTCATTATCATAATCTTCAGCTAGCCCAAGTTCTACATAACCTCCATTAAACAACCATATCCATTTACATTCAGGAAGTTTTTCTGTAAATTTAAACCATTTGATTTTGATCGCCTCTAAATAATCTGCGTTATCTTTGGCAAATCTTTCAGCAGCTTTCTTTATGATTTCAGGAGTCATTGTTTACCCCAATATTTCTCCGTATACAGATTCCATGAATGATCGGATCGTTCATATTCCACACTATTTACTTGGCTCCCACATGTGAATTCTACATGTTCTGGACAAGCAAATACCGTCCAATCGCCGAATTTCTTCATGTCCATGCTATAAGCCATCTTTTTATGCGTCTCAAATAATATTTCGCTATTATCTTCTTTCTTACTATCGAACCTAATGTCCTTTAATACTTGTTTTCTCCACTCACGCATTATTGTAATTGGTTTTGCACTTTTAGGTCTATTTTTTAATCTCCTACAAATTTCTTCTTCCTCTTCAGTCGACGGACGGTCATCTTCAATTTCTTTTGGAGGAGGAAGAGGAGGAAGATTGTTTTCAGTATTTGTATTTAGTATTTGGTATTGCTTGGCCCTTTTGTCATCTTGCATTGGCCCTTTTGTACTCTCCATTGGCCCTTTTGTCATATCGTAAACATTATTTAAAAATTCTTCCTCGTTCTCGAATGAATACCAACAGGTCTGATCGATTTTAGACTTATTGAAATTCCCCTTTCGTATGACTTTCATCTCGACTAGGCGATCAATAGCTCCGCGAATTTCTTTCTCTGTGAAGTAGGGGAAATGCGCGGCGAGCTCTTTTCTCGTCTGGTACATCCATGTCCGCCCTTCTTTTAAATTTCTCTTAAGTTTTTGATTGAACTGGATCCAATATTGGAAATGCTGGATGAGTATCGAACAGTTTAGACCATATTTGATGGCTATATCGATTATAAATGCATGCGCTGGACTTTTAGACATAGATTTTCCCTGTGATTAAGAGCCAGGGAAAGTGCGCCGGAGACTGCCAAGTAATTCTTTCAGATTGTGATTAATTCACTACCTGTTAGAATTGGACGCATATTCATATTGCATCCTTTGGGTCTCGGCGCACATCCGAGGCTCATTTTTTTTGTTACGAGTCTCCAACCTACCGTCAAATCGAAATAAAGTCTACCTCTTGCTGAAAATCTCACCAATATCCTAAGATCAGGAACGTACGCAACTTGAGCTTTGCGGACACCTTAGTAAAAAGTCATCCTATGTTTGGCGCCCCTTTCTCCAATTTAGGGGCGCATTTAATTTGGCCAATAGTGTAAGCGCAAGCCGTGGGTTTATCGCGGAGGGGTTGGGGTAGCGTCCAGCTAAGGTCTTTTTTCACCGTGGGATAGTGTAAGAGCACGGGGGTTATATCCTTAGAGATAGTTGACATCTATCTCCCACGATCTTTCTTAATTAAACTAAAGTTTACTAATTGTTTTAAATCATGAATATATTCCATACTGTTTTACGTAAGACTTCATATATCTTGCACCTTAGAATTGATAAAGCAGTTTTGAAAAGTCCACCTTCGTTGATTCGGGGGTGGCATTTAAAGAAGTCGTTGAATCACATCCAGATTCGTTGCAATCCAAACATGACCACAATAGCACTCCACAACATCCTTAAAAAGGACATGGAAACTGTGTACAGTCAATTTTCTTTTGCATCTTGGGCAAACATCGGTTCTTCGAGCAATTTGACAACCACGGGCAGATAATGAGTTCTGACCCTTTGGCTTTTGCTCTTTCATTTGTTTAGATCAGTGATTTGAAGGATTAACGTCGCGCACGCTATCCCGAGGATGATGAGAAGAAGGATTATTTCGATCATTTTGCTGGCCCTGGAATTGGTACAATCGTGATGGAAATTCCCTCTCCTTTTTTATTATTCAAAACATCATCAGACAATCGCTCCATTTCGAACGCATCTTGATGGTGAAAAAGATTACACCCACCTAGCCCTAGTGATGCGCCAATAATTAACAAACTTGTTATCTTTTTCATCCGACAAACTCCGTTACGATGACGATACCTGCAAATCCATTTCCCCCAGCAACTGATGGAATTACAGCAATACTAGCAGCTCCACTTCCTCCGCCGCCATAAGATGTACCATTTAATCCAGCTGCCGAAGTAGGTCCTGTTGAAAGAACACTAACGCCTGGAGCACCTCCTCCGAAGAATGTAGATCCTCCAAATCCTGATATGATTGGAAGTTGAAGTCCTACTGTCATTCCCCAGAACCCGGGCGTCCCAGTTGTGACAAAATCTCCACCAGTTCCAGTTCCGCCGCCGCCACCTAAAGCAGGAGGACTGTCTCTTTGATCAAATTGACCTCCTATTCCTCCGGAAGCTCCAATTAAAGAACCGACGGATGTTGTCCCTCCAGTGGCTCCATTATTGGCACCTGCAGCAGCTCCGCCTGCCCCTCCCGCTCCAATTGTAACAACTTGAGAAGCCCCAATTGTTGCAGCACTGAAAAGTCCGCGAGCATATCCACCGCCTCCGCCTCCGCCAGCTGAAAAATTAGATCCTAAAGCATTTGTGAAAAGAGATCCTCCGCCACCACCCCCACCAACAACTTCAATAATGCATTGAGTCATCCCAGCTGTGGGAGTGTAAGTTCCAGTAGTAGTAAAAGTCTGCGTCTTAACTGAAGAAAGTCCAGCTGATCCAATAAGAGATGCGGTTAGGGTATGAGTTCCTGGATTCCCCACAATCGCTATTGTTGTTCCATCTCCCACGATGTTAATATTTCCACTAGTTGGAGAGACTGCTCCTCCAGAGTTTCCAGTCACAGTTTCAACTACAGTTGAACTTGCAGCAGAAATGGTGGTTGATCCCCCTAATGAAACTGGGGAAGAAGAGATTGTAATCCCTGTTCCCGCCACTAGAGAAATAGAAGAATGAGCTAATGCTGAATTAGGGATCGCATTTAGTGTGAGGGTAAGACTATTTGCCGCAGGATCACCCACAAATAGGCCTCCAGTCGTTCCGTCACCCACGATGTCGATTGTTCCATCCATCGCAGGCCCAACGGCGCCACCACTGTTTCCAGCGAGAGTTTCGATTGTTCCAACCCCAGGAGTCAAAAGGATCCAATTCGCTTGGACTGCTCCGTTAGATGAAATGAAGCTTAAGAGAAAATATTCGTCGTTATTATTCTCTATATCAATCCAACGTTGCCCCACTTGAAGACCATTGTTGATCCCATCATTTCCAGTAGGAGGCCGATCCTTTATCATTGTGATAAATGGATTTGTACTCGTGCGTCCTATGGTCGTATCAACGAATTGTCCGATTGGGGCTGTCATAGTTACTCTTCAATTATTGGTGTTACTTCAGCAACAGGAGCTATTACAGGAGCAACTGGTGCAGATGGATCAACGAATGGTTTGGCAACGCTCTGTATCTCTGTGATTAAGCTTGAGACTTCAGAAAATGCTTTTGAGGCTAGGTATGATAGGATTTTGTTAACAGTGTCTGTAGGTAGGATGTGTTTCATTTTGACTCCAATGTTGCTATTCTTTTATTCAGTTTCTGGATTTCATTCAAGAGTAATGCAGGCAATTCATGATATTTAACGCTGTCTGCCTGCCCTTTGTTCATTACTGCCAGTCGAGGGTCTACAGACATGACTTCTTCGGCTATCAATCCAGTTTGAATGGTCTTAGATGCATCTTTGATATAATTGAATGTTACTGGGCGAAGTTTGTAAATTATTTCGCTAGCATTTCCCATATCCTGGACGTTTTCTTTAAAGCGAATCGATGATGGAACTGTTCCCAAATTTCCCGTGTTATCAATAAGAACAGCAGTAGATGAACCAGCATCAGATGTGGTAACTCCAAAAATCCCACCAATGAAACATGTTGTCGCTGGGGATATACTTGTAGAATCCGCTATCCTGATTACATTCGATTCATTCGCGATGCCACTGACTCTATAACCTAGTAGCACATTACTTGTCTCAGTCCCTACATAAGCACCGCCTGTGGCAGAACCTATAATAGTATTTTTGTCTCCCCCTCCACCGACATTGTCTCCGATCCATACCCCATTGGAAGCAGAAGAAGCAGAAGTACTTATATTAGAGCCAATAAAAGTATTAAAACTACTATTGTCTAATAATGCTGCAACTGTCGATCCAAAAATAGTATTATTCTGTCCGTCAGCAATTAAATTCGCATTTCCCGAATTTAAACCAACAATAGTGTTAACATTAAAATCTGAAACATTTAAAGTAGACGTAGTACCCGAATTAACAAAACTGACTGTAGCACCACAGTTGTTTCCTGCTAAGTTTGCGAATATTGTGACAGTTGATCCGGTTATAGAACCTGTATCACCATCAATTGTGGTAATCCCACCACCTCCGCCAGACCCAAAGCCAAGTTGACCATTCGCCGAGTCTACGAATACTGCTAATGGAGATGTGAATCCTGAAGAATCTACATTATTTATGCCTCCTATAAAGCAAGATGTGGCTGGAGATATTGCCGTAGTATCTGCAATTCTGATAACGTTGCTCTCAGCACCAGTTCCACCTGCATTTATTAAGGTGTTGTTAGATTCTGACCCACCATAATTGATCCCGCTCGAAAATCCTATCGCAACATTTCCAGTTCCTGTAGCTGTTGCAAGTGTAGCAGATCCAACGGCGGTATTATTGCTTCCGGTAATATTTGCCTGCATAGAAATATGTCCAATAGCTGTATTGTCGCCACCACCATTGGTCAAATTTAGCGTGTTATAACCTACGCAAGTATTATTAGAGTCCGATAGGGATCCGTTCAAAGCCGTATACCCAATCGCTGTGTTGTTCCCTCCAGAGGTCAATGCAATCCCTGACGAGGTTCCTAACGCTGTGTTACCGATCCCGCTTATAGTGGCATTCCCAGATCCTCCACCGATCATTGTGTTCCCATTAAGATCGGTCGTTTGAAGGTCGATTTCTGTAGCGCTTGAAGCGATAAACTTTACAGATGAACCTGCATTTGCTGAACCTGTATTTCCATATAATTGAAGGGTTCCTCCAGTAACTGAACCTCCATCATCTACATTGAAGGTTTCAACGCCGCCACCACCAGTATTGGTAATAGTAATCGTATTTCCAGCACCACTAGTCGTTATTCCTGTTCCACCGAGGACATTTAGTATATTTACTGCTGGGACTGCAGTTCCCGCATTGGTAATATATGCTGTTGCCACATCTCCAGGCGTTACCGCAACTGTATTTAATCGACCTGCCTGTGACATATGTTCCTCGTATAGTTTTTATTTTAGAATATAGGTTAATCTTTAAATCTTCTAGTTGAACCACTCAATAATGATTACCTGTCCCGAACCACCTTGGCCGCCGATGCCCGACACAGTAGCACCTAAGCTTCCACCACCACCGCCTCCTCCTCCACCACCTTGGCCTCCTTGACCCCCAGTTCCAGCAGATCCACCAGTTTTCTGACCACCACCGCCTCCACCACCAGAACCTCCAAAGAAATAACCGTTCTGCTGAACTCCAGGATTCCCTTGGCCTCCAGTAATAATGGTCGTTTCTAATCCAGCAGTACCGCCAGCGATAACAATGTTTCCACCGGAATCCTCTAATATACTTCCAACTCCACCTGCTCTAGCTGTAGCGCTATTCGCCCCCCCACCTCCTGCACCACCTCCAGGAAGAACGGCGAATGAAGCAATAGTTCCTGTTATAACAGCTAAGACCGTGTTTCCGTTTGTACCGGCGGCGAGATTTCCCGATGTACCTAAGGTTCCAGCTAGGGCGCCCGAGGGAGCATTTCCCCATGTATAAGCTAGGGCTGTGACTGATGCAGCAGAGTTTCCAGAGGCGCCAGAGGTTAATCCAGCAGTACCAGCGGTTCCGACTGCCCCGTAAATTCCTCCAAATGAGGACTTGGTTCCAGGATTACCAACATTTCCAGTAGTAGCAGAAACAGCTAAACCACCTGCTCCTCCAGAACCAATTATAACAAGTTCTGTCGCTTTGAATGCTGATGCAGGGACTCGATGTGCAATTAATACTGGACTTCCGCCACCACCGCCTCCGCCACCAGCTGCCGCAGTTAAACCTTGGGCTCCTGATCCTCCACCACCACCACCGCTAATAATAATCGCTGTTACGTAGACAGTGAGTGGATTCTTAGTCCAGGTAGCGCCCGCATTGTAAATTGTAGTTAAGCTTTGATTTGCCACTGGGATAGCCTGCCATGTTGGTAATGCTGATGAAGAAACGTAAGTAAGGACTTGTCCCGCTGATCCTGTAGCGATGCTTTGAAGTGCACCTGTTGATGTAGTGCCTCCAACAATAGGCATATACGGAGTAAAAGATCCTACTGATGTCCCTCCATTTGCTACGACTAGAGTTCCTCCTAAAGTTTCAGTAGATCCGGAACCTGCAAATGTTAATCCTGTTGTTGATCCTGTAAAAGTAAAAGCATTCCCCGTTAATGCTCCTCCAGAATTTCCAGTGATAGAAATAGAGGATGCGGCAGGAGCTCCCCATGTAGGATCAGCCCCAGTATTTCCTTGTAGAACCGTGCCTGTAGCTCCCACAGAAGTAGTTACAATCGAACTTGAGCCTGCACCTATAAGAACGCCGTGCGCAGTGAACGTAGCCGGAGTATAGGGACCGATTAGAGAGATGACAGGAGTAGTGGTTCCAGTAGCTACAGCGACTTGATTTGCTGTACCTGACACGGATGTTACAGTTCCTGAAGTAGCTGGACTGATCCAAGAAGGTGGTGAACCTGTAGTAGCTGTTAGGACTTGTCCCGTTGATCCATTCGCTAGGATTGACGGTATTCCAGACGTGTTTGTGATTAACAGACCATTGACAGCAGTCGCAAGCCCAGATACTACATTAGCAGAGCTAGAGAAGAGAATTTGATTAACTGTCGTTGTAGATGGGTAGGTTGCTGTAGAATAAGTAGGATCAGCGCCAGTATTACCCTGAAGAACGGTTCCAGTAGCCCCAACACCTGTTGTTACAATAGAACTCGTCCCCTCACCTATTAGGACTCCATGCGCTGTATATGTTGCAGGAGTATAGGGTCCAATAAGGGAAATAACAGGAGTAGTGGTTGGATTAGCTACGGCAACTTGGTTCGCAGTTCCCGTAACTGAGGTTACGGTTCCTCCTCCTCCAGTGGATGAGATGGTGACAGTACTTCCAGACCCAGTTGTAGTAATTCCCGAACCACCGAGGATGTTTATTACTGCATCATCAGTGGTTGCCGTTCCAGAATTGGTTACAAATTCAATCGATGAAACAACTGGTGTGGTACTTCCGCTTCTTAATCCTGCCTGTGAAATAACCCACCTACCTGATTACATCTTATCGAATTCGTTTTTCTTCATCAGAATCGATAGATTCTCTAGTTTTTTCTCAATAATCTTGAGTTGTTGATCATGGTTATTTGTTTTTAGAACAGCGTTAGAGCCATCGAGAGAGGTCAGGCTAAGCTTGTGCATGATCTCTTTACGTACCGATTCCATGGAAGAAGGAGAACCAATCATCTCCACTTTCGTAGCATTCATATAGGAGACTACTTGGTCCTTAACGTTCTCAATAGCCGCATCGGATGAGCTCTTAATCGACTTCAGGGAGAAATCAGTATTTTTCACATGCTGGGCTAGAGCATCATTGGTCTGCCCTAATTTCCCATTCACAGAGGATAGAGAGTCTTTCAACTCACTATTCTGTTGTGATAAATCGTTATGTAATTTACCTAGATCTTGTATCTTATTAGAGTTAATTTCCAAATGAGAATACACTTTGTTCAAAGCATTAGAAATGTTTCTGTCCAATTCATGGATATCAGAAGAAACAACATAGGATTGACTGTTTTGGGTATGCTTAGCGTCAACTACACCAATTGCTTGGTACAAGTTATTCGATAGCGCAGCAGTTTGATTCTTCGCTTCCTGAATAGAAGGAACAACCGTACTCAATTGCTGCGCTACTGAAGTTAACGAAGACTGCAAAGATGCAGCATTTTTAACCGCAAAGTTGTGAGATGCTTGTACGTAGTCGGAAAGAGACGCTGTTGATTCTTTAGCTGCTTGTTGATCGGACAGAACTCCAGACAAAGTAGATTTTACATTACTAAACTCTACCAAGATCTTATCGTAATATTGTATCCGATCGAGGATGACCGTGAACTTTCGGTCCAGTTCATCCATGCGCTCTTCAGGAGTCAAAGCTTTAACAGGCCCAAACTTTCCAGGAGTTTTCATTAATTACCCCAAACATTCAATATACACAGCACCTTTAGTAGGCGCCGTACTTTGTCTCACGTAAAATTGTGTGTACGTTTGGAAACAAAGTGATGGGCTATTCCCATTTCGGTTAGTCGTTACATCGAACAACTTAAACGAATTTGATGGGATAAATAGATTGTCATTCACGCCATCATTGGAAAAGAACATGTCCCCATCAGTGTTGTTCGTGAAGCAAATCAGTCTAACAGGGAATACGAAAGGTATGCCAACTGCGACATACGCTCCTGATATTCCCCCGAAGGCTTCAGACCTAAGGAGGTCTAACTTAATTACTGTTGAAACAGACATTTAAACCTCTTAGTTTACAATCATGTATGAAACTACAGATACATCTGTAGTAGCCAACGATGTTGCTGTTGCAGTTAAAGCCGCATTAATAACGAATGAAGTTCCAGCAGTTATGGTTCCAACAGAAAGCATACCTAATGCCGCAGCTCCAGTAGCACCAACACTTTGTCTTGATAAGTAGATCAATGAACTTGCAGTGACTCCGGTTGTAGCAACTGTTGCGGTTCCTCCGACCAGTGTTACTGATCCAAAAGTATTTGCTCCAGCAGCTGTAGTGGTTCCTACACTTGTGCTTAGGATCTTATTCCCAGCAGTACCAAGAACTAGATTACCATTTGTTGCAGTAATCGCACCGAGTGAAGCAGTAAGTGATGTAGAAGCTGTTAATGCTCCTGTGACAGCCACCGCGCCAGTCATTGCAATTCCAGCAGAACCAGAGAGTAGAGTTAGAGATGCTGCACCAGTTACTGTTCCGATAGTAATGACATTACCAATCGCTCCAGTACCGACGTTAATTGTCTTGATCCCAGTTCCGCCAGTTCCAATTGCTATAGTCTGAGCGCCAGTTCCTGGAGCAATTGATACTGTTCCGGTTTGGAGACCTGTTCCACCAATAGTAATTGTACCTGTAGTCATTGCAGCACCAGCATTGATAGCTCCAGCTACCTGAACGTTGGCTAGATTTAGTGTTGTAGCACCAGATCCATTGGCAATATCTAATATGTTAGTGCCAGAAGAACTTCCTAATATCATAGTTCCAGTTTGAGCAGTTCCACCGACAGTAATAGTTCCAGTGGTCAAGCCTGCACCTACGTGGACAGAACCAGCAGTCTGAACATTCGCTAGATTCAGAGTAGTAGCTCCAGAACCGCCGGCGATATTGACAATGTTTGTTCCTGATGAACTTCCTAGCGTTAGGGTCCCAGTCTGAGCTGTTCCGCCAATTGTGATCGTTCCTGTAGTAGTCGATGCCCCAACTGTATATGTAGAACCAGCAACACCATCTAGGAGGAAGTTTCCTGTTCCAACTAATTCAGTTAGGCCAGAAGCTCCGGTGACAGACCCGATGGTTGTTAGAGCTGCGCCTGTTGCGTTTATGTTCGCTGTACCAACTTGTGTTAGTGCGGCTAGAGATGTTAGGCCAGTTACGCCAAGTGTTCCAGTGACGGCTACGTTTCCTGTTAGGGTTGAAGCGCCATCTACAAGCAATGTAGTTGCAACTTCCAGAGAACCCGGCGTTAAGATCGCAGCAGGGAGAGTTAGTGTAATCGTACTTCCAGAACCTGCAGTTGTGATTTCACCGGCAGTTCCTAGAATGTTTATGTTTCCTACTGAAGGGGCGATTGCTCCACCGCTATCAGCAGTCAAAGTATCTAGAGTTCCAGCAGCAGCACCTGAAATTGTCCAGACTGCAGTAACAAGACCATTGCTTGAGGCAAGAGAAGTTAGGATGTAAGATGTGTTCGCTACAGTGTCGATCCAAAGTTGACCTGGTTTGAATGGACCGTTAGGACCCATTACACTAGATGCTGAAGGAGCAACAATGGTAACAACGGGAACAAGTCCTGCTCGGCCGGTTGAGGCTCCAGCTGAAAGTACTCCATCAAATCGGTTTGAGGTTGGGATCGTCATATAAAACTCCTGCTAGGTAAAGATAAATTTACTTTACACCGGGATATTGTAAAAGGAATATTTGATTAACCCATGGGTTGGCCCCATATATAAGGGGTTACAACTCAAAAAATGATTCGGACTGACGCTTAATTCTGGGAATTGGGATAATGTGTTAAGAAAGGATAAATATGAGGAATAGGAAATGATAGGTGTCGTACTTTCAATATGTGTAGTATTTCATGTATTCGATCTTTACCTAGATCAATGATCTACTTTTTTCAAAGCTGAAGTCGCTTCAACATAAGCTGGGAAATCCTTTTTTGCCAATGCATTTAGCGCATCATCATAGACTTTTCTGGTCGATGGTTTTGTTAACCAAGATCCATACAATCGCCTAGCTATTTTGCTTCCTTTATACAATACGGATGCTGCCCCAGTCGCGTGACCAACCCCAGGAATGAGATAACTAATCGGGTAAGCTGCTTCGTAATAAGCAACTTCTCGAGAGCTCATTTTCTTAATTGAATCGATAGCCGTTTTCAAATCTTTACTTATTTGAATTACTTCTTTTGCACCTTCTTGTCCCATGCTCAGAGCTAATTTTTTTTGTCTTTTTGGGTCTAGAGCCAATTTACGTAAAACAGATGTGTCGATTTTACTTCCTAGAACCGGTTCAAGTTTTGCCAGCGTTTCTTGGCCTTTTTTAAATTCGCTGAATCTTTTATTTAATCCCTGAAATTGCTTAACCCAATATGAATCCTCAGGTAAATATTTGACGATTGATTCTTCTATTTTCCTATTAGTGTCTAGCAGAAAATCGACATATTCTTTTTGCGTCCCATTAGTGCGAGAAGTTTCAAAAATTTTTCCTATTTTCTTGTTATTAGATCTAACTATTTTAACAAGATTACTTAGATCTGATATAGGTTTTTTCGCCCATCCTTTTACTTCTGCAAGGATACTTTTTGCTTCTGGATGTGGATTTGGTAAATTCCGATATTTCCTTTTGGATTCTCTTAAAAATAAATTTAATGGCTTCGTATCGATATGAAGATTGTGTTTCTCAGCCAAATGATTTAATTCGCCAAATTCGGACTCAAATTTCTTTCCAAAATTAAACCCTGCTTCAATTTCTTTTGTAATTGGTACATGCTTTTCAACTGACTTTCGAGTTAGATTGGCAGCTTCTTTTTCCAAAGAGGAGATCGTTTTCGCTTGCATTTGAGGGGTAATAATTGCTTTATCCGCGAATTTAGCTTCTACGGCCCTAGGTTTAGTCAATCCACTCTCAAATGTATACGCAACGTTCTTAAAAGCTCTTGGAGCAGCTCTTTCTGCTTGCTGAGAGATCTTATTTAGTAATTCTTTAGCCCCTTTAGCCAATGGCTTAATCGCTGCAGATGGTGGAATCCATGCAGCAGCTTTCTCAAACTTCGACAATCTTTCTTGATCTTCTGGTGAAACATTTTGTTGAACAAATTCAGAAGCTTTGTCTAGTAATTGTGAGGTAAATGCGGGGGTAGTATTTTCATCTACTAATCCAGAGCCGCGAAGTAAACTTTCAGCCAATTCGATAGGAGCATTTAATCCACGTCCTACCCCTATTCCAACAGAAGCGGCAGACCTATATGGGTGTTCACCAACCACCCTCTGTTGCTCTTTAGCTTCTTTTTTCCATTTATTAATGTTCTCCATATCGAAAAATTCATTCAGTGGCTTTTTATTAGAGCCCTCTTTTGACCAATTCTGAAATTTACTTGGCTCAGATTCTTCAAACTTACCCCAATCGAATTTACTTTCTTTAGAAGGAACTTCCTCAAATTTATCCCAATCGAATTTTGAGCTCATTTTACCACTTTCCCACCAGCTTGGATTGCTGAATTGATTTGATCTTTAGGAACATTCACAATTTTCCCTTGGGGCGATAAGACTCTAACCATTTGAGAGCTACCGGTGCTTTGTTGCCTTCTCTTTGTCGTTCTAGCTCGTTCATTTGGATTAAATGATTCAATATCCCCAATATCTACACCTATGATCTTACCAATTTGCTCTAGTTTACCTTGTATTTCAGCTTCGCGATCGGAAGATTTAGGAAGCAAATCCTGAGTAATATATTTAAATTGGGTATCGGTAATTTTTCCTGTATTTACAAGTTCTCTAATAGAAGATTCCAATCCACCCATTGATGTGTTAAATGCGGCTGTATCGTGAGCAACTTTATTATTTCCTAGGAAAGCAGAAACACCTGAACCACCTCCAAGATTTCTTCCTTTTAATAAATTAGCAGCTTCATTGAATGAATTTTGAGCGAGTAACTGAGATTTTTTCTTTTTATCATCTTCTATTTTTTTCTTCTCAAATTTTTCCACGAACTTTTCAGCTGCGCTCATACCATTATTCAAGCCCCCGGAAAAACTGTTCGTAAAATTTCTAACAAGATTTGAACCGAAACTCGGATTTTCTGATAATAATTGAACCATTTTATACCTACCCACCAAATATATGTTTTCCTAGACCAAAACCACTCGCTGTACCTGCGACTTGACCGCCTATTCCGCCAATCCCTTCTCCTAAAGTCTCCCACCATTTCTTTTTCTGAGGTACTAGAATAGACTCATGAGTAGGATTAGACATAAGATCACTATGGATTCCCAATAATTGACGCCATGCGTTCTGTTGCAACCCAAGACGTTGCCCTTGTAACCGTTCGGCTAGATCTAATCCAGCCGCATTTTGAGCATTCTGGTGCCCTGATGAGCGTCTAGCTCCTGAACCCATTCCACTAAATCTACTAGCTATCGCGCCTTGATCTTGTTGGAATTGTCTACGAGCTGGAGCTTCCAATGCTGTAAACTGAGCTTCTCCGCCATTAGCTAGATCTGATAGTCCTTGAAGCGAACTTCCAATTCCACCTTGCGATCCCTTATAGAGCTGTTGCCATATGTCTTGACCTTGTTGACCCATGCGCGGAACGTTTAGTTGTTGATACCCGCTTCCTTTTAATCCACTACCACCGGCCATGCTGCTCATTGTAACCTCGTTTTCTCTAGAGTACCACTATCAATAAATTTTTGGGATTAAAGAAATGTTTCAGTCTTACGCAGTGATTCCTAATATGCTAAAGTAAAATTTACTAAAGGAATCTCCATGGAAATCGATAAAAATCTTAGAAAAGCTGTAGTTTCTTCATTATCAAGTGAGATAAGAGAATGGTTAAAGGAGGAATACCCTGACATCGGAAGTAAATTATTCGAAAAAGCTGAAGAACTCAAGAACGAGAAATTGAGACTCCAACGAATGGTTAAAGAATTTGAGGAAACGATTAATAAATTAATGATGTCTAATCTTCAGATCGTGCGTAAGGAAGTGAATGACTTCATCTCTAAAGATCATCCAGGCGCATTTTCGGACTTGAACACATTAAAATGCGATATTCAAGGAATGGTGAAAAAATTTAACGAACGTGAGCCGGCGATAGAGAAAAAGTTAAAGAAAGTTTTTGAGAGTGACTCTCTTTGCGAAGATGTTTATCGCATGAAGGACGATGTTAAGGAAGTCAAAAAAGAATTGGAATTATTAACTAGAAAACTGAAGAACTTATTTAAATGATAAGGAGATATGACTCCAAGTTCTTTCATTTTTTATATGACCGATTGTTGTTGTTCCTACGGAAAATTTCTTTGCGACTGAGATTATGCTATGTTTATCGTGTAGCATTTTTTTTATTTCCCTTACTTTGGTATCGGTAAGTTTTGAACGTGGGCTTTTTTCTCCTTTCAATCCCTTTTTTCTCCCCTTATTCACGCAATCTTTCATGTTATCAAGTTTTGTTCCTAAAAAAAGATGCTCGATATTCACACAAGCGGGATTATCACATTTGTGGCAAATAATTAAATCCCCAGGAATATTCCCGTTATTCCATTGCCATATCAATCTTGTACATCCGATTGTTTTTCCTTTATAATTTATGCGACCATAGTTAAGTCTTTTGACCCCAACCCAATTGAGGCATTGATTTTCTCCCTTTATCACCTGTGACCAGAATTTTTTCCTGAAATTATTTTCATATGATTGATTATCAAAATCAATTAAACATCCACAAGATTTATACCTTCCTATACTTAAATCATATCCACTAATTAGTCTTTTATTTCCGCATTCGCAAACACATTCATACCTATTATTTTCAAATTTTTCCACTGTAAAATTATTTACTATTTTTCCTTCAAAGAAATGCTTTCTTACCATACCGTCTCCATAAACCAACGTATGCATTACTTTATAGGTTTTTTTGGAATGTGTCTATGTAAAAGAAATCCATTCTATGACGATGATCCCATTTACGATAGCCGGGGAACCAGCTCCAGCTAAAACAACGATATTAGTGGGGGAAATATAAAAAGAAACCTGTCCTGCTATAGCCACATTGCTTCCATAAATGGCACCATAATAATTGGTACCGTCCGTAAAAGAACCGTATGCTGTAGAAAATTGCGAAATACTAGATAAATTTATTCCATGAGGAATGTTTCCAGCCGCAGTAAAAGAGAACAACTGTTGAAGACCTTGTTGTCTTTGATTTGTTAGAAAAAAAGACTTTCCATTCACAATTGGTTTGTTTACGGGAAATATACCTATAACTCTACTGTTTACTGAGTTGGCAATGTCTACATAAGCTCTATCAACTTCCACAGCAATTGCATTAATTTCCTGAGGAAAAGACCTTGTTGTTCTTAGGAACGGTGCTTGGTTAAGGATGTTTGTGCTCATATTATGCCAAGTTCATGCTAGGTGAAACATCAAGGATAAATCCATGGAGTTCTATCTCCACGAATTGATTATTCATTCCGGTATCTCTCATCTGAGCGTCGGACATTGTAAACCCTAACTGAATTGTGTCTCCGAGAAGAGAAGTATTTATCCTATGCCATATCTGTGCTTGAGACGAAGCTGTAAGCATCTGAAGGTTAATATTAGCCGGAGTTAATCCAAGATTTGTGCTCTCTGGGCAAGTGAATAGTATGGTGCTATAGACAAGTGAGTTATTCACAGGCGCAGGCAGTTCTGTAGGAACGATTGATCCTGCATTATATGGAGCAGATGCATCTTGGCTTAGGAATATCAGAAGAGTGATCTGTCCTTTATTCGTTGTGCTCAAGAGATACATCTGAGGTCCGAGACGTGTCTTCCTAGCCATATCCCACGAGACCGGGAACTGTTTAGTTTGGATTAGGGGCACATACATTCGGGTAATAGTTCCAAGGCCAAGGTAAGTGCCACCAGCGATTCCTGGATTGAGAATAAATGTATCATTTGTAGGATTCTGAACAGAAAATATCTTCCCATTTACTTGATTTACAGGTGAGGCAATAGTCCCCAATGCTCCATTGATAATGATATAATCATTTTCATTTAGACCATGATTCGGAGATGTGACCACGTTACCGACTATATTCTGGATAGCTAAAGAGTTTCCCTCTGCAGTTCCAACAGCTCTAATCATCACGAAACCTTGTTGGTTTCCCCCAATGACTTCAGGCTGCGCAAGTGTAGTAATACTTGAGTTCCAAGGATCATTCCAAGACTCCCAGGTCAATTCGACATCTAGAGTTGCCCAAGTAAGACCTGTTTTCTTCTTAAATGTTCCATAGGTCGTATAGGATTCGTTGAATATAGCCCAAGATTCATCCCTATAATTGTATTGTAGTGTCTGACTTGGGAAGTTGTAGGGAGAGGCATTTGTATCGTAAGTGAAATATATCCACTCATTGACGAAATCCCGTTGAGAACACACTCTTTGAGACCCATTATTGGTTAAATCAAACTCAAAGACTTGATCAGGGATTTGAGGGTCAAATCTCGCCGCTTGGTTCTGAGCTGTAATAACAAAGCCTCTAGTTCCGACAGTTAGGACGCCCCGATCTAGATTGACAGTAGAGAAAGTGCTTTCTGATCCCAACTCAGAGTTGATCGTAAAGAAGTTGAACGGAACGATGTCATTTCCTGTATAAATGAAGCGAACTTGCTGAGTTGCAAAGCCAAGAATTAATACGTCCTCATTGCTAGAGACTGTATTTATGGGCTGAGAAACGCCAGCTTGAATATAACCACCAAATCCAGTCTGGTCTTCCCAATACGCGCTATAAGTAGCTGTCTGAAAAGTGGGGACAAGAATCGCTTGAGTTGGAATCCCTGCGACTGGAACAGAAGTAGCATATGGGAATGAGCAGGTGTAATATGGAGTACCATTCTGCGAGTAAATTACCGTGTCAGGGAGATAAACTTGGCTTCCTGGAGATGATGTTTGAATGACTGGACCAACTAACAAAAGCCTGTCCTTGAATGGAACAATCATACGTGCGCCAACTAGATAATATTCAGCTGCTGGAAGGTCGGAGATAGAATATTCCAATTGTGAGAGAGGTGGTGCAAAATTAACCCATCCGTCACCTGTAGCAAATGCGGGAATAGATGGATTACCTGTAGTAGGATCGCCGTCGTACCAGCGAAGAGAGTCTTTAGTTACATCCGAACGGTTCGTAAGATATTGAGCAATACCACCTGTCCCGTCCGTGGCTATTGTAGCACTCGGGAATTCAACTACTACAGTGTTCGCATCAGTAACAGCAATAACATACCCAGTCTGAAAGTTTATCCCTGTAGTGGTAACCACTTCGTTTATGAATACAAAATCTCCTACCACCAGACCATGAGCAGAAATAGTCAATGTAGCTTTTGCAGGAGCACCTGCCGATGTAACAGCTACTGCACTAATAGCTTTGTATTGCATGCCAACATTTGAAGCATCGAAAGGAATATCAATCCCATTGGTTGTCCATAGCGCTCTTTGATAGTTAGTAGTCCAAAACTGTTGGTAGTCTTGACCATTCCATGATGTAGGAGTCCAGGCTGTTTTCTGAACGTAATTTACATATGTTCCTGTTGCCACATTTTTATAGAAACTAACATCGTAAATTGGATAAGGATCACTTGTACTAATGTTATAGGAATACCGTGTATCAAAAGCAATACATCCGGGGAAGTCAGTAGGATCTAATATAAGTTCCTCTAATCCCATAACAGGAAGGGTAGGGTAATAATTAAAATGTACAGTAGCTGTTCCACTTGCTTGAGCTGGAATATGAATAGCTCCTGAGGCATAATTTATAGTATTTACTCCTAATGTCCCTGTAGGAGTCAAATATCCATCTTTAGTGGGATCAGTATATGTTACAGGTCCAACAGAAGCAGTTATGCTCACTGATCCAGGAACTATATTCCCGCTGGAGTCTAATGAAAAACTAATTGGTGTGGCATTTGTGTAGGGGCCAAAAAGATTAGAATTTCCACCCCCATCAAAAGTAATCTTAAATGATGGATTTACCGTTGTTCCAGTAAAGGCAGAAGATGTGGAGTCAAAATATCTTTTAAGTCGTCCAAGTTGAGATGTTCCACGCTTTCTCTTAACCCTTCCACGCCATTGATAGGCATTGATCAATGTAGGAAATGAGTCATTGTCGATGACAAAAGGAGTACGATCAGTTCGCAAACCTTTATTTATTGGACCGACAACTATTTTTTCACCCATTTTTTTCCTAGAGTTGTAATACTGCAAAAGACACAGTTCCTGCAGATGTATTACCTAACGCAAATTGGGTGCTACTCGTTATTGAATAAACATCATTTACTCCTGTAGATGATGAAACAAGTACTGCATAATTTGTTCCTGTAACCACACCAGAAGGCATTGTGATTGTTATCGTGCGCCCTACCACAGAACCTGTACAGTTAAATCCATTCAATACAGACGCAGTAGTCGCATCCAATATCCCAAATGCTTTTATAGAACTTAGTAACAGAGTGGCAGAGCTATTCTTGAGGAAAAATTCAGCTGCTCCCGTATTTGCTGTTCCGGCTGTAGTGTAAGCGACAGATGCAAGGGAAGCAGGGGCAGATTGCGTGGTTACAGAAGGGAAATTTAGTTGAAGATGCTGTCCCCCATTTGTCGTATTAAAACTAATATGATCTACTTGCAAGAGAGAATCTATCGCATTGGTGTTGATCTTCATGTTCGGTTGGTCAACAGAAGGATTGTTCGTAGCTAAAGGAATGTTTAAATTGTATGTTATGCCTGGCATTAGCAACCTCCTTGACCTGAATTATTGAATCCTACATTTCCTTGACCTTCACCATTTGAGAAGATTGTTGCAGTTCGCGTCGCAGTGATAATCCGCTGACTTCGTTTCCAAACTAATCGTTCCTGCTCGATAAACAAAGGTTCGTACGCCGCGAACTGTTCCCAATCTCCTGTATCACTCAGGATTTTTCTAGCAGCTCCACGCGCTATGTACTCAGCCATATATGCAAAAGGTACAGCCGTACTCGATGATAGCATAGCAGCAGGAGTAAGATACGCGTCGAGCTCAATGAGGTATTGAGTATTAGGAGGGGGGCGAATAGATAAGGTGTTATTATAGAATAGAACTTGGCGAGGGAGACCCGGTTGGTAGAATGCACACTGAGCATTGATAGGGCTACCCGCGAGAGGTACCGCCGTGGATGGGAATGTGACATTTACTACACCGGTATTATAGTTAATGGTGTTTTCGGTCGTGCTATAAGTTCCGCCTGGTTGAGTTCCCAATGCTAAATCTCCATTTGGAGCATTTCCTGGAATCATCAGTAATCCATAAAGGTCTCCATCAGTAGAATCGTGAGCAACCCCTCTGTCCAGAAACTGACCACTATCTGCGACAACAGTGTTCGAACCATTAGCGTTCGTATAGGTTATATATACACCTGATTTTACGGAAGTAGATGGAATAGTTGCTTGCGTTCCTGAACTATTTGGGACAGGTTGGTTAAGGAAAATATTAGTAAAGATTGGATCTTCAGTACTTCCAGTAGCGATAATCCCTGTCATGTCGATATGCCCTGGAATTATTCCTGTGACTATCGAACCTGTAGGGCCAGGACTTGTAACTGGAACTTGAGCAAATGATGGAAGAGCAAAAGTAAATGTAGTGGTAGTTCCGTCACCGACAGCGATTTGATCATTCCACTCTAGGAAATTAGGATAAGTCCTGAAGAACAGTTCGCGTTGAGTATAATATTGCATCTGCACGCCATTAGCATAGGCAGGTGCCATGAATCCTTGATAGACTGGGAAAGGTGAAATTATCTGTCCGCCGGGTTCATTTTGAGCAGAATAGAGAGGCATGTTATAATCACATATGCCAGGGATCGTTTCGAATTGGTACTTAGTTTTGAAGTCGAAAAGTTGCATTCTAGCATCTACATCGCTTATCCAAAAACGGTTGCAATAATCTATAATTAAGTCATCTGAAAGAGAAGTGTTAGATGGAGTTTTTACTATCCTTCTAATGTATGTAATTATATCAGATAACAAATTCATTTAATTACCGTCCTTGGCGATTTCCTAGAATGACAGGCTCTGCATAACCAAATGACATCAAAAGGTTTTGAATAATCCTCGTGGTGCCCATCAGGCTTACACTCCTTCTTGCATTCGCAACAATTCGCAGGTCTCACAATTTTCTCAGATTTAATCGCCCGATTTAATTGTACATGCGCTCTTCTTTTTTCTTTATTCTTTTGGTACCAATTTCTTTGATACTCATTTAAATCTTCTCTATGGTCCTTAGACCAAGCGAGATGCCTTAATCTATTTTTTTCAAATCTTTCCGGATCACTAAGTCTTTTTTGAGCTTCCTTAAGAGATATTTTATCCCTATTTTTCTCTTTATATTCTGCTCGTTTTAAGAGAACTTCTTCTCTATGCTCATAGTAATATTGTTTAGCTTTTTCGTTGAGAAGAGTTCTGTTCTTTTCTCGGTATTCTCTACAGCATTTTTCTTGTACTTCATTCATGATATGACTCCCTATTCGCTAGAAGGAATCATATCATCAAATTACCTAAAAGTCACTTTTCATGATAGTCGATCCTCTCGCAGGACGGGCATCCAATCTCTGAATTCGATTAGTAGCAACAAGTTGTCCCGTGAAAGTATGTCCCCCATCTTGGGAAACCGGACGATCTTCCATTGTTAACCTATTATAACCTTTTCTTGAAATTTGTTCGGCAAGATATCTTGGACCCCAAACCTTTTTGTTGGTCTGAACCTTCCAAAACTCAGCTGAAATTCCTGCAAATGGTTTAGTCCAAAGCTCTATCGTCTCGCCAATGATCTCTTTGTTCTCAGCAATAAATGGGACATATTCCTTCTTGAATTCATATTCGGTTCGGTATTTCTCATTGAATGATTCTTTTGAGTTGATGCTTCTATCAGGTTTGAGATAAATACCGTCCTGTTTGGCAATCTCACGGTTAGACATTTTCACTTGTGGTTCGCTTTCAGGTTTTTGTGCATTAACATCTACTTCATTTGTTAACGCTTTAACTGACGCATCGAATTGATCGACATTTACTATTGCTGCTTCTAAATCTTTGCTTAATCTAGCCATGTGCCCTCTATTGGAGATGTGTTTAAAAAACTTCCTGGTATGTAGGTAATATTTGAAACTCTACCATAGGCGTTAATTGCACCACTATTATAATCTCCTGTTCCACATATTTGTGGTTTAGTCGGTCCATATGCAGGAGATGAATTAAATGAATCGTATTGTGTTGAGTCTATTGCTAATAGTACTTGTGTTGGGCTTGGAATTGATATTACTAAGCCTGTCTGTTCGTTGAGCTGACGAGTCCCATATGTTTGGGGAATATGTAACCTAACAGTGTTTCCAATGACATAGTTGTGAGCTACAGCAGTTGTGACTGTGGTAGTCTGTCCAAGAGTTATTGCTGTAATAAAGAAGACACTAGGTCTATAAAATTGAGGAACAATCGGTGGGTTACGTTCTGGAGCCTGAGGGTTACTAAAAAGGAATGCTGCCATGATTACACCTATTTTTATAAGTCGACCAGGGGGCTTTTTAGACCCCCCATGAAAGACCACCGATCGTGAGGACCGATTTGTAATGGTTTAACTAGTCACCATTACCGTTATTTACTGGCAATTACATGTCTGTAAGGTAAGCTTCCCAATACAAGACATCAGCATTAGCACCAACTAGGTGAGAAGAAGCATCGCTTACGGCAGAACCGAGACCGATGATAAATCCTTGGCTAGTGTTGTTTACAAATGCTCCGTTAATCGCAGGACCATTGATAGTCGATACACCATTGACTAATGGAGATGGATACAATGGAGAACCAGCAGAAATAGCGAGTCCACCTGTGTTTACATCACCTACAGCCAACATTTGTGGGAACGACAAGCCAGGGACAGAAGCAACTGTTTGGTTCGTTGTAAATGCTGTGTATCCCGTTGAGTTAATGTTAACTACAACAGTTGTGCTATTAGTTACCGACACAACATATCCATAGATAGGAGATCCAGGAATTGCGACGTTTGGTAACGAATTGAGCTCAATAGTTCCCCAAGATTTAGGGATACGGAACGCAACTTCACTTCCTACAGAAAGGTTGTGAGGATCTGTTGTGACAACAGTAGTTGTAGTCCCTGTAGTGATTGCTTCAATGAATGAAACACCTGGAGCATAGAGGAAAGGATACAAGACCTTTTTCACAAATGCGCCAACAGGAGACCCACTTAATGCAGTGTAGTTACTTCCACCACCTGGCCATACGACAGAGAAATGGTCAGCATCACCAACAGCAGAAATCACAAATGGAATACCGCTAAGTTGTGGCATACCTGTTGTTGCAGTTTGGTACAAACCTTGGAACATAACGACATCGCCTACAGAATATCCGTGAGCAGTTACGTTAAATACGATCGGATTTGCAGCAGTAGCACCAATGATTTGTTGTTTTGCGCCATATTGGAGAGCAAGACCAGCGCTAAAAGTACTGAAACCATTAGAAGTGATTACTCCACCAGTCATAGCAGGTGTAGCATTAAACAAAGTTAATGCGGCAAAACCTTGACCCATTGCGATATCCCAGCTTGCATAAGGAACGCCATGATTTGCTGGAGTTGCCAATGCAGTATAGTTAGTCAATTTGATCAAGTTCGGTTGGAAAGGAAGATTAATAATCTTCGCAGCTCCAGTAGAGGTAAATGAACCTCGTGCTGATTTAGAATATTCGCTCATGATACTTCTCCTTAGTTACCTGCACGAGTGCAAAGTAGGTTTCGAATAGCTGTATCTTGAGTGATCGCCTGCGCCTGAGCAAACTTCACAGCAAGTGTCGCATTTTGCGCGAGCATTCCGGAATAGTACGGATCTCGGTAGATAAGATTCATAGAGAATCCATCTTGATTGATGTGCGTTACAGCTTGCTTACCAACAACAGTGTTGTAGTAAACATCGCGGCTATTAGCAGACACGCCACGTGCAACAGGAGCTTCCGAAGAAGTTAGGATACGAATGTTAAATACGTTTCCATATTCGCTTGGGAGAGCGCTTGTGTTCGCGGGATATTGCCATTGAGACAAGAATCCGCTACCAGTCAATGCATCAAAGTCAGGCTGTAACTCAGTAGAGCTAAGCATGAAATAAGATGAACGGACAGGGCCTGTACCGAAACGATCCATACCCTCAATACCAGACATAAACTTGTAAGCATTGTTTGTGTCTAGGGTTGCAGCAACGAGACTAAAGTCAGATACACCAAGATTAGTTGGGTTGTCGCCATTAGATCCACCAGCAGCATTAATTTCAGATGCAGCAGATAAGATGTAGTCTCTTAGGATCAAATCTTCCGCTTGACGCATAGCGACAGCAAGACGTTGAGAAACCCAAGCTAATACACCCTCTTGGTCTTGAAGGATAACTTGTTCGTTGATGATGCAACCAGTTCCAAAAAAGGCCATCTGGGCGTCGATTATGTCCCTCTGAGGGACCTGAGCGGCGGGGTCGATTCCACTATTACCTAATTGAATAGTAGGCGGTGTGAGAGCACGTGGACGCATAAAGCGGCATGTGGTCCCACCATTTGCGGGCATTGAAACCTTATCGCAAATTGTGATGTAGTTCATAGTTGGAGTAGGAACATAGAGCATTGCAGGCGCGAGCGATTGCAAGATCATTGGGCCTAAGCCAGATGTGGTGGTGATGGACATATTAACCTTTAGGCTAAAATGTTAATGGCAAGCTGCTCGGGGGACGAGATCCTATTACGTCCGTTTACAGACAAACCGATCGAGGGTGCGAGTTCCCCATACGCGATGCTAGATAACGGACTAGCGACCGAATGTTCATCGTATAAAATATTTGAATTAAAGAAAAGTCTGGTAATTGTTGAAATGGAAGAAATATGTCATGATGACACTATGTCTAAGAAAAAATATCCCGATGAAGTTAGGTTTACATTGAGATGCCCTAAGGCTCTTCTAGAGATTGTAAAACAAGAAGCTGGCGAACGTTTAGGAATTGTTTCCGTTAATCAGTGGATTATCGAGGCTATAAATTTTCGTATCCGCAATAGAGTGGTATATCCTGAGTAAAACTCGCTGTTATAAATGCTATTTTTGTGGTGTAACTTTCAAAGTCGATGAAAGCAATGAGAAGGCTCGAATCTATTTTCTCCGTGGGAATAGATGCCTATTTAAAACTTGTGAAGCATGTTTCCCTACATTAATTAAATTGATGAAAGTAAAAATTAAACTATTATAAAGGATAAAAAAATGAATTTATTTTCACAAAAAAGAACTGGAATTTACTGGGATGTAGACAGAAATAATCATCGAACAGTAACAAAATTTCATGTGATAGAAAGAAATCAATCGGACTTTGAGCCTAACCACATTCGCAACCTCACCTTTTCTGAGGGAAATATGTGTATGGGTTGGGGTGAATTAAGTGAACTAGATTTGACTCTTCAAATATGGAGAATATTTATGGATTATGATTTCCCAGATAAAGAATTTAAACGTGAATGCCTTCTGCAATGCGGACAAATTGAAGAATTAGTTGGTCTTAGAGAAACGCTCAGAGGAACATTCTATAATGATCTTTTTATGGACGAATTCATGGAAAGATTTTACGCTATACCTATATGAATGATGAATATAAATACTGCGACTGCCACATCTGTCACACAGAATGCTTGTACGATGACTACTACGATGCAGTCTACTGCCCAAAATGTAATGAATGGATGAATAAACCATGTGGCCATTCATACCCAGATTGCTGGTCCCATTGCGATACGAGACCAGCGAAGCCTATTAACCCCGTCGATTGTTTATTAGATCCTGCATTTTAGCGTAAGCATTCTTCTGTCCTGCTTGAGAGAAGTCACCTTGTCCTGCATAAGGAGGAGCATTTCCACCAGTTGGCTGATAGTATGGGGACTTACGATTCGCATCGATCTTCTGTTGAATATTTGGTTCAGCTACTGCGGGTCTATTGATTCCAAGAGCCTTGATGTTTTGATAAAGCAGCTTTTGGCGAGAGAAGTTATCAGGCATATCAAGCATTGGTTCAGCGATATCCGGGTGCTTCTCTGCGAACTTCTGAATCATTTCTGGGGAAAGAATCTGTTGAAAGTCAGGATTAGCCTTGAGAAAGGATGATTGACGTTCCTGTTCGATCATAGAACGGGCTATTGTCTCCGCTTTAGCATCTACTTTCTTCTCAAAGTTCTGCTCAAATGCTGCGAGTTTCTTATTAAGTTTCTTGTGGTCAACATATGGCTCGGAATCATCATCTGCATCATCGTCTTTGTAGGGTAGAGACGCTTTAAACTTTTGATGCTTTTCAGCTTCCAATTGAGCAACCTTTTCTTCCAAAGCAAGAGCACGCTTTTTCTCATCGCCAATTAGTCTACGCATTTCAGCGATGTTTGCAGATTCATTATTTGTTTTAACTTCGACTGGAGCAGTTGTATCAATAGTCATTGGGCCTTGAGTTGTTAAGATTTCCTTACCAACTGGTTATAACAAATATTTTACTACTACACAACTTGTTATTGAATTGCGTAAAACTAAGAAAATATTGCAAAATGCGGAGATGTCTCAATACCCTCCTTATGAAACATGTAATCTTGGTTATGCTCATATCTTGCCTGAGTTCATGAAAGGGAAAGAATGTACAAGTGAGCAATGCTGGTGTTGTAGTCCAAAGATTGGAAAGTGGATTAGTACAAAAAAATCTTGGCCTACAGAAGGGAAAAGAGTTTTGCTCGCTTTTCGCCGAAGAAAGAAAATTCATTATGGTGAACTTTTTAATGGTGAGTGGTATTCGTGTAGCTATAAGTTCCCATACGCATATGAAGGATGCCAGATTCCCACGCATTATATGCACTTACCGGAGCCTCCTAAATGAAAGATAACTTAGAGACAAAGTTAGAATTCATCACAAATGCTCTTATCGAAGCAAAAAAATGTCTCGAACAATTTGTTTGGATTGATGTAGATAAACAATTACCCAAAATCGATGAAACGGTCCTTACTTGGGATGGTTTTTACATTGGGTTAGAGCTATTTGCAGATGAAGTAAAAGATGGAAAATGGACGACATACGGCGTTTTTTATGAACGTGGTGAAGAAGTTATTAAATGGATGCCCCTCCCGGACCAACCTAGATGAAAATTGACCGATTAGAAACCCACGACCGCCTAGAACAATTCCAAAAGCAATCGCTAGATATCTCAGAATGCTGCAAAGATCTAATCGATAAGCGTCCATTTGGAAACACTCCATTTTACATTTTCGCTCACGCGCGTACTGATGAAGACGGAGTCACTAAGCGTTTAATATGGCAGCCTCGCCTAACCAAGCCGAAAGCGCAGACCAACTCTATGCTATTCAAGGGATATCCAGGCTCAGATACTGTTAAAGTCTACTGGATGATCCCTGATCGGCATATGTGGGAGCAGTATGGACAGGGGAAGATTGCAGAGTCTCAAGTCGTAGTCCAAAGTATTTATGATTTTGAGAATAATCGAGAATTCCTTGAGAAACCAGATGATGATGACTTGAGTGATGAGGCAATTGATGCGATCTATAAGTCATTGGGTCAACAGGCTAAGTTTGAGAAATCGGGATATACATTACTATGAAGATTGATCTAGAAAGCACAGTTACCATAAAAGTAATCCTCACAATGGGAGATCTAAACCTACTCAATGCAGGAGAAATGATTGTTCAAGTTACTGAAGGTCAGGCTGACGAGAAACCGATGTATATATGTGTAACCAAGGAAAAAATCAATGAATGAACCTTGTTTAATGTATAGAAAATGGGTAAGTAAAGAAGAAATGTTAGAAACATATCATATGAGGAAACCAATGAATGAATTTACTCTACTCGGGAACCGTATCTTAGTCCAAATCCAAGAAGAAGGGCCAAAGACCGTGAACGGAATTATAATGCCCTCTACCACCCCTGAGCGTTTCCCAACAGCGACAGTAGCTGTTGTATCACTTGATGTCCCTTTAGTCAATGAAGGAGATGAGATCCTTGTTGATAGACATAGCGGGATGAAGATTACAATAAATGGGGAGCAATATCAGTTGATCAAATCTGAGGACGTGATTGCGGTATTCGGAGAAAAGTTGTGAACTCAAAGACAAATAAGAAACTAATGAGATACCCTGACTTTGAAGCGCTCCTAAGGCAAGTGAATCACATCATCGAAGAACATGAGTCTAAGCTAAAGTCTTCGGAGGTTTGCCAAGTTTCTTCTGAGACAAGTTCGCAGAACCAAGTAAAGGACCCTTCTGCTTCCCAATAGGCTGCTTAACTCCTACACCGTAGAAATCACCCATTGGTTTCTTTGTCTTTGAGACATGGGACTCGTATGGCTTTACCATTGATTTTGATTTAGCCACGGTCATCATCCATCATTGTTGAGTGCCTTCCCTGAGGAAGAACGGAAACAGTTTGCTTAGGATTCCCTTCATGACCAATCGGTTGGTTGATCCCAACGCCGTAATGAGTACCAGCATTCACAAAGTTGCTTGATCTTTGATCATATTGAGGACATCGATAATCCCAAGGAGATTTGACCCCGTCTTTGGGTTGATCTTTAGGCTTTTGGTCTTTAATCGTGTTCGTTTCTTTGAACTTGACATTGCTTTTCATATTTACTCCTTGAGTCGATTACATTTTGTAATCTACTGAAATTAGCGAAGGTTGGGATTTGCGCCCACTTCTCTGGGAACCAATGAGAAAAACCCAGCACATCAAACTATCAATGCTTCCATCGCGTAAAAAAGAGGGCTCAGCTACGTAACTGGCCCCAAGCCCGAGGGTGTTTTAACGTCTCCCTACGGCTATGACGACTCTTTGGAGAGAGAACTTTAGTTTCTATATCCGTCTTTCAAAGGATGAGCCATAACTTTGCCCTTAGCTTTTTCTTGTGCAGATTTGATCGCTTCGGTTGTATCCTCGTACGAATTTTCTGCCCCTGCGCCTTCTGCTGAGCTGAAAGATTTCAAATGAGTCTTTGAAGCCATCAAAGCTGTTGAAGTTCCCGCATATCCGCCTTTATCACTTATTTTCATTCCGCCTGCCATATACCCTCGAGGTTTAGCTTTTATTCTATTATACGATTAAAGAAATTCCTTACAAGCATTCTTCAAATAAATCCGGCTCTGCCATGGGGTCTTTATATGATTCAATTCGCTTTCGCGCGATCTCAGCGTATGACTTTTCCCTGTCGATTCCAACAGCCTCAATACCCAATTGCTTGGCAGCTAAGATTGTGGAACCTGAACCGCAGAAGGGGTCTAGAATTAGAGCGTTTTCTGGTGGGGAAATTAGGGTGATTAGATAGCGCATTAGGGCTAGAGGTTTTACTGTTGGATGCGAATTTTTAGCGATCTTTTTGAATCGATCCCTTTCTTTGCCGTCATCGTCTATTGGCATTGCTCCGCCACAACCAGTTTTGCATTCAATATCTGGCATTCCCTCTAGCCCTTCATTCCTTTCGCGACTCGAAGCTTTTGCGCAGTAAAAGAAACGGGATGCTCCGCCGGAACTTGCATTAAATGGATTTATATTTTTAGAAGCCCGTTTGCCGTAAACTTCATTAATCGATTCACCAGAAAGATAACCTATGCGCTGTCCGCTCTTCAAAATCCCACTCTGCTTATCCAACATATCCCCCGCCTCTTCATCGAAGATTATGTTTGCTGGCCAACGTCCTTTAGACGTTTCTCCTATCGCTTTACTTCCTCCGAAGCCACCTTCATAGATAGTTCCTATCCTCTTCCCATTCTCAGAAGATCTCAAAGGTCTAGAAACGCAATTAACTCTACATGCATCAATATTGAGAAGAGGAATAGGCCCCTTTTTACGGGCCAATATAATCGGTTCATAAGCGGGCTTTAAACATCCTTTTCCTTTAGGAAATCCAGACCCATATACCCACATAATACAATCACGGATCTCCCATCCAGCATCTTCAATCGCACAAGTAAGGCGATGGTAAGTTCTGGTTCCCCCCATTGCAAGTATGAATCCACCAGGTTTAGTAACCCTCAGGCATTCTTTCCAATATTCCTTCCCTGGAACTGCATGATCCCAGCCTTTCCCCATGAATGATAAGCCATATGGCGGATCTGTTACAACACTGGAGAAATGATTATCAGGGTAGGACTTCATTACTTCTAGGCAATCGCCGCAGATTATCGTCATCTATTTCTTTCCGCTAGCCTTAACTGGTTTTTTCGCATTATTGGCGAGAGATCCCCCAGGGAGCCCTATCTTAACTGTAGTCGATCCTTTTCCAGCACCACCAGTCACAGTAATATTTCCCTGAGTATATGCGTCCGTTGAGGTTTTTGTAGCTGTAGATGTCTTACTCGCAGTTGATGTCTTAGCAGATGTTTTTGCTGAATCGCCGCCTTTCTTCGTAGCTAACTTTTTCATGATTTTTTTCCTTTTCCTATAGTTCCGATTGATTAGGTTGAGCCTGTTGCATCCCCATCATCATTTGCTGTACAAATTCATTGCTCATCGAAGTTTGCTTAGCATCGACCTTCTCTCGATCTTCATTAACTTCTTGCTTATACTCATAAGTTTCAAGTTGAGATTCCTTAAGCTGCGTTTCAATCTCACCATATTTCTGAATGACTTCCATCATTTTCGAAAGGGCTTCCATTTTGTTCTTAAGCGCCATAGAGCGGTTATTCGTAATCTCCGATAGACGCTCCTCAAAGAGGCCAATGTCTGCTTCAGCCCGGCCGTGTCTCTCCCTAGCAGTCGCCAAATTCGCAGCCGATTTCGAATAGAGTTCTTTGATTTTAGCTTCCTCAAGTACATGTTGTACGTTCGTAGTGTGCTCTTGTACTGCTGCTTGTTGCTTCTCGGCATTGGCAAGTATCTCCATAAGTTCAGTTTTGCCTTGGATCGTAGCGCGTTTAGCAATTTCTGAAGGAGGAATTATACCACCAAGAGCAGCATTTAGCTCAAGCCACTGCATGAACTCTTGTTGTCTTTGCGTTGCAGTATTTAGACCTTCTTCAACGAGTGTTTGATACTTAGCAAATATCTTACTGTAGAAATGTGGAGATGGGTCTTCACCGATTATAAGGCTGCACTTAGCCGCATTCCAATTATTGAGTACTATCTTAAGAAGCTTATCACCGAGCAGTTTAAGAGCCATGTCCCATTGGTCAAAGTACTTCTGAAGAACCATGAGATTTGCTCCTTGCTTCAGTAATACAGTAAGACTTGAGACCTGCCCATTTTCCTGAGCGCTCCAGTTTTCTATATTCACGCCAGATGTAGCGAAGATCAGAGACTGTAACTGATCAGCAAGAGCCATATCAGAAGGAGGCACAGCATTAGGAATGATTTTCTGGACATCGGCAATTTCGTATCCTTCATTAACAAGAATATCGTATCCTTGTCCTGATTTCTTGAGATTATCTTCATTAGCTACAGCTCCTACTTTACGTATATACCCTGTATTAATAGAACTCTCACTGATATCGTGGTTCAAAAGAATGCGCCTCGACATCAAAAATTGACTTGACCGCATAGTCATCATTAACGACCGCGCGCGAAGTCCTGGGACGTTAACATGCGGTTCATAATTCCAGAAGACCGGGACGAAAGGGCATTCGTCGAATCCGAGAGGATTTTCGCCCTGGAACATAAGCTGGTCATTGAGTACGACGGCAAGTTTCCAGCATGGGGTCTGCACTTCGACGACTTGCAGATCTGGGATATTGTAGAGGATTTCGTCGAGTTGCTCTTGTCCACCACCATAATCAAAAAATTGATTTCTACTAGGTGAGTAAAGTCGCTTTTTCTTTCTATTCCACTTGTACCAAACGTACGAGAGCACCATGAGATCATTGCGGGCCATATTATAGTTTTCAGGAAGGAAATAAAATGAGCCATAACGATTAGGAGAACCCATCATCGGCATAATCTGTCCCATTTTATCGGGGAAACGAGCTTCAGCTTCCCTTTTAGAGATATACTCTTGGCACCAAACGAACTGAGCATCGCTCATATCTGGATTACGGAAATATGGATCGACCATAAAGGAGTTATATTCCCACACCTTTGCCTTTAAAGAGCCTTGGGCTGGGTCATCACCTGTGTAGTCTAAGTATGGCTGCATGAGCACCATTCCACTAATAGCGGCCAGCTCACACGCTTTTGAATAGGCTTCGTTTATT
>Ga0207933_1000437_pt1 | contig 41072 bp, 30 predicted proteins | sample NGESurdeep092012_4_FD_184488 | JGI IMG/M metagenome (GOLD analysis project Ga0207933, IMG submission 184488) | Arctic peat soil microbial communities from Barrow, Alaska - NGEE Surface sample F53-3 deep-092012 (SPAdes) | ecosystem: Environmental > Terrestrial > Soil > Wetlands > Peat ... | reverse complement strand
CGCGCGCCGCGCGCAGTTGTTCGGCGACCGTTGGCATTCCTTTTATTTAGCGCGATTGACACGGACTTGGCAACTGCGGAAATTTTCAAATCAATTGAACCTTTTCTCGCCTCGCGCATTCTACTCGGTATAAATGCTGGCAGTGGCTATAGCCGAACAATTGCCCGTGCAACAGGCCCGCGAAGGAAATCCGGAGGCCTGGGACGCGCTTTTCCGCCGCTATCAACTGCCGCTTTACGTCTATGTTTTTGAACTGGTCCACAACGAGCAGACGAGCCTCGACCTCGTGCAGGAGACCTTCATCGCCGCCGTCCGGCACATCGGCGGCCTGCGCGACGACGAAAAATTCGGCGGCTGGCTCTTCGGCATCGCGCACCAGAAAACCATCCAGCTTTGGCGAAAGCACGGCGGCAAGGAGATTTTGTTCGATGAAATTCCGGAACCGCCGGACGAATTTGAAAACAGCCCGGACGACTTGCTCATCCGCCGCGAACAGGAAGCCGAATTTATGAACCTGCTGAATCAACTGCCGATGCCGCAACGCTCGGTTTTGCTGCTGCACTTCGTTGAGGATTTTTCAATCGAAGAAATCGCGCACATCACCGAAACGCAAATTGGCACTGTCAAGTCACGATTGCACTACGCCAAACGCGCATTGCGAAAATTACTGGAGGAGAAAAAATGAAAACGCCAAGAGAAATTTTATTTGCCCGTCACGAAAACGTGGAGCCGAAATTGGATGCGATCCGCCGTGAAATTGTAGGACAGGCGTCGCGCCTGTCTCCATTTGAAAAAGAAAAATCAGAGACAGGCGCGACGCCTGTCCTACTTTTGCTTTGGCGCGAATTGATTTTTCCGTGCCGCCGGATTTGGACGGGTTTGGCCGCCGTTTGGATTTTGATTTTCGCCGTCAATTTCTCGCAGCGCGACCCGGCTGAAATGATGGCGCGGAAATCTCCGGCGCCATCGCCGGAAATGATCCTGGCGTTCCGTCAGCAGGAAAAATTGCTGGCCGAATTGATCGGGTCCAATGAACCGCGCATTGCCGAGCCGCAGAAATCATTTTCGCCGCGACCAAGCAGCGAACGGCGCTTTGAAACTTTGATGACGTAGGAGACGACGTAAGGAGTCTGTGACTAAAATAAATTAGAGTCTCGTGACCTCGACTCCTACAAAATGAAATTATGAACGAAACACCAAAAACCAAATCAGGCTGGCGATGGCCGCGACGGATTTTGATCACGCTGGCGGTTCTCGCCACATTGATTGCTCTTCTTTACGCCGAGGAGGACTGGCGCGGCAAACGCGCGTGGGAAAATTGCAAACGCGAACTCGAAGCCAAAGGCGCGGTGTTGGATTGGAACGCCTACATTCCGCCGCCCGTGCCGGCTGACCAGAATTTTTTTGCCGCGCCAAAGATGCAGGATTGGTTTGTAAGTATAAGAGGCGCACAGCACAAAAATGAACTTCACACACTTGCGACCAATGCGATTTTAGTCGCAGTGATCACAAATAAGACAGCGGCAGCGGACTTTATTTCTTGGAGCGATCAGTTTGAGCCGGACTTCGATTTGATTCGCGAAGCATTGAAACGTCCTTATGCGCGGATGGACGGTGACTATTCAAAGCCATTCGAGATTCCGATTCCAAATTTCATTTCTACAAGGGCGTTGGCGCAAGTCCTTGCTCAACGCACGAAGTGTTATTTGATGCTTGGCCAGCCGGAAAAAGCGTTGAGCGAAGTGACTTTGCTCAATGACTCGCGAAAATTTTTAGAAGGCGCGCCAACCGGCAAGCCGATGACTTTGGTCGCAGCGATGGTCAATGTCGCCGTCACCGGACTTTATGTGAACACCATCGCCTATGGTTTTCAGAAACACGCATGGCAGGAACCGCAACTCATCGCACTCCAAGAGCAATTAAAATCCGTTTCTTTGGTGCCGTTCGTAGCTGAAGCGCTTAAAGCAGAACAAGCTTCCGTCTGTCACACGGCTGAAATAGTGAATTTTAGGGAAATTAATTCGGTTGGAACTGGAACGCCGTCTCACAAAACATTTTGGCAAAAAATGGAAAATCTTAAATCATATGGATATGATCTTATGCCGCGTGGCTGGGTTTATCAGAACATGGTTGTCTATGCCGTATTGATACAAAGTCCCATTGAGAGTTTCGTGCCGACGGACGAAGTCGTGTCGCCTCAAAAAATTGAACGTGCCATGTCTGATCTCATGACCTCCTTGGATCGTCATTCGCTCTTTGGAATGTTAGCGGCTATTGGCATTCCCAGCTTTACCAAGACAATGCAAACAGTCGCGCACACTCAAACGCTGGCAAACGAAGCGCAAATCGCCTGCGCGTTGGAGCGTTACCGTCTTGCAAACGGCGAATATCCCGAAACGCTCGACGAGCTCGCGCCGCAGTTCATCAAGAAGATTCCGCACGACATCATCGGCGGTGAGCCGTTGCATTATCGTCGCACGGACGATGGGAAATTTTTGCTCTACTCCATCGGCTGGAATGAAACGGATGACGGCGGCAAGGAAGTTTCACCGCATACAAAAAACGGCGGCATGGATTACACAAAAGGTGACTGGGTCTGGAATAACTAGCCACAGATGGACACAAATTTACACAGATGTTCTATCTGTGTTTCATCTGCGAAAATCTGCGGCAAAAACCGTGCTCACTTCACCTTCACCCGGAACTCGCCCGCGTCCGTCATTTTTTCGAGATCGCCGCCGTAAAACTTTTCACGGAACTCCTCCGTTTCGAGCAGGTGCTGGGACAAATTCTTTTTGTCGCGCTGGATGATGAATTTCAGCTCGTCCAGGTCGTCCGACCAGCGGAAGCCGTTGAAAAATTCCGCGCCGGCGAACTGCGTCTTGTAGAGCGCGTTGTCCGAATAGCACGTGCCGAGGTAAAGATGTTTGCAGCCGCGCTCCGCGAACAGCGCCGCCGCAGAGGTCATCATGAACATTCCCAGATTTCGCGCGTAATAATTCAGGTCGTAGAACGCGTAGTAATAAAACGCGAGCGACTTGCCTTCCTGTGATTTGGTGGGGCGAGCGTCCCCGCGAGCCGAACGCGACGCGCCAAAGTTTTGCAAAGGCGGCTCGTCAGTAGCCTCGCCCCACCGCGACTTGCCTTCCAGATAAATTGTCGCGACGCCGATTTCCTTTTCCGTTTCCAAATCCGTGAACACGAGCAGATGCGAGATGATGGGCGAGACGAACAGGGCGTCGAGCCGCTCGAAGGTCATCACGTCCTTGCCGAACTTGATGTCGGCGTAGGTCTTGAAAAATTCGCGCCGACCGGAACTGTAATCATATTTTTCACGCGGAACCAATTCGACATTGATTCCTTTGCCTTTGCGCAAAATCCGGCGGTTCTCCGACGACGGTTTGAACTTCGCGAGGTTCACGCGCACCTGGCGGCACAGATAAAACCGGTCGAGATTGCGCGACGATGGCAGGAAGCCTGCGTTGAAAATATCCGCCGGAGTTTCGCCCGCTTCGGGAAACGCCCAGACCGCATACGGAAACTGGTAGTTCTCGTAATCGGAATTTTGTTCGGAGAAAAGGAGTTTCATGGCCGCGTCGTCCGCCATGGATTAAACACCAAAAGCCGGGAAAAAGGAATTCTTAAATTGCCGGTTCGCCGCCATTTACTTTCCCCCGCCGCGCTGCTAAAACTTCCGCGTGTTCAATGCCGCCGATATCTGGAAAAAACTCAATTCGCCGCGCCGGTTGTTTTTGATCGCCGGGCCGTGCGTGATTGAAAATGAAAAGCTGTGCCTGCAAGTCGCCGCGTCGCTCAAAAAAACCTGCGCGTCGCTCGGCATTTTTTACGTTTTCAAGGCCAGTTTCGACAAGGCCAACCGCACGTCCGCAAAATCTTTTCGCGGTCCCGGAATTGAAAACGGCCTGAAAATCCTCGCAAAAGTCCGCACGGAATTTGACCTGCCGGTTTTGACCGACGTTCACAGCGAGGCTCAAGTCGTCGCAGCAGCCGAAGTTGCGGACATTTTGCAGATCCCCGCGTTTCTCTGCCGCCAGACGGATTTGATCGAGGCCGCCGTCGCGACGGGAAAAATTGTGAACCTGAAAAAAGGACAATTCCTTTCGCCGCAGGAAATGGGGCGCGTCGCGGAAAAAGCACGGCTCGCGGGCGCAAAAAAAATCCTGCTGACCGAGCGCGGCACGACTTTTGGCTACAACAATCTCGTTGCCGACATGCGCTCGATTCCGATCATGAAATCGTTCGGCTTTCCGGTCGTGTTCGACGCCACGCATTCTGTGCAATTGCCCGGCGGCGGCGGCGACAAATCGAGCGGCCAGCGCGAATTTGCGCCGGTGCTCGCGCGTTGCGCCCTAGCGGCGGGCGCTGACGGAATTTTTCTCGAAACGCATCCACAGCCGGACAAGGCCTTGAGCGACGGGCCGAACATGATCCCGCTCGGCGAAACGTCGGCATTGCTGAAAAATTTGCTGAAAATTTTCAACGCCATCCGCTAAATGCCCAAAACGATTTCATCCACGCTGAAAGAGAAACTGGCGCGCATAAAATTATTCTTGTGCGACGTGGACGGCGTTTTGACCGACGGCTCGATTTTCATCGGCGGCGAGCGCGAATTCAAGCGGTTCAATATCCGCGACGGCCTCGGCCTCGTGCTGGCGCGTCGCGCGGGCTTGAAAATAGGCTGGGTCTCGGCGCGTCCGTCGCCGGCCACAAAAATGCGCGCGAAGGAATTGAAAATCCATTTTCTCGTCCAGCAGGGCGACCGTTTGAGCAAGACGGGCGCGATTGAAGAACTTCTGGCGCGGGAAAAAATGAGCTGGAACGACGTTTGTTTTGTCGGGGACGACATCGTGGATTTGGGGCCGTTGAGCCGGGCAGGATTTTCCGTTGCGGTCGCGGACGGCGTGGACGAGGCGAAGGCAAAGGCGGATTTTACCACGCGCGCGGCGGGCGGGCGCGGCGCGATCCGCGAAGTGATTGAAATGATTTTGAAGGCGCAGGGAAAATGGGATTCATTTGTCGGGCATTACTCGGAATGAAAATAAAACCAGCCGAAGGCCGAAAGCCGGGGGTCGAGTGCAATTGCGGCTCGCGGAGAAAAATGCCGCGCTGGAAGGAACTGATTTTTGCGGCGCTGGCGGTTTCAATTTTTTTTGCCGTCCTGAACATTCGCGCGCAGCAAACCGGCGGGGGTTCCACAAGCGATTTTTCGTCGGTGTCATATTTTGAAGCACCGCACGAGCGGCAGATGAAGTCGCGGATGTCGGGCGCGTCGGCGTCGCTGCTGGCGAGCGGGCTGCTCGCCATCAAGCAGCTCAAGCTCGAGGATTTTGACTTGGACGGCAAAACCAATTACATCGCGGAAGCGCCGGAATGTGTTTATGATATGCAGAACGGCGTGGCGAGTTCGGTGGGGCATCTGCAATTGCGGACGGGCGACGGAAACCTCCAGATCGAGGGCGACGGTTTTTTGTGGCGGCAGAAGAACCAATGGCTCACCATTTCAAATCATGTCCAAACCGTGATCAAAGGCGCGCTCGAAAGCAAAACCGATTTGTGAAAAAAATTCATCTCATTGCATTGTCCGCCCTGGCGGCAGCGGGGATTTTGCGTGCGCAGACAAACGCGCCGAACACGAACACCGTAGCGGAAATTCTCGCGCTGGTGACGACGAACGCGCCGCCGCCGCCGCAACCGAAGCCGGTAGTGACTACGGATATTTCCTCGGACAGTTGGGATTATTACAACGAGACGCGGCAGATGGTTTATCACGGCAACGTGCGCGTGGACAATCCGCAGCTTAAATTAACCTGCGCGCAGATCACTGCAGGCTTTTCGCCGGCAGGCGGGCGCATCAACCACATCGTCGCCGAGACAAACGTGGTGATTGACGCCACGGATGAAAAGGGCGCGACAAACCATGTCACCTGCGACAAGGCGGTTTATGACTACAACGTGCAGGGATCGGTGACGAACGACACGGTCACGCTCACGGGCAATCCGCAGATTGTCAACGCGCAGGGCACGAACACCGCCAACGTGATTGTCTGGGACCGGGCCAACGGCCACATCCGGGAGTCCAGTCCCCACATGTCCGGCGAAAATCTTGGTGGCGCGGGCGCAAACACGAACGGACTGCCCGCGCCAAAATTGTTTTGAATGGCAACGAACGACCCACAATCAAAGCCTGAATTGAAGTCCGTCGTAATCACTCCGACAACGACTGCAACAAGACAAGTTTTGCTCTCCACGGAAAAACTGGCGAAGCAATACGGCGGCAGGCGCGTAGTGGACGGCGTTTCGGTCAGCGTGAACGCGGGCGAAATTGTCGGGCTGCTCGGCCCGAACGGCGCGGGCAAGACGACGACGTTCAACATGGTCGTCGGCGTGGTGAAGCCGGACGAGGGCGGGGTGAAGTTTTCCGGGCGCGAGATCGCGGCTTTGCCGATGCACAAACGCGCGCGGCTGGGCATCGGCTATCTGACGCAGGAGCCGTCGGTCTTCCGAAAACTTTCCGTCGAGGAAAACATCCTGGCGATTCTCGAAACGTGCAAACTGTCGGCGGACGAACGCGCAGTGCGTCTAAAGTATTTATTGGAGGAACTGGATTTGACGCCGGTTGCCAGGAGCAAGGCGTATCAATTGAGCGGCGGCGAAAAGCGGCGGCTGGAAATCACGCGGGCGCTGGTCACAAGCCCGAAACTTCTTTTGCTGGACGAGCCGTTTGCGGGAATTGACCCGATTGCGAAATATGAGGTCGGGAAAATCATCCGGCGGCTGAAGGAGCGCGGATTGGGAATTTTAATAACGGACCATGATGTCCGCGAGATGCTGAAAATCATTGACCGCGGCTACATCATTTACAAAGGCCAGGTGCTGGTGGAAGGCTCGGCGGAATTTCTGGCGAACGACCCGAAGGCGCGCGAAATTTATCTTGGGCCGGAGTTTAACATTTAGTTTTAGGTTTTAAGTTTTTAATTTTCAGCTAATTTGCACGCAACGGTTCAACTTAAAATTCAAGACTAAAAACTGAAAATTCACATGGCACGCCCGTCCATCACGGTTGAACAGTTTTTCAAGGAGCACGCCGCCGCGTTGCAGATGCGGCTGCTGGCGGGCGGACGCGGCTTGAAGCGCGTCATCCGCGAGCCAACGGTCAACCGGCCCGGCCTTGCGTTGAGCGGTTTCACGCAGTATTTCGCCTACAAGCGCGTGCAGGTTTTCGGCCACGCGGAGGTTTATTATCTGCGGTCGCTCTCGGCGGCGGAGCGTGCGGCGCGTTACGCGGATTTTTTCCTCTGCAAAATTCCGTGCATCGTCTTCAGCCGCAGCTTGAAGCCGGACAGGGAATTTCTCGCCGCCGCCGAAAATGCGGGCGTGCCGGTTTTTCAAAGCCCGCTGGTGACGATGAAGTTCATCAACAACGCGACGCTCGAACTGGAGATGATGTTCGCGCCGCGCGGCACGGAAATCGGCAGCATGGTGGACATCCTCGGCGTGGGCGTGATGATCCGCGGCGACAGCGGCATCGGCAAAAGCGAGGCCGTCCTTGCGCTCATTGAACGCGGCTACAGCCTTGTGTCCGATGACGTGACAAAAGTCACGCTGGTCGGCGGACGCGACGTCCTGGGCACCGGTTCGGATTTGACGCGCAACCACATGGAGATTCGCGGTATCGGCATCATCAATGTCGCCGCCATGTTCGGCGTCAAAAGCGTCCGCAAGGAAAAAACCCTCGACCTCGTCGTCACACTCAAGCTGTGGGATGAAGTCGCGGACGTGGACCGCGTCGGCATGGAGCAGGAGTTCGTGAAAATCCTGGACGCGGACATCCCGCACATCATCATCCCCGTGCGTCCCGGACGCGATCTTGCGCGGCTCGTCGAGGTCGCCGCATATCAGACGAAATTGAAAATGTCCGGCCAGAACGCCGCGAAGGAATTGAACGACCGCCTCATCGCGCACATGAGCCTGGCCAGCCAGCAGCAGCCGTAAAAAATCAATGGCCAATTTGTCCCGCATGGTTTAACGTAAAATGAGCAAGCCGATGAGCGCAAAAAAAACGGACGGCAACGTCTTTACAAAAGAGATGGTGATATTGAACAAGCTGGGCATCCACGCCCGGCCAGCGGCGCTTTTTGTCAAGACCGCCAACCGCTTCGGCTGCGACATCTTCGTGGAAAAGGACGGCGAAAAAATCAACGGCAAAAGCATCATGGGCTTGATGATGCTCGCCGCAGGCCCCGGCAGCAAACTCACCATCCACTGCCACGGCGCGGACGCGCAACTGGCCGCCGCCGAGATTGAGGCGCTGGTGAAACGGAAGTTTGACGAGGAATAAATCCATGAACACTCCATTGAGGAATTACAGTCGGAGTTCTTTTCTATTCATCGTTGCACTGATGGGCTGCTGCGCGGTTTTGGCATTTTCATCCTGCTCGAAGAAGGCCAGCGCCGCCATCATTGGAACATGGCAGGCGCAAGCAACGAAGGAGATTATTGAGTTCCTCAAAGACGGCACAGCCATCAACCCTCAAAATCAAAAACAGAACGGAAAATATATTTTCACGGATGGCAATCATATGAATCTGGAAATAGACACAGGCGACACAAATGAGCCGGTGATTTCATTCCGTTGTGAAGTCCAAATTCACGGCGACAAGATGGACGTGACCATGACCGCACCGGGAAACAACCAGCACCGCAAAGTGATTTTTACGCGATTGAAGTAGCGGAAAATTCAATCGGATATTCTTCCAGCCGACTTTTGGCTTTCAACTTTGGGTGTTGGACTTTAGTTTTCCCTGCATGGCAACCGCAGAAATTGACATCAAATACGTCGCGCACCTCGCGCGCATCTCGCTCACGCCCGACGAGGAAAAAAAACTCGCCGCACAACTCGGCGGGATTCTTGGCTACATCGAAAAACTGAAAGAACTTGACGTGACCGATGTCGAGCCGACCGCGCACGCCGTCCCGATGGTCAACGTCACGCGCGCCGACGAAATCCGCCCGTCAATTTCGCACGACGAAGCCATGCGCAACGCGCCCAAACAAGCCAACGGACTTTTCATCGCGCCAAAGATTGTGGAATAAATCCGCAGATTTCACAGATGAACGCAGATTTTTTTCAAACCAGTTTCACCAATTTCAGATTTTTAATCTGCGAAAATCTGCGTCATCTGCGGATGAAAAATGCTTAATCAACTGACCATTTCCGAACTGTCCGCGAAACTCGCCAGGCGCGAAGTCTCCGCGCGCGAGGCCGTGCAGTCGTGCCTCGACCAGATTGCGCGCGTGGACGGAAAAATCCACGCCTTCATCAGCTACGATTCCGCCGACGCGCTCGCGCAGGCGGATGCGGCGGACAAACGAATTTCTGCGGGCGCGACGCACGCGCAACAGCCCCTTTTGGGAATTCCAATTGCAATCAAGGACGTTCTCGCCGTCAAAAACCAGCCGCTTAATTGCGCGTCGAAAATCCTCGGCAAATTCATCTCGCCCTACGACGCGACCGTGGTTGAAAAATTGAAATCAGCGGGCGCGGTAGTTTTTGGCCGGTGCAACATGGACGAATTCGCGATGGGCAGCTCGACGGAAAATTCCGCGTTCGGCGTGACGCGCAATCCGTGGGACATTTCGCGTATTCCCGGCGGTTCGTCCGGCGGCTCGGCGGCGGCGGTCGCGGCGGACGAGTGCGTCGCGTCGCTCGGCTCGGACACGGGCGGCTCCATCCGCCAGCCGGCCGCGCTGTGCGGCTGCGTCGGTTTGAAGCCGACTTACGGGCGCGTTTCGCGCTATGGCCTCGTCGCGTTTGCCAGTTCGCTCGACCAAATCGGGCCGCTCACAAAAAATGTTTCGGATGCGGCGACGTTGCTCGGCGTTTTGAGCGGCGTTGATCCGCGCGATTCCACAAGCGTGCCGCAGCCGGTTCCGAATTATGCCGCCGCGCTCAAGTCCTCGCCGGACGGGCCAACAATCAAAGGCCTCAAGCTCGGTCTGCCAAAGGAATACAGGATCGGCGGCCTTGACGCGGAAGTGAAAGCCGCCGTGGACGCCGCAGTGAAAAAATTTCAGGCACTCGGCGCGGAGATCGTGGAAATTTCTTTGCCGCACACGGATTATGCCGTCGCCACTTACTACATCGTCGCGACCGCCGAGGCGTCGGCAAACCTCGCCCGCTTCGACGGCATCCGCTACGGCGCACGAGTTGACGGAAATGATCCGGCGGAACTTTACAGCAAAACTCGCGGCGCGGGTTTCGGCGACGAGGTGAAACGCCGGATCATTCTCGGCACCTACGTTTTGAGCAGCGGCTATTATGACGCATATTACCTGCGGGCGCAAAAGGTCCGCACGCTCATCCGCAACGATTTTCTCAAGGCATTTGAAACGGTGGATGCGATCGTCACGCCGACCACGCCGACGGCGGCGTTCAAGATCGGCGAAAAATCGGACGACCCGTTACAAATGTATTTGTCCGACATTTTCACAATCTCGTGCAATCTCGCGGGCATTTGCGGCATCAGCATCCCGTGCGGTTTCACCAGGTCGCCAAAGCTGCCCGTCGGCCTGCAACTGCTCGGCAGGCCGTTTGGCGAGGAAATGCTCTTGAAGATTGCGAACGCCTTTGAGCAGAATACATTGTGGCACAGAGACAGGCCGGTGCTTTGAGTCGGAAAGTTCCCATGCTACCAACCCAGCGCATCCGCAAGACCGCATTCTGGCTCGGACTGACCCTGCCCGTGCTCGCGCTGCTGGCGGCAGTCTGGGTCACGCACGAGACGAACGGCCAGTTCAGTGCCGCGTTTGCCTCCGTTACCCGCACCTATAAATTCCTGGACATCCTCGCGGTGTCTCAGACGCATATCGCGGAAGCCGAAACTGGACGGCGCGGCTGGCTGCTGACCGGACACAACGATTATTTCCAGCAGTATGACGACGCCAAGGCGACCTTCCACAACGACATCGCACAGTTGAAAATCCTCGCCGCCGACAACCCGGAACAGCAGACCAACCTTGATGAACTTGACGGCCTCGTCGCAAAACGGCTGGCGCTTGACCCCAAAAAAGATGTGCCCGGAAAAACCAGTTCCACAGGCGCGACGGCGATCCAACTGACAGACGAAGGACGGGACACTATGAGCGAAACCCGCGTCGTGCTGTTTCAGATGCGCGAACAGGAAACAGAACTGCTGGCCGGACGGCAGAAGGACGCCGAGGACAGGTTCATTTTCGACCAGACCGCGTCGCTGGTTTTGGTCGGCGTGACCGCCATCGCGCTCATCGCCATCGTCACCATTCTGATCCGGCTCGAAAAACTGCGGCAGATCGTCACCGTGTGCGCCTGGACCGGACAGGTAAAGGACGATGGCGAATGGATCCGGCTCGACGAATACCTCAAACGCCGTTTCGGCCTTTCCATTTCGCACGGCCTCTCCGATGAGGCGGCGGAAAAAATGAAGCGGGACATCGGGGAGCGCAACCGTTTGAAAGGCGCGCCCGCCCAAAATCCGCCGCGCGCAGATTGATCAAAAAGGGCTTGCGTCACAAGTAACTTGATGGTTACTTATGTCGAACGCATGGCCAGACCAGTCAAAACTGACGGCGGCGCGAAGCGCAATCCCGGGCGCACGCGCGAACGGATTTTGTCCGCCGCGCTGAAGGAATTCGCCTCGAAAGGATTCGCCGGCGCGCGCGTGGACCTGATCGCGCGACGGGCGGCGATCAACAAGCGGATGCTCTACCATTATTTCGGAAACAAGGAAAAACTGTTCCGTGCAATCCTGCACCAAAAAATCGCCGAGCGGCGCGCATGGGGACTGAATCTGTCCAGCGATCCGGCGGAACGGCTGCCGTTCTGGTTCAAAACCGCGTGCACCGACGCGGACTGGATACGCCTGCTCCAATGGGAGGCGCTGCAAAGCGACGGGAAAAGGGTGATTGACGAGGACCAGCGGCGGGCGCTGTCGGCGGAGTGGCTCAAGCGTCTCTGCCAGCGGCAGGAGCGCGGGGAATTGTCGGCCGAATTCGACGCGCGGCATCTGGCGCTGGCGATGCAGTCGCTGACGATGTTCCCGATGGCGTTTCCGCAATTGACGCGGTTCATCATGGGGCAGACCGTGGACGACCTGAAATTTCAGCGCGCCCACGCGGCATTTTTGAAAAAATTCGCGGCGGCGTTCAGCCCCATGAACGCGCAGCCCGTCAAAATCCATTTTGCGAAATGAAAACATCATGAAAAAATTCGTTTTGATTCCGGCAGCCATCGCCCTGGTTGCGGTGACAATGGCCGGCTGCTCGGTAAAAAAAAGCGTCCCGGTCGCGGTCTCGCCGGTGCTTGTCGCCAAATCGTTCGAGACGAATGTGCCGGTGCAGATTGACCCGCCGCCGGTCGGCCATGTGACGCCGGTCTCGTCGGTGGCGATCCACTCGCAAATCGGCGGCTTCATCAGCGCGGTGCATTTCAAGGAAGGTTCGGAGGTCAAATCGAACGCGCCACTCTTTACGATTGACCCGCGCCCGGAGCAGGCGGTGCTGGCGCGCGACCAGGCGCAACTGACAAACGCGGAAATCCAGTTTGACCGCGAACAAAAACTGCTCGGCCAGAAACTGGTTTCGCAGGATGAATTTGACACCAGCAAGGCCGCCATGGACGCGCTCGCAGCGACGGTGCAGTCTGACAAATTAAATTTGAGCTTCTGTGAAATCCGCGCACCGTTCGACGGAGTGACGGGCAGCTTGCAATTTCACGAAGGCGACGTCGTCAAGGCGCCCGACGACACATTGCTCACGATCAATCAAATCCATCCGATTTACGTCGAGTTTGCCGTGCCCGAACAATATTTGCCGCAAATCCGGCAGGAGATGCGCGACCACAAATTGAAAGCGGCGGTGACTTTTCAAGACATGGCCGGCCCGCCGCCGGAGGGCGTGCTGACTTTTGTGGACAACGCGGTGGACAAGACGACCGGCACGATTTTGCTCAAGGCGACGTTTCCAAATGAAGATAATTCCTTGTGGCCAGGACAGTATGTGAATGTCACGCTGACACTTTCAGAATTGACGAACGCGGTTGTCGTGCCGTCGCAGGCCGTTCAGACCGGGCAGAACGGCCAGTTCATTTACGTCGTGAAGCCCGACCAAACGGTTGAAGAACGCCCGGTGACGATTGGCATTGCGTATGACGGCGAAACGGTCGTGGAAAAAGGTTTGAAGGCGGATGAAACGGTCGTGACGGACGGCCAGCTTCGCCTTGCGCCGAATGTAAAAGTCAGTGTCAAAAGCTCCAACGATTCCGCCACCAATTCGACGGCGAATTAAAACAAGAAACTGTTCCCTTAATTTGCCATGAGCGTTCCAGAACTTTTCATCCGCCGCCCGGTGATGACCACGCTGATCATGTCGGGCATTTTGCTGTTCGGCGTCATCGGCTATCGCGAATTGCCGGTGAGCGCTTTGCCCAGCGTGGATTATCCCACGATCAATGTCTCGGCCAGTTTGTCCGGAGCAAGTCCTGAAACGATGGCGTCCGCCGTCGCCACGCCGCTGGAAAAACAAATCTCCATTATTCCCGGCGTGGATTCCATGTCGTCCGTCAGTTCGCTGGGATCGGTTCAAATCACGATCCAATTTTCGCTCAGCCGCGACATTGACGCGGCGGCGGAAGACGTGAACGCGGCCATCGCGCGCGCGGCGAAACAATTGCCGCCGAACATGCCCACGCCGCCGAGTTACCGGAAAGTCAATCCGGCGGACGCGCCGATTCTGTTTCTGGCGATGTCGTCAACGACGATGCCGCTTTCCAAAGTGGACGACTACGCGGAAAACATGCTCGCCCAACAAATTTCGACGGTCAGCGGCGTCGCGCAGGTTTCCGTTTATGGTTCGCAGGAATATGCGGTGCGAATCCAGGTGGACCCGAACAAGCTCGCGGCTTACGGCCTGGGAATTGATCAAGTCGAACAGGCCGTTGAAGCGGGCAATGTGAACCAGCCGCTCGGCACGCTTTACGGAAAAGACCAGGCGTTCACCGTTTTGGCAAACGGGCAGCTTGAAAATGCGGCGGCGTTTCGCCCGATGATTGTCGCTTATCGCCATGGAAATCCCGTGCGGCTCGAAGAATTGGGAAATGTTTTAGACAGCGTGCAAAACGACAAAGTCGCCGCGTGGTATTATGCGGGCACGAACAGCACGCGCGCGATTGTGCTGGCTATTCAACGTCAGCCGGACGCCAACACGGTGGCCGTGGTGGACAACATCAAAAAAATGTTGCCGCAATTTCACGAGCGGCTCCCGGCGGGAGTAAATCTGGACATTTTGTTTGACCGTTCGCAATCCATCCGCAAATCCGTGGACGATGTGGAAACCACTTTGGGCCTCGCCATCTGCCTCGTCGTAATGGTGATTTTTATTTTTCTGCGCAATTTGTCCGCGACCATTATCCCAAGTCTCGCGCTGCCGATGTGCATCATCGGCACGTTCGCGGTAATGGCGCTGCTCAATTATAGTCTCGATAATCTTTCGCTCATGGCGTTGACGCTCTGCGTCGGTTTCGTGGTGGATGACGCGATTGTCATGCTCGAAAATATCGTGCGCCACATGGAAATGGGCGAGCCGCCGATGGAAGCGGCGTTCAAAGGCGCGAAAGAAATCGGTTTCACGATTATTTCCATGACGCTTTCGCTTTCGGCGGTTTTCATTCCGGTTTTGTTCATGGGCGGATTGCTTGGACGGCTGTTGCACGAATTTGCCGTGACGATTGTCGTGGCGGTTTTGGCATCCGGTTTTGTTTCGCTGACGTTGACGCCGATGATGTGCAGCCGTTTTGTGCATTCGGAAAAAGGAAAAAAGCACGGCAAAATTTACAACGTCTTTGAAAGATTTTTTGATCGCGTGCGCAACGGCTACGATCGCTCGCTGCAAGTTGCTTTGCGTCATCGTTTCATCACGCTGATGATTTCATTTTTGATTTTGATTCTGACCATATTTTTATTCGTGATCATTCCGAAAGGATTTTTTCCGGACGAAGACACCGGCCAGATTTCCGTGAGCACGGAAGCGTCGGAAGACATTTCTTTTGACGCAATGGAAAAACATCAGATCGCCGCCTCAAAAATAATTGCCGCCGATCCGAACGTCGCCGGCTTCATGTCCGCCATCGGCGCGGGCGGCTCGTCCTCCAGTTTGAATCAAGGCCGGATGTTCATGAGTCTGAAAGAAAATCGCAAATTGAACGCCGACCAGATCATTCAGGAATTGCGTGCCAAGCTCGCGCAACTTCCCGGCGTCAACGTCTTCATGCAAAATCCGCCGCTCATCCGCATCGGCGGCCACTCGTCGAAGTCGCTCTACCAATACAGCCTCGCGGACACAGACGTGAATAAACTGTTTCAATGGACGCCGGTTTTGATGGATAAAATTGCCGCGGACAAATCCGTTTTTCAGGACGTGACCAGCGATTTGCAAATTAAAAGTCCGGAAGTCACTGTGGACATTTACCGCGACAAAGCCTCCGCGCTGCGCGTCACGCCGCAGCAGATTGAAAACGCGCTTTACGACGCGTTCGGCGAACGGCAAGCGTCCACGATTTACAGCGACATCGCGGAATACTGGGTTGTCTTTGAAGTCGAGCCGCAATTTCAATTGGAACCCTCCGCGCTCTCGCGCCTTTACATCACCAGTTCCGCCACCGACACCAACGGCACGCCGATCCTTGTTCCGTTGAGCGCCGTCGCCAAACTCACGCGCAGTCTTGGCCCGACCAGCATTTCGCATGTCGGCCAGTTGCCCGCCGTCACCATTTCCTTCAACCTCGCGCCCGGCGCTTCGCTAGGAACTGCCGTGAACGCAATCAACAAAATCAAAAGCGAAGCGAATTTGCCCGACACCATCTCCGGCAATTTTCAAGGAGCGGCGCAAGTTTTCCAGTCGTCCCTTCAAGGAATGGGAATGTTGCTCGCCGCTTCCATTTTTATCATCTACATCATTCTCGGAATCCTTTACGAAAGCTTCATTCATCCGCTGACGATTTTGTCCGGCCTGCCTTCGGCGGGATTCGGCGCGCTTTTGACGCTGATGATCTTCCACATTGATTTGAACATTTACGGGTTCGTCGGCCTTATCATGCTCGTGGGCATCGTGAAAAAAAATGCGATTATGATGATTGACTTCGCCATCGTCGCGCAACGCGAACACGGCAAAAATGCGTTTGACGCGATTCACGAAGGTTGCCTGTTGCGCTTCCGTCCAATCATGATGACCACAATGTCCGCGCTCATGGCGACGTTGCCCATCGCAATTGGCCTCGGTTCGGGCGGCTCCTCCCGCCGCATCCTCGGACTGACCGTCGTCGGCGGACTCATCGTTTCGCAATCACTGACTCTCTACATCACGCCTGTGATTTACCTTTACATGGAAAAATTTCGAGAATGGACAACCCGCAAACGCTCAAAACGAATGACCGTTCAAACCGGAAACAATCCGTCGGCGCAGCCATCATGAATTTTGGCATCCGGTTCAGGCTGACGGCGCTCGGACTCGCAGTGGGATTGATGGGCGCATTGATTGCCCTCATCACGCTGAATTCCCATCGGCAGGTGTCGGAACTTCAGTCCCGGCTGAACAACATGGGTTCGGAAAGTTCCGGGATCATGGATCAATTTGAAGAGTCGCTGGGAAAACTCAACAGCGCCATGCTTCGCTACGGCACGGATCACGATCCAAACGTCTGGCAAAACAGCCTCAACGCCAGCCACGACTTGGAAGTCTGGATCAGTGAACAAAGCAGCGTGTTGCGGACTCCGGACGAAAAGGACCTGCTGCGACAAATCCACGCCGCCTACGGCAGCTATTTGCAGGCGATTTGGGATTTTCACGACAAAATGGAATTCCTGGACGGGCGGAGTGCTTCATTGGCTGACTTCACGCCCGTTCGCGAGCGGTCGCAGCGTCTGTTTGGCTTGGGACAATCACTGGCCCGGACCCATTACCAGTCGCACAACCAGCTCCTGCAACACGCCAACCGCTCGCTGGAACATTTGTATTTCTCGGTGCTCATTTCTTTGGGGCTGCTGTTTGTGTTCGGAGCCGCAATGGCCGTCGGCGTTTACCGCTACCTTATTGCGCCGTTACGCGTCAGGCTGGTGCACACCCAGAACTTTGCAGAACTCCACGAAAAGCTGGCTTCCATCGGCCTGCTCGCCGCCGACGCGGCCCATGAAGTTCGCAATCCGCTCACGTCCATTAAAATCGGCATGGCCTTCCAGAAAAACAAGCTTCAATCCGGTTCGTCCGAACGGGCCGAGGCCGAGGTTGTCGAGCGGGAAATTGTGCGTCTCGAACACATCCTGGACGATTTTCTCGCGTTGACCCGCCCGTCCTCGCCGAGACTGGCCACGCTAAAACTGGAAACGTTTCTGCAAGAACTGCGTGATTTTTTCATGCCTCAACTCGCGGGCGTCAACATCCGGCTGGTCACGGAAATTTTGGCGCCCATGCAGGTGCGCGCCGACGCCGCCCAGATCAAACAAGCCGTCATAAGCCTGGTGCAAAACGCCGTCAACAGCATCGGCCGCAACGGCTGCATCACGCTTCGCGCCCGCCCGGATCGGAAGCTGCTGGCCGGCCACGAAACGGACGTGGCCGTCCTTGAAGTGGCGGACACCGGCATCGGCATCCCGCCAGAAGTGGAAAAACAGCTTTTTCAACCGTTCTTTACCACCAAGAAAGACGGCACCGGCTTGGGCGTGTCCATTGCCGCGCAGATTGTCCAGAGACACGGTGGCGAGCTGCAATATCAAACCCAGATGAATCACGGCACCGTTTTCGGCATCGTTCTGCCCAGACAGAACAGCACCAACGGACGGTAAGGGCGACAAACTTCCGAGAAGGTCAGACCAGCAACAATCGCCGGGTGGCCAATGTATGCCCAAGAATGGATGGCGCGCAAAACCGCACGGCACGCGCCCGTTCAAACCGGCATCAAACCGGCGGCGGTCTGATTGTTAAAACCGCCGGTGAAAAATCCGCGTCCATCCGTGGTTAAATCAATTTCTTCCACCGCGCGTCCTCGCCCAATTTCCTGACCAGCTCCTTCACTTTCTGCGCCTGGCTTTTGTGCGCCAGCAAAACCGCGTCGTCCGTCTGCACCAGAATCGAATCGCGCAAACCGACCACCGCGATCGGCGTGCGGTTTTTCGTCCGCGCGTCGTAGATGATGTTCCGCGCCGCGTCCACGTGGATGAAATCTGCCACGGCGCAATTGCCTTCCGCGTCGGCCTTGAGATGCCGCGACAGCGCGTTCCACGCGCCGAGGTCGTCCCACTCAAACGCGCCGTCGGCCACGATGACATTTTGCGCGTGCTCCATCAGCGCAAAATCTATCGAGATTTTTTTGATCGCCGGATATTCCTTCGCCAGAATTTTTGCGAGCTTCGCCGGATTGTTCGCGACCTTGAACCACCGCTGGCACGCGGCGAACATCTCCGGCTGATGTTTTTCCAGCCCGTTCGTGACCGTGATGAAACTCCAGACAAACATCCCCGCGTTCCAGCGATACTGTCCGCTGTTGACGTAATCCAGCGCGGTCTCGTAATTCGGCTTCTCAACAAATTTTTCCGCCTTGAAAAAAATCGTCTTCGTTTTCTTCGCGCCCGGCGGTGTGGGCAGTTCCGCGCCGGTGTGAATGTAGCCGTAGCCCGTCGCCGGCTCGGTCGGCTTGATGCCGATGGTAACAATCGCCTGTCCCTGCGCCGCCACGTCAAACGCGTCGCTCAAAACCTGCTGGAATTTTTTCACGTCGGGAATGACGTGATCCGCAGGCAAAACCGCCATCACGCCCGTCGTGGAACGCGCGCCGACGAGCGCCGCGCCGAGTGTGACTGCGGCGGAGGTGTCGCGGCCAACTGGCTCGGCGACCAGGTTTCCTTTCGGAATTTTCGGCAACTGTTTGCGGACTTCCGGCAACTGCGCCTCGTTGGTGACGACGAAAATATTTTTCGCGGGAACAATTGGCAGCACGCGCTCGACGGCTTCCTGCAAAAAAGATTTTTTGCCCAGCAGCGCGAGCAATTGCTTGGGCATTTTCTCCCGGCTCAACGGCCAGAACCGCTCGCCGCGTCCGCCGGCCATGATGATGACGAAACGGTTTTTGATGTCGGGTTTAACTTTCATAATTATTTAGCCACAGATTTTCACAGATGAAACACAGATTGGTTAGTCAATTCCGAGAAAATGGTAATACGCAATTTGTGTTTTAGGATTGTAAGCAAAATACTCTGTCTCATTGGAAAACTCTCTTGTTCCAGCGTGACTGCCACCTGATGGAGAAATTCGCAAATAGTAAGTCCAATCAGATTGAATTTGATAGTCCCACCATTTTGGAATGCCACCATCAATTTCGTGCGGCGCATCCCTTTCCATTTCTTCGGCAGTTTTCTTCACCAAATTTGTGGAAACTAATTTTTCAAATTCTATCTGCGGCGTTTGAAATCGAAGATAAACATCTCCGGTATCCGCAATATTATAAAACGAGCTCTGAATTTTGGAAATGGATGGTGGCGGCTCAATGTTAAAAGTTTCTTTAAAAACCCAACGCGGGTTCTTGGAACAAGCAATTCCCCAGACTAAAAACGCAACTACAAATATGGCGATACTAGCCATTCCAATTGCGAGAATTTTTCCCAACCATTTTAGCCAAGCTATATTTTTCTTTCGCCCCCAAAACCAAATGCCAACGAAGGCAAGGAAAACACAGCCGTATATTCCGGCAAGAATTAACCAAATTAAAATGACAAAGCCTGCTCCCATATTTTTAGCCTATGTTCAATCCGTGTTTCATCTGTGGCTTAAATAGATTTCACCGCATCGGCCAGCGATTTCACGAATTTGCCGACGTGCTTGACCAAATTTTTTGATTTTCCGTGTTCGGCGATTTGATTCACCACCGCGCTGCCGACGACGACGGCGTCCGCGTTCTGCGCGACAAGTTTCGCCTGTTCAGGATTTGAAACGCCAAAGCCGACGGCAACCGGCAAATCTGTGTGCGCGCGGATTTTTGCAACTTGCGATGCAAGGTTCGACGCGACCTTGCTTTGCATTCCCGTCACGCCTTCGCGCGAGATGTAATAAATAAATCCGCTGCCGCGTTTCACGATGAATTCAATGCGATCTTCCGGCGTCGTCGGCGCAACGAGATAAATGTGGCAGAGCCCGGCCTTTTTCATCAGCGCTTCGTAATTGTCCGATTCTTCCGGAGGCAAATCCAAAATGAGCAAGCCGTCCACGCCAGCCTTCGCCGCGTCGCGAATAAATTTTTCCATTCCGACCTTGTGAATCAGGTTGAAGTAAATATAGAGGACAATCGGGATTTGCGATTGTTTGCGAACCGCCGCAATTGTTTCCAAAAGTTTTGGTGGCGTGGTTTTGGATTCCAGACCGCGTTGCGCCGCGAGCTGGTTCACCAAGCCATCCGCGAGCGGATCACTGAACGGCACGCCGAGTTCGAGAATATCCACGCCCGCTTTGTCGAAGGCCAAGGCCAGTTCGCGCGTGGCGGCGAGGTTCGGATCGCCCGCGCCGATATAGACGACGAAGCCTTTTTTGGCGGATTTCTTGAGTTGGACAAATTTCTCAACGATGCGATTCATGTTCGCGGGAGTTTCCCGTTTGAAGTTCCAAGTTTCAAGCGGCAAGTTCACGCCGTATTTGACAATGCAACGAATTTTTTCGCACAATCCGCACATAGCAAGCATTTTTCCATACGATGAATAAAAATGTTAATGCAATGAAGGCTAATATACTGGGCGTATTCCCTTCAGGCCATTCATTCGGTAGAATGATTTGTGTGGGAGCAGTGATGCTGCTGTCCACTTTGGCATCGGCGCAAAATCTGTTTGTGTTGGGAAGCACCAACATTTCTGGATTTCCGCCGCCGCCGCCAACAAATGGATTGATTCTTGAATTTACGTCAACTGGATCGAAAAACACCTTCGTTTCTGGGTTAAGTCCTTCTTACGGGTTGACCTTTGATACCGCTGGCAATCTGTTTGAAGCAGACAATGTCAGCAGTGGCAACATTTATGAATTTACCAATCATGGTGGCGTGCTATTGTCCAACCGTGTCGCTTTTGCTACCGGATTGTATGAACCTCAAGGATTGGCCTTCGATAGCGCGGGCAATTTATTTGAAGTAGATTTTGGCTCACATAATGCGAACACTGGCATAATGCACAAATTTACGTCAAGCGGAGTGGGAAGCGTATTTGCCTCCGGGCTGAATCCTACCGCAGTGGCCATTGACCGCTCAAATAATGTGTATGTGACGGATGTAGAAAGCCAGAGCATCTATGAATTTACTACAAACGGAGCAGAAAGCACATTTGTCTCCGGGCTGTATCGTCCATTTGGCTTGGCTTTTGACAGTAAAGGCGATCTATTTGAGGCAGACGGTGGCAGTGGCAACATTTATGAATTCATCAATAGCGGAGGCGTGCTATCGTCTAATTATATTACCTTTGCCTCCGGATTGTCCCTCCCTCATGGTTTGGTTTTTAACAGCGCGGGCGATCTGTTTGAAGCTGATTACAGCAGCGGCAACATCTATGAATTCACGACAAAGGGAGTCCGAAGCACTTTTGTCTTTGGATTGCCTCATCCTGCCGCATTAGCCTTTCAACCAATACCTGAATTACAAGCTGTTGTTACAAATGAAACAGTTCAAATTACCGTTTTAATGCCGTCTCCTTACTATTCAACTTGTGTTCAAGCATCAACCAATTTGATGAATTGGATCAATATTTACACAAATACACCGCCCTTCACTTTTACTGACTCAATCGTGACAATGTTTCCGACTCGCTTCTATCGGGCTTTTCCTGGCCATTGAACAATGAAAGTCCCACCCGGATAAGTTGACCGCACGGCGATTTTTTCGCACAATCAAGGCATGGCAAGCAGCTTTGGACAATTGTTCCGCATCACGACTTGGGGCGAATCGCACGGCGGCGGCGTGGGCGTGGTCGTGGATGGCTGCCCGCCTCGATTGAAATTGAGCGAGGCGGACATCCAGCCTGACCTCGACCGTCGCCGTCCGGGCCAGTCCAAAATCGTCACGCCGCGCAAGGAATCCGACACGGTGCAAATCCTTTCCGGCACGTTCGGCGGCAAAACACTCGGCACGCCGATTTGTCTTTGGGTGAAAAACGAGGACGCACGGCCCGAAGCGTATTCGGAAATGAAAACGAAGTTCCGTCCGTCCCACGCAGACTTCACCTACTTCGCGAAATACGGCATCCGCGCGTGGGCGGGCGGCGGGCGCGCGAGCGCGCGCGAAACGGTTGGCCGCGTCGCGGCGGGCGCAATCGCGAAGAAAATTCTGCGCGAAAAATTCGGCGTGGAAACTCTGGCTTACGTCAAGCAAGTCCAGAAAATTTCGGCGGAAATAAATCCCGACAAGGTGAAATTTTCCGAAGTCGAATCAAACATCGTCCGCTGCCCCGACAAAATCGCGGCGGAAAAAATGATCCGGCTGATTGAAAAAATGCGGCGCGAAGGCAACACCGTCGGCGGCATCGTCGAAGGCGTCGCGCGCGGCGTTCCGGCAGGCTGGGGCGAACCGGTTTTTGACAAGCTCGAAGCGGATATGGCGAAGGCGATGTTGAGCCTGCCGGCGTCGAAGGCGTTTGAAACCGGCTCGGGTTTCGGCGGAATTCTTTTGACGGGCCGTGAACATAACGACGCGTTTCGTTCGCGCGGCGGAAAGGTTTTTACGACGACGAACCGTTCCGGCGGCATTCAAGGTGGCATTTCAAATGGCGAGACGATTTTCTTTCGCATTGCGTTCAAGCCCGTTGCCACCGTCATGCACGAGCAAGATACGGTTTCGGAAAAATTTGAAAACACGACGCTCAAGGGCCGCGGACGCCATGATCCATGCGTGCTGCCGCGCGCCGTGCCGATGGTCGAGGCGATGACCGCGCTGGTTCTAATTGACCATGCGCTCCGGCACAAGGCGCAATGCGCTTGATTTTTCCGGCTGCACGCGCAATTTTAATTCAACACTGAAATCCCATGGCCGAAAAAAACATCAATGACATTTCGCGCGACGCGCGCACCTTGTTCGCCAAGGCCGCCGAGGCGGCGCAGCGGCAGAACATTGATTACGCGATTGACCTGTTCAACCAGGTGCTCCAAAGGGAGCCGGAATTTTACGCCGGACGCAAGGCGTTGCGCGCGGAGCAGTTCAAGAAGGCCGGCAGCGGCGGCGGCGGCGGCTTCTTCAAAAAAATGATGAGCGGCGCGGGTTCGTCGCCGCAGGTCGCCAGGGCCAGGATGGTTTTGGGCAAAAATCCCGGCGAGGCCATGGCCATCGCCGAGCAGATTTTGAACGGCGACCCGAACAGTTCCGCCGCGCACCGGATCATCGTCGAGGCGGCGGCTGCGCTGGAACTGCCGCGCACGGCGGCGCTGTCCTACGAGACGCTGGCGAAAAATTCGCCCAAAGACAAAGACCTCGCGATTGAATTCGCCCACGCCGTCTCCGAAATCGGCGAAGGTTCGCGCGCTGAACAAATCGTGCTGGACCTGCTGCGCGACAATCCCAGCGACGGCGATTTAAGCCAGGCACTGAAAAACCTGTCCGCGCGCAAGACTCTGGACGAGGGTGGCTACAACGCGCTCGAAGGCGGCGAAGGCTCCTACCGCGACATCCTCAAGAACAAAGAGGAGGCCGTCTCCCTCGAACAGGAAAAACGCTCGCAGAAGACAGAAGACGTGGCGGCGCGGTTGATTGCAGAATACGAGGCGCGCCTGCAGACCGAGCCGGACAACCTCAAGCTCCTGCGCCAGCTTGCGGAGCTTTACACGGACAAAAAGGAGTTCGACCGCGCGCTGGAATTTTACGACCGCATCAAGAGTTCCGAGATGGGCGGCGGGGACTCCTCGCTCGCGCAGGCCATCGCGAACACCATCGTCAAGCGCTACGACCACCAGATCGCGGGATTGAACCCTTTTGCCGCGGAACACGCCGACGAACTGGCGAGGCTTCAGGCGGAGAAGCTGGATTTTCAGGTCGCCGAATGTCGGAAGCGCGTTGAAAAATTCCCGACCGACCTGGCGGTCCGCTTCGAGATGGGGCAGCTTTATTTTCAGGCCGGAAAAATCAGCGAGGCGATTTCCGAATTGCAGAAGGCGCAGGGCAACCCGCACAAGCGCCTCGCCGCAATGAGCCTCCTCGCGCAATGCTTCGCCAAACGGAAAATGTTCGACCTCGCCGCGCGCACTTTGCAAAACGCCATCAAGGAAAAACTCGTCTTTGACGACGAAAAAAAAGATTTGATCTACAACCTCGGCTGCGTGCTCGAAGAGACGGACAAAAAAGAGGACGCCGTGGAGCAGTTCAAGATCATCTACGAAACCGACATCGGCTACAGGGATGTCGCGGCCAAAGTGGATGCGTTTTACGCCGCGCAGTGATTTTCAATTGTCCAGCGGGCTCCTCGCCCCGATCTCCGGCTTCTGCATGACGTGCGTGTAAATCTGCGTCGTCCTCACATCCTCGTGCCCGGCAAATCCTGCACCGTCCGGATGGCATAACCCGGCTCCAGCAAATGCGTCGCGACCGAATGTCGCATCGTGTGATACGTGGCCCAACAGAATCGCCGCTTTTTGAAAGCTTTCCAAACACTTGCGCACAACGGATTTTCAGCCGAAACTGTGCGCGATGGACTGGCTTGATAAACTTTCCAAGTTCTGGCCGCATCTGGCTGCGGGCTTTGGTTTTCTTGCCGCGCTGCTCGCTTCCGTTCACGCGTTGCTTAACAAGCGCGATTCGCGCGCCGCCACGCTCTGGCTGGGCATCATCTGGTTTGTGCCGGTTCTCGGCGCGATTCTTTATCTTTCGCTCGGCGTCAACCGCATCCGCCGCCGCGCCGTCGAACTCGGCGTGCATAAAACCTTCAGCCGCGCCGTTCCTGAAAATCTCGGCGAACCGGAACACGACGGCGCGGAACATCTCAAGCACATCGCCCGCGTCGTCAACCGCGTTGCCAATCAGCCGCTCACGGCGGGAAATAAAATAGAACCGCTCGTCAACGGCGACGCCGCGTTTCCCGCCATGCTCGCCGCGATTGAAGCCGCGAAAAAATCCGTCACGCTCTGCACCTATATTTTCGACAACGACGCGAGCGGGGCAAAATTTGTATCCGCGCTCGAACGCGCCGTCCAACGCGGAGTGGCCGTGCGTGTGCTGGTTGATTCTGCCGGCACGCGCTATTCGTTCCCGCCCATCACCTGGAAATTGCGGCGCACGCAGATTCCGTTCGCAAAATTTCTGCCTGCGTCCATCTTCACGCCGTGGCGTGCGGCCACCATCAATCTCCGCAATCACCGCAAATCGCTCGTCGTGGACGGGCAAACCGGATTCACCGGCGGCATCAACATCCGCCACGGAAACGTGCTTGCCGACCAGCCGAAAAGCCCGGTGCAGGATTTGCATTTCCGTGTGGAAGGGCCGGTGGTCGGCGAATTGCAGGAGGTGTTCGCCAACGACTGGGCGTTCACGACCGGGGAAATTCTCGACGGCGAAATCTGGTTTTCGGAATTGAAAGAAACCGGCGACGTCATAGCCCGCGTCATTCCCGACGGGCCGGACGCCGATTTCGAAAATGCGCGCTGGACGCTGCTGGCCGCGCTCGCCGAGGCGCAGAATTCCGTGAAAATCATCACGCCGTATTTTTTGCCGGACAACGCGCTCATCACCGCGCTGAACCTCGCGTCACTGCGCGGCGTGCGCGTGGATATTATTTTGTCCGCCAAAAACAACCTGCCGCCCGTGCATTGGGCGTCGCGGGCGATGTGGTGGCAAGTGCTCGAACGCGGCTGCCACGCCTGGCTCACGCCGCCGCCATTCGACCACTCCAAGCTGATGATCGTGGACAGCCACTGGGTTTTGCTCGGCTCGGCCAACTGGGACGCGCGCAGTTTGCGTTTGAATTTTGAATTGAACGTCGAGTGCTACAACCGCGAATTCGCGCGGGAAATGGAAAAAATCGTCGAGGGAAAAATATCCACCGCACACGAAGTGACGAAGGCCGAGGTGGACGCAAGGATTTTTCCTGCAAAATTGCGCGACGCCATCGCGCGATTATTTTCCCCATATTTATGAAAATTTTTGGCCGCGAAATCCCCGCGCGAGCAGACCGAACCCGCCCAGCACCAGCGCGGTCATCGCCAACACGAAGAAACGCACGCTCTGCGACGCGGCTTTGGCGGCGGACACTTGCAATCCGATGTTCAAATCCGCCTCTTCATCCACGTCCACCGAGCGCTTAAATGTAAGCAGGCGGCCTTGTTCGGGAATGTTCGCGCGGATGACGGCGGGGCTGCTCACGGCGTAGCCTTGCTGCCTGACGAGCTTGTCGGCCAGCTTCATGAACGCCGCGTTATCGTCGGCGCTGTTGCTGTCAATGATCTGCTGGGCATCCTGCTGCGTGTAATTGTTGTTCTTGCTGTTCCGCAGGTCGCGGAACTTCCTGCCGAGCGCGTCGTTGTCGCCGTTCACGGCGGACTGGCGCGCGCTCAATCCCACCAACGCCTGCTGGACTTTCAAATTGTTCAGTTCCACCCTCGCGTCCTCGTTGAACGCGGCGTCGTTGCGCGACAACCCGCAGGCGGACTGGAACGCGCGCCGCGCCTGCTGCGGGTCGCCGTTTTGCAGCGCGGAATTTCCGAGCGCGAGCATTTGTTCGGCTTCCTGCGTTTTTTTCTGCCACAAACTGGATTCGCTCGCCAGATAACTTTGAAGGTCAATCGCCTCCGGCGTGGAAACAATTTCCTGCTGCTGCAATTGCAGCGTGCCGCTCCATTTTTTCACCTGCCACTTGTCGTTGAGGAACACGCGCCAGGTGATGTCTTCCAGCGGCAGGTCAAATTTCGGCGCGAGCAAATCCAGATCGAGCGCGCCTGCGCCCGCCTTGCCGGCGTCGCTGCTGAAAAATATTTCCACCGGAATGGCCTGGTTGCCGCGCGACTGTTCTTCGAGCGGGATTAAAATGTCGTCGCCTTCGCGCCACGGCCAGACGCCGTTCTGGTTCACAAACGCGAACCAGTATTTTGCGTCCACGTTTTTCGGCAGCGTGAGATGCAGCAGGCGCTTGTCGCCGGGCAGAATTTCCAGCCGCACTTGCGTCAGCATGACGCCCGTGTCGGAAATCACGGACGTGAACGTGATGTTGTTGACGCGCGCGGGCAGAAGCTTCACGGCCTCGTGGCGCTCAAGTTTTAGCGGCAGTTGAAAATCTGGCTCGACGAGGCGATATGCGAAACCGGCCGACACCGTCTGCAAATCCTGCTGCAACGCGCGCGGGATGCCCTGCCATTCGGCGGGCTGAAGCGACGCGGGCGTGTCGTCCGCGCGCAATTGCAGCCGTCCGCCGGATTGCACGGTCACGAAGCCGCGCTGCGTGTTCACGTCCGCCGCCTGCACGCCGCGCAAAACGATTTCCGGCGACTGGTCGGGCATGAGCGTTTGATAAGCCAGTTGCAGCAGATACTGGCCGATGACGCGCCGCTGCAATTTGATTTCCCATTCCTGCAAACCGTTCGTCACCGCGCCTTCAACCTGTTGAAAGCCGGCGACCTGGTCGCCCTGAAAATTCACGCTCAATGCGTTGGCCGGAATCAAAACGTGAAACGCCTTCAGCCCGGCGTTCTCAATTTGATATTGCAGGTTCGCGGCGATTTTCACCTGTGCCTCGTTGACGGTCGCGTTCTGCAGGCTCGTCACTTGAACCCACGGATCCACCTGCTCGATGTCCAGCGCGAGGTTCCACGGCGACTGCGACACGCGGAACGCCAGCACGCCCGGCTGGCTGATGCCGGATTTTTGCGGGTCAAGCTGCGACACACCGTCGAGCGTCGCGGCCTGCAAACGCATTCCCTGTTCCGGCACGACGAGCAAAGTCCCGCGCTGCTTGCCGGCCTCGCGCAAAATTATTTGCGGGACAATCCATTCATTCGTCGCCTTCACGCCCGGCCCGGACAGGCTGATGTTGAATTGCTGTTCGCCCTCCGTCTCGCCGGACAGGTTCAAAGTGATGATGCGGCCCGCGCCGGTTTTCAATTCTGTCCACTGGCTCAATGCCGCGCCGCTGATGGTGTCCACGTCAAAGCCCGGCGGCATCACGAAACTTAATTTGAAAATTCCCGCGCGCGTGATGTTGACGTTCGCGGCCGAGGCCAGCACCGTGCGGTCTTCGCCGAGCGAAAGCGTGTCCTGCGTCTCGACGCGCACGTCCGGCTCGACTGGCGACGCTTTGAGCAACACCGTCGCCTGCGAATCGGAATAACGAAATGCGCGTCGCACAGTCAGTCCCGGAAATTGCGCCGCGAGCACCGACGCGGCTCCGTTCGGAAAATCTTCCAGGTTGATCGCCGAAAATTTTTCAGCGCCAACGGCGTCGAGTTGAACTTCATTTCCCGTGGCGACCCCAAGCAAGCCGATTTGTCCCGCCGCGCCTTCAACTGAAATCAATCCGACGCGCTGCTCGAATGGCAAAGTTCCAGTCGCCACTTGCGACCGAATGACGATTGCGAACGTCCGTGATTGCGGCGGGTTCAAAGTCACGCGAAGTTTGCGCGTGTCGGGATCAAACCGCCACAGCGAGACGATCCGTCCGTAATGGAAGTTCGGTTGTAAATTTCCATCCGCCGGGGAAATATGTTCGCCGCTGGTGACATCCGTGATCGTTGCCCCCGCTGGCACGTTGAAAATCAATTCGTTCAATTCGCCTTGCGCCGGACGGATGGAAACAAAATGCGCGCCTTCAATCACACCCGCCGACGGCACATAAAGCTGCGAAATGTCCGCGTAAAAAACCGGCTTCTCATTTTTCACGTCGCGGCTGCGCGGCTGCCAACTGATCCAGGTATTATTTCCCGGCGCCAGCACAAGCGTCGCAACGGTGTTCGCGCCGCTCGTGGTGCGCTGCACGGAAATGGCTTGCGGCGAAAAAACGTCCACGTCCAGATTCACGAGCGTGAGATTCAATTGATTGATAACCCCGGACGGCACCGGCAGCGTGAAGCCGCTCTGATTGTCGAGCTTCGTCACCTGGATTTGATATTGCACCTCGATGTCGAACGTGCCGCTGCTTTGTGCGATCAATTGCTGCGCGCGTTTTGAACCATCGGAATCCTGGACAAGTTTCAGCGCGCTCGCCGGATAAGTAACTTTGGTCATCACCGCTGGCTCGAACAGCAGCGGCAGCACCTGGCCTTTCTCCGCCTGCCAGCGGATTTTCGCCGTCGCCAGCGCGAACTGGTCTTCGATGCGAATTTGCTGCGTGACGGACTCGGCGGGCGCCAGTGCGCTTTCGCAATGCCCGGCCATCGCGCCGCCAAGCAGCAGCAAACCGATCAGCGACGCGACGGCGCGCGGCGCACCGCTTTCCGGCGGCGGCAATTCGGACTTTGATTTTTCCGGCAACTGCCACAATTGTTTCAGCGCCGGAATCAAAACTTGCAAAAATAGAAACGCGGCGATCACGGCAAAAAACGCCGCCGCGCCGTTCTGCCAGCGCAAGGCCGCCCACGCAAGCAGGATCCAGCCAAGAATTCGCGCCAAAGAATTTTGTTTAATCCAGCCGATGACCAAAACAATCAATGCCGGCACCAAAAGCAAAATCGGCGCGGCATATCCAACCGTCGAAGCCGTCTCGGAAACATTCGCCACTTCCACAGTCAACGCGTCGCCGGACTGTTGCACGGGCGCGAGGAACGTGACGTCGCGCGGCGCGGAACTTTTTTCAAGGCCTGCTCCGTCCATAAGATTTGCGAAGACAAAAGCCGCCAGCACAATCGCCGCCAGCCCGATCATCGCCCCAAAAATATGCTGTGCGCTGAATTTGTGGACGCCTTCACGAACCGTCCAACGCCACACCAGCATCGCCAGCAGCATCAATACCAGCGCCGCAAAAAGCGAAACCACCGCGCGTCCGCTTTCGTCTCCGCTGAATAACCGCGCCAGTTGCGCGAAACCTGAAACGTCAGTCACGCCGCCGACCGGCGTGAGCGAACCTTTGAGATAATCAAGGCGCTGGCCTTCGTCCGGTTCAATCTTCCATTGCGCGAGCATCACCGGCGCGGCCACGACGGGCGCGGCGATAGTCGCGCGCGTGGCGCTGTCTGAATTGGTCGCGGCCAGTTTCAAATCAATCATCAGCACGGCGTCGGGGTCGGCGCGCTGCGGCAACGGAATCAAATCATTCGTTCCGTCAATCACCGGCACGACCGCCGCGCCGTTGACCGTGGCCGACCACAAATCCGTTCCGTGCGGCAGCGTCAGCCGGAAATTCGGGTTGCCGCGGTTTTTCACGAAGTAGCTCGCGTCGGTCAGCACCTGGCCTTCCTTCGAGATGCGCGTGTCGAGCGCCGCGCGGTCCACGACTTGATTGAGCGAATTACCCTGCGCGAGCGGACTCAATGCGAGTTTCAAATCGAACGGCCGCGTCGAATACTGATACGCCGCGAGAATTGGCGCGTCGAAAAAGAGCCGGTATTCCGACGGCACTTCCGCCGGTTCCAGCGCGAGCAGTCCAGGCGAGACATCCACGGCCTTCACTTGAAATTGATACGCGCTGATGATGATGGTGTGGCCCTGCTCGGATTGCGCGTCGAGCGGGCGCGCGCCGGTGAACGCGAGCGTCTCGCCCGCCGGTTTGAACGGCCGCTCGTAAGTTGCGAGCAGCGTGTAAGCGCCGGCCACCGGCGTATTTAATTGCACAAGATAGCCGTTCGTAGTTTTCTGCCAGCCGCGAATGTCCTTGCCGGTGAACTCGACGTTGAAATATTCATCCGACAATTCCACGCGGAACGCCGCCATCGGCGCGCCGCTCACGACATAATTCATTACGCTGCTGCCATACGCGATGCCTTCGCCGATGGAAAATAAATGGAACACATCCGCCGAAACGGTCTGCGGCAGACGTTCCGCGCGCAGCGTCGCGCGCCAGTCGGCGTCGCTCAAACGAAACGCCGTTTGAATTCCGGCAACCTTGCGCGGGAAAAATGCCGTCGATGTTTCGGTCAATGACTGCGTGTGTTCCGCCGTCAAACGAAAACCCGCATCCGCCGACACCGCGACGAATCCGCGCGTGGATTTTGCCTTCGCCACTTCAATGCGCGGCAAAGTCCAATTCGTTTCACCGAGCGCTTGATTGCGTTCGAGCCGGAGTTGGATCACTTGGCGGTCGGAAACCGGCTGGCCATAAACGATCCGCAATTCGGAATCCGGTTCGCCGTCGCGCAAAAAATAATCGCTCATGCCCGAGGCATTGAGGCTCGCGACGGCGTAGCCCTTGGGAACATTCAGCACCACTTCGCGCAACGGTGCGTCGCGGATGTCGAGTTCGATCTCCGCGTCAATCGCGAGTTCGCTGTCGCCGAGATTATAGGCGAGCAGTTGCGAGACCGAGACTTCCGGCAAAATTTGGTCCGCCTGGATTTTCAGCGCGAAATCCGGGCTGGAAAATTGATACGCAAAACGCTGGCTGCCCGTCACGCGAAACGCCGCGCGCGCGGCGTCGCTCTCGGGAAATTGTTCCGGCGAAATCTGCGAAAGCCCGCTCGCCTGCAACACTTCCAGCCGCACCGCGCCGTCGTTCACGACGCGGAAATGCCCGGCGAACCGCGTTGCGCCTTCCGGCTGGATTTGCATCGCGTCCGCCGACTGCGGAAACGCGCCGAGCGGAGTTTGCATTTGCACTTGGATTTCAAAAGCGTTCTTCTGCGGCTGGTTGAACTGCACGACCAGCAGGCGGTCGGCGGAATTCGTCGCCGGCAGGACGTTCCACGCCAGCACCTCGTCGCCCGCCACGCGCGTCACTTCGCCGTCGCCGTGCAATCGCAACGTGATTTGATTCATTTCGCCCTGCATCACTTTTCCGTCGAGCAGAGCCGTCTGGCTCATGAGTCCGGGGCTGATGCTGATCTGCGATTCCATTTCGGCGGCGTAAAAAAGTTTCCCCTCGGCTTCGGGGCGCGCCTGTTTCCACGAAAATTTCACCGCGCCGTCCACTTGCAGAAAGCTCGTGAAGTTTGTGCCGCTGCGTTCCGGTCGCGCGGCGTTGGCGAACTGAAATTGCGTGTCCGCCGGCAGGCCTTGCAGCACGATGGGTTGCAAGATGCCCGGCGCAACGCGAAAATTGACCGCGCTCCAGCCGTCATTCTTCCCGACGGCGGCGTTGAATTTTATCTGAATGGGAAAAACGCCGCCGTGATCAAATGTCGCGATGAATTTGTTGTCGCTTGCCTGAATCTGCCAATTCGGATGTGCGCCGATGGCTGTGAGCGCGACCGGGCCGGCCAGCAGTTCGAGCGAGCCGCCCGATGGATTTTCCACACGCACATTGGCCGTGAGCGTGAACGCCGCGATGTCATTACTGCCCAGATCGCCCACGAGTTTGAAATCCGACACCGCGGTGCCACCGACCGGCACGTTCCGCGACTGCGTTGGCGTCATGGTGCTGCACGAGGTGGCGAGGAACGCCAGCGCGCAAAGCGTAGCGCAGATTTTCAATCTGCCGTATCGCCGGATTGCATCCGGCACGGCATCCAACATTCCAAACCGCTTTTGAAGTCCGGCCGTGCCGCAGATTAAAAATCTGCGATACGGCAGAATGCAATTCTGCGCTACGGAAAATAAGCCGGCGATTTTTGTTTTCATAATTCAATCTGTTCTTTTAGCAGTCGCAACGACCGCAAGCTGTCAGGCGCGGGTCAAAGGTTTGTAAAAAAGTTGTGACGTTCGTTGTGTTACTTATTCTTCAGTGCCACGGCAACGGCGGCTTTGATGGCATCCCCACGCAAGCCCTTGGCGACAATTTTTCCGTCCGGGCCGACCAGAAAAATGGCCGGGAGATTAGTGTCCATTTCAACACGATCCGTCTGGAGACCGTAACTGGCGCGCAACGGCTTCGATTCATACCACGGCACTTCATGTAATTTTGCCTGTGGCCATGAATATTGAGGTTCGTGGCCGATTAAATAGACCGTCATTCCAGACAAATATGGCACCTGCAAAGTCAGCATCGCCAGATGGCCATTTTTTCCGAACGCATCCCACGCTGACTGAACCGATTGGTTTGTTTTGCCAAACCCCAAATCCATAAGCTCGAAGTCCAACAACACATATTGTCCACGATGGTCGGAAAGATTGAAGGTTTTGCCGTCCGTGGTCTTCACTTCGAGCGGTGGAGCCGCTTCGCCAACTTGCGGGGAATGAATCATTGGTAGTTCCACCGTTCCCAGGTCCAGAGGCTCGTCACTGCGACCACCGGACATTTCAGGAACGATAAATTCTTTGCCAGCCGTGGCCACGGTTGTTGCGCTCTCACCCTGAGCAGGGAAACTCAAGATGTCAGACAGAAGCCACCACTTCCCCGGCGTGACATCTTCCACGCGAAATGTCCCGTCGAGATTCATCTTTGCATTAATCTGGCGATTGGTGCCATAAAGGGTTGATTCTACTTGGTAATTAAACGACCTGTTCGTCGCTGAATCTGAAGATTTTACATACGGGCGACTAGGAGGAAGAGACGCAAAGTTGGGCGAGTTTGTCACGGTCGCGGGAATCTGCAATCTGCCAATGACCGGACGCCCTGTGCCGCCGATGGTGACACGATTAGTTTCTCCGGCCTTCACGGTAACATTCGCGCCTGACCAGATTATCTCGCCCGAGTGCGAGATAATCCAATTGCCAGCCGGCACGCAAGTGAAGACGAATTTACCATCGCGATCAGTCCAGTCTTGGAATGCCTCTAATTCAAAAGAGAATCTTGCGCCGCCGGTTGACTGCAACACCACTTGTTGATTGGTGCCAACTCCGGTGCCGACGCGCAGAACACCTTCGATTCGCGCCCATGGCTGGAGCGTGATTGTTGAGCCATTCTCAAAATCCATCTTTTCAACTTGTGTGCAGCCGGTTTCATTCATGGCGACAATTGCCCACGCGCTCTCATTTGCCGGCAGGGAAAAGTGTCCGCCCTCATCCGCCAAGACCAGAGTGTCCTTGGAGCCACCTCCCAACTGCATTTTCGCTTGAAGCAAATAAAGCGGATAATTTGGAACAGCCAGCGCCACTTGCGCCCCTGCTGCCGGTTGACCGTTGGGAAGAAGCACAGTTCCGGCAATGTCCGCCGCAAAGACTGAAAATGAAAGCTGGCCCACCAACAGCAGCAAAAATGAAATGGAAATTTTCTTAAGAATTTGTTGAGCGTTAGAATTCATACAATTTTGAGTTCAAAATCCTCCACTCGACCGATTCGGCCGGCTCGGTTGGCCCGCAATGCTCTGCGCCTCGCGGATCATCGTCTCCAGTTGTTTCGGGCGCGGGTCGGCTCCGTAAATTTGCGGCACGCCGTTCAGATAATTCAGCAACTGGTCGGTCGTCACCTCCTGCGCATACGGACTCGCTGCGAGCCATTCGGAAAACGCGCTGGCAGTGGCGGCGAGGCGCATCGCGGGGCTGGATTTTTCGAGCGCGGGCGCAGTGCCGTCGAACGGCACTTCCCATTCGTGCTCGCTCACGTCCGTCGTGCCGGGAATCCGAAAACGCACGCGCACGGTCGCCACCGGCCCTTCGCCCTGCGGATTTATTTCGACGGTGTAAAGCGCGTTGCCCGCCTCGCGCGCGGCCATCGGCGCGGCGGCCACGGTGTTGTCGCGGAACTGTTCCTTCGTCAATTGATGCTTCGCGTAGCCGATCTGCCGCCACGAAATCACGCGCTGCGGATTGAATTCCACCTGCACCTTCACGTCCTCCGCCGCGACGTGCAACGCGCCCGCGAGCTGCGCGGCAAATTCCGTCGCCGCCGCTTCTGGCGTGTTGATGAAACCGTAACGGCCGTCGCCATTGCTCGAAAGCACTTCGAGCAGATCGTCGTTGTAGCCTTCCCAGCCGATGCCGAAGCAGTCGAGCGCGATGCCCTGTTTGCGGAACGACTCGACTTTTTGTTTCAACGCATCGGGATTTACGTTTCCCAAATTGGCCGCGCCGTCGGTAAGCAGGACGACGCGGTTCACTCCATTGGCGAGGTAATGGCGGCGGGCGGTTGCGTAGGCAAGATTCATCGCCTCTTCCAAGTTCGTGCCGCCCTGGGGAGTGAGATCGCTGACTTGATTGACCGCCGTGCCCGCCTGGTCGCCGCGCGCGCCGTCCACCCACAACCGCGCCGTGCGCGCGAAGGTGACGATGCTCAACGTGTCCTGCGGCTGAAGCTCCGACGCCAGCACCTTCAACGCCTCGTGGATGATCGCCACGCGGTCGGCGCGCTCCATCGAGCCGGAATTGTCGAGGAGCAAAACGATGTTCAACGGACGACCGGCCTCACGGCCGGCGGCGGCGGTCTTGATGGAAAAACGGAGCATATCGCGATTATGCGCAAACGGGTCGCGCGCCCGTTCCGAGACGAACGCCACCGGCACGCCGGCCGCCGGTTCGGGATCGCGGTAATCGAAGGCGTTGATGAATTCCTCGCTGCGGATGGACGCCGCGTCCGGCATGACGTTCTTTTGCAAACTCGCCGCCGCGAGCTTGAACGACACATCGCTGACATTGAGCGAAAAGGTGGAGAACGCATTGTCGCCCGTCAAAAATTCCGGCTGCGGAATCGGCGCGGGCGAAGGTGTTTTGGGAAGCGGACGGTCTTCGGCTGACGCGGACGCGGGTAAATTTGCAGTGCGATCCAAATTGACTGTAACAGTAGTGCCACCTTGGAGATCAATTCCGAGTTTTGCCTTTGGTTCACCAACAACCGGCGGCGGCGTGGCTGCGACTGGTAATGGCGAAACGGTTGGCGCGGCAGCGGACGAAGCAACCGCTTGATTTTGAGCACCAACGTCCGTCAATCGCGCCTGAATGGAATTTTGAGCAACCGGCGGCGGTGGCATCAATGCGGCTTGCGAAGCGGTTTGCTGCGCACGCTTATCGCGGTCGAAACGCGCCTGCTCGTCCAGATTCAAATAATAAAATGCAGCTTCGTTGTTCGGATCCTTTTTCAAAGCCTGCCGCACTTTGGCTTCGGATTCGTCAACGTTGCCCGCTTCGTAAAGCAATTTTCCATCCTGAACCAATGTGCCGGCATCCGTTGTCGCAATCGTTCCGTTGTTTTCAAATTTGTTGGTGGCCATCAAATATAGCTGGCCTCTGGCAACGTCCATCGTCTGGCCGGAATAAAATTTGCCGGTGTCAATTTTGGATGTGCCAACAAGGTTCCCGTAGTTGTAAGTGATGGTATTATCTCCTAAAACTCGCGTGCCAGCGGTGGTGTCAAAAACAGGAGCGCGTTCAGGGGAATTGCGCAGTCCGCTGGTGATAAACTGATCCGAGTCCGAAGAAGCGCCGCCGCCGCTTGCCGTGTTCCCCGGAAACGCACTCAAAGGATTGGCCGCCGAAGCCGGCACGGTGAGCGAAGGACTGCTGCCGCCAACCCCAGGAGCCGGCCTGTTGGCTGTTGTGGAATAATTGTCGTCGTAAAAGCCCTTGTTTGCCGGACCGTTTTGAAAAAGTCTGCCCGCTGCGGGTGAGTCACCGAGCATCGGCTCTTTCGATTTTTGGTCGGCATCGGAATAGGACTTCGTGCTTGCGTAAAATCGACCGTTGTCGTCAGACGGTTGCGCGCCGGTGTCATTCACTGCAACTTCTCCTGAAAGAGTTGAGTTCTCCAGTTCGCGCGCCGAACCGGAGATTCTCAGCTTTTCCACCGGCGACGGAGAAAAAGTTACAGTTGATCTAGTTTGCCAGTTGCCAACTGGACCAGCAGAACTGCCACCGCGTCCGCCGCCGCCAAATCCTCCGGCACCTGCGCCACCGCGTGCGCCGCCATTTCCATCAAGCTCGCCAAAACGTGCCGTAAACGGGTTGCCACCGGAATTTCCGTTTGCGTTGCCTGAAGCAGTGGACGAAGAACTGGAGGAATTCATTTGCTGCTGGCGGGTTATCAACACGTCGGATTGTGGCTGCGATACACCGCCGGGCGAGTTGTTGCCGCTTGGAAATGTTTTCTGCAATGCCTCCGTCACTTCTGTAGGACTGGCAAAATCCAGATGCACGGCATAAGCATTTCGGTCGCTCGCCACGGCACCACCGGAAAAATCCATGCTTGAAAGTTCGGGCGGAGCCGGACTCGCTGCGGCCAGTCCTTTATCTTCATTTCCGCCTGCGGGCAGAACGATTTTCGTCTGGTTTTTCCAGGCGTCTCCAACATTTTGCGTCAACGCTCCCTGCGCCCCGGATGGATTGGCGTTTTGAAAATGCGCTTCGAGTCCAGCCACACGGCGTTCCGATTCGTCGGACGGTGAAGCCGACGGCGGAGTTGCAGTCGCAGCAAATGAAGTTTTTGGAATTGCCAAATCCAATGTGTTTGCCGCTGCTTTTGCCCGAAGCACTGACATGGAATTTTGATCTTCTTGATTTTGCAGTGCCCGCTCTTTTGCCAGATTCATGGCGGAAATATTTTGTGCCTTGCGTTTGGCCGAACTCAAAGCCGGCAGCAGCATCGCCGCCAGCACCGCGACAATCGTCAACACCGCCGCGATTTCCAAGAGCGAGATGAATTGACGGCGTTTCGGCGGTAGCGGCGGCAGAAATATAATCGGACGAACCGTCTTGAAATGCGCGAGCAATTTTTCCCGCTTTTCGCCGGAAAGTTTGAGCGGCTCGGTCTGCGCCGGCACTGCTTCCGCCGGATGCGCGGCAACTTCGCGCACGAAACCAACCGTGAGCTTCAGCCGGTCGTGCAATTGGCCGAGCGCGGCATCCTGCGAAATCGCCCAGCGCAGCAACTGCGCCTCTTCCGCCGGCAGTTCGCCCAGCAGCAGCACGGTCAGCTTCGCCTTGATTTCTTCGCGTGATGGTTTTTCGGGGTTCATGGCACAGGCTGGGTTTTCCTCGTCATCCTCATCCTCGTGATCGAAACAGAAAAAATTGAGGATGAAGGATGAGGACGAGGATGATCACTGTTTTGGATTTGAAAGTTAAAATTCATGGCACAACTCCCGTTCTGGCGAGTTCATCGCCGATGGTTTTCAGCGCGTTGTGCAAAATGTAGCCGACGTTGCTGATGGAAATTCCAGTGCGCGCGCTGATGTCACGGTAGGAAAGTTCGTCGTTGAATTTCAAACGGATCAATTCGCGGCTGCGGTCGTCAAGCGTTCCCAAACTCAAGCGCACGAGGCCGATGCCTTCCATGCGGGAGATTTGTTCGTCGGGCAGCGGCGCGGGATCGGCGGTGTCGGCGGTGACGGGAGAATTTTCATTTCCAACGGACGAGGATGAATTGAACGAGACGATTTTTGCGGTGCGGCGGCGCTGGTTAAGCGCGAGGTTGTGGACGGTGCGGTAGAGCCAGCGTCGCGGCTCGCGGACTTCCTTGAATTGCAAATGAAGTTTCATGAACGCTTCCTGAACCACGTCCTCCGCGAGGCCGATTTCGCCGGTCAGCCGCAGGCCATAACTCAACAGCGGAGCCTCCAGAGCCGTGAACAGCTCCTCGATCGTTTCCCACCTGGGCGTTTCCGCGCTGGCTTGGTCTGGTCGCATCACGGCCATGTCCGGCTTGCCTTCACAGTCAGGCCGGGGTCAAATTTTCCGGCGTGCCGTCCCAAAGGACATCGTGTTCACTGGTATGACACGCGAGTTCCCGGTTTATTAGGATAAATCGAAACAAAATTATCCATCGGCATAATCTAAATGCGGAAGCGACGGGTTTGGCGTGCCATCTCATGTTTAACGTGTGATTTTGGCCGTTTCATTTCCATTCGCCGTTGAGATTGCAATTGTGCCGGCCAGGGTTACGGCGCAGGATGGAAAAATTCCGCCCACATTTCAAGACGGTTAGGGCGACAACGTCCGGTTGATTGAATAATGAGGCCAGGAACCGAGGAACGGATTTTCCTCATTTCATGCTTTCCAAGTTCGTTTAAGTTTTTCCTTTTGCCATCGCCCGTTTCGGCTTTGAATTGTGTTTCATGTCGCGCGACTACGTTCTTGAGCCGTATCACTCCGCAGTTCATCTGCAGATTGACTACGCGCGCGAACTCAATCCGCAGCAACTCGCCGCCGTCACCGCGCCACCCGGCCCGGCGCTCGTCATCGCCGGCGCGGGTTCGGGCAAGACGCGCACGCTCACCTACCGCGTCGCCTATCTTTTGGAACAGGGAATTCCGCCCGACCGCATTTTGCTGCTCACGTTCACGAACAAGGCCGCCGGGGAAATGATGCGGCGCGTCTCGGATTTGATCGGACGCGAGCTGCGCGATCTTTGGGGCGGCACATTTCATTCCATCGGCGCGCGGATTTTGCGCTCGCATGCGGACGCGCTGGGTTATCACCGCGATTTCACAATCCTCGACCGCGATGACGCGAAGGATTTGATCAAGGCGTGCGTCGCCGACGCGGGCATCGAGACGAAAGGCACGCATTTTCCGAAACCCGAAGTCCTCAACGAGATTTTTTCGCTCGCGGTCAACACGCACAAGACCGTTGAACAAATTTTGGATGAGCAATACGGATACTTGCTCGAAAAATACGAAGGTGAAAATAAACTCGACGAGGATATTTCGCGCTTGTTTCAACTTTACGTCAAACGCAAGCGCGCGACGAACGGCATGGACTTCGACGACCTGCTCGCGCTGTGGCTGAAACTGCTTCAGGAAAACGCCGACGTGCGCGAACATTATCAGCGGCGATTTCAATTCATCCTCGTGGACGAATATCAGGACACGAACAAGTTGCAGGGCGACCTGATTGACCTGCTCGCCGCACGGACGAAAAACGTCACCGTCGTTGGCGACGACGCGCAGAGCATCTACGCGTGGCGCGGCGCGAATTTTTTGAACATCCTGGAATTTCCCAAGCGTTATCCGAACGCGAAAGTTTTCAAGATCGAAACCAATTACCGCAGCACGCCGGAAATTCTGAAAGTCGCCAACGCCGCGATTTCCGCGAACGTAAATCAATTTGCGAAAGAACTCGCGCCGTCGCGCAAATCCGGTTTGAAGCCAGCGCTCATCGCCTGCACCGACGCGGCGCAACAATCGGCGTTTATCGCGCAGCGCGTTTTGGAATTGCATGAAGAAGGCGTGAGCATGAACCAGGTTGCCGTGCTGTATCGCTCGCATTTTCACGCGCTGGAATTGCAGCTTGAACTGACGAAACGGCAAATCCCGTTCTCCATCACTAGCGGCATCCGCTTTTTCGAGCAGGCGCACATCAAGGACGCGACGGCGTTTCTGAAATTCATCGCGAACCCGCGCGACGAAATCGCGTTCAAGCGGCTGGCGCAATTGCTGCCGGGCGTCGGCGCGAAGGCGGCGGAGAAATTATGGCGGTCGTTTCAAATCGAGATCCAAACGCCAAAATCCAAAACGCCGCTGGCCGTCGCGTTGCAGGATTCCATCGCGAGCGTTCCAAAAAAAGCGACGCTGGCGTGGGCGCAATTCACCGCGACGATCGCCCAGCTTGAAGACGAAACCGTCCGCAAGAGTGCGGCAAAAATGCTGCGGCTCGTAATTGACGCGGGCTACGACGATTATCTGAAGGAGACCTACGACAATTACGCGCGGCGAATCGAGGAATTGCAGCAACTGGCGGAGTTCGCGTTTCAATTCGGCAGCGTCGAGGATTTTCTGACGCAACTCGCGCTGCTCACCAATGTCGAGGCCGAGGACGATCCAAAAGATGATTCGGAAAAAATCCGGCTCTCGACCATCCATCAGGCGAAAGGCCTGGAGTTCGAGGTCGTGTTCGTCATCATGTTGTGCGACGGGATGTTTCCGTCCGCGCGCTCGATGGACAGCACCGACGGCGAGAAAGAAGAACGGCGACTGTTTTATGTTTCCATCACGCGCGCGAAAAACGAATTGTATTTAAGTTATCCGCTGATTCGCAGCGGCTACGGAAATTCCGGCAACGATGCCTTTCAATCGCCATCGCGCTTCCTGTCGGAAATTCCCGCCGATTTGTTGAACAATTGGAATTTGAAAACGTCTTCTTACTG
>Ga0207933_1000436_pt1 | contig 41105 bp, 37 predicted proteins | sample NGESurdeep092012_4_FD_184488 | JGI IMG/M metagenome (GOLD analysis project Ga0207933, IMG submission 184488) | Arctic peat soil microbial communities from Barrow, Alaska - NGEE Surface sample F53-3 deep-092012 (SPAdes) | ecosystem: Environmental > Terrestrial > Soil > Wetlands > Peat ... | reverse complement strand
TAGCAGGAGCTGTCGCCTTCACGGAAGCGAACTCGGAACACGTCCAATAAAACGCGTCTGCCCTACCCACTAACCACGATCTCACCGCATCCTTCGATACCGCACCGTCCCCGGGTCGTCCCCATCCCCCACAAACGTCATCCCACACCGCTCCATCACCTTCACCGACTCCGGCAGCGCCGCATACGTCTGCGCGCTCACACTGCGCACATCCTTCTGTCGCAGCAGCCACTCCACCAGAGCCCGCGCGGCCTCCGTCGCATACCGTTGCCGCTGAAACGCCGGCAGCGTCGAATACCCGATCTCCGCATCGCCCTCCAGCTTCGGAAACGCGCCCACCGCGCCAATCAGCGTATACCCGCGCCCCTTCGGCAGCAGCACATAGCGATGCCACCCCCGTGTCCGCGGCTCCTCCTCAAACTGTTTCTCGATGAAGTGCAGAACATGCGGCTCCCAATGCTCCGGCGGCCACTCCGCCGTCACCTCCGCACCCAGCAGCTTCGCCAGTAGCTCAAACGTCGCGCCTCCCGCCTCATCCGCCTTCAGCATCGCAGGCGTAATTGCCACCAGCCGCAGCCGAGCCGTCCTCAGGTCCGCCGTCCGGCGCAGCAATCCGATCACTCGGCATCATCCCCGGGCCCTGTTCCCTGGGCCTTGAACCCTCGACTCTGCTTCTCCGCAATCTGCTCCAGCTGCCGTCGCCAGTCCAACTCCTCCACAAATCCGCGCGACGCCCGCCACTCCTCCTGCACCTTCACAAACAGCTCCAGAAACACGCGCGTGCCCAGCAGCCCCTCAATCTCCTTGCGCGCAGCCGTTCCAATGCGCTTCAGCATCTCGCCGCCGCGCCCAATCAGAATCGCCTTCTGCCCGCTCCGCTCGCAATAGATCACCGCGCCGATCTTCGTCACCGGTAATCTGCCGTCCTTCATCTTCTTCAGCGACGCAGGCTCCTCATACCGCTCAATCACCACCGCCGCCGAGTACGGAACCTCCTCGCCCGTCAGCATCAGAATCCTCTCGCGAATCAGCTCCGCCACCAGAAACCGTTCCGGCTGGTCCGTCACCTGGTCTCGGGGAAAATACCGCTGCCCCTCCGGCAACAACCCCACCACCTTATCCAGCAGCAGCTCCAGTCCCTGCTGCTTCTTCGCCGAGATCGGAATCACCTCCGCAAACGTGTGCAACGACGTCCAGTGAGCAATCAGCGGCAGCAGATCCGCCTTCGGCACCGCATCGATCTTGTTCAGCACCAGCACCACCGGACAATCCAGCCGCCGCACCATCTGCAGCGCAAAATCATCCTCCGCCTTCGACATCGCCCGCCGCTGCTGCCCCACCGTCCGCACGGCCCTGGAACTGTCATCTCGACCGGAGGCCCGCAGGGCCGTAGTGGAGAGACCTGCAGGTTGCGCCGCCACAGCCTTCTCCACCACCGGCAGCCGCCGCGTCGCGTCCACGATGAACAGCACCACATCGCGCGACTCCAGCGCATCATGCACCTCCTGCATCATGCGCCGGTCCAGCTGCGTCTCCGGCTTATGCACGCCTGGCGTATCCACCAGCACCACCTGCGCCGCCGCCCGTGCAGCCTCAGTCTTCGTCTTCTTCCGCAGCGGAAGTTCCAGCACGCCCTGAATCCGCGTCCGCGTCGTCTGCGGCTTATGCGTCACAATCGCCAGCTTCTGTCCCAGCAGCGCATTCAGCAGCGTCGACTTCCCCGCATTCGGCCGTCCAACAATCGATACAAATCCAGAGCGCAGCGCCATCCCGCTATTCTCCCACCTCAAGCCAAAAGGCAGATGTTTAGAGAGCAGATTTTAGATTTTAGAGAAGCCCATCCGATCCAATCGTCACGCCTCTCTAAAATCTCCCATCTAAAATCTGCCTTCCGCCATCCCCACCCGCACCCGCTCCACGCGCCTGTCCGTCGAAGCCAGCACCTCCAGCCGCAGCGGCCCATCCTCCACCACCTCCCCTGGCAGCGGAATATGCCCCGCAATCTCGCTCACCAGCCCGCCCACCGTCGTCGCCTCATAGCCGGTCAGCAGTTGCGGCAGCGTCTCCATCTCCGCACCATCCTCAGCCTCCGCGGCCTCGCTCGCCTCGGTCTCCTGCGCCGGCTGCGCCATCTCCCCAAATAACCCGCGCAGTCGGTTCACCTCAAAGTTCCCTGGCACCAGATACGACCCATCCGCCTCCGCCACCGGCTCATCCTCCGCCACCGCCGTATCGTGCTCGTCCTCAATCTCGCCGACGATCGCCTCCAGCAGGTCCTCAATCGTCACCAGCCCCGCCACATTGCCATACTCATCGATCACCACGCTCATATGCTGCTTCTGCCGCTGCATCTCGCGCAGCAGCTCATTCACCTTCTTGCTCTCCGGAACAAACAGCGTCGGCCTCACCAGCTCCGCCACCCTCCGCCGGGCCGCATCCACGTCCGCCACGCCCAGCAGGTCATGCGCAAACGCAATCCCCACAATCTCATCCAGCAATCCGCCAGACCCGCGATAGACCGGCACCCGCGAAAATCCTCTCTCTCTGATCGCGCGTGTAAACTCCGCCAGCGACATCGTCTCCGGCACCGCAAACATCTCCGGCCTGGGCGTCATCACCTCGCGCACCACCTTGTCGCCAAACTCCACCACGCTCCGCACCAGCTCGCGGTCGCTCTCCTCTAAAATGCCTTCTTCCTCACCCGCCTCCAGCAGCGCATCCACGCCCTCGCTCGCATGCTCCGGCTCCGTCGCCTCCGCCGCCGTCAACCCTGCAATCGACAGCAGCAGCCCGATCATCAGCGTCACCGGCAGCACCCCATAAAACAACGCCTGATACAGCAGCGATATCTTCGCCACCCACCGCCCCCGGGTCCGCGTCACCAGCAGCTCCGGAATCAGCCGGTCGAAGATCAGCAGCACCAGCAGCAGCTCAAACACCGCGCGTGCAATGGAGGCAGGACTATGCCCCACACGTCCATGCAGCCGCATCGCCAGCAGAAACGCCAGCGCCACCAGCGCAATCTGCCGCAGCACCGAAGCCGACATCGCCGCCGACTCGCGTCCCAATCGCAGCCTCGGCTCAACCGACCGCTCCCACGCCTCCAGGTTCTCCGTCTTCTCGCGCGAAAGAAATCGTCCCAGCGCCGTATAAATTCCATCCGCATACGCGGCCAGCGCCAGCAGGCAGAGCAGCAAGAAGATCGTCCATCCAAACGCCCAGCTCATCGCCCGCCCCTCTTGCCTTGGCTCTCTTCCTTTGTCTTTGCCTTTGCGTTTGCCCTCTTGGTTGTCATTCCCGCAGGGAATCTGCTTTTGCTTTTGCTTTTGCTCTTGCCTTCTCCCTCCACCCGCGCAATCAACCCGCTCGGCAGCCGCAACCGGACCCGCAGCTCCGCCTCACGCTTCGCCATCTCGCCGCTGTCGGTCTCATGGTCCATGCCATAAAGATGCAACAGCCCATGCAGCAGCAGCACCCGCACCTCATCGCGCAGCGAGTGCCCATGCTCGGCCGCCTGCCGCTCCGCCGTCTCCAGCGAAATCGCCAGATCCCCCGCATGCTGCATCCCAACCGTCTCCGTCGCCGCAAAACTCGCCGCGGGAAAACTCAACACATCGGTCGTCTTATCCTTGCCTCGAAACTCACGATTCAGCTTCCGCAGAACGCGATCATCGGCCAGCAGCACATCCACCCCACCCTGCAGTCCCACAAGCTGCTGCGCCGCGCGCACAAACCGCGTCAGCCCGCCCCGCGAAAGCCCCACTGCCTGCCATGGATCGATCTCTGTAGCCACACTTCGTGGAGGTTCAAGCCTGATCATGAATCTCTCCATGCTACGCCAGCCCACTTTTACTCCAGCAACAACGAACACAGCAAAGCCGCCGCCCGAAACAGCGGCGGCGGCAACGGATCTAACATCTAAAATCTACTATCTAAAATCTACTGCGGCTTCGCCACTCGTTTCCTCTCCGTCCCCGCCATCGGCAGCGGCTCCGCCTCCATCGCCAGCGGCAACTGCTCCTCCCGCCGATAGCTCTCATACGCCCGCACAATCCTCTGCACCAGCTGATGCCGCACCACATCCACATCCTCGAAGTGGCAGAACCGGATCCCCTCCACTCCGTCCAGGACCTGCAGCGCGTCGAACAGCCCACTCTTCCTCGGATTCGGCAGATCGATCTGCGTCAGGTCGCCCGTAATCACCGCCTTCGACGAGTTCCCCAGCCGCGTCAAAAACATCTTCATCTGCTCGGTCGTCGTATTCTGCGCCTCGTCCATGATGATGAACGCATCGTTCAGCGTCCGCCCGCGCATAAACGCCAGCGGCGCCACCTCGATCACGTTCGTCTCCAGCATCTTGTCCACCTTCGCCGGATCGAGCAGGTCATACAGCGCGTCATACAACGGCCGCAGATAAGGATCGACCTTCTCCTGCAAGCTGCCCGGCAGAAATCCCAGCCGCTCGCCCGCCTCCACCGCCGGCCGCACCAGCACAATGCGCGAGACCTTCTTCGCCATCAGCGCGCTCACAGCCATCGCCACAGCTAGGTAAGTTTTGCCCGTACCCGCCGGCCCCAGCCCAAAGACCATGTCATGCGTCTCAATCGCCTCAACATACTTGCGCTGGTTCGGAGATCGCGGCTGCACCACCCTCTTCGCTCCCACAGCCCGCTGCTTCCCACTCTCCATCAGACCGCGCAGCGTCACCGTCGGGTCCGCCACCACCATCTTCAACAGCCCATGGAGCTCGCCATTATGCGGATTGACGCCGTTCTTTCGCAGATGTTCAAAGTCGGCGAAAATGCCCTCGACGCGGGCCACCTCGGCCGCCTCGCCCATCACCTGGATCGAGTCCGATCGCAGATCGATCTGAACTCCCAGTCCATCTTCCATCAGACGAAGGTTCTCGTCGCGCGTGCCATAAAGCGGCTCGATTCCCGGGGTAAGCTGCAGCGATTTTTTCACCAAGATAGGACCTGACCTCCATCAAAGGACGGCTGTTGAGACATCTGTGAATTAGATGTTGAAAAGGGGACAAACGAGACATCGCCACCGGTCCAGACCCAGCCGCCGCGCTGCCCTGCCGCCGCAAGCCCTTCCGGGGTCCCCAGGCCGTTTACGGCTTGGGGTGGAAGCCCCGTCCCACCCGGACTGGTAAAGGTTCCCAATCGAATGCCGATGTTGGCTGTAAAGTAACGCCGCCATCCACCTCAGTCAAGCACCATTGTGTGAAAAAAGGTACCCAACTCACTCCTTTTTTGCCTCTCCGCATCGTGAAGCGACGCTGTACCCACAATTTATCCGAACCGGTCGCAGCCGCGCCCGCATTGACCCAACCCCCGAAAACCCCTACACTTGAACCCTGTACCGGCACCGCTGCGCTGCGCTTTTTTAGCCCCGCATCAGCCGCCGAGTGCATCCCTCACATTCGCCGCGGAAAGCGGGCGACAAGAAAGAGTTACAACCATGGCAAATCATGTCTCGTCCCTCAAGCGCGCCCGTCAGACCCTCACCAAGACGGCCATCAATCGCGCCAACAAGTCCAAGCTCCGCGGCGCCCTCCGCCTCATGCGCGAGGCCCTCGCCGCCGGCGACAAGAAGACCCTCACCGAGGCCTATCGCTCCACCGTCTCCGTCCTCGACAAGAGCGTCCAGAAGGGTGTGCTCCACAAGAACACGGCCAGCCGTTACAAGAGCCGTCTCAACGCCCGCCTGAAGTCCCTCACGACCAAGGCCGCCTAAGAGCCGCACCCCCCCCCAAATATGCAAAGGCCGGCGCAAGCCGGCCTTCGCATTTAACACTCACAGCTAAAACTGAACATCTACTCGGGCTTCTTCTTCTTCTTCGCCCCCTTGAACTCCGCCGTCTCCCCTGGCAGCAGCAGCGTCGGCCGTTTCCGCGGCCCCGAATCCGCCTCATTCCCCGCTCCATTCGCGGCCACCACCGGCGGCGCCGAAGCCGCAGCGGCCGCTGCCGCAGGAACCGCCGGGTCCCCCGCCCCGCCCCCCGAATTCCCCGCACCCGCACCCGCTCCAGCCTTGGCCACCTCTGCCTCCGCCGCCGCCGTCCTCGCTCCCGTCGAAGCGCTCTCCGCCGTCCCACCGCCCCGTTCCGCCGCCCGCCCGGACGACGCCACAAGCGCCGTCAACGCCACCGCTCCCTCCGCCACCGGCGGCGCAAACTTCGCAGCCTCCGCCAGATCTTTCTTATCCCGCGCACTCGGCTCCGGCAGCTTGTACACCTTCACCGCGCCCCCGCTCACCACCACCGCCTCCCGTCCATCTGCGGAAAGATCGAAGTTCTCCGCGAACCGCATCACCGGCGTAGCCGCCACGCGCAGCAGCAGATCGCCGCTCTCGGTCTGATACACCCGCACCTCCTGCGCCGCATCGTCCGGCAGCGTGGCTGTCGTTCCCGCATTCGGCAACGCGGTCGAGATCCGGCTCATCGCAAACCGCCCAGCCTCCGGCGCGTAGGCAAACGCCGGTGCACCGAACGACGGTCCAAACCCCTCCTCCCACGTCTCATGCCCATCCATCCCGAACGCCTCCAGCTTCATCCTGTCGTCCGACCCCTGGCATGCAAACGCCAGGTACTCAAACCGGCTCACCATCTCCAGCCGCGGAACGCACGTGCTGTCCACCTGCCCAACCGGCATCGCCTTCCCGCTATATCCGTTGAAGTTCAGCGGCCACGTATCTCTCTTCGGATCGCCCGGCCACAGGTAGCCATCGCTCGTCATCGGCAGCGGCAGCAGCCCCATCGACCGCACCTTGCCCGCCCCTGTCAGCGAAAACGGCGTCTCCGCCGTATCCCCGCCCGCCAACCGGTAAAAATCCACCAGCACCTGCGGCAGCTCCACAGTCGGCTCCTCACCCATATCTACCTGCAACTTCGCCGCCGGATTCGTCGCCGGCGCCGCGATCACCGTCTCCACCATCGCCAGCGAGGCATCCGGCGTGATCACCACATCCACCGGCCGCCCTGGCCGCTCTGGAAACGTGATCCGGGTCAGCGGATCAGGCGTGTTCTCGAGCGCCAGCGGCATCAGTGCGAACAGCGAGTTGCGGCTCCGCACCACAAACCGTCCATGTCCCAGCCGCCACAGATACCGCCCATGGTCATGCAGATGCCACTCCGTGCGCGCCGCAACATGCCCCGACGGCAGCTCCACCAGCTCCGCCGCCACCATCCGGTCATCATCCGTCGGCGGATCCCCCGGCAGCCGTGGAATCAGCCCTCGCGTACTGAACGTCACCAGCAGGTGGCTGTCGTCGACAAAATCCACCGTCAGCATCGACAGCCCAAACTTGAAAAACTGTTCCGGAATCGCCGGCACGCCCAGCGACCGCAGCGAAAGCGCAACCCACGGCTGGCTCACCGGCTTGTTCGCCGCCCTCGCTTTACAGGCGAACGCCACCGCCAGCCCCGCCGCGAACACACTGATCCGACGCATCCGCCCGCTGGGTCCGCGGCAGCGGCCCTGTCGCTCATGCGTGGCCCGAATCATTCAAAACCGCCTCTGATTACTCTTGCACACCCAACATCCCCAAGGCCAGCCCCCTGCCCGGCAGGATCTGTGTGCCGCCCTCTGGGAACCACAAACTCCCCCGGTTCGTATTTATGCTATAAATCAGCGCCTTCACCCGTTCCCTGCTTCTTGTTTCTTGTTTCCTGCTTCCTGCTTCCTATTTCCTATTTCCTATTTCCTATTTCCTATTTGGAGACCTCTCATGCCGCAGCCCCGGCCGCTTCGCGCGACCCTTTCATCCTCTCTCGCCCTGCTCGCGCTCGTCGCCGCCTCTTGCCTCTTACAGACGTCTCCTCTGCCCGCGCAGAGTACACCTGCTCTCGCGGCGCCTCCGCAGACCCACTACACGCCAGCGCCCGCCTTCGATCTCTCCTCCATCGACCGCTCCGCCGATCCCTGCATCGATTTCTACAAGTTCGCCTGCGGCAACTTCGCCGCCAACCATCCCATCCCCTCCGACCAGACCGACGTCGATCAGTTCTATCTCCTCTACAACGTCAACACCCAGGAGCTGAACGGCATCCTGGCCAAATACGAGAATCCCTCCGATCAACACACACCCAACCAGCAGAAGATCGGCGATGCCTACGCCGCCTGCATGAACACCGCGCTCATCGACCAGAAGGGCCTCACTCCCATTCAACCGCTCTTCGATCAGATCGATCACGTCACCAAGTCCCGCCTCGCCTCTCTCGCCGGCGAGCTCCAGCGCTACGGCGTCGATGTCTTCTTCGGCTACGGCGAGATCCAGGACTTCAAAGACTCCACCCAGCAAATCGCCCTCGTCGACCAGGGCGGCCTCGGCCTTCCCGAGCGCGACTACTACACCCGCACCGGCGACAAGGACAAGAAGCTCCGCGACCAGTACGTCGAGCACGTCACCAGGATGCTGACCCTCGCCGGCGAAACTCCGCAGCAGTCGCTCCTCGATGCGCAGAACATCCTCGCCTTCGAAACCGAACTCGCCCAGGCCTCGCAGACCGTCACCGCCCGCCGCGATCCGAAGAATATCTACCACCCGCAATCCCTCGCCGAGTTCGAGAGCAGCCTCAAAGGCGTCAGCTTCGCGCCCTTCCTCGAGGCCATTCACTCCCCTGAAATCACCAGGCTCAACAACGTCAGCCCCGCCTTCTTCCCCGCCATGGTTGACGCGGTCCGCTCGGCCGATCTCGAAACCCTGCGCGCCTACATGCGCTATCACCTCATGACCACCTTCGCGTCTGCGCTCCCCAAGGCCATCGACGACGAAAACTTCGCCTTCTACGGCACCACTCTCTCCGGCCAGCCGCAGCAGCGTCCGCGCTGGAAGCGCTGCTCCGCCGCCGTCGACAGCGGCCTCGGCGAAGCGCTCGGCCAGGTCTACGTCGATCAGTACTTCGCCGGCGACAGCAAAGCCAAGACCCTTGAAGTCGTCCACGACATCGAGGCCGCCATGGACCACGATCTCGACACGCTTGACTGGATGAGCTCCGCCACCAGGGTCAAGGCCAAGGAGAAGCTCCACCGCATCACCGACAAGATCGGCTACCCCGATCACTGGCGCGACTACTCCACGCTCACCATCTCCGCCACCGACGCCTTCGGCGATGTAGAGCGCGCCGCCGCCTTCGAGAACGATCGCCAGCTCAACAAAATCGGCAAACCGGTAGACAAGCAGGAGTGGACCATGACGCCGCCCACCGTCAACGCCTACTACAACCCCCTGCAGAACAACATCAACTTCCCCGCCGGCATCCTCCAGCCCGCCTTCTACGATCCCCACGCCGGTCTCGCCGTCAACTACGGCCACATCGGCGCCGTCGTCGGCCACGAGCTCACCCACGGCTTCGACGATCAGGGCAGCCAGTTCGACGGCAACGGCAACCTCAGCGACTGGTGGACGCCCGAAGACAAGAAGAACTTCCAGGCCCGCACCGGCTGCCTGGTCAACGAATACGGCAGCTTCATCGCGGTCGATGATCTTCACGTCAACGGCAAGCTCACCCTCGGCGAAAACACCGCCGACAACGGCGGCCTCGTGCTCGCCTACATGGCCTACCTCGCCCGCGCCAAGAAAGACGGCTTCGACATCAACAAGAAGACCGACGGCTTCACCGGCCCGCAGCGTTTCTACATCGCCTTCGCCCAGAACTGGTGCGAAAACTCGCGCCCCGAAACCACCCGCGAACGCGTCCAGACCGACCCCCACTCCCCCGACCACTTCCGCGCCAACGGCGCCATCGTCAACCAGCCCGGCTTCGGGCCGGCCTTCGGCTGCAAGAAAGACCAGCCCATGGATCCCACCACCAACTGCCGCGTCTGGTAGCGCCGGTCACCACCAACCGCGAATCACCACAAATCCGGGTGCCCCACATCTCGCTTCTGAGATGTGGGTTTCCCAGGATGCCGGTGGCCCCATTCATGACGACGAGCCGGGGTCCCCCAGCGAGCTTGCTCGCCGGGGTGGCAGCTTTATCGTCGTTATGAGTGGGGTTGACCCTCGCACAATCCGCAACGCTTGACACGGCTTATATACTTAAAACAGCAACCAACACCTGGCCCGGCCCAAGCCGGGCCTTCGTTTTTTCGGCCCGCAACGGTCTGCCAAGCGCATGAAGTCCGGACCTAAAGCATCTTCTCTGAAGACTTTGCGCAAATTTGTAGGAGGGGGGTAGCGCCGCATGCCGGAGCAAAAATCCAAACAAGGATCGAAGCCCGCGGGCCGCACCCTCGGTTTTCTAGCCTGCGCCCTCGCCAGCATGTTCTGGGGCTGCGGCTTTTTCTTCGGCAAAATCGCTCTCGCCGAGATGAACTCCGGCGCCATGGTCTTCTACCGTTTCCTCTTCGCCTCGCTCTGCCTGCTGCCTCTGCTTCTGACGCATCGCCCGCACCTCAATCGCCGCGAATGGGCCATACTGCTCCTCGCCAGCTTCCTCGGAGTCCCCCTTCAGTTCCTCTTCCAGTTCCACGGCCTCGCGCTCACCACCGTCTCCCACGCCTCGCTCATGGTCGGCGCCATGCCTGTCATCCTCGCCGTCGGCGCCACGCTCTTCGCCCACGAGCGCCTCCACACCCTCGGCTGGATCGCCCTGCTCGTCTCCACCGCCGGCGCCGCCCTCATCGCCTTCGGCGGCACCGAGCACTCCGTCAACGGCCCCACCCTCCGCGGCGACCTCTTCGTCGTCCTCTCCCTTTCGATCGCTCTCTTCTGGGTTCTGCTCAATCAGCATCTCGTCGTCGCCGGCCACAGCCCCATCGTCATCACCGCCTACGGCCTCTGTGCCGGCACGCTCATGCTGATCGTCTTCGTCCCCTTCGCCTACGGCCCGCCTCCGGTGCACGGCGTCTCACTCAAAGCGTGGCTTGCCCTCATCGCCAGCGGCATCCTCTGCACCGCGCTCACAACTCTTCTCTGGAACTACGGCATGACCCGCGTCCCCGCCTCCCAGGCCGCCGTCCTGCTCAACATGGAACCCCTCATCGGCTCGCTCCTCGGCGTCTTCGTCCTGCACGAGTCCCTCGGCCCTCTCGCCTTCCTCGGCGGAGCCATGATCCTCCTCGCCGCCATCGCCCTCACCACCCGTCCCAGCCGCACCGCCATCCCCACCATCGTCTAACGACAAATCAATCTCGCGTCCATCTGGTAGGATGCTCGGCGTATGCCCGGCCCCGGTTCCTCGAAACCATCTCAAGGAAGTGCACGATGAAGCTACGCCTCTCTCTGATCGCACTCTCGTTCGCCCTCTTCGCCTCCTACACGGCCACCGCGCAGGCTCCCGCCGGCGCCACCGGCCAGTGCAAAGACGGCTCCTACTGGACCGGAACCTCCAAGTCCGGTGCCTGCCGCGGCCATAAAGGCATCCAGACCTGGTACGCTGCCTCCACATCGGCCAAAAACGCAGCCGCTCCCAAAGCCGCAGCCGCCCCCAAGGCCGCAGCCGCCCCCAAAGCCGCAGCCGCTCCCGCATCGAAACCCAGCCCGACCGTAGCCAGCAAGCCAGCTACAGCTCCCACTCCCGCAGCTGCTCCGGCTTCCCGGACGATGCCCAAGCCTGCAGCCGTTGCAGCCGCCGGCGGCGGTCCCGGCATGGTCTGGGTCAACACCTCCACCAAGGTCTACCACTGCCCCACCGACCGCTACTACGGCAAGACCAAGGACGGCAAATACATGACCGAAGCCCAGGCCAAGGCTATGGGAGCCCACGGCGACCGCGGCAAAGGCTGCTCCTGAAGAACTGCAGTGAGTAGTGAGTACTGAGTACTGAATAAAGTCCATCCGTTTTGTTCTTATTCACTATTCACTACTCACTCTTCACTGCATCCTCACACCGGCGTAATAATCCCGCCCACCGGCAGCGACGTCGGCAGCGACCCCGGCCGCCGCACCTTCATTGCCTCCGCCACCGCATCGACATACTTCAACCCCGCGCCCGTATTGAACAGCACCACCCGATCCTCCGCGCGCAGCTCGCCCGTCGCCAGCAGCGAATCATAAGCCGCCGTCGCCGCCGCGCCCTCCGGCGAAAGAAAGACTCCTTCGTTCTTCGCCCAGTCCTCAATCGACCCCAGGATCGCCGCGTCCTCTGAAGCCACCACGCAGCCGCCCGAGCTCCGCACAATCTCCAGGATCAGATTATCTCCATAAGGCTTCGGAACCCGCAGCCCCGCCGCAAACGTCTCCGCTCCCTCATAAAATTCCGAAACCTTCTTCCCTTCCTCAAACGCCCGCGCCACCGGCGCACACCCCGCCGCCTGCAGCGCAAACATCCGCGGCCGCCGCCCGCTCACCCACCCAAGCTGCTCCATCTCCTCAAACGCCTTCCACATTCCAATCAGCCCCACGCCGCCGCCGGTCGGATAAAACACCGCCTCCGGATACTTCCATCCCATCTGCTCCACCAGCTCGTAACCCATCGTCTTCTTGCCCTCAACGCGAAACGGCTCCTTCAGCGACGACACATCGAACCACACCTCCTCCGCCGCCACCCCACTCGCCCTCTGCTCCTTGATCCGCTCCGCCACCCTCCGCGCGCAGTCCGAGATCAACCCATCCACCATCGTCACATCGGCGCCATACAGCACGCCTTCGAGATAGTTCGCCATCGGCACATCCTTGGGCATAAACAGATGCGCCGCGATCCCCGCCCTCGCCGCATACGCCGCCAGCGCCCCCGCCGCATTCCCCGCCGAAGGCACAGCCAGATGCCGCAAGCCATACCTGCGAGCCATCGTCACCGCCATGCTCATCCCGCGCGCCTTGAACGTGCCCGTCGGATTCGCACCCTCTTCCTTCACCAGCAGCCCTGCATACCGCCGGCTCTGGATCATCGGCGTCCATCCCTCACCCAGCGTCACCGGGTCGGCATCGGGCAGCACCTCCGCATAGCGCCACATCCCCACGCTCGCGCCCGCAGCCGCAGCCAGCTCCGCAGGCCGCTCGCGTCGCACCGTCCGTCGCAGCGTCTCCATGTCATAGCGCACAAACAACACGCCACCATCTACCGCACAAACCGTCTGCGGCGTCTCCGCCGAAACCCGGTTCCCACACCTCACACACTCCAGACACGCAATCCTCGCCATCTCTCGATGCTACCCGCACCCGCAACCGACGCGCCTGAGAACAGGTACCCCGAGGCTTTAGCCTCGGGTCTCATATCACGCCTGAACCAAAGGGGCTTTAGCCCCGGAGAGAAGCCTCTAATCGACGCTACACTTAATCCACCCATGCCACCTCGCCTCATCGCCATCGACATCGATGGCACCCTGCTCAACTCCAGCGGCCACATCAGCGAGCGCAACCTCGCCGCGCTCAGTCTCGCCGAAGATCGCGGCATCGAGATCACCATCGCCACTGGCCGCCGCCACTGCTACGCCATGCGCGTCCTCCATGACCTCAACCGCCCTCCATCCAGCGTCCTCGCCAGCTCCAACGGCGCCGTCATCCGCTCCATCGACTCCACACTCGTCCACCGCACGCACATGCCGCTCTCCACCGCGCGCTGGCTCTGCGAGCACATCCGCGACTTCCACAACACCCTCGTTCTCACCTTCGACAAGGTTCGCCCCGACGGCGAAGAAGACAACGGCGTACTCGTCTGCGAGGACATCGACGCGCTCAACGCCACTCTCGGCCTCTCCATGGACACCTCCTACATTGCACAGGTCTCGCCCATCGAGCAGGCCCTCAACGACAACCCGCCCATCCAGATGATGCTCTGCGGCTCCATCGACCGCATGCGAGCCGCCACCGCTCGTCTTCTCCAGGATCCTCGAGTCCGCTCTCTCGAAATTCAGGCCGCCCGCGTCGCCACCGTCGAAACCGCCGCCAGTCCTGGAGTCGAAGTCGACCTGCACTGCACCGAGTACCCCGCTCGCGACCTCTGCATCCTCGACATCCTTCCTGCCGGCTGCTCCAAGGCCTCTGCGGTCCTCCATCTCGCCCGTCTGCGCAACATCGATCCCGCCGACATCCTCGCCATCGGCGACAACTGGAACGACGTCCCCATGTTCCGCGTCGCCGGCCACTCGGTCGTCATGGCCAACGCCCCCGCCGACCTCAAAGCCCTCGCCGCAAAAGAAGGCTGGTCCCTCACCGCCACCAACGACGAAGACGGCGTCGCCCAGGCCATCGAAGCCGCCCTCGCCTGACCTCAACCAACCAACACAGAGTCAGTCCCCGTCCCTCACTTTTGCGATTGTCATCCTGAGCGAAGCGGGTCCCCAGCGAGCGTCTTCTCGCTGGGGTTAAAGCGAAGGTCCCCTGTATTGGCTGTTGCTCTTGCTCCTTTGTTTCTCATCCTCCCGCAAAGCTCTCCTCTTGAGATCCGGGTTCGCAAAGCGCCACCACTCCAGGCGCCAACGGCGCGCCCCATACCAGCCTGGGGCAAACCGGGGTCCCCGGCGAGCTTGCTCCCTGGGGTGGAACGCCCCAGGAAAACAAGCCGCGCCGCAGGCGCTTCCGCTCTGCCGAAGGCCCAAGCGAAGGCGAAGCCGAAGCGACTGAATCGCCTTCCTCCGCCCCGCCACAACCTCACTCCGGAAACCGCCTGCCCGAGGGAAATCCCCAAAATCTTGTCAAGCCCCCAAACCACCTAAATCAAACAAAACAAAGATAAAAATCGCTGCACATTAATTACACTCAACTCGCTATAATAGAAATAGAGAGAAAAAGACCAAAGAAGAAGGTCCATACGGACCAGCGAATCCGGCCCCCAGAAAGCGCAATCGCAAACTACACATTCCAGGGAACTTCCTCAAAAGTTCAGTGGAATCAAATATTTGCAGCCGATTTGTGCGTAACCTGAACATTCCAGATATTTTGCAACCAAATTATCTGGAATCAGTGACTTGCAGCCACGCTTTGCTGTAACCCAAACATTCCAAAGAAGCGCCCCGAGAGAGGGGAAGGGGCCCCCCAGGCGACCACCCTTGGATCCCTGATCCCTGATCTCTGATCTCTGATCTCTGATCCCAAATCTCTGAAATGTTAGTCTCACATCCAGTGCTCCAGCGCCGATTCCATTGTGGTCTGCTCCTCTCCGCAGCCGCCGCGCTCACTCTCAGCCCGGCAGCGCAAGCCCTCCAGCGCGTCACGCTGCGCAACGGCTTCAGCTACGACTGCGCCCGCCAGCAACCGCTCGCCGACGGCCGCATCCGCCTCTTCCTCGACTCCGGCAGCAGCAGCTACATCGACCTGCCCGCAACCGAGATCGCTTCCATAGCCACACTGCCTGATCCGCCCAAACCGTCAGCAGCACCCGCGACCGCCGACGTCCCCACCCTGCTTGCGCAGGCAGGGGCCGAGCACGACATCGACGTCGAGTTGCTGGCCAGCATCGTCCACGCCGAAAGCGATGGCCGCGCCACTGCTGTCTCCCGCACCGGCGCAAAAGGCCTCATGCAGCTCATGCCCGGGACCGCGCGTTCGCTCGGCGTCCACGACAGCTTCCGCCCCGAGGAGAACATCAACGGCGGCACAGCCTATCTCGACGCTCTGCTCACGCGCTACAACGACAACCTCGCGCTCGCGCTCGCCGCCTACAACGCCGGCCCCGCAGCCGTCGATCGCTATCACGGCATCCCACCCTATCGCGAGACCCGCGCCTACGTCGCCCGCGTCATGACCGAATTCAAGCACCGCAAGCTCCAGCTCGCGCACCAGCAGACCACCCATCAGCAGGCTGCACACCAGCAGATCACGCAGATGGCCCAGAACTCACGCGCGGCCCGCTAACCCGCGATGCCGAATCCTCTCTCTGATCCCACGCGCGACTCTGCCTCGCCTGCCACTATCCAAAACTCCAACACCGCGCCCGCTTCCTCGCCTGCAAAATCCACCGCAGCCACGCTCCTGCGCACGCTTCTGCCTGCGCTGCTGGTCGTCGCGCTGATCGTTCTCTGGCTGTGGCACAAACGCGGCAGCTTCGACTGGCACTCGCTCGCCACGCAGCTGCGCTCCGTCTCCATCCCGATGGTTCTCCTCGCCATCGTCATCATCTACGTCTGCTACTGGCTGCGCGCCATGCGCTGGTCTGTTCTATTGCAGAGCCTCTGCCCCGCCTCTGCCGCGGAGGTCTTCCCCGCGCAGGTCATCGGCTTCACCGCCGTCGGCCTCTTCGGCCGCGTCGCCGACCTCGCGCGCCCCTACATCATCGCCCGCCAGCTCAACACTCCCGTCACCACGCAGCTCGCCGTCTACTCGGTCGAGCGCGCCTTCGACCTCGGCGCCGCCGCGCTGCTCTTCTCCGCCACGCTCGCCTTCGGTGCCAGCAGCCTCCCGCACCACGAGGCCTTCACCCGCGCCGGCATCCTCTCCATCACCGCCACGCTGCTGGTCGCCGTCTTCGCCATCGCTCTTCGCCTGCGCGGCGATCGCGTAGCCACGCTCGCCGCACGGCTTCTCCGTCCTCTTTCTCCAAAGCTCGCTGCCTTCGCCGAGGCGCGCCTGCTCGATCTCCGCTCCGGCTTCCAGACGCTCGCTACCTTCGGCGAGTTCGCCAACGCTCTCGCGCTCTCGCTCATCATGTGGGCCGGCGTCGCGCTCGCCTACCTGCTCTGCGCCCGCGCCTTCCGCTCCGCTCCTTCGCTCGCGCACTTCGGCATTCCCGCCACCATGCTCCTCATGGCCACCGGCATCGGCGGCTCCGTCTTCCAGCTCCCCATCGCCGGCTGGTTCACCCAGACCGCCGTCCTCGCCGCCGCGCTGCACGGTTTCTTCGACGTCCCGTTGGAGAGCGCAACCGCCTGTGGCGCGATCATGGTCCTGGTCAGCTATCTCGCCATCATCCCCGCTGGGCTCATCTTCGCCCGCCTGCGCGGTCTCACTCTGCGCGGTGCCGCGCGCACCCCGGAGCAAGCGCCGCCGCTTGATAGAATCGACCCAGCATGAGATGCCCGTACTGCGGCTTCACCCAGGACAAGGTGATCGACTCCCGCGAAAGCAAGGACGCCGACTCCATCCGCCGCCGCCGCGAGTGTGAGCGCTGCACCAAACGCTTCACCACCTACGAGCGGCTCGACGAGATCCCCTACATGGTCGTCAAGAAGGACGGCCGCCGCGAAAAATTCGACCGTCAGAAGGTCCTCGCCGGCCTCCTGCACTCCTGCCAGAAGCGCAAGGTCTCGGTCGCGCAGATGCAGGAGATCGTCGATGCCACCGAGAGCTTCGTCGTCGATTCGCCGGAGCGCGAGCGCTCCGCCACCTCGATCGGCGAGCTCATCATGCACCGCCTCAAAGAGATCGACACCGTCGCCTACATCCGTTTCGCCAGCGTCTACCGCGACTTCAAGGATGTCAACGAGTTCAAGGAAGAGCTCGAAGGCCTGCTGCGTGGCAAGGATCCTAAACTCAGACGCCACCCCGCACGCTAGTCGGCAAAGGAACTCCATGAAGTCCGTAAGCCCACGTACTCACAACATCACGCTCATCCCCGGCGACGGCATAGGCCCCGAGGTCACCGCAGCCACCGTCAGCATCCTCGAAGCCGCCGGCCGCGCCACCGGATGCAGCTTCCACTGGCACCGCTTTGACGCCGGTGCCGACGCCTTCGCTAAAACCGGCGAGTACATCCCGCAGGCCCTCTACGACTCCATCACGCAGAACAAGGTCGCGCTCAAGGGCCCCGTCACCACTCCCATCGGCCAAGGCTTTTCGTCGATCAACGTCACGCTGCGCAAGAGGTTCGATCTCTACACGAACTTCCGCCCCGTCAAGACGCTGCCCGGCCTGAAAACCAACTACCCGAACATTGATCTCATCATCTTCCGCGAGAACACCGAAGGCCTCTACTCCGGTCTCGAAGTGATGATTCAGCCTGATATCGCGCAATCACTGAAGATCATTACCGCCAAAGGCTCCACGCGCATCGCCCGCGCGGCCTTTGAGCACGCCTGCAGGCACGGCCGCAAAAAGATCCACGCCATCCACAAGGCCAATATCATGAAGCTCACCGACGGCCTTTTTCTGCGATGTTGCAAGGCCGTCGCCGCCGAATTCCCCGAGATCGTCTACGCCGAGCACATCGTCGACAACGCCTGCATGCAGCTCGTGCTCAACCCCTACCAGTACGACATCCTGCTCACCGAAAATCTTTACGGCGACATCCTCTCCGACCTCTGCTCCGCCTTCGTCGGCGGCCTCGGCCTCGTCCCCGGAGCCAACATCGGCGCCGACGCCGCCATCTTCGAAGCCGTGCATGGCTCAGCGCCCGACATTGCCGGGCAGGACAAGGCCAATCCCACCGCGCTGCTGCAGTCCGCCGTCCTCATGCTGCACCACATCGGCGAGGCCGACGCAGCCGGACTAATCCAGAAAGCACTCGAGCACGTCTACGCCGAAGGCAAGACCCTGACCCGCGACGTCGGCGGCAGCGCCGGAACGCGCGCCTTCGGCGAAGCGATCCTCGCCGCCATGCAGCCCTGAATTCCCAAGCCGTTCCACTTCGTCGCTAACCGATACATCGCCGATCGCATCCAAAAAGGCATCGTGAAAATCGCTCGACCTGTCGCATCGCTCGCCCTCTCCACCGCATTGCTCTTCTGCGGCTGCCATCACAGCGGAACATCAAGCGCCACACCGGCCGCGAGCAACCCATCCTCTCAGCCCACAGCCGCGCCCACTATCGATCCCGCCACCGCAGGCAGCATCACCGGCGTCGTCCACTTCACCGGCCAGGCCCCCGCGCGCATCCGCATCGACATGTCCGCCGACCCCGCCTGCGCCTTCAGCGACACGCCCAACTTCACCGAGCAGTACATCGTCGACAAAGGCAAGCTGGCCAACGTCTTCGTCTACGTCAAGAGCGGCATCGCCCCCTGGCGGGCCGCCGGCGGTGCGCCGCCCATCGTCATGGATCAAAAAGGCTGCCGCTACATCCCGCACGTCATCGGCGTGCAACAGGGCGGCAAGGTGGAGTTCCGCAACTCCGACCCCGCGACCCACAATGTCCACACGCTTCCGCAGGATTCCGCCAACCACTCCGTCGACATCTCCGAGATGCCCATGGGCCAGCCCCAAACCGAGACCTTCCACGCGCCCGAGCTGATGATCCCCGTCCGCTGCAACAACCATCCCTGGATGAACGCCTTCATCAACGTCGCGCCCAACGCCTTCTTCGCCGTCACCAGCCCCGACGGCACATTTACGCTGCACGGTCTGCCTCCCGGCACCTATACTGTGGCGGCCGTCCATGAAAAGCTCGGCGAGCAGGACATCCAGGTAACCGTCCCGGCCCACTCCACGGCCAAGGCAGATTTCACATACGCCGCGAAGTAAACTCGCATCTAACTTCGGTCTGTAACGCATCCTCACCGTCACCAACACTGTCGTTGAAAGGCTGCTGATGCACTATTCCCTGACCTTCCCCATCCATGGCATCCCGCTCTGGTTTCTGGTGCTGTCGCTCTTTCTGCCGCGCATCTGCATCCTAGTCGCGTGGCTTCAGCACGGCATGGGCAACTTCATTCCCCATACCGCTACTGTGCTGGACATCATCGTCGCCGTCCTCATCCCGCGCATCCTGATCCTCTTCTGGATCTATACGGACCAGGGCATCACGATCTGGTTCCTGTTGCACGTCATCGCGCTGATCATCGCCTGGGGCGGTGGCGGATCCCGCGTCTACAGCCGCCGCCGCGTCGTCGAGGTCGACGGCTAGCTCTACAGAACGAACCTGGGGTGTGCCACGCCGAAGTCATCTCCTCGATGCAATGGCGTGCGATAAACTTGGTAGATGGAACGTCGCAATGTAGGCATTCTGGGAGCAACCGGCGCGGTGGGGCAGCGCTTCATTCAGTTGCTCGCCGACCACCCCTGGTTCAACATCATCTGGCTCGCCGCCAGCGACCGCAGCGCGGGCAAAACCTACGCCGAGGCCTGCGCCTGGCGTCTCGACACCCCGCTCCCCCCCCGCATCGCCGAGATGGTACTTCAGCCCAACACCCCTGAAGCTTCCTCCACTGAGCTGCCCCGCATCATCTTTTCCTCCATCGACGCGCCCATCGCCCGCGAGCTCGAGCCAAAGTTCGCCGCCGCCGGCTGCGCCGTCATCTCCAACAGCTCCGCCTTCCGCATGGCGCCCGACGTCCCACTCGTCGTGCCCGAGGTCAACGCAGCTCACCTCGACGTCATCGAAGCCCAGGCCACGCGCCGCGGAGCCAACGGGATCCAGGCCTCCGGGGGCTATCTCGTCACCAACCCCAACTGCTGCGCCATCGGCCTCGTGCTCCCGCTCGCTCCGCTCCACCAGCGCTTCGGCATCGAAAAACTCTTCGTCTCCACCATGCAGGCCGTCTCTGGCGCGGGCTATCCCGGCGTTCCCTCGCTCGACATCCTCGGCAACGTCATCCCCTTCATCAAAAACGAAGAGGAAAAGCTCCAGGAAGAGATCGGCAAGCTGCTCGGCGCGATCCGGCTTGAAGGGGGCCAAGCCACTGGCTTCCAGCCCGCCGCGGCCACTGTCTCCGCCATGTGCAACCGCGTCCCCGTGCTCGAAGGCCACACCGAATGCGTCAGCGTCAAGCTGCGTAAGGCCGCCACGCGCGACGAAATTCTCGATGCTTGGCGCAGCTTCCAGCCGCTTATCGGCAGCGGCCACGAAGGTCATCTGCCCTCCGCCCCACTGCATCCCGTCGAGTACGCCGAAGGCGACGCCCGTCCGCAGCCCCGCCTCGATCTCATGCGCGGCCAGGGCATGTCCACCACCGTCGGCCGCCTGCGTCCCTGCTCGCTCTTCGACTGGAAGTTCACCCTGCTCTCGCACAACACCATCCGCGGTGCCGCCGGCGCGGCCATCCTGAACGCCGAGATCCTTGCCGTGCTCGGCAAGTTCGACTTCAGCAGCTTCCCGCCCATCGGCTCCGCCGCCAGCCTCGAAGAGAGCGCGGTGCCCGCATGAGCGCAACGCCCGGCCCTTCCTCCGCACGGCCCAAAATCGTAGTCATGAAGTTTGGCGGCACCTCCGTCGAGGACGCGACCGCAATCCTCCGCACCGCCGGCATCGTCGAGAGCCGCATCCGCAGGGGTCTGCGTCCTGTGGTCATCGTCTCCGCAATGGCCAAGGTCACCGACCAGCTGCTCGCGTGTGCCGCCGCCGCCCTCGCCGGGCGCGGCGATCGCGACGCGGCCATCGAGATCATCACCCGCCTGCGCGCACGCCACTTGCAGGTCGCCAGCGAGCTCGTAGGAAACGCCGACCGCCTCGCCGCCCTTGAACTCGACATCCAGCGCGCCTTCGACGGTCTCGAAGAGCTCGTGCGCGGCATCGCCGTCGTCGGCGAGCTCACCGCCCGCTCCTCCGATCTCATCGTCAGCTTCGGCGAGCGCCTCTCCAGCGTCATGGCCACCGCCGCCTTCGCCGAGCGCGGTCTCGACGCAGCCCACGTCGACGCCCGCGACCTCATCCTCACCAACGACCACTACGGCAAGGCCACACCCGACGAGCCCGCCATCGAGCAGGCCCTCACCGAGCAGGTTCTTCCGCTCGTCGCTGCGAAGAAAGTTGCCGTCATGGGCGGCTTCATCGGCTCATGCAACGGCATCACCACCACGCTCGGCCGGGGCGGCTCCGACTACACGGCAGCCCTCGTCGGCGGTGGCCTCCACGCCGGCGCCATCGAAATCTGGACCGATGTCGACGGCATCATGACCACCGACCCCCGCATCTGTCCCGACGCGCTCCGCGTCCGCATCATCAGCTTCGAAGAGGCCGCCGAGCTCGCCTACTTCGGCGCCAAGGTCCTGCACCCCGCCACCATCCTCCCCGCCGTGCAGAAGAACATCCCCGTCTTCGTGCTCAACAGCCGCAATCCGTCCAACGACGGCACGCGCATCACCGCCACGCCGCCGCCCTGCGCCAGCCCGTTCAAGTCCATCGCCGCGAAAAAGAAACTCACCATCATCGACATCGTAGCCAGCCGCATGCTGCTCGCGCACGGCTTCCTCAAGATGGTCTTCGACATCTTCGACAAGCACAAATGCGCCATTGATATGGTCTCCACCTCCGAAGTCTCGATCTCGGTCACGGTCGACTCGCGCGAGGCGCTGCCCGCCATCTGCGAAGAGCTCGGCCGCATCGCCGACGTGAAGTACGAGAGCAGCAAAGCGCTCATCTGCCTGGTCGGCGAAGACATCCGCGGCCACAGCGGCATCGCCGCGCAGGTCTTCAGCGCCGTCTCCCACGTCAACATCCGCATGATCTCCCAGGGCGCCAGCGAGATCAACATGAGCTTCATGATCGATGAAGTGGACGTCGAAGAGGCCATCCGCTCCCTGCACCGCAAGTTCTTCTCCGCGCCCGACGCGAGTATCTTCGATGTAGAAGCGCGCGCCATCGCCTCCAACGCTTAGGAGTTACCCCATGCGCATTCTCGTTCTCGGTGTCGGCAAAACTGGCAAACTCGTCGCGGACGTCGCCGCCGAGCACGGCCACAGCGTTCACGTCCTCGACGCCAAGGAAAACCAGAACGCCTCTGCGCTCACGCCGCCCTTCGTCACCGGCTTTGACGCTGTCGTCGACTTCACCACACCCGAGGCCGTCGTCCCCAACATGCGCGCCTGCCTCGCCAACGGCGCGAAGATGGTCGTCGGCACCACCGGATGGTACGACCGCCTGCCCGACATGATTGCGCTCACCAAGCGCCGCAATGCCAGCCTGCTCTACGGCAGCAACTACTCCATCGGCGTGCAGCTCATGTTGCGTCTAGCGGAGACGATGACCAAGGAGCTCACCGCCGCCGGCTACCAGCTCTCCATCTCCGAGACCCATCACCTCACCAAGCTCGACGCCCCCAGCGGCACCGCGCTCACCCTCCGCGACGTCGTCCGCCGCGCCTCCAACATGCAAGAGGTCCCCATCAAATCCATCCGCCACGGCGAAGCCGTCGGTCTGCACATCCTCGAAGCCACCGGCAACGGCGATCGCATCCTTCTGACGCACGAGTCGCACTCCCGTCGCCCTTTTGCCGAAGGTGCGGTCCGCGCCGCTGAATGGCTCTCCAACGCCAAACCCGGCGTCTACGACTTCCGCGAAATCTTCGACAAGCTATAAACGTCGACCGTCAGCCCACGCTCACTCCCGCCCGATCACCACCTGCACGCCCGCAGCCAACGTCCGCCCCGGCATCGGCACGCCGACGATCTCCTGATAATCCGCATTGTTCAAATTCGTAGCCCGCACATACGGCTGCACGCGCTTGCCTTCATACGCCGCCGACGCATCCCACACCGGATACACGCTCCGCGCAATCCGATTCACCACCCGCACCCGCTGCCGCAGCAGCATCCCGTTCTTCCACCGGCCAATCCACTCCGCGCTCCCATTCTGCACCGGATAATTAAACACATACTCCGACTGCAATCCATTCAGCGCATTCTGCGCGCCGCTCAACGTCGTAAGCGCCAGCCGCACCTGCTGCCCCGTCGCTGGACGCCAGTCCACTCCAGCCTCCACGCCCGTAAAGTGCAGCCCGGTCAGATTCTCCGCCTGCCATGGCTCGCTCGCATTCGCCCGCACATAATCGATCGCATCCGTCTGGATCGAGTGAAACACCGTCAGCGATGCCGACAGCCGCGCATTCACATACCAGTCCGCGCCGCCATCGAAACTCCACGCCGACTCCGGCTTCAAGTTGGGATTCGGAATGTCCACCGGATCCGAATAGTACAGGTCCGTATATGTCGGCAGACGAAACCCGCGCCCTACCGAGGCTCGCAGTTTCACCGCATGACTCGCCCACGCGCTCACCGCAACATCCGGCGTAAACACCGCGCGCTCGCCGTCGAACACCTCTTCGCGCGCTCCCACTGAAACCGTTCCCCACCGCTCTCCCAGCAGCTCAAAATCAACATACCCTGCTCCGCGATTGCGCCCATGGTCGCCAAGATTCGTGCTGTGAATCTCGTCCGCATTCGCCTCCAGCCCATAAAACAACGCAGCCCCATGCAGCGGCAGATCGTCCTTGCGCCTTACCGCTCCCTGCCAGCTCGTATCCAGATGCTGGTTCTTGTACCCCGCCGGCTGATCGCGTTCCAGCAGAAAAATATCGCTGTGCCTGCGAAACGCCAGCGCCGCCTGGGTCTTCGCGTCGATCTGCTGCGTCAGCGCCGCAAACCATCCCTTCGTCCGCTCCCACGAGTCATAATCGCCATAAAACCCGGCCGCCCCAAACGCGCGATCGCTTCCCGCCAGCAACACATCGCTATCGCCTAACCGCGAGTGCGCCCGCGTCTCCGAGCTCATCTCCTCCGACCGGTAATCCCTGTCGGCAATAAACCCCGACGAAAACTCACGCCCACCCGCAAGCACCTCGCTCGCCTTCGCTCCACCCCACGACGCCACAGCCGCCTGCTCATTTTCGCCAAAGCTCCCGCCGCCCGCTCTCGCCTTCAACCGCAAGCCTAGCTCCGGCGCAGCCGTCACAAAATCCACCACACCACTCACCGCATCCGACCCATACAGCGCCGAGCCCGCGCCCCGCAACACATTCACGCTCGCCAGCGCATCCGTCACCAGCGGCAGATCGAGATTAAAGTGCGACGTCTCCGCATCATTGATCCGCAATCCATTAAGCAGCACCAGCGTCTGCTCAAACGATCCGCCGCGAATCGTCACATCCGTTTGCACATCGTCGCCGCCCCGCTGTTCCAAATCTACCGAAGTATCGTTCCGCAGCAGATCCAGCGAATCGCTGTACGTCAGCTTCGCCGGCTGCACCTCCAGCGTCGATGTCGAACGCGCCGACTCCTCTTCCGTCAGCGGATCGGGCGCACCCACCACCACAACCGTCGTGCGTACCGTCGGAATCGCCGGAATCGCCGGAATCTTCGCCGCGTTCTGGTGCTGCTTCCCCTGTCCCTGCTGGCTTGGCACGCCTTGTGCCCCCGCAGCCACACCCGCCAGCATCCAGCCCAACATCCACACAACCTTCATTCGTTCTCGGCTCCATCTTTTCAGCAGACATCTCTATCGTCTCATCCGCACTTGCAGCAGCAGCATCCGCTCCGTACCCTAACAGCATGAGCCCCGCCTCCAAGCCGTCTTCCTCCTTCGCCTCTCTTTCGTTCGACCAGAAGCTCGACCGCCTCGCCGAAGTCTCCATCCGCGTCGGCCTCGGCTTGCGTGAAGGCCAGGAGCTCGTGCTCACCGCACCCACCGACGCGCTCCCACTCGTCCGCCGCATCGTCGAGCACGCCTACAAGGCCGGCGCGAAGCTCGTCACCACGCTCTTCGCCGACGACGCTATCGCCCTCGCGCGCTACCAGTTCGCTCCCGACTCCAGCTTCGACTACGCGCCCCAGTGGTACTACAACGCCATTGCCGACGCCTTCAAATCCGGAGCCGCGCGCATGGCCATCACCGGAGCCAACCCCGCGCTGCTCTCCAGCCAGGACCCCGCGAAAGTCTCGCGTTCCAACATCGCCACGTCCAAGGCCTACAAGCCCGCCATGGAGCTCATCACCCGCCACGAAATCAACTGGACCATCGTCGCCGCCGCCACCCCCGCCTGGGCCGCGCTCGTCTTCCCCGGCGACCCCGAAGAGCTCGCGCTCGGCAAACTCTGGGACGCCATCTTCCGCACCTCGCGCATCACCGGTAACGACCCCGTCGAGGACTGGCAGCAACACGGAGCCAACTTAAAACGCCGCGTCGATCTCCTCAACAGCAAGCGCTTCCACTCGCTCCGCTTCTTCACGCCCGACGGCGCAACCAACCTCACTGTCGGCCTCGCCGACCAGCATCTCTGGGCCGGCGGCGGCACCACCGCCGGCAACGGCATCTACTGCCAGCCCAACATCCCCACCGAAGAGTGCTTCACCACGCCGCATAAAGACCGCGTGCACGGCGTGGTCTCCGCCTCCAAGCCGCTCTCGCACCAGGGCACGCTTATCGAAAACATTCGCTGCGAGTTCAAGGATGGCAAGATCGTCGAAGTCACCGCAACCAAAGGCGAAGAGGCCATCCGCAAGCTCATCTCCACCGACGACGGCGCGCGCCGCCTCGGCGAGGTCGCGCTCGTCCCCCACAACTCGCCCATCGCCCAGTCCGGCATTCTCTTCTGGAACACGCTCTTTGATGAGAACGCCGCCAGCCACATCGCGCTCGGCCAGGCCTACTCCACCTGCCTCATCAACGGCGAAAAAATGTCGAACGAGGAGCTCTCCAAACTAGGCGCCAACGAAAGCCTCATCCACGTCGACTGGATGATCGGCAACGCCGCCATGAACATCGACGGCCTCGCCGCCAACGGTTCCGCCGATCCACTCATGCGCCATGGCGACTGGGTCTAACCCCGCAACCTCATCCTCCTTCGTCCTGCGCCGCGCCACGCCGGACGATCTCCCGCAGGTCCTGGCACTCCTCGACCGCTACTACACCGAGTGGTACGTCTGGGAGCACGATCCACCCGAGCGCGTTCTCCGCTACATCGAGCAACCATCGCCTTTCGGCTACCTTCTCGCGGAGCGTGATGGTTCTCTCGTCGGCTGCGTTATGCTCCGCACAATTCCATCCATCCCTTCCGCAGCGGAGTGCAAGCGCCTCTTCGTCGTGCCTGAAGTCCGCGGCCACGGCCTGGCTTCGCAGCTCATGGACCACATCGAATTCATCGCTTCCGCTCACCATCTCACCTGGATCTACCTCGACTCCACGGAGGAGTTCACCGCCGCGCTCTCGCTCTATCGCAACCGTGGCTACGAACCCTGCGAACGCTTCAACGACAACTCTCAGGCGACCCTCTTCTTTCGCAAACGCCTCACGCAATGAGCTAGCATCATGCCCATCGTGCTTCGCCGCTCTCTAATCGCAGCTCTGCTTTTCCCACTCGCGCTCGCCGCGCAATCGCCGCAACCCTCTCCAAAGAACATCAACACCTATATCCACCAATCCTGGGATACGCTCTCCCGCTCCATGTCCAACTGCGCCTCCATCGCCGATCCCAAACTCACCACCACGCCTGTTCTATACCTCCCCGCCGGCGAACCCATCCCTCCCGCCGTCCGCGCCATGCAGACCAAGTGCCACGTCGACGTGCGTTCTCTACCAAGAGCAATCCACCACGAAGGTGATCTCTCACCCGACGCCATCCGCACGCCCGGCCTGCTCTATCTGCCCAACCGTTATGTTGTTCCCGGCGGCCGCTTCAACGAGATGTACGGCTGGGACAGCTACTTCATTCTTCTCGGTGAGCTCGCCGACAATCGCCTCCCCCTCGCCCGTGGAACCGTCGAAAACTTCTTCTACGAGATCGACCACTACGGCTCCATCCTCAACGCCAACCGCACCTACTACCTCACGCGCTCGCAGCCGTCCTTTCTTTCGTCGATGGTGTTGGCGATTTACGACGCCGAACGCACCACCAACCCAACCGGAGCCCGCACCTGGCTCGAAAGATCCCTCCCGTACCTCCTCCGCGATCACGCTCTCTGGATCGCACCGCCGCACCTCGCCGGCGCCACCGGCCTCTCGCGCTACTTCGATCTCGGCCACGGCCCCGTTCCCGAGATGGCTGACGACAGCACCTACTACACCGACGTCCTCCACTGGCTCCAGGCCCATCCTCGGCAAACCTCCTCCAGCTATCTCGAAAAAACATCCTCGCGCGACGAAGAGCTACCCCCCGCCTTCTACGTCGGCGACCGCTCCATGCGCGAATCCGGCTTCGACACCAGCTTCCGCTTCGGCCCCTTCAGCGGATCGACCGAAGACTACGCGCCCATCTGCCTCAACGCCCTGCTCTTCAAGTACGAGCACGACCTCGCCCACATCGAAACCATCCTCGACAACCCCACCGCGTCCACGCACTGGAACCGCATCGCCGCCCAGCGCAAACACCGCATCAACAAACTTCTCTGGAACAACAAGCTCGGCCTCTTCGTCGACTACAACTTCCTAACCCACCAGCAATCCACCTACCGCTATCTCACCACCTACTACGCCCTCTGGTCCGGTCTCGCATCGCCTGCGCAAGCCAAACGCCTCGCCGCCAATCTCCCGCTCTTCGAGCGCCGCGGTGGCCTGCAGATGAGCACCCAAACAACCGGTGAGCAATGGGACGCGCCCTTCGGCTGGGCCCCCACCAACTGGCTTGCCGTTGCAGGCCTCGCCCGCTACGGCTACACCGCCGACGCCCTTCGCATCGCTCGCGAGTTCACCGCCACCGTCCGCGACAGCTTCCAGCGCGACCACACCCTCCGCGAAAAATACAACATGGACACCTCCTCCTCCTCCGTCGCCATCACCGCCGGCTACAAAACCAACGTCGTCGGCTTCGGCTGGACCAACGGCGTCTACCTTCGCATGGAACAGCTGCTCGCAAATCCTCCTGCGCGCACGCACTAGGCCGGTATATCCTTCATCGCAAGCCCATGCCAGAACGCCTCAGCCCCTCGCGCCTTGAAGCCTTCTCCGACGGCGTCATCGCCGTCATCATCACCATCATGGTGCTCGAGCTCAGGGTTCCCTCCACCCATGACGCCACCAACCTCGCCGCCCTTCACATCGACCTCCGCCTCGTCCTCATCTATCTCCTCAGCTTCGTCCAGGCCGGCATCTACTGGGTCAACCATCACTACCTCATCGACGACGTCGAGTACGTCAGCCACGGCCTGCTCTGGTCGAACCTCGCCTTCCTCTTCAGCCTCTCCCTCATCCCCTTCGCCACCAGCTGGGTCGGCGTTCGCGGCATCACGCCCTTCGCCATAGCGCTTTACTCAGCGCTCTGCGCCTTTCCCGCGATCTCCTGGATCGTTCTCTCCACCATCGTCTGCCGCCACAGCGGCAAGCCTCTCGCGGGCAGCCCCGCCAAACAACTCATCTGCACCGCGCTTTACCTCGGCGCCATTCCCATGGCTTACCGCTCCCAGCCCGTTGCCATCGCTATGATCGTCACCGTCGCCATCCTCTGGTTGCTTCCGCCACGCCGCATCGCCGAAGGCGCTCGCGACTCCGCCTCTCCGTAAGCATCCTCCATCCACTCACCTTCGAGCATTTCTCCTCAAGGTTTCGAACAAAGCCGAAACGGCTGAGCCATTTTCTCTCGAAGAAAACAGCATTTCACGAGCTTTTCCAATGTCACAGCATCAGGAGAAATGCTCTAAACTCATTTTTGAAATGAACCTGCAAGGCTGCGGCACCGCCCTCATCACTCCCTTCCGCCCCGACGGCTCGCTCGACGAGCCCGCTCTCCGCGCCCACATCCAATGGCAGATCGCCAGCGGCATCTCCCTGCTCGTTCCCTGCGGGACGACAGGCGAGGCCTCCACGCTCAGCGAAACCGAGTGGCGGCGCGTCGTCGAGATCACAGTCGAAGCCGCCAACGATCGCGTCCCCGTCTTCGCCGGCGCCACCCACAACTCCACGCATGAGGCCGTCCGCAAGGCCCGGCAGCTCGCGCACATCACGGGCCTCACCGGCATCCTCACCGCCAACCCCTACTACAACAAGCCCGGACAGGAGGGCCAGTACCAGCACTTCCGCGCCATCGCCGAGTCCGTCGACCTGCCCATCCTGCTCTACAACATCCCCGGCCGCACCGGCGCCAACCTCGAGCCCGCCACCGTCCTCCGCCTCGCCGAGATCCCCAACATCGTCGGCATCAAGGAGTCCAGCGGCAACATGGTGCAGATTACCGAGCTGTTGACTCAGGCCCCGCGCACCTTCCGCGTCCTCTCCGGTGACGACGCCCTCGCTCTGCCCACACTCGCTCTCGGCGGCATGGGCCTCGTCTCCGTCGCCTCCAACGCCATCCCGCAACAGATGGCCGACATGGTCAACTCCGCCCTCAGCGACAACTGGATCACCGCGCGCCGCATCAACCGCCACTACTTCCATCTGCTCCAGGCCAATTTCTCCGAGCCCAGCCCTGCGCCCATTAAAGCCGTCATGACCCTCCTCGGCCGCGGCAACGAAGAGCTCCGCCTGCCCATGGTGCCCGTCTCCGCGCCCACCCGCCGCAAACTCGAGCGCATCCTCGGCGAGCTCGGCCTGTTGAACAGCTCCCCAACCGAAAACCTCCGCGTCTTTTAGCCTGCTTGGCTGCCAGGATGCTCTACTCTGGATGCATGATCGGCCTCCAGGCCATGCTGCTCTTGTCCGCACTCACGGCGCCAGTCGCCGCGCAGGTCGGCGGCTGGCCGGTTGGACGCCTGCATGAAGCCTCCACATCCATCGCCAGGCTTCCTCCCGCGGATCGCCTGCTCGTGCACGCGCTATTGCGTCCGGAGATGGGCCCGCTCTTTCAGGACCAATCGCCGCGCACCCTCGACAAAGCCATCAGCTCCTTCCGCGCCGAGCGCCTCAATCTCGGCGGTGCTCCCGCGCTCGCCGTGCAACCCATCGGCGACGAGCTCTGCGGCGCGACCGGCAACTGCTCCTTCTGGATCATCGATATCCAGCACCGCCGCATTCTGTTTCGGTCCGATGTCATCCAGACCTTCGCCGTCGACCGCATCTCACCTCACGGCCTGCCCGACATCATCACTGGCACGCACAGCTCCGCAACCGAAACCGATCTCATCCGCTGGCACTACGAAGGCGCGCAGTACATCCATCAGAGCTGCGCCACCGTCGACTACGCGGACGCCGACGGCAACGCCTACAAGCAGCCAAAGATCGATTCCCACCCCTGCTCCATCGAAGGAAACTAACGCAACGAATGACTCTCACTGAACGAGACGCCCTGCAAACCTCCATCGACCACTGGTTCGCCCTCGGCTCCGCAGCCGTCGCCAACCCTGATGCCCTCGCCGCCTTCCATCAACTCCGAGACGCGCTCGAAGCCGGCCAGCTCCGCTCCGCCGAGCCTGACGCGACCTCACCCACCGGCTGGCGCGTCAACACCTGGGTCAAGCGTGGCATCCTGCTCGGTTTCCGGCTCGGCCATCTCGAAGCCGTCGGCAACGACGCCGTGCTCTCCTGTGTCGACAAGCACACCTATCCGACACGCCGCTTCACGCCCGAGCAGAACATCCGCATCGTCCCCGGCGGCACCGCCGTCCGCTCCGGCGCGTTCCTCGCCCAAGGCGTCGTCATCATACCGCCCGCCTACGTCAACACCGGCGCCTTCGTCGACGAAAACTCCATGATCGACTCCCACGCCCTCGTCGGCTCCTGCGCGCAGATCGGCAAGCGCGTGCATCTCTCCGCCGCCGCGCAGATCGGCGGCGTCCTCGAACCCATCAATGCCTCGCCCGTCATCATCGAAGACGACGTGCTCATCGGCGGCAACACCGGTGTCTACGAGGGCACTATCGTCCGCAGCAAGGCCGTCCTCGCCGCCGGCACCATCCTCACCCGCGGCACCCCGGTCTACGATCTCCCCAACAATACCGTCCTCCGCGCCACGCCCGAAACCCCGCTCATCATCCCCCCCGGCGCCGTCGTCGTCCCCGGCTCGCGCGCCATCCAGAAAGGCCCCGGAAAAGACCTCGGTCTCTCCGTCTACACTCCCATCATCATCAAATACCGCGACGAGAAGACCGAGCTCTCCACCGCGCTCGAGGACCTGCTGCGATAGCCGCTTGACTTGTAGCTACAAAGTAGCTACCATAGTCCAAGATGGTAGCGTCCGCACGAGGAGTGCGCAACTAGATAACTTGGCTGTGAGGAGCAGCCACAGAACGAATTTCTCTAGGAGCGCACATGTTCGACTGGGACGAGGCAAATATTGCTCATATTGCAGAGCACGACGTTCTGCCGAAAGAAGCTGAAGAGGTAGTCCTTAACAACCCACTCGATCTTGAAGAGCAGGACCGCAATGGCGAGAGCCGTCTCATGCAGCTTGGTGAAACAGCGAACAAACGTCTGCTGGTCGTGGTCACCACGCCCAGAGGTTCAAAAATAAGAGTGGTGACTGCGTTTGCGGCAAATCGGGCCTATCGCGAGTTCTATGCAGCCCACAAAACAAGAGAAGACCATGGCGAAAAGAATTCTTCCTGATTTCAAATCCGAAGCCGAAGAGGCGCAGTGGTGGTTCGATCACCAGGACGAACTGCTCGAAGACTTCAAGGAAGCCGCAGCCAACGGCACCCTTGGTCGCGCCACCGTCGCGCGCCGCATGGGTCTGCCCACCACCACGATCCGCCTTGATCCCGTCGACATTCAAAGAGCGCGTGAGCAAGCCGAAAAGCGCGGTCTGAAATATCAGACATACATCAAGATGCTTCTGCACGAAGCTCTGGCGCGCGAATCCAAAGCCTCATAGTCCACCCGTTTAGGACGCGGAGTACATCATCGTCACAGTTCCCTTCGTATCCTTCGTGAACTTATGAATCAGGCTGCCTGAGCGGTCCAGGTGCCGCAGAGTCATCAAATCCGCCGTGCAATGCAGATGGCTGAACCCGAACACCTCCTGCGCAAAGGGTCCACGCTCCGTCTGGTTGATGTTCAGGGCTGCAAGCGGCGCGCCTCCGCCGCCTGACAAAAAGAACGACGTCGGATGCCTCTCCATCTCGAGATGCTGCATGTCGTGGTCATGTCCCGCCATGTACAAGTCCACCTTGTGCTTCTGAAAGAGCGGGCTCCAATCCCGTATCAGGATTGCATTGTCGCCGCGCAATCCATTCGAATAAACCGGATGGTGCGCCATCACCGCAAGAAAGGGCGTCTCCCGCGGCTTCTGTAACTCGCTCTTCAGCCACGCCAGTTGCTCGCTCCACGCCGCCTCCGTCATCGTGGTGTAGGAAGGTCCCTCGGTCGGCGTCCCCGGCGCATTGCTGTCCAGCGCGATCACCGTCATCACAGGATTGTTGGCCGGCACAGTAAACCGGTACCAGTTGTTCGGCAGCGTAAAGCGTGTGTTCCCCCTCGCCGCATACTCCAGTTCGTAGTCACACTTCAATCCCGGCGCATACTGGTAATCGTGATTTCCCAGCACCGCGTTCGCCGGACAGTTGAAAGAGCTCTGCGGATACATCTCCTCGAACTGCCTCTTCCACCGCGCCGACGTCGCGCCTCCATGCATCGGCCCGTAGAAGTTGTCCCCCAGCATCAGCATTGCATCCGGCGAGATCGTGTGCCTCTGCACAAACGACTCCATCGCCTTGGCGACGCTCGTCTGCGCCTCCATGTCGCCTTCAAAACCCCAGTCTCCCAAAATCAACAGGTGTGCCGGATTGGGCGACGAAAACTGCTCATGAACTCCAGGCGCGATCACGTCCCAGCCGCAGCCCACCTGTGCCGCCAGCGTAGCCGACGCACTGAAGGCAAACGTCCGCTTCAGGAATTTCCTGCGCGAAATTAGATGTCCGTTCATGAACCGGCCTGCAAGCTGTTGAAGCAACTATTGTAAGAGCTGCAACACTGTTTTGTGCAGTCTTTTCCACTCCGTAGTGCGGAACTTTCGTACTCCGGCAGGCGTACAAGGTAACGATAGGAGTGGTGACCAAGATGGGTATTCTGCTTTTCTGCATCCTTCTCGTCGTCTGCTGGCCTGCGGCCCTGCTCGCGCTCATCCTCTTCCCGTTCGTCTGGTTGATTCTGCTTCCCTTCCGTCTCCTCGGACTCGCCGTGCATGGCGTCTTCGAGCTCATCGCCGCCATCTTCCTCCTGCCCGCCCGCGTCCTGCGCGCCGTCTAGACTCCGCCACGGCGCGGCTGCTTCAACCCAGCGGTGTAAACTCAAGCTTGAATGGCATCAGACAATCTGCAAATCATCCCCCTGGGCGGACTCGGCGAGTTCGGCATGAACTGCCTTGCCCTCCGCTTCGGCGACGACATCATCGTCATCGACGCCGGCCTTATGTTCCCTGAAGAGGAGCTCCTCGGCGTCGACATCGTCGTCCCCGACATCGGCTTCCTCATCGAAAACCGCGCCCACGTCCGCGGCATCGTCCTCACCCACGGCCATGAAGACCACATCGGCGGCCTGCCCTGGATCCTTTCCGAGCTGAATGTGCCCGTCTACGGCACCGAGTTCACCCTCGCCTTCGTCGAAGGCAAGCTCGACGAACACCGCCTCCTCGACGACACCGAGCTCGTCGAAATCCTCCCCGGCCGCCGCTTCAATCTCGGCGTCTTCTCGATCATGCCCATCCGCGTGACCCATTCGCTCGTCGACTGCGTCGCGCTCGCCATCCACACCCCCGTCGGCATCGTCCTCCACACCGGCGACTTCAAGATCGATCTCTCCTCGCCCGACGGCCATCCCTTCGACCTCCAGGCCTTCGCCGACCTCGGCAAGCAGGGCATTCTCCTCCTGCTGCAGGACTCCACCAACGTCGACCGCCCCGGCTTCACCCCCGGCGAGCGCGCCGTCATCACCCGCCTCGACGACATCTTCGCCGCCACCCGCAAAAAGCTCTTCTTCTCCTGCTTCTCTTCCTCCATCCATCGCATCCGCATCGCCATGGACCTCGCCCACAAGCACAACCGCAAGGTCGCGCTCATCGGCCGCTCCATCGACAACTCCTCTGAGATCGCCCAGGACCTCGGCTACCTCGATCCGCCCCAGGGCCTCATCATTCATCCCGGCCAGATTAAGGACTATCCCGCAAACGAGCTCTGCATTCTCATCTCCGGCACGCAGGGCGAGCCCATGAGCTCACTCTCCCGCGCCGCTGTCGACAACCACAAGTTCGCCAAGATTGACGCCGGCGACACCGTCGTCCTCAGCTCCCGCATCATCCCCGGCAACGAGAAGGCCATCTACCGCGTCATCGACCACCTCGAGCGCCGCGACGCCCGCGTCATCCACGACGACGGCACCCATGGATTGATTCACGTCTCCGGCCACGGCTCGCAGGAAGAGCTGCGGATGATGATCAACCTCGTCCGCCCCAAATTCTTCGTCCCCATCCACGGCGACTACCGCCACCTCAAGCGCCACGCCGAGCTCGCCGCCGCCACCAGCATCCCCGAAAAAGTTTTGCTGCTCGAAGACGGCGACGTCCTCACCCTCGACCGCGAATCCGCCGTCAAGACTGGCAAGATCACCACCGGCCGCATCTGCATCGACAACAACTCCACCGCCGACGTCGTCGAAGACACCGTCATCCGCGACCGCAAGCAGCTCGGCGGCGATGGCATCTTTCTCCCCATCATCGCCATCAACAAGCGCACGGGCCAGGTCGAAGGCCTCCCCGAGATCAGTACCCGCGGCTTCGCCGCCGACGACCCCGAGCTCCTCCGCAATGCCCGCGACATCGTCATCCGCACCCTCGAGCAGTCCAGCGAAGAAGAGCGCCGCGACTACGGCGTCATGAAGGACAAGATCCGCGGCGACCTCAAACGCTTCATCCAGAAGAACGCCAACCGCCGCCCCCTCATCATGCCCATCATCCTCGAGCTCTAAGCCGCCCCGCCTCGCGCCTTAATCTGTAAATGACGGAAAGAGCGTTTCTGAGGACTAGTCCGCCAGGCCGCAAAAGTGGCTTTCCAACGATCGGGAAGCTTACGGTGAGATAAGCTCCCGGTATGGGACAATGGAAGGCCATTAACCTCGTTCTTGCGTTCGGTATTACTTTTGGCACAGAAAGTGTGACGGATGCTCAGGCACAGGCAAATAATTCGACTGTCTTAGAGCGCTGTGTCGAATACTCCAATGCTGGAGACCTCCTAGAGGCTCAGGTAACCCAGCAATCGTTCAGTATTCTGCTCTCTCGTCCGAACGGGCAACGTATAAAACTCACCGGAAGCGCTGCACCTTCAGTCATCTCCTCAGCCGTAAACTCTCGAACCACTCCTTGCCAGCTCGGGATTTCTGATTCTTCAGAGCAAGCAGCATTGGCACTCGCGACGGACAAGGGCCTTAGCTTGGAATTGATTGACCTTAAAAAGGGCTCACTCGAGACGCATGTCCTTGCGCCAAAGGAGTTCCCAATCCAGTTTTCTATACATCCCGCTGGGTATGCCGTTGGCTCTGATCAGTTGCAAGTCTCACAAGCACACTACCTGCCCACTGGAGAGCCAGAAATAGTCACGAAGCTCATAAGCCCTAATGGGACAGTCACCGCTACCTATAAAACCTTGGGCGCTCCGTACACAGAAGTCTTCGGTTCATCATTCGATTTCCGGAGGAGTCTCGTTTGGTTCTTCTGTCCCGTCTACGCAGTAAGATGGGATCGGCAGCCGCCTTGTACCTTGAGATCGGAATTTCTCAACTCATCTGCTTCTGCAACGCCGACAATTCCCCCTCGCCCTGGCACTGGTGACGCCCGCATATCCGGCAATAGTCCCGTAAGCTTGGGCTTCCCGTCGTCAAATGATGTTGTGGTACTGGCCATGGACAACTTGTGGGTCTATGACCTTAGCAACCGCTCATTTCGGCAGATGAGATTACCGGAAACCCCTCGGCACATTCGCTGGATTGAGTCCCCTGGCCAGCCAAAGTTCACTTCAGATGGGCATTTTGCGGCTGTCCCGGTTTTTCTGTTCCATGCGCCCTTATTTGAAGAAGGCCAAGTCTCACATGGTACGAAACTGCTTATCATTGACATGGCAAAACTCGAAATCCTACGCACCATCCAGCCACTTGGCAACCAGAATGTGACCGATTTCGCTCTACGCGACGACGAAGGTAAAAGCCTTACGCTAATTGCCAGCTGGGGCAGTGATTGGCAAAGCTTCGATATTCCTCTAAGTTCAACGCGTCCGTAAATTCAAACTATGGCCCAACGGCGATGGCTGAGGTAAGTTTTCTGGGTAGATGCCTGTGCGCTTTGACGAAGGCCTAAGCCCAACTTGAATCGGACCGATTAGTACGTGAAGTCGGCTTCTCGCCAGTGATGTGTCACTTCCGAGAAGAGGGTTCAGCCGAATGCCCCCATTCATCGCGCCGCATGACCGCGCGATGAGTGGGGATGCGCTTGACACACCCGGTACAATTTAAAGAGAAGCAAACCAGCACCCGGCCCAGGCCGGGTGCGTTGCTTTAAGGCCTGACCTCAGCACCTCTCGGGCACCTGAGGTCCAGACCTAAGCTCTTTGACATGAAGACTTTGCGCAAAAAACAGGGGGGAGGGGGTAACGAGCGGGTGCCCCACATCTCGCTTCTGAGATGTGGGTTCGCAGGATGCCGGACAGGAAATTACTCCCCGCGCTCCACCTCTTCCAGCACCGCCTCAGACTCCATCGGCTTGCGCCCGAAGTAGTACAGGCTGAACGCCAGCGCCGCGAACGCCAGCACGCTCACCCAGTCTTTGTACAGCGGATTCGTCGGCTTGAACTGCCACACCGTCTTATGCGTCGCATCCTCGTACAGCTTTGAGCACACGCCCACCAGCCCCATAATGCCGCCCGCCGCAATCAGCCCCGAGGCGAACAAACTGCCCGAGCTGATCTCGCTCTCCGCCTCCGTCGACGGCCCTGTCCCCGCCCGCGCCACCGCCCGGTCCACCAGCCAGCGAACCACGCCGCCGCAAAAGATCGCCAGCGTTGTGCCAATCGACAGGTACGCTCCCACCGCAAACGTCAGCGACCGCACCCCCAGCAGCTCCACGCCGATCACCAGCGCCACGCCCAGCAGCACCAGGCTCCACGGCAGCCTCCGGCTGAGGATGCCGCTGATGACCGTGGCCATCAGCCGTCCCTGCGGAGCCGCCGCCCGCTCCGACCCGATACCCTGCACCCACTGCACCTCGATCTTCCCCGTCGCCGGATTGTAAAGATACTTCCCATCCTGCAATGTCGACGACCCAATCGAGTTCAGCACCAGCAACTGCCGCGCATTATTAATCTGCTCCTTGCCGCCCTGCTTCCCCGTTTGATTCAGCGCATGCGGCGTCAACGTAATCGAGTCGCGCTTGAAGTTCCCCTGATTCGTCACACCCTCCGGCAGCGCGCTCAATGTAATCGCGGCGGGCACTTGCATCGGCTGAAAGCTCTCAAACGCCACATTCATGCCACTCAACACCGGCCCAATCGCAAACACGCTCACGATCACGCCGATCATCACCGCCAGCTGCTGCTTCCACGGCGTCGCGCCAATCAGAAACCCCGTCTTCAGGTCCTGCGACGTATCGCCCGCGTTCGCCGCCGCAATGCACACCATGCCGCCGACCGTAATCGCCAGCGCCCCAAAGGCCGGCGTCGTCCACCCCTTCACCAGAAAAATCGCGGCCGTCGCCATCAGCGTCGCGATCGTCATCCCGCTCACCGGGTTCGCGCTCGATCCGATCAGCCCCACAATCCGCGAGCTGACCGTAACAAACAAAAACCCGAACACCATCACCAGCAGTGCCGCCGCCAGGTTGGCCAGCCATCCCACCTGCGCTCCCGGAATCGGCTTGAACTCCAGAAACAGAAACATCAGCAACACGAGGATCAGGCTTCCACCAAGAACCACGCTCATCGGCATATCGTGCTCGACGCGGCTCAACCGGTCGCTCACCCGCGCCCGCTCCTTGCCCATCTTTCCGAACCCAGCCGTCAGCGCATTGACAATCGTCGGCGCCGTGCGCAGCAGCGTAATCAATCCACTCGCGGCCACCGCGCCCGCGCCCATCGGCCGTACATAGGTCGACCACAGATCACTCGGCGTCATCTGGCTGATCGGTACCACGCCCGGATAGAGCGGCCCCGCCAGATGCTTGCCGAAGAAGACGATCGCCGGCATGAACACCAGCCACGAAACCACACCGCCGGCCAGCATAATGGCCGACACGCGAATGCCGATGATGTACCCCACCCCGAGATACTCCGACGTCACGTCCGCGCGCACCGCCGCGCCCTTCATAATCTGCTGCCCATGCGGATCGAAGTTCGGCGACCAGTTCGGCGTATCCGGAAACAGTCCCAGCAGGTTGCTGTTCTGCAGCAGCGCATAGACGCCGCCCAGTCCCAGCCCCAGAAACACACGGCTCGCAAACGATCCGCCGCGCTCGCCCGCCTGCAGCACATCCGCGCACGCCGTTCCTTCGGGATAGGTCAGCGTTCCATGCTCCTCCACAATCAACTGCCGCCGCAGCGGAATCATGAACAGCACGCCCAGCCATCCGCCCAGCAGCGCCAGCGCAAAGATGCGGAAGCTCTCCAGATCGAATCCCAGGAAGATCAGCGCCGGCAGCGTAAAGATCACGCCGGAGGCGATCGACTGTCCTGCATTACCGGTCGTCTGAACAATGTTGTTTTCGAGGATCGACGCTCGCCCGAACGCCCGCAGAATCGAGATCGACAGCACCGAGATCGGAATGCTCGCCGCAACCGTCAGCCCCGCCTCGAGCCCGACATACACCGTCACCGCGCCGAAGATGATGCCGAAGATCGCGCCCAGGATCAGCGCCCGCGGCGACAGCTCCTTGCGGCTCTCCTCCGCGGACACAAACGGGCGAAAGCTCGTGGTGGTCGCAGCCATCAGGTCAGGTCTCCTCTTGCGCGCAAGTCAGCTCAAGTCAAAGGCTGCAACGGAGTGTACCAGCGCGGCCAAACAGAAAGCTCTACCAGTCTTTGCAATTTGCTTCTGGGACAGCTCCGGGCTTCAGCCTTTGTCGTTGCCGTTGCCTCTGAGATGGGTCCGGGCTTCAGCCCGGACATCAAAACCCGCCCACCATCGGGGCTTTAGCCCCTGGGACTACCGTCCCACGCGCATCGTCCGCCCATGCCGCGTCACAATCGCCAGCCGCTCGCTGCCCAGGATGCGTTTCGCCTGCGCCCGCGCGTGGCTCGCCCACGGCCCCGTCGGATCCAGCTGCACATACCGCGTCCAGTGCTGCAGCGCCCGTCTGGGCTCCTCCATCCGCTCATACGCCAGCGCCAGATTGTAATGCGCATCCGCATACTGCGGCACCAGCTTCAGCGCCCGCTCATACGCCGCCACCGCCTCCGGCAGCCGCTGCAGCTCGTCCAGCACATTGCCCAGGTCGAAAAAGGCCAGCGCATACTCCGGGTCCGCCTCGGACGCGCGCCGGTACAAGCGCTCGGCTCCCTCATAGTCGCGTCCGTTGTACTGAATCGTCCCCAGGTTGATCGCCGCCGCGGCATGTCCCGGCTGTAACTCAAGAATGGTGGCGTAAATCGCCTTCGCCTCTTGCAGTGTCGCTGTACTCTCCTCCAGCCGCACCGCGCGCAGAAACATCTCCTGCACCTCAGCCGCAATCGGCGAGGCGTCATTCGCACACCGCCGCACCACCGCCAACCCCGCGCACTTCGCCAGCTCAAAGTCGAACGCCATCTGCCGTGTCATCGGATCCACCAGAGCGCCGCCGTGCCTGAACGCCAGCCGCGATCCGCGCGACACCACCGCCAGCTCCAGTAGCGGATTGCTCAACCCCGCCACCTTCTGCATCGCGTCCACCGACCGCCGTATGCTCTTCACCGAGATACGCGTCGCCGCCAGCTCGCGCAGCTTGCGCAGCTGCACCAGCTCGCCAAACGAATAATGTTCTGAGGCTGAAATCAATCCCGCGCGCGTCCAGGCAGTCAGCTGTCGATGCGGGAGGCGGAGGATGCGCAGAACGTCTTCTCGGCAGTACTGGCTCACGGCGCTCGTCTCTTTGCAGAGCGGCCACCCCGTGCAGCCAGCTCTGCTCCCGAGTATGCGTCGCGCGCCGCTCCGCTTCAAGCGCTATGCGCCTTATCTTGCAGATTTCAGTGGATATCTGGAACCAAATCAGGTTCCATCGCCCTCTTCGCCAGCAGCCTGCATCGCAATCACCCTTACACTCACCCTTGTTTTGTCTTTGTCTTTGTCATCCTTCGCCGCAGGCGTACGATCTGTTTTACCCCCGCCCTTCGAATTGTCACCCTGACCCCGAACGTAGCCGAAGGGGAAGGACCTGCTGTGGCCGTTCCGAGGCACAACGCGCCTCTGCCTCTTAAGGGCACGGCTGGTAGCTCTCGGCTTTAGCCGAGGGTCTCCGTGCCGTGAAAGCTCAACCGGAAAGGGGCTTCAGCCCCTGAGGTACGTTTGGCTATTCATAAGGAAGTACCTGCTTCTGCCCTCGCCTCTCGAATTGTCATCCTGAGCGAATCGAGTCCCCGGCGAGCGCATTTGCTCACTGGGTGAAAGCGAAGGACCTGCTTTGGGTTTTGTCTTTGCAGTTCACGAGGCGCGAACGCGCCTCTGCCTTTGCTCTTGTTTCTCAGCCCCGGCAAAGGGTCACTCTGGAGAATTCGGCTTCGCAAACCGCCACCACTCCAAGCGCCAACGGCGCGAAACATACCAGATC
>Ga0207933_1000435_pt1 | contig 41320 bp, 39 predicted proteins | sample NGESurdeep092012_4_FD_184488 | JGI IMG/M metagenome (GOLD analysis project Ga0207933, IMG submission 184488) | Arctic peat soil microbial communities from Barrow, Alaska - NGEE Surface sample F53-3 deep-092012 (SPAdes) | ecosystem: Environmental > Terrestrial > Soil > Wetlands > Peat ... | reverse complement strand
CGATTGAGTAAATACGGGGCGAATCACGGGATCGGTTTCCTTGTAGGTTATGTGCTTTCCGGGAGCCCCGAAGAAGCAGTGGACGGCGTGAATGGCTATTTGACTCGCGTGTCTCGTATGCCAGAGTACCTTTCACCCGCGTCCCTTTCCAATAATGTTCCGAGCTGGCTCAGTCAGCACACACGGAGCGCGCTTTCACCGCCAATTAGCCTGCATCATTCGTTTCTCAGAATTATCAGCATGGCTGCGTGACTCCAGACTGTAGCAGCCCGACTCTTGATGTCACAATCGAACCGAACCCAATTATGCGGATGGAGGGTTAGTCGCCCTTCTCTTTGCAATTGTGCATAACCACTGCGTAGAGAGGGCGACCGATGGAGTCCTGAACGGTTGGGTCAAAGTCCCACTCAAAACCGCAGTTCAGACAACAGAGCGCGTCCCGCGTTTCGGAATACTTCTTCCGAACGACGTCCTCTGGTAGCTTATCGTCTTCAATGAACATGAGGCGATTGTAGACTTCGGCGGTTGTGCTGCCATTACAGGCTGATTCCCTGATCGTTGTTCCTGTCGCTGTTGTTGATGGACTGGACGGTTGAACTATTGGCTACCGAATGGGACGGCTCATGCGCTGCATACTCAAGAGCATTCTCTCTTGTAATCGGCTGCGTCTGACGATCGTAGAACTGACTCTGCGGGTCGATGTGCAACCAACCTCCCGTCTGATCGTGCTTGTAGCTCTCAATCTCTCCTGTCTCACGCTTCCACTCGTAGCCCGACGTTTCATTCGGTAGAGCCGCTTCGATTGGAGCGTAATGCCGTTTATCGACATCGGCTTCGGTGCGGACAATTTCAGGTGTTGACGCCATCGTCTCTGCCGGCGGTTGACGGCGCAAGTCATCTTGCGGGTGCTCTCTGCTGTTGGTCATTGGTGGCTCCTTTGCATGGGTATGTTGGTTGGCGGTCTGTTCGACCGGCGCTCTTTGAAGGTCTATCGCTGAGGTCTTGGTCACGTCTGTACTGAGGCGTTCGCCAAGTCTCGCGGCGTCGTTGGTATAGACCCGCGCATCCTGCGAAGCGCGGGAGATGGAGACATAGGCAAAGCGAGTGTTGATGAGTTCCGGGTGCGAATTGGTGTCCATATTCACAATCACCCGGTCGGTCGTGAGTCCCTGAGAACTGTGCGAAGTCACGGCGTAACCGTGATCGAAGTGGCGCATCTGGGAGCTATCGAAGCTCACAGTCCGGTCTTTTTCGCCGTCCATCTTCACTTCGATTTGTTTGCCGTCGATCCGCTCAACCGTCCCCATATCGCGATTCGACACCCCGAGGTCCCGATTAGTAGCTGTGAACTGGATACGGTCGCCCTGGGCAAAGTCCCTGCTGGCTTCCCGATAGGCGGTGATGCCTTGCAGTCGCCTTGGATCGTAGGTCACTTGCTCCCCATTGCGTTCAACGGTGAGCTGATTGTTCTTGGGGTGGGTGGATACAACAGTCGCGTAGCTGTCTCGCTCAATGTCGTGTTCCTTGCTACCCCGGCTATAGTGAAGAACTTCGCCCTGGACATAATTTGCGGCCCACGATCTGTCCGCGCCGGTCATATCGGAGCGCGGGGTCAGCACGTCCATCCGATGATCCTGTCTTGAGACGGAGCCGGATTTCTGCAACTCGGTACGGATGGCCGCGTTGATCTCTCTACGGCTAGCGTTGTCGGCGGAGACGACCAAAGTGTTCGCGGGGTTGGCAGCATAGTCCTTGGCGATAGCTTCGATGCGTTGCGGCGCACCCTGTATCTCGGTGATGCGCCCTTGCTGTTGCAAAAGTGTGACGCCGGAGGCCGTTTCGTTCCGAGCAAAGTGCTCAACGACACGAAGCAATTCAGGGTCTTTCTGACGCACAATCTGGTCAAGCTGCGAGGTCTGCATCCCGGCTTGCTGCATTTGCTCGAAGGGCTTTCCGGCATCGACTCCCTGATGCTGGCGGGTATCGCCAATCAGTAGCACGCGGTCCTGTGGACCGATTTTGTCCATGAACGCCTGCACTTGGCGAGTACTCGCGAGGCTCGATTCATCGACCATATAAAGGTGACGCCGTTCGGTGTCGCCTTCGGAATTACCATTGCTCCCGCGCGCGAGAAAACCCTGCAACGTGTCTGAGGTTATACCGGCGTCGCGGAGCTGCGCGGTAGCGCGGCTGGTCGGGGCGAACCCCTCAACCGCATATCCACTGCGTTCTGCACCCTCTCGAATGGATTCCAAAGTGGTCGTCTTCCCCGAGCCGGCGAGTCCTTGCAAACCATGTACGCGGTCGCGTGAGGTAAGCACCTCTTCAATCGCTCGCTGCTGCGCTGGATTGAGGAAGTCTCGTGTCCCGGCGTGAACTGAGGCTGCGGAACTTTGCATGATCGGTTCACATACATTCTGGCCGCGCTGCATGTGGCCGACAGTGGCAATCTCAGACGCGATGGTCTCGCGCGTCGTGAACTGCCGTCCTGTTTCATGCTTTTGGCCGGGTACGACTTGGAATTCTCCCGTACCGTTCCGCTGGACGAAGTTTTCACGCACTTGGCTGAAGGTGAGGTCTCCCATTCCGCGGCGCAAGGCGTCGCGCATGATGTCCCGCTCATCAGTGACGGCTTCCCGCTCGAAGCCGCGATCTTTAGCGAAGGTGACTGCCTCCTGCGCCCGCTGAGGAGCGTCAGGCACTCGATTTTGCTCCAGTGTCGTAGCCCGCTCCCTGGCAGCCGCAACAACATGGTCGGCCTGATTGCCGAACTCGGCCGCAATCTGCCGATGCGCGGCAAGCACCTCTGCGGAGGTGTGAATTTCCTTTCGGTCTCGGGTGTTGTGGGCAGCGATCTGGGCAGCTTCCGGCCCGCTGAATCCGCTCCTCGCTATGGCTTCCTCGATCTGTTGGCGACGCGGACTCGACGCTTCAAGATACTCGGCGGTGTAGCCCTTCACGTCGGGAGCGCCGCTCTTCCCAGCTTCAATCTCGTAGCCGAGATTGCGAAGTCGGAAGGTCAACTCAGATTGATATATGGCGGTGGCGAACTGCTGTGAATCGAAGAACCCTCGCGGCTGCAAAGCACGGGTTGAACCATCGGAGAGTTCGGTCATGTTGAAGATTACGGCATGAGTATGGAGTTGTGGAGCGGCGTAGCCGTCAACTGGACGAGCTGTATCATGCTCGAACTTCGCGGCAATGAATTTGCCGGTGGTCTGGGCGGGATTGTTGCCGCCGATCCGGGCTTGCGTATACCGCTCCAACTCCGTGAGCGCGATGGTCACGGCTTGCCGGTGGGCCTCACGCACCCGATTGTCGCCACCAACTAACGTCGTAAGGGAGACGGACTTGGGTGCCGAAAAGGTGGCGTCCCATCCCGCCCTATGTTCTACCGGCTTCACCGTCGTTCCGTCAGCAGCCGTGTATTCCTGAGCCTTGCGATGCTGGACTAGCTGCTCTCCAGTGAGCGGGTTCTGGCCTTCGCTTAGATGGGCGAAGTGCTTAGCGTCAACTCCTCCGGTAAGCCCATAGCTGGCGGCCAACTGGCCTTGCCATTCACCAAGGATGGCGTCGCCCTGCTTCCAATAGTTCTGCTCGGCAGAGGTGAATTCCTTGGCGTGGTATGTCTGCGCCTGGCCGGAGTTCAACGGCTTGGAGATGGTGAGCACGGACTACAACACCCGACTGCTGACTACCGGAGACGCAGCTTTAGTCAACGATGCTGCGGTTGGCACAACTGGCACAGCGCCATCACTTTCCGTCTCCCTTTCCAAGTCCTCGGTAGGAGCTTCTGTCTTGGTGCGGCTCGTGGATTTAGCGGGGCGAACCTCCGAAGCCGAAACCGCCTGCCGTCGCGGCGTGAGCGTCTTCGGATCGAAGCTCAGTTCGTCGTCCTCAATCGAACGTGGCACGAAATCAGCCGCAATGATCGGCATATTGCTATACAGAAATGAGAATCGGGCGACGTTGTTTCCGAGCTTGAGAAAGGCGTGTTTGTCGGCCAAGCCAGAGATTTCCGAATCCATGACAAGCGGTTCGGTCTGGCGGTCGAGAGAGAAGTTTTTACCCGCTCGGGTGCCGTCGTAGTGCGTCTCTTTCATACGCTCGATCTCGACCTGTCCGATGGCTTTCGAGACCCACTCTGCGGCCTTCGGCTCGGTTGTCTTCAGGAAGATTTTGGTCGCCGGCTGCGAAAGCATGACCTCGGCCATGTGGCCGTAGATCACCTCAAGCTGGGCTTTTCCCTGGAAGCCGAGAACTAGCGGATTTTTGCTCTTCCGGTTCTCTGTGATGGCGGTATGAAGCTGGGGAAGACGCTGCAAACTCGCCAACTCGTCCAACACAAACCAGACCGGCTTCTGGTCCGGTTTGGGAGTGTTGAGTAGACGAAGTACGAGCAGGTCGATCCATAGGCTGTGAAGCGGTCGTAGAGCCTCGCGCTCTGCCGCTTTCGACGTAATAAATATCCAACCCTCCCGCTTCTCGGACCACTCGGTTGCGCTCCATGTCGATTTCGCCTGGGCCTTGGTGGGTAGCATCCTGAGGCTGTCGGCGATTAATCCAAGCGAGGCCAGGACACCCCCGCGCTGCTGCTGGGCACCTTTGGAGATTATTGACGCAAGCTCCGTGTTCGCCACGCGCTTGTCTATCTCGGCGGGGTCGGACATCCATTGGATCAACTCCTGGGGCGTCGGCCCGAAAGTGAGCAGGTGCGCGAAAATCTTCTGCGGCGTCTCCGTAAAGAACTCGCCCTTCTTGTCGCTGGTCGGCTGGTATAGCGAGGCAGCGATTGCCTTGGCCTCGGCCTTCCGGCGAAGCTCCTCGGACGGCCCCCAGTAGGGGCAACGGTCGTCCAGTGGATTGAGGATAATGTCGCCCCGGCTAGGGTCGTAGAAGCGGCGAACGAACTCACAAGCCGGGTCATAGATGATGGCGGAATCCTTCCGTGCCTGAATCTGGCGGAGCATCTGCATGATGAGCGTGGTCTTCCCTGTCCCGGTGTCGCCGATGATCTCGAAATGCTGCGCCTCGGCTGCCAGCGGTATCCGCATCATGGCATCGGCTTCGTCGGTTTTGAAGCCGATGCCGTCCCCGGCGACCGCCTTGTTGAACTCCTTCGGCGTCATGAGCACCGGCCCCTTAAGGCGCCGCCCGTACTTCAACTGCTTTCGCCGAACGATGTCCCTGCGGATCGAAAACGGCAGCATCAATCCGAAGCTAACCAGTCCCAGGAGAAGCGGGGTGCGGTAAATATCGAAGAGCCCGTTGCCGTCATATACGGTGCTCTTCAAGTAGGTATGCAGTGCGGCGTCTTCGTAGCTCAACTCAGGCCCGCGATAGAGAGCGCGGAGTCCATGCGAACTTGCCAAAGGCGAGAGAGCGAGTGGAATCGTCTTGCCGGGGACGCTGGAAGTAGTCCCCGCAACCACGTCGCTGTCTGTCGCCGTGTGTCCCATGCTCTTGCCGTCCCCAACGAAGAGAAGCTGATACTTGTCGTGCTTACCGAGCAAGGAACCTGCGGCTGTACGGAAGTAGGTAGGCGTGTAGAACTGTTGGAGCTGCGTTGCGCCGAATGTGAACCTGCACCACACAAACAGCCCTACACAAAGCAGCGCCATCAATACCGCTCCATAGGTGTAGATCGGGCTATGCGGCGGCCAGATGACGGACTCTTTTCTTCCCCATTGCGATGCCATGATTACTGCTCCCTTGTTACGGTCTGGTATTGGCTGAGGACATCGCGGGTCGCGTCGTGCTTGCCTGAGCGGACCTCGGAAAGTATTTGAGTGAAGGCTTCCGGCGTCATGATCTCGTGCAACGCAATCGAACGAAGGACGGTACTCATGAGCATCCGAAGGGCAACCACTTCGGTAATGACGGCGGCATCGGAGCGTTTGGTGCGTGCCTCGCAGAGCAGGACTTCGCGCGCCCATTCCGCGGTGAACCTGCCGTTCGCCGTGGCCGCTGCCGTGAGTTCCTTCTCCTCGTCTGGAGTGAAACGACTGGCGATACTCCGCGTCCGGCTAGGCCGACCCTTGGCGCGCCGCAGACGGCTTGCAATTCCGAGATCCTTTTGGTCGAGAACAGCTTCCATCGTGTCCTTCTTGATCTGCTTACGGATGGAATCGTTGCGATTCCATCCGTAAACGCTTTGGCTCTAAGTCACTTGGTTTGTGTGCGATGCCATCCGTAATCACAAACGCCTTTTGCATGACCCTCCGAGGGGTGGAGTGTCATAATTCATCCGGTGCGTAGCACCGTTTCCACCCCTCAACAGATTCGCGCATGGGCGAGAATCATCAACGTGCTGCCACTGGTACGGCTGCTGCTACTGGCTTCTGCTCGGCTGGCTTCGTTGCAGGCTTCGCGGCGATGACAACTGGGCGCTTGATTCGTAACGCGATAAGAGGCTTGGCATTCGCGTTCTCCTCGCGGTATCGCTGAAAGTCTTTATCTTTGCCGAACACGTATTCAAGCGCGGCGTTGACAACATCGTCGGCACTTCCCTTGGTGAAGGTGGCGTATTGGTCGATCTGTTTGGCGGTCGAATCTTCGAGCGCGACGATAGCGGTGATCTTCTTGCTGGCGGTGATCTCAAGCAGTGGCATGGCGTGTTGGCTCCCCTGGGTCGATGTGGTGCGACGGTACTGCGTTGTGCTCGGTCGTATGAGCATGGTGGATGTCGTAGACGGTATCGAAGAGGAACATTTTCTGTGCGCGATCGTAACCGCGAACTTCGATGACCTCACTGATGCGCCGCCCCTCGGCGTAGCGTTGAACTTGAATGACAATCTGTACAGACTCCGCAATCTCTGCGGCGATGTCGTCGCGCGTGGCCTGCTGGTGCGCCCGCATCGCAAGCTCACCGAAACGGCGCAATGCCTTGACAGCGGTGCTGGCATGAATCGTCGCCATAGAACCTGCGTGGCCGGTATTGAACGAGTCGAGCAGCGTGCGTGCTTCTTCGCCGCGCACCTCGCCGAGGATGATACGATCCGGCCTCCAGCGAAGAGCGCCCTTGAGCAACGTATTGAAGTCCACTGTGCCGGCGTAGGTATCGGTCTGGCACTCCGTAGCGAGGATGTTCGGCTTCGCAATCTTGAGTTCTGACGTGTCCTCGATGATGACGAGCCGTTCGCACTCGGGAATGAAATCTGCGAGGGCGTTTAATAGGGTCGTCTTGCCGCTCCCTGTACCGCCGCTGATAAGCAGCGTCCTTCCCGCTTCGATCTGAGTCTTAAGATACGAAGCGAGCTGCCCGGTAAGGGCACCGTTCTCTACGAGGTCCGCCATCGTGAACCGTACTGTCGAGAACTTGCGAATGGTGAGCGAAGGCGCTGGACGAACAACGGGAGGCAACACCGCTGCGAGACGGCTACCGTCCGGTAGCTGCACGTTGAGGATGGGGTGCTGGGCGTCGAGCTTGCGGCCTAAGCGGTTGGCGATTACTTCCAAGCCTGTGTTGAGGCTCTTGGCATCGAACGTGACGCTGTCGGCGCGGCAGAGCTTCCCTGCACGTTCATACCACCATGAGCCATCCGGATTGCCCATGATCTCGGACACCGAGTTATCGAGCAAAAGCGATTCGATGGGACGAAGAAACGCGATCAGGAGTTCGAGGTCTCTGTTCATGGCGGGCCTCTACTGGAACGCCTGGTCGGCGCGGAAACGGATGATGGTAAGCCCTAATGGGTTCACGGCCAGAGCATCGTTCGCAACGGTATCGGCGAACACGTAGGTCACGCTCGCAATCCACCGCTCGCGCTTGAGCACGGTGTGGTCGGCGGAGTTGGTGTACACCTTCTCGAACTCGATCCGTGCCGAGTACGGCGACTGACGTAGATCGTCCAACACGATGCTCTTGATGTCGATATCGACATACGAGAGTGTAGAGTCGTGTTGGAATATGGATATGGTCTTGTCCTGCTGCTCCTCACGAATCACGGCGTGTTGCACGTCGCTGTTGAGGAAATAGAGAGCGCCGGTCTGATCGTTCTCGATGGTATAGCGGTTCCGCTGGAAGTAGAGCGAAGTCCACCGGGCAAGATAATACTTGTTCTCTGCCTCCTGCGGCTTGTACTGGTAATTGCGGTAGTCGATGGCGTCGGCGTGTCCAACGTCGCTGACACGGATGATGAGCGGGCGCATGTGGGTGAGCGCCGTCTGGCTCTTGAATGTGAGCGCACCCAGCATCAGACATACAAGGCCCAGGACGAGGATCGTCACCTTCAGGTAGGTGTTCATCACCATTGGGTCGCCGTACTGTTCAAGGTAGCGTTCCGCTGCGCGAGTCGTTGCTGTGGATTGAATCTCTGTGGCTGGCATCTGGAGTCCTTTGCTTAAAACAAGCGGGCGATGAAGCCCATTCCGCCGTCGTGTCCGCTGGTGCTGCCGGAGAAGATGGACGCTGTGATGGCTGGGATCTTCGTGAGGATGAAGACGTTGATAACGATGAGCAGTAACAGGATCGGAAAGTTCTGTGTGGAACCTTTGAGGTCGGTGCCGGTAGCAAGCTGCTGGTAGTAGCCCATAAAGAACTGTCCCAACACGCTCAACGTGGCGGCGGCAACGACCTTGTAGAACGAAAAGCAGAGAAACGCCTTCAACCATCCCCAGAACAAAAACTCTGTCTTCTCGAAGACCATGAAGGGGATGAAGATCGGGCCGAGCAGGGCCAGAATCGTTGACGCAATCGCGCCGTAGGCGATGATTCCGGCGATAAGAGCTGCGAGCAACGCGAGCATGAACTGCGTCACGGCATAGACCACTGCGAGGTACGGCGATGTCAGCGCAATCATGCCCGGCCCCTGATTGGCGAGAGACGCATTGATCGCCTGGAGCATGGTGTTCGCAGAGTCCGTTCCTATGGTTGTCGCGAGACTCGCGGTGCCTTGCTTAATGAAGCCGGTCAATGAGTAGCCCACACCGGGAATCGCGGTGTCGTAGTAGTAGACAAAGGCGTAGGCGAAGCTGATGAGCATGACGAAGTTGAGAAACTTGCCCATATTGAAGCCTGGGCCGCCCTGTGCGGATGCCAAGGCCTCTTGCACCCCAAACCAGACCATCATGATCGTCGCGAGGCCCAGCAACATTCGCATTCCGATAACGTCTACCGTTGGCGATGCGCCCGTGAGCAGCGCATCGCAACCGTTGGTGATGTAGCTGAGGATGTTCGTTCCCATAATGCCCCTGTCCTTGTGGAACTGCGTGCGCTAATACTGGAAGGCTTTCGACACCGATGCCGACGATGTAGAAACCTTGCTGTTGTAGTTGGCTTGGTAGCCGTCGGCGTTGGTAAAGAGGAGTTTTAGCTCATCCTGCTGCTGCTTCTGCTGTACAAGCTGCTGGAGCGTCTGGCCTTGTGCGAGCTGACTCTGATCCTGCTGCGTTCGCAACAAAAGCAAGAGCGCCTGATTGATGCGCTGCAACGTAGCAAGTTCTGTCTGTTGCGTGCCGTCCATCGAGTGACTAGCCGCCTCAAGATTGGCGATGTCCGCCTGCCTCTGAGTCTGGTTGGCGCGTATCGCCCCAACCGCCGAGAGATTCGTGGCACTGACTGAATCCCCTAAATCAACCGTCGCTGTTTTCGCAGCGATGGTTCGTTGGCTCGCCGCATCAAGGTTCTGGTAGCCGGTGAGGTTGGCAACTCGGGCAACACTTGCTCCCTGCACCGCAGAGGTCGCACTGTTGAGGTTTTGGTTTACCGACTTCATCCATGTTCCGGTATTGCCATAGGTGTCATTCGATGGAATGACCGGAACCCATGAAGGCAGGCCGGAGCCATAGCCGGAGTAGAGCGACGTTGGCGAGGTCGCCATGCGCTTTGCGAGGTTGTAGGCGCTGATGACGTTCTCAGTCGTCTGGTAAACGGTTGTGTAGGTCTTCTCGGCCTGTGCGATCTCATGCACGACGTGAGCGGCCTGGGTGGGGTCGAAGGTGATGGTTGGGACACCTAAGAATTGAGCGTGTAGTGGCGGGGCCATCGCTGCGAGAGCGATAGCTGCCGAAAGGAACAGTCGTTTCATGGAAAGACTCCTGACGGGGTTAGACAACGGTTAGAGGTTGAGGACGAGGGGCTTTAGGGATTCGTTTGTTTCCGGGCAGCGATTACCTCAGCGTTCATCAGCGCATTGCCGAGCGGGGCCATCTTGTCTCGCTCGGCCTGACAGAGGGCCTGATTGGCTTTCACCTGTGCCGGAGTTCCATAGAGACAGTCTGCGAGGTTCTGCTGACGCAACTTGGCGTACTCGGCCTGCATATCCGCAATCGAGCGGTCCGTCTTCACGACTGGAGCGTTCGGCGGGCTGGTGTGACACCCGGCGATGCCGAGCGAGAGAAGAGCGAGGGTTGCGATGGCTGCAATAAGTCGCACGGGAGTCTCCTTAGAACGATTGCGGGATGCGGTGGTTTTCGTAGGCCGGAAGAAGCATGTCTTGCGTGAAGTAGACTTTCACGCGGTGCCCTTCCCGGATGGTGATGGTGGGCGGTATCTGGATGAACTTATCCAGCACTGTCATTGCTTGTTGTGAGATGCCACTGGACGCACCGGAGACGAACGCCTGAGAGCCAGTCGCAGATGTGCCGGTTCCACCCTGGGTGATTTGGGCGGCTCCCGCAATGACGCCCAAAGCAATAGAGCTGCCGAAGATTTCGAGATAGTGGTTGTTTACCTTGTCCTTCAACCCTTCTTCACCGATCTGGTCGAGTCCATGAAACTGGTCCAGGTCAACGGAGTAACCGTCCGGCATGAGCATTCGGTGAAAGACAACCGCCAGCCGGCGCTGTTGTCCGATACCGGCACTGCCGATCTTGCGGGCCTCTCCGAGCACGATCGTTCCCTCGGGAACAAGAACATGCTGATGGTCATGTGAGTACACCGGATTCGAGACAAGCACCTTCACCGGGCCGGCAGCGTCACCGTCAAGACGATTCATCAGTACGGTGTCGAGCGTAAGTCCTTCGTAAACCACATAGGGCTGTCCGATAGCGGCGTCCACGTTGACTTCCGCACCGCGCTTATAGGTCTGTGAAACTGCGAGAGCTTCACCCGCCGCGTGGCTGGGAGTGAGACTTGTAGCTTGTCCGGGCTGCGGGTTGGCAGCATTGGGATTCGATGGATGCTGGGAGCCGTCCTGCTGGTCTCTCGGTTCCTCGCGGGGCACACCACCGCTAAAGGCGATGTTGGATGCGAAGCGAGATGCGTAGAGCTGTGCCTTTTCCTTAGCGGCCAACTGTTGCGATTCTTGCTCAGAAGGCGAGAGCTGCGCTTGTCCGCCTCCACCTGTCTGCGTCGCGGTGACGTATCCGGTGGGTGAGCAAGGTTGCGCTGGAGGGCAAGCCGCCGCTGCCACTGGAAGGCCGTTAGGCCCATACGCGCCAGCCGAAGCTCGTTGCGCCGCCGTCCCATCCAGTACCCCGGCAGGCTGCGCGTCTTGGCTTTGTTGTAGGCGCTCGGCGCCTAACTGAGCGTGCATCGTAGCGACGTTGCTGGCCGTGTTGTCCTGGACGATGGGCTCGGTGGGCGTGTCGCTCGCCTTACCCGTGATCGCTGGCTTCTTTTTCAAGCTGCTTACAAACGTAGCGAGTACCAGAATCACAACCGCCCCGAGATAGAGCAGTATCTTCAGGTTCTTCTGGATCACGCCTCGCGGGGTCGTGGTGTGATCGGTGAGCTTCGCCTCGATAGGCGAAGGTGTTGCTGGCGCGCCATTAGGAGTCGTCGGAAGCATGGTTTAGCCCTTTCTCGTGAACTGCATCTTCTTATTGCCCAACTGGACATAGCCTTCCTGCATCACGGTAGGAATGATGTAGGTGCCATCGCGGAGGTCGTAGTTGATGAGATTTGGCTTGCCGTCCTTCATCTCGTACACGCTGAACTTCTCGGCGGCATTGGTCTTGATGTAGGTGAACTTCTCGTCGTGGTAAATCGACTGCACGTTGAACGGTGCGGAGTTTGCCTTGAAGCGGTAATCGAACTTGAGTGCCAAGGGATACGCTTCCTTGTACTCATCGACTGCCTGACCAATGTGAGTCTGCACAGCATTAAGCTGCTGCTGTACCTGCTGAACCTGGGCAGCGGGTACATACTGCGCTGGTCCAGTCGAAGCCACGATGGAACTGCGGTCGGCGGGCTCGATGATGACCTTGAGGTCTGGAGCTACATTCGTTCCGGAGACATCCTGAAGGGTGAACGAATAAATGTTCCCTTTGTCAGTGATGAGGTTGAGATTTGAACTGATACCTTGCTTGGCCGGATGGACGAAGCAGAAGTTGCCGACGACATCGACGACCCAAAAATCCTTGTCGCCCGTCGCGGCTTCCATGATCTTTTCTGTCGGTGGGACGACGATGAGGGTGGTGAACTTCAACTTGGCATGGATCGGCACGATGTCCTGTGCGTGGTATTGGACGGTACGCGCGGATTCGGCTGTGGACTGTGCGGAGGCGGCCTGGGTACTAAACGCCGTCACGGTGAGGGTAGCGAGAATAAGAGTTGCTGCGTAACGATTCATGGATGCTCCTTAGCGAGTGGCGAGGATGAGTGCTGGTGGACGTGAGGTGGGTACTGTAGGAGTACCCTTTGCGGGTGTACTTCCGTGAGGATGGAACGGATGATCTCTGGCAAGCTGGCGGATGCCCTCGGCGATGCCGAAGCGCGCAAAGTAATCGCGCTTCTTGATGTTGTCCCTGGCATTGTTCGTCGCAATCCAATAGGAGACGGAATCGACGTTCAGCCGAACTTTCTTTGACGATTGGGCCTTGCGTATCAGCATCTCGCCCGGTGGAACAAGGTCGGCGATGATGTCGAGTTCGGTGTCGTTCAAATGGAAGGCGTTGCCGTAGACCTCACGGTTCATCTCCGGGTTGGCAAGGAATATCTTGGTCGGGCAACTTTCGGCCACGATATCGAGCATCCCCGAATCCTCAAGCTCCCTAATGGACTGAGTGGCAAGAATCATGGCGGCGTTATGTTTGCGCCACGTTTTCATCGAAGAGACGACGTACTCGCGGATCGTCGGATTCTTGATGAAGAGCCATGCCTCATCCATGAGGAAAGCTTTGAAGGTGCCGAGCTGCGACGGGTCTGCGATTCTGTTCGCCGCTCGATGGAGAACATAGAAGAGGAGCGGTTGGAGTGCGTCGGTGGCATCGCCCCAGCCGGCGAAATTGAACGTCTGGAAGCGTGAAAAAGTGAGCGTATCCTCTGCGTTGTCGAATAGGAAGCCGTACTGCCCATCCTTCGTCCAACGGTGCAGCCGTTCTTTGAGGTCGCCAATGATATTGGCGAACGTGGACACAGTGCGCTGCTCCGGTGGCACTGTATACATCCGTCCAATCGCATCCCAGAGCTTGCGTGTCTCCTTGTAGTCGAGCCGGAACCGCTCATCGTCGCCCTCGATCAAGACCCGAAAGAATGACGCGAGAAATTGGAGATTTTCCTTCGTCGGCTCCAGAGAGAACGGGTTGATTGTAAAGTCCTGCGACTCCTGGCCGACGTTCAGGTACGTCCCACCGAAGATCTCGGTCAGCGACTCGAAGCTGCCGCCAATATCGAAGATGTAAGTCTGCGGGCGATATTTCTGAGCGTTTGTGACGAGAAAGTTAAGCAGAAAACTTTTGCCTGAGCCGGTCATCCCCGTAATAAGCGTGTGGGCAACCTCGCCGTTATGGAGGTTGAGGAAGTAGGGTGTAGCGTTGTCCGTCTCCAGTACCGCGAGATACTCCGTTCCTAGATGGGCGTTGGTGCGTTCGCCGGGGTGGATGGTGAACAGGAACGAAAGGTCAGCGTAGTTGCTGTTGAGCAAGAGCAGCTTCCGCAGATTGTGAACGTAGTTGCCCGGCACTGTCGCAAACAGCGCATTGAGCTGGTTGTAGGTCTCATTGAAGAGCGCACCATCGGCGTTCGTAAAGATGGCAGCGAACTCTCCCATCTCGCGAGTCACGGTTGGCAAGTCCCGGCTATTGAGGACGACCGTGAGAGAAAAGTTGCCCATGCTCTGGCCTTCGCCCAGAGCGCGCAGGCAATCGCCTAGCTGCTCAATGTCCGCCTGCTTCGACTCGTCAATGAGTTGGTCACGTTCCGGCCGCTTCTCTTCTTTCATCTGCGAGAAAAAGCCACTCTTCGCCATATTGAAGTGACGGCGGCGCACCGTCACCTCTTTCTTTGCCTTGGCTGTTGAGAGCGGAGTCCACTCGGTGACGACGTGGAAGTTCGCGTTGATCTTGAGCAACTGGTCTAGGACCAGGGGCCGCGTCTCGCCGATAGCCTCCTTCATCGTGAGCAGGCGGACGAAGTGGTCGCCTATGCGAAGGTGGTCCCGCTCTGCAACGATGTCGGAGTTGACCACCTGGTAGTCGAGAAACTGCGTGGTTTTCGGCTTGCCGGCTATGCACCAGTCATCGAAATTGAGTAGCCGACGAAAGAACCTAAACTGCCCTTGCTGGCTAAGAGTCTCGATTTGCATAAAGTCCGCAAGCTGCCGGACGAAATTCTGCACACGGTTCTGGAGCGTTACGGCGTCTGCGTCAATCTGTTTGCGGAGCAACACCTTCATCCTGTCACTCGTGAACTGCGCCTTGATCTCGCGTAAGGCACCTTGGGGGTCGGTTGGCATCCGCTTCAAGGCCGCCATGATCCCAGTCTTCGACCGTTGGCCTTCAAGAACGATGGCGTAGAAGATTTCGATACGGTAGAGCGAATCGCGTTTGGTCTCGAAGAACTGGCGGCGCTGGTCTATAGCTGCGTCGATCACGTCATCGCCATAGGTCGCGAACGGTATCTCCGGGCGATTGGTCTTGAAGAGGTATTGATAGACGTGGAAGCCTTCTCCAAACGTCTTGAGTGCCGACTCCAGCCGCTTCACCGCGTAACGCTGTTCGTTCGCATCAAGGCTCTCGTAATCAACGCCCGGTAGATTCAGCACCATCATCAGGTCGCCACTCTTGGTGAGCGTGATCGTGTCGCTCCAGAAGCCATAAAGACTCACCTGCGCGTTGAGTGCGCCCGCTTCCTTCCACGGCTTCAGCGTCTTGGCGATGTTGAGCATTAGCGAATCTCCACGTTCGGAATTTGTTGCTTAGCGGCGTCGTACCGGCTCTTAAACCGCTCGGACTTGGCGATAATTCTGAGGAATGCTGGGTCTTCGTTTGTGACCCAATAGCCGAAGATTGCGCCGCCGAGAAAGACAAGGCCACCGGCTAAGAGGGAGTTGAAGAGGTCGAAGCTGCCGACAGCCGCAACACAGATGAAGAAGAAAACTTTACGCTCGATCCCCAGGTAGGTGAGAGGCTTATGTAGACTCTTGAAGACCTTGTTACGACGCTCATTGGTGTCTGACATAGGCCCCTCATTCTGGTTGTGTGTGGAAGAGAAGTAGCGCAGAACTTCCTAGCCGCCCCAGAGCCAGGTGAGGACATTCGTTGCCATGATGGCGATACCGCTCCCCATCGCAACGCCGGCCAGATTCTTCTTCGCGCCGGGTTCGCCGAAGGCGAAGCCGAAGCCGCCGATTACGATTGCAATCAACGCTGCGGCTTTCGCAATCGTGCCGGTGAAGAGGGTTTGAATCGAGGTGATGCCGCTATCGAAAGGCGAAGCATGAGCGGCGAGTGGATAGATGGAAAGGCACAACAACAGAACACCTCCGCGTATGAGGAAAGTCCTGCTGCTGTGTAGGGTCTTGGCTGAGATTCTGAGTCGAATGCGGGTCATCGGGAGCCTCCAACGACTTAGGTTCAGTCGTGATATGCCCGACACTATGGCCGAAAAGAGTTCTCGTCCAATACTTGTTTTCTATGCACGGAGAGGCGCAGCCTATCCCACGATCACATCCGTAATCGTGTTCAGCTTGCCTTCTTGACGCGCGCCAAATCGTCGCCCGTCACGCGACCGCTCGGGCGTTTACGCCCGTCAACTTTTGGCTCAAGAGCGCACTGCTTTTCCATTCGATAGGCGAGCATCGGAAGCACTGGTCGTATTTGTGCGGGATGACATATAAACCCCGTCGTGACGGTGAGATTGATACCGGCAATGCTCATCATGGTCAGCTCTGGATCGAGCTTCGTGCTCTCCTGAAGCAGACCGAATCCCTTGCCGATTTTCACCAGATACTGCAGCTCCGCCGGAGCGGAGACGAAATCGGACGGATGCAATTCGATCCCATACTTGGCGAACTTCCGCACCAGACCGTCGTAGAACAGCGGTTGATGAACACGCCCAAAGAGGATGCACAAGCGAGCTGCGATCACACTCTGGAGAAGTGTCTTTCCGTTGGCGAGGGGATCGTCGCGACGGAGGCAGACCAACACCCTCTCCTGACAGATTGGGTACATGTATAGCTCTTTCTGTGCCACCGGCAAACTCACGATAGCCGCATCCAGTCTTCCATCGGCAACCATTGTCGCCAGTTCCGCGGAGCACTCGCTTTGGGACTGAATATGCCCTCCGGGGACGAGTTCTCGATAGCCGGTAAAGGCTTCTTCGACGAGTCTGTGATCTGCAAATGGCGAGTAGCCAAAGCGTAGCGGCCACTCGGTTCCGGTTTGATCGGAGGAAGTTGCCCGCACCGCGTGGTCCCTCATATGCAGCATCTTCCGAGCAAATACGAGGAACTGCTGCCCCGGTGCCGTCAGCGATGTCCCTGACTGGCTGCGGATGAAGAGATTGGATCGCAGCCCATCTTCAATCTGTTTGATTTGGGCGCTGAGGGATGGCTGCGCGATGTTCAGTCGCTCCGCTGCTTTACCGAAGCTGCATTCCTCTGCTACTGCCACAAATGATGCAAGATGACGAAATTCAAGCCCTTCATACATGATTGCCACGACCTATCTACTCGGCGGCCAGCACTGTTTGGCAATCGGTGGTTGCACTTGGTATGGTGCCATCCCGTCACGAATAGTTGCCCGACTTGGTTCATTGCTCTTCGCGGAAGCAACCAAAGTGCGCCCTGTGCAAAATGAGTGGCCGCAACTGAATAGGGATTGCCGATGGGCGCATAGGAAACAAGTATTGGACAGGATGCCAGAGTGGTTAGAGGGTATGAGTATGCGGGGAAACAGCACGCGACTCCGGCATACGGAACCTTGAAGGCGAGGACACACCCAAATGACTTCAGCAGAGAGAATGGCGACGGAAGACATGAAGAGTCCAGCGATGTCCGTGCTGGTGAGAGCAGTAGCCGGCGAAGTGGCGTCATTGCTCCGGCTGGAGTTCGCGCGCCTCGCTCCTTCCGATGTTGAACCCGTCCTACTGAACGTCAAACAGGCTGCCGTGTATCTAGGGCGCTCGGAGCAATCCGTTCAACACCTCATCTTTCAGCGCGACATCCCGGTAGTGAGGATGGGGCGCAGGGTTCATCTCCATCGCCGCGATCTGGACGCATGGATTGAGAAGAATACCTACTGACGCGGCACGCACTAGCTTTTCTAACTACAATAGGTTATGGGCAAGAATGGGTATGGCAGCGGCTCGATCTTCTTACGTGGAACAATCTGGTGGGTTCAGGTCTGGGTCGATAACAAGCAGCTCTCGCAGTCGAGCAAATCAACAAAGAAGTCGGAAGCAATCAAGCTCCGCGACAAGCTCCTGGGCAAGAAGCATCGCAGGGAAATCACGGGCGGTCCCGCAGAGAGCGTTCTGATCGCTGAACTGCTTGATGACGTTCTCAAGAGCGATATCGAAGAATCGACGCGCTACATCTGGAAGCTGGTTGTCGAGAAGAGCCTTAGACCGTTCTTCGGGAAAACGCGAGGGGCACGGCTCTCTACTGACCTGCTGGATCGCTACCGTGAGAAGCGGACAGGCGAAGGGGTCACACACGCTACCGTAAACCGTGAGCTGTCTATCCTGAGAACCGCGTTTCACAATGCACGGAAGAGAACTCCTCCAAAGGTTCATACGGTTCCCTACTTTCCAATGGTGAAAGAGACCACCGTCCGAAAGGGCTTCCTTTCGGATGAAACCTACTCGAAACTTCGGGACGCCTTGGAGCATGAACTCAAGCCCCTCTTTGTCAGCGCATATGTGACGGGCATCCGAAAGGGAGAACTCTTAGCGATTCAGTGGCCACAGCTCAACTTCGAGAATAGTGAGATTGGACTTGAACCTGACGAGACGAAGGGCCGGGAGGGCCGGTCGGTTCCGATCCTTGATGGCGACATGCGAGATTTACTTCTGGCCTCCAAGAAGGAACGCGATGAATCATGGCCGGATTCGCCCTGGGTCTTCAACCGTGGGGGCCAGCAGATTAAGGACTTCCGGGGTGGCTGGGTGAACGCTTGTAAAGAAGCTGGAGTCCCTGATCTAAACTTCCACGATCTTCGCAGGACCGCCGTTCGCAATATGCGGCGTGATGGAGTACCGCAAGTGATACGTATGAAGATCAGCGGCCACAAGACAGACTCAATGGAGCGCCGGTACAATATCGTAGATGGCGACGATCTGGCTGTCGCGAAGGAGTTTATGGAGCGCGGTATGAAACTCCGCAAAGTGTAGTGGTTTTTGTAGTGGTTGTACGAAAAGCCGCGATACCGGGCGATACACAGCATCCAATGAAATCAACAACATAACACTGCACGATACCCCGTGATACACTCAGTTCTGGCTTGAGGTGCTAGCGCCGCAAGGCATAGGGGTTCAAGTCCCCTCCTCCGCACCAAGTTCGATGGAAAATGACGAGGCCCAGCCGCAATAGGTTGGTCCTTTTCTGTCGAGGGGCGCTGGCCGCTTTCCGCCCGCTCCAGACGAAGTGGCAACGTGTCGGATGGCCGGGTCTGCATTGAGCTGCAATGTCTCCCGGTGATACACTCGATATTGGATTGGAGTGTCGCACAGGCACCGCTCCAACTCATATTGCCGTGCGCTGAGGCGCGGGCTTCGGAAGGCTTTTCCAGTTCATGGTTATTCTGCTCGTCATCATTCACGTTATCGTCTGTTTGTTCCTGGTTGGCGTTGTTCTTGTACAGCAGGGCAAGGCGGGGGACCTGGCCGGCGCGTTCGGTGGCCAGGGTTCGCAGACGGCATTCGGCCCCCGCGGGGCATCCAATGTGCTCACGCGCCTCACCACCTGGTCGGCCGTAATCTTCATGCTCACCTCCATCGGTCTTACCGTGACCATGTCCCGCGCAACCACCAGCCGTTCCGTGCTCTCCGGCCTTTCCACACCGGCCAAGAAGTAGACGGCCTCGATACATCCGAAAGCGTGGGCCACGGCCTGCGTTTTTCGTTTAACCGCCGGGATTTCAGGAGATGGCCATGATCCGCGAAACTTTCCCCGTCGGCATCCTGCAATGCAACTGCACCATCCTCGGCGACGAGACGTCGCGCGAGGCCATCGTGGTTGACCCGGGTTATGAAATTCCGCGCATTCTTACGCTGCTGGCGCGTCATCAACTGACTGTTCGGCAAATCGTCGTCACCCACGCCCACATCGACCACATTGCGAGCGCCCTCGCGCTCAAGAAGATCACCGGCGCTCCGATTATGTACAACCAGGCCGACCTGCCGCTGGTCGCGATGATGGAGGAGCAAGCGGGCTGGATCGCCGTGGCGACGCCGGAAGTAGCTGCCCCGGACCACTCCCCCGCCGATGGGGAGATACTGTCTGTCCGGGGGATCGAAACCACGGTCCTCCACACCCCCGGCCACACCGAAGGCAGCGTGAGCCTGTATGTCCCGCAAGCCGGCCTGCTGCTTGCCGGCGATACGCTCTTTGCCGGCTCGGTGGGACGGACCGACCTGCCCGGGGGCGACTTCAGAAAGATGCTGGCAAGCATCCGCGAACGGCTGCTGCCGCTGCCGCCTGAGACCGTCGTCGTTCCTGGACACGGGCCCGATACCACTATCGGCGAGGAAGCCTTTTCAAATCCGTTCTTGCAATGACTTCATCATCTTATGGATGAATAGTTCTGGAGGCGTGGACGAAGAGTTGAGTCTCATTTTTATATGCCACATAGCGTCCTAAAGTGACGTTTTTTGACGATTTGGAGCCGTTGTGTGGCACTTTGCGTCATTTTGACGAAAATAGCGGACTTAGCGTTCTATTGCGACACTTATGCGCAAAAATACGAGGTTAGAGCCATCCGTAAAACAGGGGATAGACCATAGGGGATAGAGGATAGTGGATCCAGACTCTCAGTCGTTTCCGCCTGTACTTTCAGCGGGGCCGTTGGCGTATTGCGCTGGGATACTAAAATAGCCGCAGTGCGACACCGCCTCAAACCCTCGCAATACGCCGTCCTCATCGCCATCATGCTCACCGCATCGGTAGGAGACTCCCTCCTCGCCCGCGGCATGGTGCAGGTCGGCCACGTCGACATCCACCACCTCGGCCTCCTCTGGCACGCCCTCTTCAACCCCTTCGTCGACGCGGGCATCGTCCTGCTGATCGGCTTCTTTTCCTGCTACACGACCGCCCTCAGCTGGGCCGACCTGAGCTTCGTCATGCCCGCGACCGCCTTCGGCTACGTCGTCATCGCGCTGATGGGCAAGTTCTGGCTGCACGAGCAGCTCTCGCTCTCCCGCTGGCTGGGCATCGCGCTCATCGTCTGCGCGGTCGGCTTCGTCGCCGGAGGCCCCTCGCGCACCGAACACGGAGAACCAGTGCACCCCGAACTCGACCAAATGGACGCCGGGGCCGCTCGCTGATGCACCCCGCAGTTCATTCCGCCGACATGCTGAAAGTCTGGGGCGTCATCGCCTTCGTCGCCGCGCTCGCCGTTGCCGGCGAAGTCCTCATCGCCTCCGGCATGAGAGACCTCGGCGACCTCGACCGCATCCGCGCCCGCGTCGGTCTCCTCGGCGCCATCCGCGCGGTGCTCAGCAGCGTAAAGTTCGTCATCGGAGCCCTCTGCATGGCCTTCAACTTCTTCGCCATGCTCTTCGCGCTCTCCATCGCCGACCTCTCCCTCGCCGGCCCCGCCATCGCCTCACTCACCTACATCGGCAACGCCATCGCGGCAAAGTTCGTCATCGGGGAAAAGGTAGACAAACGCCGCTGGCTCGCAACCGGCTTCGTCGCCGTCGGCGTCGTCCTGCTTACGCGCTAAACAAACCCCAGATTGTTCACGCTGAAGTTCCCAATATTCGGCAGCACCTGCGACAACTGCCCCACCGGCACGCCGAACCACTGCGCCAGCGTGCTCGCATATTGCGTGCTCGCCGTCGAAGGAACCCACCGCCCGTTCGTACCCGAGTCGTCCGGCCCCGCCAGCGCCAGCGTTGGGAACGTCCCATACATCTTGCCGCCCTTCACCGCTCCTCCAATCACAATGTGGTGCGACCCCCACGCGTGGTCCGAGCCCGTGTTCGAGTTCGGCTGGAACGTCCGCGCGAAATCCGACATCGTAAAGCTCGTCACATTGTCCTGAATTCCCATCTCTACCGTCGACTGGTAGAACGCCGCAATCGCCGGACTGATGCCCGCCAGCAGCGCGCTCTGCAAAGCGATCTGGTTTGCATGGGTATCGAAGTTGCCGATGCCCGCAAAGAAAATCTGTCGCTGCACACCCAGTGCGGCGCGCACCTGGATGATCTGCGCAATCTGCTGCAACTGCGCGCCCAATCCGCTCGCGGGGAACACAGTCTTCAGTGGCGTCACAGACTGCGTCGCCGCGGACAATATCTGCGCGTAGTTGTAAGCGTTCGACGTAATCTGGTCGTCCGCGGTAACCAGCGAAATGCCGGAGTTGAACGTCAGCAGCGCCTGCGCCGCCGTTTGCCGCGCCGTACACTCCGAGCCCTCCGAGCAACTCGCGCCGCCAATATTCCCCGGCGAAACCGACACCGGCGTGCTCGTGGCGCCGTTGCAAAACAGCGTGTCGCCGCCCACCGACGTAATCATCGGGATTGTCGCGCTGCCGTTATACGTCTTGCCCAGCAGGTCGGACATGCGGCCCGCCCAGCCCGTCGGTGTCGCCCCGCTCGACGCCGCATTCTGCCACTCCAACTGCTGGTCCGGATGCGAAAACAAATTCGACGGCAAGCCTTGACCGGCAAGAAACTGCGCGCGCGTCGTCGGCTCGATCAGCGTCCCCACGTTCGCCACCAGCGCCGCGTTGCCGCCGTTGAACAGCGATTGAATCTCCGGCAGATTCGGGTTCAGCGCGAAGTTCGGCAGCGGCGTCAGCGGCAGCAGAGTGTTCTGCGCCAGCGCCAGCGGTCCCCGGATGTTCGCATAATTGTTGTAGCCGGAAACGTCGAACGGAATGATCATGTTGTTCGCATCGTTGCCGCCAAACAGGAAGATGCACACCAGCGCCTTGTAGTCCGTACCACTCTGCGCCAGCGCGTTCAAAGTCCCAAACGGCCGCAGCCCCGCAAGGTTTCCCGCGGCTGCAAGTGAAGCATATTTGATGAAGCTGCGACGATTGGCGCGCATGATGTGGCCCTCTTCCGGTTCGGTGTTAGTGAATGACTTTGTACTGCGAAGATGTAATGACGAGATAAATCGCCACGCGCGCACGCTGCGCATTATTGCTCAGCGGCGTAATGGCGTTGATGATGGTGGTCCGCATTCCACTCGGCATCTGCGAGTGCATCAGCAACATGCTCAACGTGTCCACGAGCGCCGCCGGATTCGCCGCCTCCGCACCCAGCGCGCTGGTCTTGGAAAGATCCACATTGAAGCCGTTGATCTTGTTATTCACAATTGAATCCGCCAGCGAGAGCCGCAACACAGCCGTCGCGGTATTCTCAATCCCAAACTCCGGCGCATTCAGCGTGGAGTCTGGAATCACATAGTCCGGAGGGAAAAAATTGAACACAGAGTTCGCGCGATACGGCTCTTCATTCAGCTTCGTGCTCTGGCTCGACAGCCCATAATAAGACCCGTTGGCATCCGTGTTCGTAAAATTCAACCCACGCATCATCGCCGTAAGAAACAGCACAGGCTCGCGTAAGTGTCCGCCATCGAAGGACGAGTTCGTATCGCCGGCCCGCGCTTCGGTATCGGTGAGAATCGCGCGGACGACCGCCTTCAAATCGCCGCGCACTCCCGCCCCATTGTCCGCGAACACCGCGCTGATACGCGCAACATACGCCGGACTCGGCGTGCTCGTCACAAGGTGTTGAATCAGTTGCATGCAAACAAACGGAGCCACATTCTGCGAGGCAAAAATGTTGTCCAGCGCGCCCTTCAGGTCCTGTGTGCCATTTTGCCCGGCTGGCAACGTGGTCCCATCCAGCAATATTTTCGCAGTCAAATCATGCTGCGCCTCGTACAGACCCATCGGGTCGACCCAGTTGATGACAGCCGGAAACTTTGGCGGCGTGCCACCGCCCACAGGGGAGTAAGTCCATCCTGTATAGGCCCGCGCGAAGGCCTGCACCTGCGCCTGCGTATACGCCGGAATGGGATTGCCCGAACCATCCAGCTGCAAGCTCCCATCCTGGTTCAACTGATACAGCCCGGTCGTAAACAACTGCATCAGTTCGCGCGGATAGTTTTCATTCGCAATCTGTCCGGTCGGCGGCTTCGCGCTGTTCAGCATATTCAGGTAAGCGCCCATGGCCGTCGAAAGCGTGACGTCGTTCATCATGGTCCGGAAATTGCCAAACGCATCGTTCGCCAGCGCATTGTGGAACGACGGAATCGCCTGCCCCGGAATGGCCTGCGTCGACACCACAAACATCTCCGACATCGCAAACGCAACGCGCTGCCGCAACTGGTCGGGCCCTGTAATCGCCACCGTCCACCACTCCGACTCCGCGCACGGATAAGCAGTGTTCGTGCAGGCCGCGGGCAGAGGGTTGGTCGGAATCTGTGCGAGCGTAGACGTAGGCTGCGCAAACTGCTCCGTCAGATAAGCATTGATCCCAACCGCCTGCACATGCTGAATATCCGCAATCGTGGGACCGAACGTAGCCTGGTCCAACAGCCGCGCGGCCGTCGACGCCGTCGCCAGCACAACCGCAACCGGCGCGTTGACGACAGAAGAAATCGCCGCTCCCGGCGCGGGATTCGACACATCCACCGCAATCGTGGCCGTGCCCGACGCTACAGCAATCGTCGCCTGCAATTCCGTCGCGGAGACGAACGTTGTCGCCACACTATTGCCGCCAACCTGGATCGCCGACGCCGGCACAAACCCACTGCCCACCGCGTCGACAAGATAATTCTGGCTCGTCCCCTGCTGCGTCGCGGTAGCGGTAGTCAATACCGGCAGCGGGTTCCACAGCGTATCGGTCGCGGAACCCGAAGCGGTGTCCAAAGCCTTGCTGATCGCGGTAATCGTCGCACTGCCCGGCGTGGGCATCGTCCCCGGCGCCGTATAGAGTCCGCTCGTCGAAATTGTTCCAGAGACGCTACTGCCTCCGGTAACGCCATTCACCTGCCAGGTCACATTCTGATTTGTCGTGTTCGACACGGTCGCCGAAAATTGCGCCGTCGTCAGCAGCCGCGTCGTCGCGGGCCCTGTGACGCTTACACCGATCTGTGGCGGAGTCCCGCCTCCACCGCCGGCATTGCCGCCCCCCGAACAACCGGCCACTGCCAAAATAACGGCAAGGAAAACCAACGAACGAACCAAACGATGCATGAGGGCCTCCACGCGCGAGCGCGGTTGAAACGGGAGCGAAACGAACGAAGCGCCGCAGCGCTGCTGATTGAAACAGCACTCCCGCATCGAAGTTGCGAATTTGTTGAATCTTTTTTGATTGGAACTCGTCTTGCCGGTCCGCGGCTGTCGCATTTCAGGCCAGAATGCGCATCAACCCTGCGGCTGGAAGATCGTCCGCCAGAAACCGAGGGCCATTTCCCGCCACCGCTTCCGCCGCCAGCCGCCCGCTCCGCACCGCGCCTTCCATCGTCGAAGGCCAACCCGTCCGCGTCCAGTCTCCCGCCAGAAACAGCCCGCGACTCGCGGTCGCCGCAGCCGGCCGATACGCATCCAACCCGGGCGTAACGGAAAAAGTCGCACGCGCTTCTTTCAATACGCCCGACTTGAGAATCCGTGCCTCGCGCACCGCCGGAAAAAACCTCGACGCCTCTTCCAACGCCGAAGACATAATTTGTTCCCGCGTCATCTCCAACTCCGCGAACGACGCGCTGATCACCAGTTCCAGATACTGCCCACCAGCAGTCTCATCTCTGCGTATTCGCGTCTTATTGAACATCCACTGAATCCGCGTATCCAGCAGCGCGGCATGATCGAGCGTCGTAACCTCGCGATCGAACCACACATGCACCGTCGTAATCGGCGCATGCGAAAAGTGCTCAAGCATCGGCTCAACCTGCACCCGCGCGCACTCATACTCGGGCAGCGTCCGCAATAGTCGCAACGTCTGCTCGAACGGCAGAGCCAGCACTACATTCTCCGCAACATGCACCGCTCCATCGGAAGCCGTCGCCTGCCACCGCCCATCGGCAAGCAGCGCAATCGCATCAACACTCGCGCGCAGATGCATCGCAGTTCCCTGCCGTACCGCCAACTGCGCGACCGCATCGTAAAACTCCGACATCGGTTGCGTCGGAATCCCCAACCGTCCGCCTTCCGCCGACTTCAGGAACGACTCATAAAATACCTGCGCCGCAAAGCGCGTCGAGCACCGCTCAAACCCATCGTTCAGCGCGCCGACAATCACCGGCTCCCAGAAGTGCCGCATCGCGCGCTCGGTCTGCTTCGTCCTCTTCAGCCACTCTGAAAACGCCTCCGCATCGCTCGCCGGATAGCCTCGCAGAAATTCCATCAGCCCCATCGCGATGCGCGCCTTGTCTCCGAGCGACAACATGGACGCGCTCAGAAAACTCAGCGAAGAATGCACGGGAGCAGGCAAAAAGCCGGGGCCAATGTCGCTCCGCCGCGCACCGCGTCCCTGCGCGGTCGGCTCAAGGAACGTAATGCGGTCGTACCAGCGAATGTGTTTATCCGCGCCGCACTGCCTGCACAAATCGACAAGGTTCGTGCAGCACCCCAGCAGCACATGCTGCGAGTCGATCACCTCATCCAGCGCCGGATGCGGATACGAATACGCGCGCCCCCCCACATACGGCTTGCGCTCCAGCAGCGCAACGCCAGCCCCCGCACCCGACAACGCAACCGCAGCAGCGAGTCCCGCCACGCCCGCACCCACAATCATCGCGTCACTCTGCTGGGCTGCCCTCATTTCAGCACACGCGCCTTCAGCGACCCCATCGCACCGCCCGCCAGGACCATCAGCTTCTCGCGCGTCGGCACCGACACGCGCTCGCGAAACACCGCGGCAGGGTCAGCGGCAATACGCTCCAGCAGCCGATGATAAATCCGCACGAGCACCCGCATCGCCGACCGTGAATCCTTGTCCAGCAGCGCAATCAACTCATACCCCGACCGGTACATCGCCTCCGCATGTTTCTCCACAGCGCCCAGCAACGCAAGCTCTTTGTCCGTCGGTGCAGCTCCTTCCATCAACGCCACAAGACGTTGCAGATCGACCCCATGCTCCGCAAACAAATCTTCCGAAATATAAATCCGCCCGCGCTCCGCATCCTCGCGCACATCCCGCAAAATATTCGTAAGTTGAAACGCAATTCCCGTATCGATCGCAAGCTGCTCCGCGCCGCGATCGCTGTACCCAAAGATCTTGATGCACACCAACCCCACCACCGACGCCACTAAATAGCAGTAGTGATGCAGCCCTGCAAACGTCGAATAAATCTGCATCTTCCGTGCGCACCCATGCGCGTCATGCAATTCAAGTGCTCGCACACCCTCAGGCTCCGCCTCCAAATCAAGCGTCGTACCCGCAACAAGTTGCTCCAGCAACTCATCCGAAATCCCAAACCGCTTCTGCGTATCGTTCAGCGCGAGGAACACGTCATCATCCGTCGCCCCATCTCGCGAAGCTCGCCACAGCGCCGTCCACGCCGCCATCCCTTCGCGCCTCGCCTCAACGGGCATCGATTCATCATCCGCAAGATCGTCGGCCTTGCGCATGAACGCATACACCGCGCACATCGCGTCCGACTTATGCCGCGGCAGCACCCGAAACGCATAATAAAAATTCTTCGCCTCGCGCCTGGCGATCGCGCGACATGCAGCGTAAGCAGCAATCAGTCGAGCATCGCTCACGCCCGCACTCCGCGCCGCTTCGGTGGCAGCACCACAGCCGCCGCCTTGCCCACCAGCGCCCCCGCCAGCAGCCGCATCTTCGCCGCCTTCGTCACCACCGGCCGAGTCCGCAGCGTGTCGTAATCCTGTGCCGCAATCGCATCGAGGATCGCGTTGCCGCCCTTCACAAATAGCGCCAGCGTCGCCGCCAGATCGCGGTCCACAAGCTCCACGATCCGCTCGCCGCGCTTCAGCCTCGCCCGCGCGTCGCCGACCAAAAAAATCATCATGGCGCGAAAATTTGCATCGAACTGCCGCTCCGGAATCTGCTCATCCGTCACGCCAAAACGCGCCATCGCATCCGCGGGAACATACCGCCGGCCGCGCGCATCGTCTTCCACAATGTCCTGATAAAAATTCGCCAACTGCAACCCCGTGCAAATCTCATCCGACAACGCAAAACATTCTTCCGACCGATAACCCGACACCAGCAACACCAACCGCCCCACCGGGTTCGCCGAGTACCGCGAGTACCGTTCCAAACTCCCCAGCGATTCATGGTGCGTCAGCACCTGGTCTTCCTCAAACGCGGAAATCAAATCGTCGAACGGCCCGCGTGGCAAATTGCATGCGGCAATCGTCGGCTGCAACGCCACAAATACAGGGTGTTTCGACAACTCGGGGCGCTCAAAACATTCATGCAGCATCGCCCGCCACTGCCCCAGCAAGCGAGTCCCCGTAGCCGTATCGGCAACCTCATCGCCCAAATCGTCCGACGTTCGGCAAAACGCATACACGCTATGAAAATGTGGCCGCAGCGCCGCCGGCAAAAAAAGCGTCGCCGCATGAAAATTCTCATAGTGCGTGGTCGCCAGATGCTTGCACCAGGCCTGCGCCTCCGCCAGCGTCGGCCTCACAAGCGGCGTCCGATACTCCGCCGGCGCCCCCGCTAAATTGTCATCGACCCCACTCGCCACCGCGGTCACGGCCGCACCTCGCGCCCATGCGGAAACACCGCCGTCTTGATGTCCGGCGCAATCCCCTCCGCGGGCCGCACCATCATCTTCGCAAATACTTCGGGCAGCTCGTCAATGGTCGCCGTCGACGTCACAAAATCCTCGCTCCGGAATTTCCCCGAACACAACAACTCAAACGCTCTCCGCACCGTCGCCGGCGTGTGGTGAAAACTCGCCTTCAGCGTCAGGTCCGAGTAGTGCAGCAAGTTCGTATCGAACTCCACCTTCGTCCCCGCCGGCGGTCCCGCAAACAAATTCACCAGGCCGCCCTTGCGCGCCATCTGCGTCGCCCACTGCCAGGCCTGCGACGTAGCCACGGCTTCGATCACAATATCCGCGCCGCGTCCGTCCGGCGTCAGCGCCCGCGCGGCCGCAACCGGATTGCCCACATCCGCGATCCGCAGCACCTGCTCCGCACCGAACCGCGCCGCCGTCCGCACCTGGTCGCTGCGCTTTACCACGGCAATCACATGCACGCCCGCCAGCGACGCCGCGTGGATAAACAGCAGCCCGATCGGCCCCGCGCCCAGCACGATCATCGTATCGCCCAACTGCACATTCGATTCCTCAAGCCCCCGCATCACGCACGCCAGCGGCTCAGTCAGCGCGGCATGTTCAAGCGGCAGTCCGTCCGGGACCCGCAGCGTATTCTTCGCCACAATCCGTTCCGGAATGCGAATGTACTCGGCATACGCGCCGTTGTTGAACAGCAGATCGTCGCAAAGATTTTGCTGCCCGTGGCGGCAGAACAGGCAAACATCGCACGGCGCGGAGTTCAGCGGCACCACCCTGTCGCCCACCGCGAACTGCGTCACGCCCTCTCCTACCTGCGCGACCACGCCGGCCACTTCGTGCCCAAACAGCTTATCCAGCGTCAACATCTTGGCGTGATAGCCCCGCCGATACACCTTCAGATCGGTCCCGCAGGTCAGCGCCGCTTCCACTCGCAGCACCAGTTCGCCGGGTCCCGCTTCGGGCACGGCAACCCGTTCCACCCGAAGGTCTTCCTTGCCGCGCAACACCGCCGCTGTCATCATTTCCGGCATCAGGCTATTTTCTCACTTCGCGACGCGAAATGTTGGGATGCCTCAACGAACGCACTCTCGACGTCCGTAAGCCGTTCACCGTTTACACGGCATCCGCATAGTCGATGCTTCTCTCGCTGGCTTGGAGTTCGCGCTATCCCAGGTCTCAGGAACGAGACCTTTGCACCCGGCCGTACGGCAAGCCCGCGAATCCATCACTGACAGGAAGGAAGAGCCTCAGTCGTTCACTCGTCCGAGATAACGATCCAGCCAGTCGAGAACGGATTTCACGAGCTGCGGCCGCTGCTGGGCCACGTCGTGGGGCGTCTCCAGGATAATGTGGCTCTTATCCTTGTCAGGCGTGCCGAGCATGTTGAAGAGCGGGTCTTGCGCTTTATCGACGGGAAACGTGTAGTCGTAGCGGCCGTTGACCATCAGGACGGGCAGTTTCAGTCGCGGCGCAAAGTCGGCCTGGTCGCCGCCCGGTGGAGGCGGGCCGAGAAAGTACCCGCCATCGAGGAAGACAGCCGTCTTCAAGCGGTCCTGTAGAAGTGTCGTAAGTATCACGCCTTCCGCGGAGCCCCTGCTCACCCCGAGGTAGGCCATTTTATTGCTGTCGATGTCCGGCCGCGTGGCGAGGTAGTCGAGGGAGCGCGCGGCGTCTTTATAGTGGTCGATCGTGAGTCCGATCTTCTGGTTGCCACCCGCGAAATAGAACGTCGCGCGACGCTCATAGGTGTCCTCATAGATGGGATACATCACCGCCCGCCCGCTCTGGATGATGTAGTCGACGAACCTCATATCGCCAAGGTCGCGGCCGCCGTGGTTGTCCGGGATAAACAGCACCCGCGCGCTCGGGAAAAAGAGAACTGTCTGGTACGGCGCCCGCACTTTCTTGGGCAGGAACAGGTATGCCGCCATGCGCTCATTGCTATAGCCCGTATCGAAAGTAATTTTCTCCTCGCGCCAGTCGTCGGTTTCATTGACGACACCCTCGACCTTGGCGTTCAAAGGCGTATTCGGATAGGCATACAGGAGCTTGTAGGCGTTGAACACGCTGTCGGAGGCCGGCTTGAAGTTGGCAAAGTCCCGCGCCACTCTTCGTATCGGAGCTTCGACCTCTTCAGGCAGCGGCGCAGTATTCTGAACGCAGCGGAAGCCGTTGGTGTCGGAGCGATCGAACGGCGATAGCGCTTCGGGAGCGGAATACAGATAAGAAGGCGATTTCCATGACCCACCCAGAATAAAGCGAAGGTTGTCGTCGACCGGGTTGGCGACCCATTCGCGGACATTGCCCGCCATATCGTATGTTCCGTACAAACCGATGCCCTTATACGCACCTACGGGAGCCAGACCGTTGGTCGATATGTTGCTGATGGGAACGATGTAGGGCGATAAATCCAGCGCCGCCGTCTTGGCCCACTGGGCAAGCACGGGCAGGCGTTTCCCGGCAAACGCCGCATACGCCGAGGCCTCAAACCAACTGACACCGGATACTGGGTAATCTGCGTGGCCGTCGGGAAAGTGACCTGCAACCCACGTCGAAGGGCCCGGCCGGCCGCTCGCATCGCGGAATCTGGACATCGCCTCGTCCCATGAAAGCTCCTGACCGTTCTCTGTGAATTTGTTCTGCCAATAGGCCTTATTTTCGTAGCCGCGGTTGTCGACAAACTTCTGGTAGTCGCGGTTGGTCACTTCGTAGCGGTCGACATAAAACGGCGGCAGCGTGTACGGTCCGACCCAGCCGATGAAGTTGATATATTCCGTCCACTTCCCACCGGGCACGGGCACCATCCCGTTGGGCAGCTTTTCTGAAGCCTCCAGCGGGAACTTCATTTCTGTACGAGTGATAGGCGCGGAAATCAATTCTCCGACTCCGGGCTTGGATACTTTCCACCGAAAATATCCATCGGGAATCCGGATATTTTTGAGTGGCGTCACGCCGAGAAGCCGCCACGGGCTATGCGGAAGGATGTAATCCTGCATCTCGACCGTAGCGCCCGCCGGCGAGGACGCAATTGAGACCAACAACGTATCGTCGTTAGCCAGCTGCTGCAATTGCGGGTTGGAAGGCAGATACGTCTGTGCTTTCTCCAGAAGCTGGAAGGCCGCCAGCGGCTTGTTGTCCGATAGCAGGGCGCCGATTTGAGCAGGCGCTTCGTCCTGCGCCCAGTGCCTTTTCGACGCGCGACGATACAGCCAGAAACCCGCGGCAACGGCGAGAAGCAGAACGATTGTCGTCGTTGCGGCAACCAAGCCGAAGGCGCGCTTCCTGGGCATCTCATCAGCCGCCGATGCGCCACTGAGACGTGCCAGAAGGTCCGACGCATCGCGCATGACTTCCGCAGCCGACTGGTAGCGTTGCGCCGGGTCCTTCTCCATGGCATGGGAAACAATGTGCTCGGCCAGCGGCGGGGCATCGAGGCGAAACTGTCGCAACGGCGCTGCTTCTGTGTCGGTGATCGCGCGCATGACCGCGAAACTGCTCTTGCCGAGAAACGGCGGCCGCCCCGTCAGCGATTCGTAATACAGCACGCCAAGCCCCCAAAGGTCGGTGCGAGTGTCCACGGCCTTTCCCTGTGCCTGCTCGGGCGACATATACAGAGGGGTGCCGATAAGACCGCGCGTCTCGGCCGACAGCGTTTCGTCGCTTGGCTTCGATGTCAGTAGCTTGGCAATTCCGAAATCGAGTACCTTGACCTGTCCCTTCGGAGTGACCATCACATTCGCAGGCTTCAGATCGCGATGGACGATGCCCTGTTCATGCGCTTCTTCCAGCGCTTCGGCAATTTGCAGAGCGACCGACGTTGCATCCCTTATCGAAAGCGCGCCGGACTTAAGCTTCTCCGCGAGAGATTCCCCCTGTACGCATTCCATGACGATGTAGTCGACGCCATCCTGCTGTCCAGCGTCATACACTGCTGCGATGTGCGCGTGGTTCAGTTTTGCCAGCGCGAGCGCTTCGGTGCGGAAGCGGCGGCGCGCCTGATCTCCCGAAAGCACGCCCGGGGCCAGGATTTTGACCGCCACATCGCGATCGAGCTTTTCATCTCGCGCACGATACACAAAGCCCATGCCGCCGGCGCCGAGCGGTTCGATGATGGTGTAGCGCCCGAAACTGGCTCCCGCATTCATTGCTTGAACGGTCGAGGCAGTCCCAGCAAGCGTAGTGAGGTCCAGATCGGCAGCTGCCGGAGCAGTGTCGGTAGAGCCGTCGCGTCGCTGCTGTTCGGCAAGCAGGCGTTCGACCGCGATCCGAAGGTCAGGCAAACCGCGGCAGGCATCGGCCAAATAATCGGCGCGCTTTTCGAGCGGCAGAGCGACAACCACTGCGAAAATTTCCTCTGCCGATCGTTCGTGGTTAGACATGACCTTCATCCGCCGGGCTCTGGACTACAGCTTTCCGAACGCTCTTCCCGCGCATACGCGCCGGGAAATCGAGTGGCAACAACTTCTATAGTTGAGATAGATGCAGGAGCCATAACAAATAGCCGATGAACTCCACAAATATCTGGAGCCACTCAACTGAGCAAGAGCGTACACAATAGTACAAGGATACCGAAGCCCAGCAAATCCGTCGCTGATAGAATCAACTCCGATGGCAACTACGACGCAGCAGCAAAACTCCCAGCGCATTCCCGGCGAGAAATCCAGCAGACCCGGCCTCGCCTTCTTCCTCGGCTGGCTCATCCCCGGCGCCGGCCACATGTTCCTCGGCAAGTGGACCCGCGGCGGTCTGCTCTTCGTTTCGGTCCTCGGGATGTTCCTGATCGGCATCGGCCTACAGGGCAAAATTTATCAGCTCAACACGGGCGACATCCTCGACCTCCTCGGCTTCGCCGGCCAGCTCGGCCTCGGCCTGCTGGATGCGATCGCCCACCTGTTCAACCTCGGCGCTCCGGCCGTCTTCGTCACCAGCGCCGACTGGGGAACCAAGTTCATCGTCGTCGCGGGACTGCTCAACCTCATCGCGGCGGTCGACGCGCACTCCCTGGCCAACGGAAGGAAGGCGTCCTGATGACCCACTTTCCCGCTGTCCTGCTGTTCGCGTTCTTCGTCTCCATCGTCTTCGGCATCACGCAGCGCGCGGAGCCCAAGATGATGGTCCGCTTCGGCGCCTTCTGCTTCGTCTGCCTGGTCGGAGCGGTGATTGCCATGAGCTGGATCATGTACTTCATCAAGCACTAGGATGCGTGCAGTAGCATCGGATAGTGCAGATGCAGCTCTCGACTCCGGTAAAGTTCGTCAAGCGCGTTGGCGAGCGTGTCGCCGCGAACCTCGCCGACCGCGGCGTCGAGACCGTCGAAGACCTGCTCTATCACCTTCCCTTCCGCTACGAAGACCGCCTGCATCCGAAGCCGATCCACGAGCTGCAACCCGGCGAAATGGCCAGCGTCATCGGCGAAGTCCGCGGAACGGTGCTGCTGCGCACGCGCTCTTCGCCCATCTTCGAGATGACCGTCGGACAGGGACTGCAGAGCATCAAGTGCATGTGGTTCCACGGAACGTACCTGCGGGACAAGTTCAAGTCCGGGCAAATGGTCGCGCTGTACGGCAAGCTGGAGGGCTCGCGCAGCGGCAACGCGGTTGGCGCAATTCCCGGCTCAACGCGCTTCAAGATGATCCAGCCCACGTTCGAGATCCTGCCTGATGCTGGCGCAACCGGCGAAGATGCCGAGTTCACCATGCTCGAAATGGGACGGATCGTTCCGGTCTACGAGTCGCTCGGCGGCAAGACGCCGTGGGGCGCGAAGCTGACCTCGCGCTGGCTGCGTCGCGTGATGTGGACCGTCTTCCGCGATTTTGCCGAACAAGACTTGGGTGACCCATCTTCGCCGATGGTCTCATCATCGGCTAAGGTGGGCTCGCACACTGCCGGCATAGACGAAATTGAAACCCTCCCTCGTACCCTCCGCGACCGCCTCGGTCTCCCCTCCCGCATGGCAGCCCTTGAAGCCCTGCACTTTCCTCCAGCAGGAACGCCGATGACGGAGCTGATGTCGGCGCGAACGCCTGCGCATAGGCGGCTCATTTTCGAGGAGTTCTGGTATCTCGAACTGGGCCTCGAACTCAAGCGGCGACGACTGCGCGAGCGTGTCGGAACGGCGTTCGTTGCCGATGAGAAAGTCCGTGTCGCGCTGAAGCAGGTGCTGCCTTTCAAGCCCACCGCGGCGCAGAAGCGCGTACTGGGCGAGATCGTCGCCGACATGCGCGCGCCGCGTCCGATGCGGCGTTTGCTACAGGGCGATGTCGGCAGCGGAAAGACCATCGTCGCGCTTCAGGCCGCGCTGGTTGCCATCGAGAACGGCTATCAGACCGCGTTGATGGCGCCGACCGAAATCCTCGCGACGCAGCACTATCTATCCGCGCGCAAGCTGCTTGCGGATGTCGTCTCGCCGCGCACCGGCAAGCCCTATCGCATCACGCTGCTCACTGGCTCGCTCGACGAACGCTCCAAGCGCGAAGCCCGCGCGCGCATCTTCCGCGGCGAAGCCGACCTCGCCATCGGGACACATGCGCTGGTCGAAGAGAAGGTGGACTTCGACAACCTTGGACTGGTCATCGTCGACGAGCAGCATCGTTTCGGCGTGCAGCAACGCTACAACCTCATGCGCAAGCAGAAACCAATGCCGGGTGACCCATCTTCGCCGACGGCTTCATCGTCGGCTAAGGTGGGCCGCACCATCCCCGGCCAACCTACCGAACCGGACGTCCTTGTGATGACCGCAACTCCGATTCCGCGGACGCTTGCGCTGACTGTTTACGGCGACCTTGAAGCCAGCGTGATCGACGAGCTTCCACCCGGACGAACACCGATCGTCACGCGGCGAATGCCCGAGGAACGCGCCGAAGAAGTCTGGGCTTTCGTGCGCAAGCAGGTCGAAGCGGGACGTCAGGCTTACATCGTTTACCCCATCATCGAGGGCGGCAAAGACGATCAGCCTGAGCTGGACTTTGCGCCCGTCGAAGAGCCCCAAGCGGTTGAACTTCCTCCCGCAAAAGGCAAAGCTAAACCTAAAGCCAAGCGCGTTGCGGACAAGCCCAAGCTGCGCTCCGCGACCGAAATGTTCGACGAGTTGCGCAGCGGCGCGCTTGCTGGACTTCGGCTTGGCCTGTTGCACGGGCGCATGTCCGCCGACGATAAGGAAGTCGCGATGGCCCGCTTCAAGCGCGGCGAGATCGGTGTGCTGGTCGCGACGACGGTGATCGAAGTCGGCGTCGATGTGCCGAATGCGAGCGTCATGGTGATCGAACACGCCGAGCGTTTCGGCCTCGCGCAGATGCACCAGCTTCGCGGCCGCGTCGGTCGCGGCGCCGCAAAGAGCTACTGCGTTCTGCTCACAGGCAGCACTGTTTCACCAGATGCGGAACAGCGGCTCGATGCGATGGTTCGAACGCAAAACGGGTTTGAACTTGCGGAACTAGACCTTCAGCAGCGCGGCCCGGGAGAATTTTTCGGCACCCGCCAGGCCGGTTTGCCGGATCTCCGCGTCGCCAATCTCGCTCGCGATCGCGACTTGCTGGAACTGGCGAAGCGCGAGGCTGCGCGGTTCGTCGAGGGGCCGGACGCGAACATGGAGCGCGCGGAGATCGATGCCGTGTGGGCGCGGCTCAAGCATCAGTGGCAGCGGCGGTATGGTCTGGTCGAGGCTTAGCACGTTTCCACGACAGGCTGTCGGCGGGTACGCCTCCTGTACTGTACTTGCGGGCCATTGCCCAGGCGGGTTCTGCCTGGTCCTCGTTCACGACCACATCCAGCCTCCAGTCCAGCCGATTCTCCACGCCCCAGCGCTGGCGGACGACTTGGTTGAACGGCTCGGGCGGCAACGCCGCGCGGAGCAGGAAATACGCGGTTTCGGTGGTGGTTTTGTCCGCGGTTTCCCGCACCCGTTTCACCTCGCCGATGGCCGCCAGCCCAGGCCATCGATGCTCTTGCGTAGCCAGTCGTCAACGTCGTCATGGCCAGCAACTCCGCGGAAGTGCTACCCATGGTTCAATCTTTTTCAAATGCCATTGCCCTGCCAAGCTTGCAACTATCTCTTGGCCTTCACAACTTCGTGCGCCTTTTCCGCGCCGTTCTCTGGAGCCGCCGGGACCTCAACATCGTCCGAAGCCTTGATGCCCAGCTTCTTGCGCAGTTCCGCATCGACGCGCGCGAAGGTGTCCTTGTTCTCCTTCAGGTAGCCGCGCACGTTTTCGCGGCCCTGCCCAATGCGCTCGCCCTGGTAGCTGTACCACGCGCCCGCCTTGTCGACGATGTTGTGCAGCACCGCGAGGTCCAGCACGTCGCCTTCGCGCGAAATGCCTTCGCCGTACAGAATGTCGAACTCGGCGTCGCGGAACGGCGCCGCTACCTTGTTCTTGACGATCTTCACCTTGGTGCGCGAGCCGACGACAACATCGCCTTCTTTCACCGCGCCAATGCGCCGGATATCGATGCGCACCGACGAATAAAACTTCAGCGCCTTTCCGCCAGTCGTTGTCTCCGGATTGCCGAACATCACGCCAATCTTCTCGCGGATCTGGTTGATGAAGATCAGGCACGTCCGCGACTTCGAAACGGTACCCGTAAGCTTGCGCAACGCCTGCGACATAAGCCGCGCCTGCAGGCCCATGTGCGAATCGCCCATCTCACCATCGAGTTCAGCTTTCGGCACGAGTGCCGCAACCGAATCGACCACCAGGACATCGATCGCATTCGACCGCACCAGCGCTTCGACAATCTCCAGCGCCTGCTCGCCATAGTCCGGCTGCGAGATCAGCAGATTGTCCGTATCCACGCCCAACTTCTTCGCATACCCAGGATCGAGCGCGTGTTCCGCGTCGACAAACGCCGCCAGGCCGCCCGCCTTCTGCGCCTCGGCAATAATCTGCAACGTAATCGTCGTCTTGCCCGAAGATTCCGGCCCAAAGATCTCGATGACGCGCCCGCGCGGCACTCCACCGACCCCCAGCGCGGCGTCGAACGAGATCGATCCCGTTGAAATGACCGAAATCGGCCCAATCGTATCTTTCGCGCCAAGCCGCATCACCGACCCTTTGCCAAACTGCTTCTCCAGTTGCGAAAGTGCGGCTTCAATGGCTTTGCTGCGGTCGTCTGCCACGTTGTGCGTCTCCTTAGGTTTTCAATTCCTCTTAACTAAAAGCCGAGTCTAGCACCAAATCCGGAAACAAAGCAAAAGAAAAGCGAAGATAGCCGTATTCGCGCCCAAATTGGGAAACGACCTGCCTGATACGCTTCCGTATGCCCCGTTTCCGTTATCTGGATGCCCTCACGACGGCGTTCGTCGTCGTCCTGCTCGTCTCGAACCTGCTCGCGCAGAAACTCTGCCGCGTCGGCCCGCTCACGATTTCGGGCGCCACCATTCTCTTCCCCATCACGTACATTTTCGGAGACGTTTTCACCGAAATCTACGGGTATGCCGCATCGCGCCGCGCCATCTGGCTGGGCTTCTTCGGCACCGCGCTGCTCTACGGAGTGGCCACCATCGTCATTAAACTTCCCTCCGACCCGGGCTGGCACAACGCGGATGCCTTCAATACCGTCTTCGGCTTTCTGCCGCGTATCCTGATCGCCAGCCTGCTCTCGTTCTGGGCTGGCGAGTTCGCCAACTCCTACACCATGGCCCGCCTGAAGGTCCTCACCGAAGGCCGGTGGCTGTGGACGCGCACCGTGGGCTCAACCGTCGTCGGCCAGGCGGTCGATACGACGCTGGTCATCACGCTTACCTTTGTCGGCACTGTCCCTGCGAGCACGCTGGTCAGGACCATCATCACCGGCTACCTGATCAAGGTCGCCTACGAGGTCCTTGCAACGCCGATGACGTACCTGGTCATCAACTGGCTCAAGCGCGCCGAGGGCGCCGACGCTTTCGACGCCCACACCAACTTCAATCCGTTCCGCTTCGCCGACAAACCGCCGGCGTAGGCACTTCAAGCCTTCCGCTAATACTTGGCTTTCGCCCCCGCCGTCGACTCCGTTCCGGGCATCTCCTTCAGATACGCCGCGCTCAGCGTCTTCTTCTCCTTCGCCAGCCCAATCAGCGTCGGATAGAACTGCACAAACGTCGTATCGACCGCCCCATGCGCTTCGTGGCAGGTATAGCAGCTCGCGGGCCGCGGAACTATCTTCCCAGTCTTCGCGCCGGGGTCGAACTCAAAGAACCCCCACTTCCCCGGCAGCTTCTCATCACGCACATGCACCTCGAGGCCCATCACCTCCGGCGTCTGGGACTGTCCGTGGTGGTCGATGGACACCTTGCTGTCGGCCCCGCGTATTTCGAGGACCAGCACCGTCTTGTCCGGCCACGTACCGGTCGAGAGGAACGCCTTGTACGCTGTCGGATTGACGAAGACGTTGTCGAACATGGGGTGGTCCGGCGCCGACGTGCTGTAGCTCATCCCCAGGCCCGAGGTCAGGTAGACCCACTGGCGGTAGTTCTCGGGAAAATTCATCTGGCCGTCGGCGGTGTAGCTCAAGTCGGCAGGCGGAGGGGCAGACGTGGCCTTCGGAGGAGCACCAGCAGAAAGCAGCAGCGCACACAAGACAACTGCAAGCGGACGAAACATCGACCCCCCCGTACGAAAGCTTTAACGCAAAGGTCGCAAAGAAATACATAAGGTTCGCAACGGAGACCGTGGCGAACCTTGGCTCCCTTCCCGACCTTTGCGTTAAGGTTTCTACAACTTATTCACGCGCCGATAAATACCGTCTCTGAGCCGCTCGACGTTGAAGTTCAACAATAAACCAATCCGCCGATCAGCCAGTCTCAAATAGGACACCAACTGAGCCACATGCACGGCCGCAATTCCCTCCAGCGACTTTACTTCAATCACCAACTCACCGGCCACCAAAATATCGATCCTGTATCCAACATCCGTTAGCTTTACGCCCTCGTAGACGATGGGCACAGGAACCTCTGTCTCGACCTTCAACCCCAGCTTGCGCAGTTCATACACAAGACAAGCCGTGTAGGCGCTCTCCAGCAGCCCCGGCCCGAGCGTCGTATGCACACGAAATGCTGCATCAAGCGTCCTTTTTGCCAGCGAATTAAGCTCATCAGGCGACATGGACTACCTCTTCAGCAAGTCCACCGGCACATTCACATCCTCAATTCGAAACAACCCCGCCAGCGCCGGATGCCGCGCTTCGACCGCGCGATACATCTCCCACGCCACGCGCCTGTAGCTGAAGTGCCCCGCGACCCCCGACCGCAGTTCCGCGATATAGAGCGCCTCCGCGAAATCCATCTTGAACAGCGACCGGCAACGCGTCCCCAGCGGCAGCAAATACTGGGCATTCTGCGCCGCATCCGGCTCGCCCGAATCCCGCAGCACGCGGTAGGCGTCGTAGGCCGCAGCCATCGCCGCCGCATACTCCTGTTCCAAGCCCGCCTCAGCCAGCGACGGTTGCCCCGGACACCCGGGCTCGTCATAGCCGTGGCAATCCGAAAACTGTTGCAGCAACTGAACGCAGCGTCGATGACGATGCATATCGCGGAACCCGCCAATATCCATCAAGATATCGAAGCGGAAACCATGCCCCGCGCTGAATGCTCGCAGCAGCTCATCATGGCGTCCGCGATGCGCTGCTCCCAGCTTCAAAATTTCGTTTCGCTGAGGCTCACGCAATGCCGCCACTGCTCCGCGAAGCTGGCGATAGGAGTAGTGGCACTGCGGATACAGCAGCGACGTCGCAATCTCCACCTCAAGGTCCTCGTCGTCGTCGAGCAGGTCGACAACCGGCGCCGGATAAATCTCCGCCCCCTTCATCAACTCCCGCGCCGCCTCGGCCAACTCCGCGCGGCTCGCACACACGTACTCACTCCGCTCGGCATACTTCACCAGCGTCGGAGCGGTCCTCACCGGCTTCAGAAATTCCTCCAGAATCTCCCGCGTCGCCTCCTGCGGCACACTGCCCTCGCCAGCCATCTCTTCGAGCGCGGCGCGCTGCACATTCCACGCCGGCTCGGACGCCGCCGCGCGCAGCTTCCCGCCCAGCTCGCGAATCTCCGCAAACTCACTCGACAGCAGCCGCGACACCTGCGACTCCAGCGTCCGCGCATTCACAATCTGCCCCAGCGAAGTGTTCGTCGCCAGCGGCAGCAGATACCTCGCCACGTCGAACGCCCGGGCCTTCAGCGTCCGCTCGTAGCTCTCCGGCTTCATCGTTTCAGGGCATGGAATCGCGCCCTTCAGCGCGCCCAGCATGTGCTGGCTCAGGCCGTCGTACGACGCGAACAGCGACTTCACGGCGGCCGTGTAGGCCTCGCGCTGCGGCTCGGCAAGCTGTGGAGTAAACCAGCCGCTGCGCCGGAAATCCTGGTAGCGTGTCGACCGCTCCTGCCCATCCCAGCGCGACTCGTCGACCACGGTGATCGCGGCGAGCAGGCTCAACTTCTCGATCGCGAACGGAATGTGCGCGAGGTCGGCAATCGACCTGTGCCCATACTGGAAGTAGAACGTGTTGAGGAACTGTTCCGCCCGCTGCGAACTGATCTCGGTCAGCGATTCCTTCATCGACAGCGCCGACCGCGAATACTTCGCCATTGCATACGCCAGGACTTCGGGTTCAGCGCCGTGGATGGCGTAGACTTCGGTGGTGTTTGCGGCAGGATTTTCTTTAGGGCGCTCAGACATGACTCGCTAAAGAATATCGTGCCAGCCTCTCGTTGGATACACTTACACATCGATCGATTTTGCAGGGAGCACCTAGATTGGACAATTGGTCGCGCAAGCGTTTCTTTGCACTGATATTCAACTTCGCTGGGTGCCTTATGGCGCTCGCCCTTGCGTTTGCAAGACATCATCTGTCGTCGCGCGGCCTTGGCATCGTGGGCATCGTTCTGATGCTCACCTTCTGGGGCATTTTTACCGTCTTCTTCTATAAGGTAAGGGCCAGGATTCGGTCCGCTGCACCATCACCAGGTACGCCCCTCACGGAGATAACTCGCAAGACCCTTCAACGCCGTGTGCGACGGCTTCGGCTGCGGGTGATCGTTCTGCCTTTTTGCCTCTTGATCATCATCTTCGGGTTTGAAGATGTGCCCATCGCCGCGCGTCTTGTAGTGGCGATGGTCAACATCCTATTATTCTCAACTTACTTTCGATCGATGCGCCGCACGCAATTGATGCTCAAAGAAACTGGAGAAACACCATGAATAGCCTCACCGGGAAAATTGCCCTTGTAACCGGCGCATCCCAGGGCATCGGCCGCGCCTGCGCCCTCGAACTCGCCCGCAACGGCGCAAC